>Ga0137442_1000003_pt1 | contig 186413 bp, 170 predicted proteins | sample EasRivERMGT266_2_FD_102329 | JGI IMG/M metagenome (GOLD analysis project Ga0137442, IMG submission 102329) | Soil microbial communities from meander-bound floodplain in the East River, Colorado, USA - East River MetaG ERMGT266_2 | ecosystem: Environmental > Terrestrial > Soil > Floodplain ... | reverse complement strand
GTACAATCCAACGCGCGAACCGGCAGAGATTAACCTCAAAACCGAACGCATTCAGTACTGGATCGAAAAGGGTGCTCAGCCAACCGACACCGTGCGACAGATAATCAAGCAGGCCGCGAAAGCCAGGGCTGCCGCGGATGAATCGCCGGTTGTTGCCTAAATGTTCAGCGGGTGGTCTGGTCCGCCCCGGACGAGAGCGCGGCACAACCGCCGCGTCTAAACGCCGGCAGATAACATGATGCGCGAGACAGTCGAAATGATAGTCAAAGCCCTCGTCGATGATGCGGATGCGGTTGACGTGCGCGAGATTGAGCGCGATGCAACCACGCGCATCGAGGTACGCGTGGCCCAGGCGGACATGGGCAAGGTGATCGGGAAACAAGGTCGCACCATCCGCGCTTTGCGCTCGTTGGTGTATGCCGCGGGTTTGAAACATCGTCGCCGGTTTGTGCTCGACGTCGTTGAATGATGTATCCGATGATTTGATTGTCGTCGCGCGTGTGGCCCGGACGAGGGGGCTGCGCGGAGAAGTGGTTGCCGATCTCCAGACGGATTTTCCGGAACGCTTCGACGATCTCGATAGTTTGATTGCAATTGCCCCGGACGGAAGTCGCCGATCTTTGCAAATCGAAGAGCATTGGTTTCACGGGAATCGTCTCGTTCTCAAGTTCGCTTCCTATGACTCAATCGAAGCGGCCAAAGAACTCGCGGGACATCAACTGGCGGTGCCAGCGAGTGAGCGAGTTGAGTTACCCGAAGATCATTTTTACGAATGGGAGCTGGCCGGTTGTCGCGTCGAGGCGACGGACGGCAGCGTGATTGGCCTGGTTAAAGAAGTAATGCACACCGGCGGAGTCGAGATTCTGGTCGTCGCGGGTGACACGGGTCGTGAAATGCTGATTCCCATGGCCCGGGACATTTGCGTTGAAATCGACATCGCAGGAAAAGTCATTCGCGTCGATCCGCCAGAGGGGCTTTTAGAACTGTAAGCATTGCCGACTGCCGATTGCCGATTGCCAATTGGGGGTTGGTGTTCAGGACACTTGGAATGACCTTCAACGGTTTGAGGTCGCTGATCTGAAAATCGGCAATCGGAAATTGGCAATCGGCAATGAAACCGCTTCGCGTTGATATCATTACGATCTTTCCCGAGTACTTTCGCGAAGCGTTTGATTTTGGAATTATCCGTAGGGCCTGCGCAGCGGGTTTGGTAAATATTCGGGCGCACGATTTACGTTCGTGGACGTCGGACAAACATCGCATGGTTGACGATCGCCCCTTCGGCGGCGGCGACGGCATGGTGTTAAAGCCCGAACCGATCTTTGCAGCAGTTGAGTCGCTCGTCGGCGCCAGTCGTCGCGAAAGCATGGCCGCGGGAAAGCGGGTGGTCCTGCTTTCTCCCCAGGGAAAGCAGTTCACCCAGGCGCTGGCCGCGGACTTAGCCGCAAGCGAGCAACTGGTTTTGATTTGCGGCCGCTATGAAGGCGTCGATGAGCGCGTGGCCGATGCTTTGGTGACGGATGAAATCTCGATCGGGGATTATGTCCTTTCCGGGGGAGAGCCGGCCGCGCTGGTGGTAATAGATGCGATGGTTCGCTTGTTACCCGGCGCGCTGGGCAGCGAAACCTCGGCGGCCAACGAATCTTTCTCAGACGGCTTGCTCGATTGTCCGCAGTATACCAGGCCGCCTGATTTCGAAGGGATGCGCGCGCCGGAAGTTTTATTAAACGGCAATCATGCCGAGATCGCGCGCTGGCGGCACAATGCTTCGGTGGACAAGACGAGGCGCAACCGGCCGGATCTTTTGAAATAATTGCCGATTTCCAATTGCCAATTGCCGATTTAGAAGTTGCGGCGATTGATAGCATGTTCCCAGAGTCGTCAAATCGGGAATTGGCAATCGGAAATGGGGAATGGAGCAGTCATGAACCGCTTAGACAGCATTGAGAAGGCGCAACTACGCAGTAACATCCCGGATTTTCAGCCGGGCGATACCGTACGCGTACACGTGCGCATTAAGGAATCCGAAACCAAAGAGCGCTTGCAGGCTTTCGAAGGCGTGGTAATTGCCCGTAAGCATGGCGGCTCGCGGGAGACGATTACCGTGCGCAAGACCAGTTTCGGCGTGGGCGTCGAGAGAATCTTTCCGCTGCACGCGACCATCGTCGACCACATTGACGTGGTCAAGAAAGGCCACGTGCGGCGCGCGAAGCTTTACTATCTGCGTGGCCTGCGCGGTAAGGCAGCGCGCATCCGTGAGCGCGATACTCGACAGACCGGAGTGGCCGGGGCGGTAGCCGCCGGAGGCGGAGATTCCACCGCCGGCGAAGAATAAACTTTGATCGTGCCGGCTTCCCGTCATTCCTCGACGATTGTCCGCCGCCGGCGCTCTCAACGAAACTGGAGCGAAGGCGATCTTGCACATCGCAATCGACGCGCATTCCGTCGGAGCCCAACTCGGCGGCAATGAAAGTTACGCGACCAACCTGATCGAAGCCCTCGCCGAGATCGATCAGACCAATCGTTACACGCTTTACGTTACCAAACCCGTCGCCCTCGAGCGGTTCAATAATCGCTGGCCCAATTTCCAGGTCAAACAGACGTTGCCGCATACGCCGCTGGTGCGCATTCCGCTGACACTTTCCCGGGAACTGCGGCGCAATCCTGTCGATGTGCTTCACGTTCAATACACCGCTCCTCCATTTGCACCCTGTCCGGTTGTAACCACGATTCATGATCTGGCTTTCGAGCACCTGCCCGAAACTTTCAACCGTCGCAGTTGGCTTCAGCTTCGTCTGACGGTGCGCCGGACAGCGCGCGGGGCGGCGCATATCATCACCGTCTCAGAATATTCGCGCGGCGATATCAGCCGCACATACGGAATTGCGCCCGAGCGGATAACCGTTACCCCCGAAGCGGCGCCCGCGCACTTCGCACCCATCACCAATGAAACAGAACTGAGACGGATTCGAGAAAGTTACGGAATTCAGGAAGATTACATTCTCTCGCTCGGTTCCATCCAACCGAGGAAGAATCTGGTACGACTTATCGAAGCATATTCATGCTTGCGCGGAGTTCGTCGAGAGGTTAAGCTTCCTCAGCTTGTCCTGGCAGGAAGACGCGGTTGGCTTGATAACGAAACCTTTCGCGCAGCAGAGCGAAACGCTCTCGGCAGGGACATCTTGTTTACGGGTTATGTTCCCGAACAAGACCTTGTTGGTCTCTACAGCGGCGCCATCTGTTTCGTTTATCCATCTTATTTCGAGGGGTTTGGCTTGCCGGTAGTCGAAGCCATGCAGTGCGGTGTACCAGTGATTACGGGAAATCGAACCAGCCTGCCGGAAGTTGTCGGCGATGCGGGTTTGCTTTTCGATCCATTCGACACTGAGGCCCTGGTTAACGCCCTCACCCAGGTAATAAGTGATCCAGCATGTCGCGCAAAGTTGAGCGCGAAGGGTCTGGAGCGAGCAAAAAACTTCAACTGGAAGACGACTGCCGAGTTGACTTTGGGTGCTTACCGGAAGGCTGCAAAAAGGAACGAGACAGGAATGATCTGAGATTCCCCGACTCAATTCATCCTTCTACTTGATCATGCGAATCGCGATTCTCGGTACCCGCGGAATTCCCGCCAACTATGGCGGGTTCGAAACTTTCGCCGAACATCTTTCGACCAGGCTGGCCGCCCGCGGCCACGACGTGACGGTTTACTGCCGGGCACACTATGTCAGCCCGCGCGAACTCGAATTCCGGGGCGTACGCCTCAAAGTCCTGCCGACAATTCGCCATAAGTATTTTGACACTATCGTGCACACGTTTCTTTCCACGCTGCATGCGGTGCCGAGGCGTTATGACGCCGCACTAATCTGCAACGCGGCTAACGCGCCCTTCGCTTCGATCCTCCGACTGGCGGGCACGCCGGTGGCGCTGAACGTCGACGGGCTTGAACACAAACGGAAGAAGTGGAACTGGATTGCCCGCAGATACTACTTGATGGCCGAGAGACTAGCGACCATTCTGCCGACGGAAACCGTTACCGATGCGCGCGTGATTCAGGAATACTATCTGGCCCGGCATAAAACTCTATCGACGATGATCGCTTACGGCGCCGAGGTCGAGCGGCGTCCGGATCCGACGGTGCGCCGCTGGCGCGTCGAGCCCAACCGCTACGTGCTTTACGTGTCCCGGCTGGAGCCCGAGAACAACGCGCACCTGGTGATCGAAGCTTTCAAGCGAGTCCGCACAGCCCACAAATTGTTGATTGTTGGCGATGCTCCGTACGCGCGCGACTACATCAAAGACCTCAAAGCGCGCGCCCGCCGCGATCGACGCATTATCTTCACCGGCTTTGTTTTCGGCAGTGACTATCGCGCCTTGCAACAGAACGCTTACTGCTATGTTCACGCCACTGAGGTCGGCGGCACGCATCCGGCGCTGCTGGAGGCGATGGGTTTTGGTAATTGCGTGCTGACGCTGGCGGCCCCCGAAAACATCGAGGCCATCGGCGACGCGGGGATTGCATACACCGATGAAAAAGATCTGGTCGACAAGCTACAGCGAGTTTTGCGTGACGGCTCCCTCGTTCATTCGTATCGCAATCGAGCCCAGGCGCGTGTGCAGGAATTTTACGATTGGGACTACGTCGTCGACCAGTACGAGCGCCTCTTTGCGAAGATGGCCGGTCAGTCTTTGCCGGAAAGAGATCAAATGACTTCCATCGAATCCACACCTCAGGAAAAATCACTGAGCCGATCGGCGTCGGCGTAAACTCTAGACCAGCCCCACCAGCGCCGTCGCGAAACGCATCCACACATCGGTACCAGCCAGCATCAAACGCAACGGCTGCGACGCAATGATCAAGAGCGTGCCCCATAAGAATACCGGGTGCAGCCGGCGATTCTTGATGGTGTCGAAAGCCACAACCGCAATCAGACACACGTCGGTCAATCCGAAAAATGCTAATGCGCCGCCCGTCTCAATAAAATGCAAAGGGATGCGGGCGATGGCCGGAGCCAGCAAATTCACCGCAGCGAGCAGCATCAGCCGCTTGTGAACGTCGAGTCGTCCTCGTCGAAAGTAAAGGGCTGATCCAACCAGCACCGCGAATACCAGCATGTCGCCCAGCGGCACGACGAGGAACTGAAGCGGCGGCGGGCCGGGCGTTGACCCGCGTGCGGCCCCGGCGATTGCCGTGAGAACACCGACCAGTAGCACCAATGCGGCCAACACTGCTCCCAACACACCGAGGCGTTGATGCGTTCTGGTGCGGCCGGTGGCGACCAGCGAAACCTGCGTGACGAAAAGAACGACCCACGCCGTCATCACAAGTCCGTGCAGATGCACGAGCAACCCGGGCAATGGGGGATTGCCGAAGAAACCTTTCAGGTAGTAAGTCCGGGCGAAGCCGGCCAGGACGATAACCGGGACCAAAGCCGCTGCCCAAATGTATAGGCGGCGGTCGTTACTGCGGGGGATACTTGTGTTCATTCGTGTGCTCCAACAGTCTTAGTGATCGAGCTAAGCAATCTGCGTGTAAACCTCACGACTACCGTTAACAACTTTCCGTTGAATTTCTACCAGGGAGTATTTGCCAGGGAATAGTTGATAGACAACTTCAGTCCTGTGATTCCGGTGTTGATTTACTGCTTGCGTCCGATCGCGAACAAACTCGCCGACGAGCGAACGTACATCACCCCATCCGATAACGTTGCGCCGCTGGTTGCTGGGCAGTTGCAGTTTGGTTCAATCCGCCGGCAGCAACGCCAACGACCGCGAGTAGTGCCAGTCCGAGCTTTATCCACGCCAATCGTCTCATTTTCTCCTCCGTCTTTCGCAAACAGGCGTTTAGAGTACCGACTTAGTCGGGCTCCTTAGGGTCGCATGAAACAAACCCGACTGAAGTCGGTGCACTGAATAGGTGGTTTCAACTTGTCTTTGTTATCACTCGCCCTTTTGGCGGTGCTTCTCGATATATCGGCGAGCGAATTCGTTCAAGTGCGGGCTCTCGCGCAACCCGATCTTCTCGGCCTCTTTTTCCGCCGCCTCGACCGTCCACCCGTCGCGCAGGACTCTGCGGATCATCCAAAACGCGCCGGCGCGAATGCCTGCGGCGCAGTGGATAAAGGCGGGACGATTCTCAGGGTCATCGGTGACCTTCAGGAACTCCGTCGCCTGCTCGTCTTTAGGATCACCAAAGACCACCGGAATATTGAAGTAGCGCAGGCCCAGCTCTTTCGCTTTTGCTTCCTCTTCCTCTGCGCGATGTTCGCCGCGAGGCCGCAGATTGATGATGGCTTTGACGCCGTCCGCCTTGAGCTTTTCCAGATGTTCCAGCTTTGGCTGGGCACCCGTGCAGAAGTCTTCGTTAACCCGCACGAAGTTCCTGATCGGCGGCGCCTTCTCCTGCGTCTTGACCGAACCGCCTACGACCATCAGTACTATGATCACGCTGACGAGCTTGTTCATGTTGACCTCCGAATCTCAAACTCTCCGTTTCGCAGTTTCCCGCCAGTTCACTCAACGTAATAAACCTGAGGTCTTCCGCTTGTGAAACCTCTTCGACAATATGGGAAGCACGGACATTAACCACAGATTCACACCGATAGACACGGATAGGGAATAGGAACAATTCAGGTTTCGGTCTTCTTATCAGTGCTCATCCGTGTTCATCTGTGGTTTGCTATTGCGGCTCCCCTGGGACCGTAAACATGCGGCTATTGCGCCTTCAAAATCCAACCCTGCGGATCGACCACGACATTCTGCCCGGACTCGAACGGCACAGTGATCTGGCCCTGCGACATCTGATAACGCTTAGTTGTTTGTCCCACCTGCACCTCGACCGGCATGGGAAATGGTAAACCGCCCGGAACTTCCCAGCGCAGCGTCAGGCGATTGCCATTCTTTTCACTGACCAGCTTAGGTAGTTTAGGCTGACGCAGATAGACTTCAAAGAACCAATCGAGGTCCATCCCTGAGGCCGCTTCCGTGACATTCAGAAAGTCATCCGTGGTTGCGAACCGAGTTTGGCGGCCGCTTGTGATCTTTTCCATCCGCGGGTCCAGATACGCCATGCGCCTGAGGGCCGCGAGGAACGCCTTGTCGCCAATTAGATAACGGAGCGTGTGCAAGATCACAGCGCCTTTGCCGTAGATATCTCCGTCGCTGTTTAGATAATCGGGCGCTTGCATATACATCTGCACTGCCGAGCGCGATTCGCGCGGCGCCACCGGCTGCACGTTGCGCAAATTCTTCACGCGATTTGCCATGGCCTTAAAGTACGCTTCTTTTCCCCGCAGCTTTTCCAGATAGAACGTGTCCATGAAAGATTGGAAACCTTCGTGGAGCCAGAAGTCTCGCCAGTCAGACGCCGTCACCATGTTTCCCCACCACTCGTGGCCCAGCTCGTGAAACATCAGCCAGTCCAGACCGTCCGGGTCATGCCTGAACTGATTGCCGTAGGCGATGATGGTTTGCGTTTCCATCCCGAGATAGCTGGTTTCGGCGATACCCATTTTGTCGGCGCGGAAGGGGTATGGACCAAGGTACTCTTCGAAGAACGCCAGATACTTCTTTGTCTCTTGCACCAGCGCCGCGCCTTTTTCAAAGTCTTCCGGCAGCACCCAGAAAGTCATCGGCACCATGTCACCAGAGACGCTTTTGAACTTATCTTCGATGGTCTTGTAAGGCGCGACGTTGAGCGTGATGCCATAGTTGTTAATCGGATTCGAGACGAACCAGTTGAAGGTCCGCGTCCCATCGCGGTTGTCGACGACGCTCTGGAGTCGCCCGTTCGACGCCGCAACCAGCGGGCGCGGCACGGTGAAGTGAAGAGCGACGGTTTCGGGCTCATCCGACGGATGGTCTTTCACCGGAAACCAGAGATCGGCGCCGTCCATCTGACAAGCTACGCCAAGCCAGGTTTGGCCGCTTGCGGTTTTCGACCACACGAACCCACCGACCCAGGGCGGGCGTGGGGCTATCCGGGGCTTGCCGTTGTAGGCGACAGCCACGCGAACACTCTCGCCCGGCTGACGGGTCCACGGAAAAGCTATCCAGAGTTTGCCTTCGCGCCGCTCAAATTTGAGTTGCTGGTGTTTTTTCGTCGCCGGATCGACGAGCGCAACCGAGTCAACCTGCAACGGTGTGTCCAGATCGAGGACAAACCATTTGGTCGGATGCACGATCAGGGCCTGCGTCGTGTGCACTCCCCTGATCGATTGCGCGGCCGGATCGACGCGCAGATCAAGGTCGTATGACTTAACGTCATACGCTGCCTGTTCCGGCATCAGCGGTCCGCCCGTGTCGGTTCCGCGAACCCCCAATTGCCTTTGCGCGGAAGCAGAGGCGAGAGAAAGGAGCAAGAGCGCACAGACAAATGCGAAACGATAATGAATCTTAATCATGAATGTTTACACTCAACGAACGGAACGTAACAGCGACTCCGCTTTTGATTGTTCGGAGTTCCGCCTTTAGGCGGTCATTCTCTGCTCGTAACGTCCGCCTGAAGGCGGAACTCCAAACCAAAGCGCTGACAAGGCAGCGTACCCCAAAATCGTTAACTGCGACGGATCTCGATTATTACTTCCACACTTTCACGCGTCTCAGGACTAAACTCTAAAAACTCTTCTTCGGTGAGTAACCCACTTTCCTTGATATTGGCCAGCAGGATAATCGCCTTCGACCGGCGCACGTCGTTAAAAGCCCATCCCATCTCTTCGTTACGGTCCATGATAAGACGGAAGACTTCAAGGTAACGGTCGTGATAGTTCTCAGTAACTGCGGACGTGGCCTGATTGATTTCCTCAATCACCTGCTTACAAAAACGCTCCAGCGCGACTGGGTGCAGCCGCCGAAATATCTTCCAATCAGACTCTTTGATTTCGCGTGGCATGTTTGACTCCTTAGCGTCTATCTCCCGCGAGACAGCCGCAGAGATGACAGTGCTCAGGCGCTGCGCGCGTCCTTGTACACCGCAGCGCCTGCGACCGCAGCGAGAATCGACGTAACCAACTGGAACCCTCCGACCTTGATCCAAAGGGCGTTAGAAAAGAATCCCAGCGGAATGAACTGAGCGGGGCCGGTGACTGAGAAAGCTAGCCAGCCCACCACACCTGCCAGTGCCGCCGTCTTCGGGCCCGGCCTGCAATGTGGCCGCATCATCACATAGATGAACACCGGGATCAGGCCACGACCCAGGTCGAAGACAGCGAAATAAAGCACGCCGAGGGCGCTGTGCTTTACCTCCGGGATTCCCAGAGTGTCATGGAGCGCCTTCCAATCGGCAGACACGACGTGCTCATGAAAGAGGCCGTCAGTGAGAAAACAGATTATCGCGGCGATGATGCCGCCAAGGATCAAACGAACCCAATTTATTCGGGGCATTGTGGTTCTCCCTCCTAACGGGTTTCACCCCGGTCAGGGGTGACATGTCTATAGCTCGAGGAACAAAACCCATCCGGCTCCGTTCGGAGGGAGCGGAATGGTTCTGGAGTGATGAAGCTCTACTTGAATTCCGCTCCTCCGAACGGAAATCGGTAGGGTCTTAGCTCGTGCCCATAAACATCTCACTCCTGACGGAGTGAACACCGTAGTCGAACTATGGACGCCTACTTCACAGCTTTGATACTCGCCGGCTTGGCCCAGAGCGAGTCGGGCAGCGGCTTGTTGAATTCGACTGACTCGTAATTGATGCGGCTGGTTTGGACGGTGTTCCGAAAGTGATCGATGACATAGAAGGCGACAAGGCCATCGAGCGTGATCGGTTTCAACAGGCGATCTTCCTCGGCTAATTCTTCCACTTCGTCGCTGTCCGGCGTTTTTTGCTTGCGCTTGTAAAGAACTTTCGCGGGCAAGCCATCGGCAGCAGCAAACTCATACTCGATCGAAAAGCCGTCAGGGTAACTCAGGCGCACCGTTTCGTTGCGCCGCGCCAGGCCTGCTTCGCGCCGGCCCACGTAACTCAGTTGCCCGCCTTGCGTCTTCCACCAACCACGCAAAAGGTTCTCGATCCCAGTGCGCATAGCGAAGCGAAAATCTTCCAACTGGGCGGTGGTTTGGTCCTTGAGGGTTATCGCCGCGCGGTCATAGATCCAGCCACGCTCTCGATCGTTTGTTTGAATCAAGTGCTGGCCGCCGCCGCTGAATTCGGTGCGCTCTTTGTCCGGGTAGGCAATGTAATCGACGAAACGAAGCGGGACCTGAGACACGCCGTCTTTGTAGTCGTAGAAGAAGCCCCGGCCAATTACGGTGCGCACGCCCAGATAACGATCACCGCCCAGTGCAGAAACGGCTTTCTGTACGATCTTGTCGGCCCTGTCATCTGGGGTGGGGCTCGGCTTTTCGGTCTGCGCTGAACAGCAGAATGCCGCCAAAAACAACAGAAGGCCTGAGGAAGCGAGCTTGCTGACGTGGGGCATTTTCATCTGAGCCAAAGGGCCTAACGACGGCGCGAGAAAGAAAGAGCCTCAACGGAGAAATTTGAGGCCCATTCAATAGAAACGCTGATCAATACAACTCTGGATTTGGCTTAAGCGCCATCTTCCGTCACATCGACAACGCTCGGGGCAACTCTCGTGACGACTTCACCATCTTCGGCATCGACAATGAAATTCGATCCGTCCTTCCACATGGTGGTGATAGGCAGCTTCACTCGTTCATCGATGAAACGTTTCAAGAAGCGAGCGCCGTATTTCATGCTGTAGCCTTTTTCAGTCACGAGGTTGATTGCCTGATCGGTAATCTCGAACGACTTGCCCTTTCGCTTCATCTGGCGCCTGGTCTTCTCGAGGTAGAGTCGCGCGATTTGCTTCACCTCGTCCAGGGTCAGCGGCGAGAACACCACGATCTCGTCGATGCGATTGCGGAACTCCGGCGAAAAGCGCATCTCCGCGGCTTTCATGACTTCGTTGTTGATCGCCCGGAAGTCGCCCGGCGTCTTGGTGCCAAACCCCAGAGGCCTTTCATACTTCTTAAAGCTGTCGGAACCGAGGTTGGACGTCATGATCACGATCGCGTCCGAAAGATAGACGCGCCGGCCACGGCCATCGGTCAACCAGCCTTCATCGAAAGCCTGTAGGAAAATGTTCATCAGGTACGGTGAGGCTTTTTCAACTTCGTCGAGCAGCAAAACCGTGTAGGGATTCTCTCTTAGCCGCTCGGTTAAGATTCCGCCACGTTCGGAGCCGACAATCCCACGCGGCATTCCGATTAGCTTCTCAATACCCACGGTGCCGTCGCCGTACTCAGACATGTCGAGGCGAACCATCTTCTCCTCGTCGCCGAACATGAATTCCGCGACGGCCTTTGCCAATTCGGTCTTGCCTACACCCGTGGGACCGAGAAACAGAAGTACGCCGTCCGGCTTATAGTGCGATTCCTTGAGCGGGCCTTTGTTCAGGCGCAGTCTCTGGGCCACGGCCTTGATAGCTTCCTTCTGACCGATGACGCGCTCGGAGAGTTGTACTTCAGTCAAGGCGAAGCGATCGCTGGTGTCGCGAAAGATCATGTCCCGCGGAATACGTGATTCCTGAGAGATGACTTCGATCACATGCTCCGGCTTGACGATCATCGTGTGCGGCTCGTTAATCTCCACTTTGACCGAGGCAGTATCAAGCCAGCCGATCGCTTTGTCGGGCAGGTGCAGATTCCGGATATATTTCGGAGCCATCTCCAATGCGGTGTTAATGGCTTCGTCAGAGATTTGGACTGAATAGTTGCGTTCCAGGCGCGGTCGGACGCCCAAAAGGATCTCTCGGGTTTCGAGGATCGTGGGTTCGTCAACTTTTACCAGGCGGAAGCGCCGCGCCAACGCTTCGTCTTCGGCGATCGACTCTTTGTATTCAGACAGAGTCGTAGCGCCGATGATTCGCATCTCGCCCTTTGAGAGCGCCGACTTAAACATGTTGGCCGCATCCGACGATGTTCCCAGGGCCGCGCCGGCGCCGATGATAGTGTGCGCCTCGTCGATGAACAGGATCAGGTTGTCGCGCTCTTTAACTTCATCGATGATGCCCTTGATGCGTTCTTCGAACATGCCGCGCAACATGGTGCCGGCCACGATGCCGCCCATCTGTAGTTGTACGACATGCGAATTGCGCAGACGCGCCGGGACTTTCTGTGGCTCGAGTTCGATCATTCGCGCCAGACCTTCGACCACCGCGGTTTTGCCCACGCCCGGTTCGCCCACCAGCATCGGCGAGTTTGCGCGCTCGCGGTGACAGAGAATCTCGACCATTTGTTGAATTTCTTTTTCGCGTCCGATGGTCGGTGGAATCTTGTCGGCGCGCGCCATCCGGTTCAGCGAAATGCCGAAGTGTTTCAGATATGGCGGCAGCTCGAACTTCTTGCGGTACTGCTCTTCCTTTTGCTCGCGTTCGTTGACGTTGGTGCGTACGTGTTCCTCCACCGCTTCGGGTGTTGCCCCCAGATTGCGCAGCACTTCGACAAAGAGACTGTCGTAGTTCGAGAGCACACCGAAGATGTCGGTGGCTTCGATCGTCTTGCGTCCGCGCGCGCGCGCGCGCTCCATTGCTCGTTTGAAAAGATCAGTCGTATCGGGGGCGATACGAAATCCCTTGCCGACATGCTGGCGCGTGTTATCCAAACGCTTGTTGATCGCCTGGGTCACCTTCAGCGGATCCAGGGCCAGGCTGCGCATGGTCGAGTCAAAGAGATCGGGTTCTTCTTTCGCCAGGCCACTGATGATGTGTTCGACCGCGATGTAATTTTGATCGCGGCGCTTTGACTCACCCAAAGCGTTCTGGAGTACCCGCTGTCCGCTTTCGCCAAACTTGTCTTTGTATGCTTCCAAGTCGACCATCTGTTGCCTGTCTTCCTCTGGCTGCTTAAGCACCCTTCATTTCAGATTGCCCGAAATTCCTCCAGGCGGGCACCGCTTTGATGTGCAGAGCATATTCATCGTTGCGTTTCAGTGCAACAAGAATCTGCCCGGCCTAGTCTAGGCAAATACCTTGCCAGCAGTTAACTTGTCCCAAACTTCCCCATTTCCGGTAACAGTTCACGCGGCGGCCACCGCCACCTCGGTCGCGAATTCCATTTTACCGTCACGAGCCGATACGATTACGGTCTGTCCCGGTGAGATCTCTCCCCGCAATAGCTTCATCGCGAGCGGGTTCTGAATCATCGTTTGGATCGCTCGCTTTAGCGGCCGGGCGCCAAAATTCGGGTCGTAACCTTCACGTGCGAGCAATTCCCTGGCGGAGTCTGCCAATGCCAGAGAGACATTTCGCTCATGCAGCATCGCCCGCAGACGTTCGAGCTGCACATCGATAATCTGGGCAATCTGCTCGCGTGACAACGTGTGGAAAACTACGATGTCGTCTACGCGATTCAGAAACTCCGGCTTGAAGTGTTCGCGCAGGATCTGGGTCACAGCTTCACGCACCTGCTTCTCGTCATCACCGATGTCCTGAATCTCGCGCGAGCCGAGATTGGAGGTCATGATCAGGACGGTGTTCTTGAAAGAGACCGTGCGCCCTTTCGAATCCGTCAGACGGCCGTCGTCAAGAATCTGTAGCAGCACGTTGAAGACGTCCGAATGCGCTTTTTCTATCTCGTCAAAAAGAACCACACTGTAAGGACGTCGCCGCACTGCCTCGGTCAGTTGCCCGCCTTCCTCGTATCCGATGTAGCCCGGAGGCGCGCCGATCATGCGAGCCACGGCGTGCTTCTCCATGTACTCAGACATATCAAGCCGCACCATTGCCCGTTCATCATCAAAGAGGAACTCGGCCAGAGCGCGAGCAGTTTCAGTTTTGCCGACGCCAGTAGGGCCCAGGAAAATAAACGATCCGATCGGACGATTTGGATCCTGGAGTCCCGCGCGCGCTCTGCGCACGGCGTTGGCCACCGCTTCGAGCGCCTCGTCCTGGCCAATGACACGCTGACGCAGCCGGTCTTCCATCGTAAGCAGCTTGTGCATCTCGCCTTCGAGCATTTTTGAAACTGGCACGCCGGTCCATTTAGCGACCACTTCAGCAACGTCTTCTTCGTCGACCTCTTCTTTGAGAGTGACGCCATCGGCTTGTATTTGTGCCAGCTTCGCCTGTTCGATCTCGAGCTTTCTTTCCAGCTCAGGAATCTGGCCGTACTGAATCTCAGAGGCGCGCCCCAGATCGCCGGCATTGCGAGCCTGGTCCAGTTGCATTCGCAACTGTTCCAACTCGGCCTTCGCCTGGCGCATGCGCTCGATCGCTTCTTTTTCCGACTGCCACTTGGCCTTCATACCTGAGGACTTTTCCTTCAGGTCCGCAATCTTTTGCTCGATCTCGTGGAGCCGGTTCTTCGAGCGTTCGTCTTCTTCGCGTTGCAGGGCCTGGCGCTCGATTTCGAGCTGCATGATTTCACGCTCGACCTGGTCGATTTCCTGAGGTAGCGAATCAATTTCAATGCGCAGGCGCGAGGCAGCCTCGTCAATCAAATCGATTGCCTTGTCAGGCAGGAAACGATCGGTAATGTAGCGATTCGAGAGCGTCGCGGCCGCGACGATGGCCGAGTCCTTGATGCGGACGCCGTGGTGAACTTCATAGCGTTCCTTCAAGCCGCGCAGAATTGCAATCGTGTCTTCGACGGTTGGCTCGCCCACATAGATCTGTTGAAATCGACGTTCGAGCGCTGCGTCCTTTTCAATGTATTTCTTGTATTCGTTGAGCGTCGTTGCGCCCACACAGCGAAGCTCGCCGCGCGCGAGCGCCGGCTTCAACATGTTCGAGGCGTCGATCGCGCCTTCGGCCGCCCCGGCCCCGACGAGCGTGTGTAATTCGTCGATAAACAGGATGATCTGGCCCTGCGCGTTTTCGATCTCTTTCAGCACCGCCTTCAATCGATCCTCAAATTCGCCGCGGTATTTCGCGCCGGCTAACATCGAGCCCAGATCCAATCCCACGAGTCGCTTGTTGCGCAGAGTCTCCGGCACATCGCCGGAAATAATTCGTTGGGCCAGCCCTTCGACGATGGCAGTTTTGCCCACGCCCGGCTCGCCTATGAGCACCGGATTGTTTTTGGTGCGGCGTGAAAGCACTTGAATTGTGCGGCGAATTTCGTCGTCGCGGCCGATGACCGGATCCAGTTTGCCCTGCCGCGCGAGATCTGTGAGGTCGCGCGCATACTTTGCCAGCGCCTGATAGTTGGCTTCAGCATTCTGATCGGTGATCCGGGCGCCGCCCCGGGTTTGCTCGATGACTTTCAGCAGGTCATCGCGATTCACTCCGTGCTGACGCAGGAGCTTCCCGGCCTGACCGTCCTTCTCATCAGCAATCGCCAGCAGCAGATGCTCGGTCGAGATGTACTCGTCCTGCATCTTTTCAGCTTGCTTTTGGGCTGCGGTAAACAACTGTGTCAGGCGGGGACTGAAATATTGTTGACCCCCCTGCACGCGCGGGAAACGGGCTATGGCCGCCTGGCAGTCGCTTTGTACTACCTGCACGTTCGCGCCGAGCTTGCCGAGCACCGGACGCACTATTCCTTCGGGTGCTTCGAGCATCGCGCAGAGAATGTGCTCGGGCTCGACCTGCTGATTTTGATTCTTTTCAGCGAGTTCGATTCCCGCCTGGATGGCTTCCTGTCCTCTAAGTGTGAACTTGTCTAAACGCATAGGAAAAGTTAACTACAGAATCTCTTCAGTTGAAAGCAAGCGGGGCCACTGGCCCGTGACCAGTCGCCCCGCAGTCTCTACTCAAGCTAAAACGATCACTTGGCCGCAGCCTTCGAGGCTTCCGCCTTTGCCTCAATCGTTTTGGCAGGCTCACTGCCTTCGCCTTTGATTTCAATGCGACGGGCCTTGGTTTCCTCCTTCTTGGGGAGGACGACCCTCAAGACGCCGTTGCGGTAATCGGCGATGGCTCCCTCACCTGACACTGTGTTTGGAAGCGTGAATGATCGCGTGAAACTGCCGTAGGCGCGCTCCACGCGGTGGTAATTGTCGGTGTCATCCTTCTTTTCGAAGTGACGCTCCCCGCGCAGAGTGATGATGTTATTTTCGACCGATAAGTCAAAATCCTCTCGGCTCATCCCCGGCAGCTCTGCTTCGAGCACGATCTGGTCCTTGTTTTCATAGATGTCTACGTTTGGATTCCAAGAACCGCGCGCAATGCCTTCGTCATCGAAGGCGCGAGCCGCGTTGCCAGTGAAAAGACGATTGACTTCTTCCTGAAGGGTCCGCAGATCCCGAAATGGGTCGTAACGTACGATACTCATAACCAAAAACCTCCTGATTCCTTGTTGGCTTCTCTTGCCTCAGAGCGAGCCCTGAAAATGACAACTCGTTTCTGAGTACGAGGCGATAATAAAGGCTGAGTCTCTTCCTGTCAAGTCGCCAACGATGAGCAAAACAGGGCGCGTTTATCGGCTATTTGAGAATCTGTCGACTTGGTGGTTTGGTCTTGGGCGCGGACTTTATGGTCAGCGGAGGCTGAAGAAGCGACGGATTGAAGCGAGCAATCCCGCTGGTTCCGGAATGCTGTTCTGCGAGGCTTGCCGAGAGCCTGCTTCCAGATCGGCCTGGCGTTCGGCGATCGTCCAACTGATGGATTCGGCGAGGCTGGGATTTGTCTCAAAGATGTGTTTCATTGCGGCGTGACCGATCTCGAGCACTTCGGTTTCTTCCAGCGCTACGACATTGGCGGTGCGCGGTTCCCCAGTGAAGAGGGCCATCTCGCCAAAGAAGTTCCCTTCGCTTAGGACTGCAACGGTCCGGGGGCCGCTTTTCTCGGCTACCTGGACTGCTACCCGGCCGTTGTTCACGACGAACATTGAAGAGCCTTCGTCACCGGCGCGAATCAGCGTCTCGCTGGGCGCGAAGACGTGTCCCACCGTGGCGGTTGCGAGTTGTCGCAGCTCTTCACTCGAGAGAGGCGCAAAAACATCGACGGCGGACAGGCGGTCCGCGATCTGTTCTTCGGCGGTCACCGGCCGGCTGACTGCTTTGCGTTCGAGGTGAAGAGTTCGCGTCGGGAAAGCGAAGGTCAGGCCGCTTCTCCTCAGCGCGTACCAAACTCGCTGACGAACCAGAGCATCGGTGTCGTTGTACTTGGCGTAGTCATCGAGCCAGTACTTGATTTCCCATTCGATCGAAAAGTCACCCAGATTCCTGATGCGAACGATCGGGGTGATCTTTTCTGAAACGTTATCGGCATCACGCACTGCTTCGCGAACCACGTGAATTGTCTTAGCAGGCGAGTCGGTATAAAGCGTGCCGAAAAAGACCAGACGCGCGTTCAAGTTGTCACGCGGGGAAACTTCAATTGCCTCTCTCGCAGCGTTGCTGTTGCTGACCAGCACGATGTGATTCTGAAAGGTGCGGATTTTGATGGCCCGCCAGGTAATGCTCTCGATCACGCCCGTATGTTTTTGTTGGCCGACGGTGATGACGTCACCAACCTGGAAAGGACGGTCGGCGTGAAGGGAAATACCAGCGAAGAAATTTCCCAGGGTGTCCTGTAGAGCAAGACCGATGATTACGCCGAAAATCGCGGACGTAGTGAAGAGCGCGCCCAGATTAACTTCGCTGTAAATTCGATTGAAGATCAGAACAAAAAGAATCGTGAAAGAGATCATCGAAAAGATGTTGCGAACCAGGGACGGTGCTTCGTAGCCACGGCGGATACGGAATAAGAAGTCAAAGATGAGCGCGCTCAAAGCCCGTACGCCCAGAAACACGAGGAGTGACAAGAGGATTAGCTCGAGGATCCTTAAGCTGTCTTTCGCTGCCTGGGCGCCCAGCCTTGAAGTAAGATAGGCTCTCAGGGAATCTGCAAAGTGATAGAACAAATAGATGGAGAGCGCCACCACCACGGTCGCGAAGATGAAGAGGAGAAATCTGTTCTTTCGACTTGAGTGATCAACCGCCATGCAGTGACTCAATTCCTAAATCAGGATGGCTTTAAGCGAGCGAACGTACTTTTACCACCAAATTCCTCGCTTGGCGAGACTCAAATCCTAAACATAGCAAATCTCTGGACAGGTTTCTCGCAAAACTCGACGACAACGAACCGGAACGCCAATCACCCTAAAGAGGAAAAGATGTTTGGAAATATCGTCGTGACAATCAGCAGTATCGAGAGCGCCGAAACGACTATCGTGGTCAGCCAGGCGGCGAGATTGTACAGTGGCCCATTCACGTGCGGGCCCATCAACTCGCGGTTGTTAACCAGTCTCAGAATCGCGACGAGGATGACCGGCAAAAGCAACCCGTTTATGACCTGCGTCACAATCAATACGTGAATCAGTGGCAACCCCGGCATCATGGCGATAAACGCGCCCACTGCAACCAGGAAGGTGAAGACGCCCAGAAAGATTGGCGCCTCGCGAAAACTGCTCGAGACCCCTTTTTCGAATCCGAATGCTTCGCTGATTGAATAAGCTGTGGCCAGGGGCAGGACTCCCGCGGCGAGCATCGAAGCTCCGAACAATCCGATCGCGAACAGCATTTCTGCGTAGGGCCCGGCCAGCGGACGCAGGGCGCGCGCGGCTTGCTGTGCAGAGTCAACGTGTTCCCCGTGCACGTTCAGGGTCGCGGCGGTCGAAACCACGATAAAGAAAACGACCAGGATCGCGAAGACTGTTCCGATCCAAACGTCAGTGCGAATCATCCGGTAGTTCTCCAGCCGGACACCCTTTTCGACCACCGAGGATTGGATAAAGACCTGCATGTAAGGCGAGATCGTAGTTCCTACTACCGCTACGAAAGTAAAAAGGTACGCGGGCGTAAGATCAAAATGAGGATGAACCAATTCCCGCATGACCGTCGCCCATGGCGGATGGGCCAGAAAAGCCGAAACCACGTAGCCGAGAAAGACCAGAGACATGGCCAGGAACACGCGCTCAACGCGCTGGTAAGATCCCTTGACTACGAGCCACCAGATAGCAAAAGCCGCGATAGGGACTGAGATGTAGCGCGCGACTCCGAACAGCTCCATCGCGGCCGCGATGCCGACAAATTCTGAAACGGTAACGCCGCCATTGGCAATCAGCAGCGCCAGCATAATGAACGCGGTCCAACGCACGCCAAAACGTTCACGGATCAAATCGGAAAGGCCCTTGCCGGTAACCGCGCCCATGCGGGCGCACATCTCCTGAACTATTCCCAGGCTGAAGGTGAGGGGAATAAGAATCCAGAGCAGTCTGTAGCCGTAATCTGCGCCGACTGAGGCAAACGTGGCAATGCCGCCGGCATCATTTCCCGCGCAAGCGGTGATCACTCCGGGACCGAGGACGGCGAGAAAAATAAACGCCCGCGGGCGCCGTGCGACGGTGCGACGCACTCGCGACACTCCTTGCGCGCCGCGCCGCAAAAGCCGCCGTCCCGCGCCCCGCACGTCTGCTTTTTGCTCTGGCACTCGGAGGGTCCTCAGTCATTTCCAAATTCCAAATTCCAGATTCCAAATTCCAAATTCCAAATTGCCTTCATCCGAAAAACTTCGGCAGTCTTTGCCGCCAGTCTTTCGGCAGCAGAATCTCAATCGCATCGTCAACCGTTACGATGCCGAGAATATCTCCTGACTCATCTACTACCGGCAGCGCCAGCAGGTTATATTCGGCAATCTTCTGGGCTACTTCGGCGGCGCCGTCGTCGGGGTGCGCGACTTGAAGAACGCTGCGCATGACGCGTTCAAGCGGAGCGGACGAATCAGCCAGAATCAAACTGCGCAACGCAATCACGCCCTCGAGTTTCCATGAATCTTCCGCGGCCACCACGTACAGGTAATAGATCATGTTCGGCGTTTCGGCCATCTCGCGCAGACGCGCCAGGGCTTCGCCGACCGTCAAATCACGCGGCAGAGTCACAAACTCAGTCGTCATCAGGCCGCCGGCGCTGTCGTCCGCATAAGGCAGGAGCTCGGCGACTTCGAGTTGCTCGTCGTCCTCCATGAGGTTGAGCAAATCTTCGGCCTTCTCTTCCGGCAAATCGCCGAGCACGTCCGCCGCTTCATCGGGTGACATATGTTCGAGAATGTCCGCGGCGCGCTCTTCATCCATGTCGCCGATGATTTGCGCCTGCCGTTCGGCGGCCATCTCTTCCAGTGTTTCGGCAGCCGTTTCATCGTCGAGCGACTCTACGATTTCGGCCCCGTGCTGGTAGGAAAAGGCCTCAGCCAGCCGCGCGATTTCCACCGGATGCAGGCGCGCAAGTTTTCCCCGCGACGATTTCAACTGCACCGTGGCGGCATCAGTTGCGAGATAGCCCACGTCGGCCCAGTCGATCACCTCTACCGGCCGGCCGCTGCGCAGGAACGCGGGCGCCAGCCGCCGCCATAGTCCTGTCAGGCTGACATCCGCCCCGGTGACGCGCCAGTCGTTTGCGGCTTCGATAATCTGCACATCGTTGACGCGCACGACGCGTTTTCCGTCGACGTCGATCAATTGTTTGTCGAGCACGTCGCGCGCCAGCAGGACCTCTCCCTCGCGCCGCATGAACGGACGCAGATCAAGAATGTCCGAATTCAAACGCACGCCGTCCTCGCCGAAATGTGATATCCGCCAGCGTGACAGAAAGAAGTCGCGCCGGCGATAACGCGCGACAAAGCCGGCCACCGGTGGATGTTCGTCGGCGCCCAAGCGCACGATGACGTCTCTGAGCGTTGCCACACGCTCACCGTCAAGGTCGAGGATAGGCCGACCCAGCACTTGCGAAAGATAAAGCATGGTTGCGGATTCGCGCTCTCGAGCGATCGAAACGGATAATAACACGAGGGAACGCCGGTCTTAACGGCGTTTTCGCGGTCTTATCTTGGCGGCTTGCGGAAGTTATAGCGGAGCAGCACGCGCATCGGAATCGCTACACCGTCGCGCATGGCGGGGAAGAAGTGCATCTGTCTCACCGTACCGATCACTGACTGATCCAAACCATAACCGGCCCATCGGGCTATTTCGACGCGTCCAATTTCACCGCGAGCGTCAATATCAAGTAGCACATCGACGGTAGCTTCTACTTCAGCGATGGCCGCCGTTTGCGGATAAGGCGGTTTCAACCGGCGATAGGGGCGAGGGGCGCGAACGTCTTTGTCTGTGTCGGTTCCATCATCGGACATCACTTCTATGATTGCCGGGCTGTTTTCAATTGCGGCCACTCGTTCGGCGCGTTCATCTTCCTGCGCGCGGCGCAACGCAACGATGTAACGATGACGAGTTTCTTGGGTCGACAAAATTGCGCGCAGGGCTTTCTCGGATTCTTCGGGAGAATCGCGTTGGACAGATGGTCTTTCCCAGAGCACCAGCCTCCCCGTGCGGGCGCTCACCAGAAAAATTGCCGCGTACGATTCGTAATAGATCGGTTTGGTCGAAGGAGATCTTCTGACAGTCTGGGCTTCGCCAATGAAGTAAAAGTCACAGCCGATTGCCGCCCCGAGATCCTTTGCTTGTTGAAGTGTCAGGTTCAGCGATCCGTCGAAGCCGGCGCCGCGCGCAGCAGCGCGAGTCTGATCCGGATCAATCACGTCGAACGCGCGCCCGTACTGCGACCGGTCCTTGATAAGAAATATTTCGCGGAGGTCCGCGGCCACATGTAAGCCCGTGGCCGCACTTCCAAGATCGAGAACCGCAACACGGGTCGGCCGAGGCTGCGAAATAGCAGATGATGCAAGCAGGAGGACGCAAACCGGCGCGAGCAAAAGTCGCGTCTGTATCCATCTCTGAAGGTGTGATACTGGGATATTCAACGAACCATCCTGTCGCAAATGTTTCTAGATACCCGGATTGGTGGCGGCGTGCAGGATAGGAGATGCGTTATGATAAAGACGGTACACTTCTTCTTTCACTTCTGCCGGGAAGCAGATTCGATGCAGTTCATAACCCCGTCCCAAACCGCGCACGGCCTCACTGACCTCGCTGATTTCACGAATCCTCGGATGCGCATAACCATCCTCTACATAGATGCGAGTGCGCGGCTCGACACCTTCGGGGGTGTAATAGCCATAGTAAGGAACGTCGCTCGCACGATCCTCGATGAAATAATACTCAGGCAGGAAACCGCCGTTGACGACGACGGCGCGAGCCGCGTCCAGAAAATCCTGCCGTTCGTCTTCAGGCATGTCGAGATCGATCGCCTTGAAAAGCTTGCGCCCCACGAAACGCCGGCTTAGATCGCTCAGCACCGGATCGTCGGAATGCTGCCACTGTTTCATGTGAAAAATGACGTCTGAGTCGTCCATCTCGAGATGCTCAGTAATGCTCAGCGTCCGTCGACGTAGAATCTTCTCGAAAGACGTTCCCGGCGCGCTCCAAACCGGCTCTCCTTTCTCGACTGATTCGAGGGCCCGGCGCAACGCCGACCTGAGCACCGCCTCGGCGGATCGCAGAGTCCGGTGAAAATAGACTTGTCGAAACATGTAGTAGCGCGCCTGGAGATATTCTTCCACCGCGTAAATTCCGCGCGCCGCCACATAAGTTCGATCACCTTCCTGATCAATCTGGAGCGCATTAATAATCCATTCAAGATCAAAAAGGCCATACTTCGCTCCGGTCATCAGTGAATCGCGCAGGAGATAGTCCATTCGGTCCACGTCAAGTTGCGACGAGACCAATTGTGCCAGCGCCGCGGGCTTGAATGTTCCCTCGATGATCGAGGCGACACGTTCCGGCAGCTCTTCAGAATATGACTTGAGTGCCGCACAGAGCGCCGTGTCCTTTGACGTTACGGCCAGCACTGTCATTTTTTCGTGGTGGACGCCGAGGACCTTTTCCATGGCATGCGAAAAAGGGCCGTGACCGACATCATGCAAGAGCGCTGCTGCGCGCGCTGCCGCGCAGTCAGCCGGCGCGATCTCGGACCGATCTCTTAGCTGATCGAGAATACGCGTCATCAGGTGCAGCGCTCCCAGACTGTGAGTGAATCGCGAGTGCTCTGCTCCCTGGTAGGTATACAGACCGAGGCCGAGTTGCTTGATGCGACGCAGCCTTTGAAACTCCGGCGTGTCGATCAGGCGAATCATCAACCGGCCTTCGGCGCCGTCGTCGCGCAGAGGGATGATGTTGTGAACCGGATCGCGATAAATTCGCTGAGACAAGCGCTCGAACCTATTCAATGGCCATTCAATGGATTGGGTCGCGGCAGTCTACCACATGGCGCCGCGCGAGCCATGAAAGAGAAGCAACCGACCGGGTGATTCCCGGCGATCTTTGATCCTGAAGCTCGGGTATTTTACGGAATTTCGGACTAAAACCGAATTTTCGGATTTACATTTCGCCCCAATTGGCGCTAATGCGGAGTTTTCCGCCCACGTACAAAGGGGTGGCCTATGGCACCGCCATTGCTTAACGATACCGCAGAATCGGATCTCTGGCGGGAAATATAGGGACGACTCAATCGGCAAACAGTGAAACAATGAGCCAATACCGCCAACTAATTCGGAATAATGCAGGCCGGCAACACCAGAGTGTCAGAAGTTTTTGGGTTGTTGGCTACCGATTGAATTAGACAATTATGAGGTCTCCTTGCAGGAGATGCTCTTCACGAAAGGATAGAGATGATGAAAAAAGTTTTTATGTTCGTGGTGGCCCTGACACTGGCGCTGTTCGCGACCAGTGCAATGGCCCAATCGAGCACGACAGGTTCCATCGAAGGAACCGTCACCGACCCGAACGGGCAGGTGGTCAAAGGCGCTACGGTAACGGTGACTGGCGCGAATCTGATCACAGCTAAGGAGTCCACGACCGGTGATGACGGCCGGTACCTGCTCAGCGCCGTGCCGCCCGGCAAGTACAAAGTTACAGTCGACGCGCCAGGGTTCGCCAAGTACGAGCAAAGCGAAGTGTCGGTCAACCTGGGAAGGACTTCCACGGTTGACGGGCAACTGTCGCTCGCTTCGGCAACTGCTACGGTGACGGTCACCGGCGGAGCCGCGGTTGATGTCGCTGCGAATACAACCGGCAATAACGTCTCGACTGAACAGTTCTCGAACTTCCCGACCCAACGTACGGTCCAGGGGCTTTACACGATCGCCCCAACCGTTACGCGTTCGGGTTTGCGTGACGCGACTGGTCGTGATCGCGACCCGTCAGTTGGAGGATCTTCGGGACCAGAGAACAGCTACATTCTGGACGGCGTGAACACCAGCGATCCGGCTTTTGGTGGATCGGGCGCGAACCTCCCGTTTGAGTTTGTTCAGGAAGTCGAAATCAAGACCGGTGCTTACGGCGCCGAGTACGGAAAGTCCACGGGCGGTATCTTCAACGTCATCACCAAGAGTGGTGGCAATGAATTTCACGGCGACTTGTTTGCCTATGGAACAACCAAGGGCCTGGTCCGTAGTGTGAAGAATTTTCCGTTCACGGGATCTTCTGCTAATGGATATTCAGAGACGGATATCGGCGGCGATATCGGTGGTCCGATCATAAAGGACAAGCTCTGGTTTTTTGGGGCTTTCAATCCGCAACGCCGCACGAACTTCTATCTGACCCAGACTTTCCATACACCAGCGCAGAACAAGGTGACCATTCCTTTCTATGCCGGAAAGATCACCTGGGCGGTCAACAGCAAGAACACCTTTACGGCTTCCACCTTCGGTGATTTCACCAAAGTTGATGGGTTTTTGGCTACGGGTGCGCTGGCTAACGCTTCAGGATTTGGCTCGGATGTTACGGCGTTCCTCGGTCGGCAGGAGACTGGTGGCCACAACTACGCCGCTCGTCTCAATTCAAGCTTCAGCAACAACTTCATCGCGGAGTTCTCCGGCGGCCTGCACTTTCAAAGGGCTAACACAATTCCGCGCGCCATTGATGCGCCGCTCATCGCCGACAACTTTGCGGTACTGAGGGGCGGCGCGGTTCTAGGGGTAACGCAGTCGGGAGTCGCGGGCAATACCGCCACCGGTTTTATTGACTTTGTCGATGGACGAGGCGGCTCTTTGCAGCGCGGTTTCTTGCGTGGTCCAGGCTTTGGTCTGTACGGACCGCAGGAGCGCAACCGGTATGAGTTCAATGTCCACATGCAGAATGTCGCGGGCAAGCACACAATCAAGTGGGGCTTTGAGTGGTTCAAGAACATCTATAACATCAATACGCTCACGAGCGGACCGGCGGTTACCTACGGGAACCCACTTGGAATCGCTGGTATAAACGGGGCTACTGGTGCGACGACTGGGGTGCGCATTACAAACAACTTCAGCGTCTGCACCACGCGCGGCGCTGCGATTATCTGTCCGAGCGCTACGGCTACCGATCGTTTGTCGACTCCGGGCGTCGTTCTGCCGGCTGGCCTTACTTCGGTCTCGACCGGTGCGATAACCGCGGCCGAGGCGTTCAGCAATCCGTTCCTGGTTAGGCTCACGACTCGCGTGCGTGACTTCAAGCTCGTTGCCAAGACGTATACGAATGCGGAAGCCTTCTATATCCAGGACGACTGGAAGTTCCTTCCCAACTGGCAGTTCAACATGGGTGTGCGCTGGGATTACGAACAGGCATACAGCCATGGCGGAGGAACGTACATTAAGTTGAACAACTTCTGGGACAACCTCGCCCCCCGACTGGGCATAACCTGGGATTTCACGGGAACTGGCAAGGGCAAGCTGTACGCGAATTATGCGACCTTCATACAAACGCCGATCCCGCTGGATGTCAACGTCCGTGCCGCCGGAGGCGGCAGTCAGACCGACGTTAACTTTAACGCTGACAGGTTGAATGCTCCTTCAACGGCAACGATTGCCAGCGGATTCCCCCTGGTCAATCTTGGCAATTCGGCGACACCGATCGATGTCGGCCTGAAGCCGCCAAGTATTGGTGAGTACACCGGGGGCTTTGAGTACGAAGTTGTTAAGGACCTCGCGCTTGGAGTTCGGGGCATTTACAGGCATGAGAGGAATGTCATCGAAGATGGCTCGTTCGATGATGGCAACAACTACTTCCTCTTCAACCCGGGCCGAAATGAGCCCGGCACAACTGAGCGCCTTGCGTGCGATGGCGATGCCGCAAATGGCATCGCGCCGCGCTGCTTTGGCCGCGCCCAACGTTTTTACCGCGCAGTTGAGTTTACGGCCACGAAGCGATTCACAAATAACTACCAGTTTATCGCTTCCTACGTCTTCTCGAGCCTGACCGGTAACTACGAAGGCTTGTTCCGCAACGACAACGGACAGTCTGATCCGAACATCACTTCGCTGTTCGATCTTCAGAGCCTGCTTGATAACAGCTATGGACGTCTGCCGAATGATCGTCCGCACCAGTTCAAGTTCAACGGCAGCTATCGGACTCCGTTTAAGCTTCTCATTAGCGGAAACTTCTACATGCAGTCCGGCACGCCGTTCAACCAACTGACTCCGCACCCTGTCTATGGAAACAACGAAGGATTCGGAGTGCAGCGCGGCACGGCCATCGTTCCGACGGTTACGGCCACTCAGGCTGGCTTCCCGAACGTTGTCAACAGCATCGGTTCCAGTCGAACGCCGACGACGATGAATTTGGATATGGGCGTCTATTACCCGATCAAAGTTGGTGAGGGCAAGGAACTGCGACTGTCCGGAGACTGGTTCAACGTCTTCAATAGTCAACGGGCTGTGACGCTGGATCAGACCTTCTCGATTAACAGCGGTGTAGGGGGGGTTGCGCCGGTACCAAATCCGTTCTACGGAGCGGCTTTATTGGTGCAGACTCCTTCAGCGTTTAGGTTTGGCGCCAAGTTCACGTTCTAACCAATAGCCTTCGCCCAGGGGGCGATGTATATTGACCCTGACGGGGAGAGGCGCCGAGAAATCTGCGCCTCTCCCCGATTTTTTTGTACCCGGCTCGGGAACTTGACGTTGGTCCCCTCGCAGAGTTCCAATGTGTCTACCTCAAGGAATTTCGTGATGGAGGTTTTCCAGATGCCTTCTCTTCCCGTGCCGCATCCCGACGACAGCCACGCATCAGCCAACCTGCGTGTGCTAACGATCATTCTGGCTTTGCTCTTGCCGGTCGCTGTGTGCGCACAGGGAAACGGCAGATCTTCGACCGGAACCGGCGGCAGTCATGTCATCCAGGGCTACGTGTTCTTTCCCTCCGGCCGCCGGGCCGAAGGCGTCATTCAGGTGAAGCTGCAAAGCTTTAACTCGGGCGAGCTTTCAGTCGTGGCGGATGGCAGCGGCGGGTTCACTTTTTCAGCGCTCTCCCCTGGCAACTACACGGTGGTTATTGTCGCTGGCGACGATTATGAGATTGCCAGAGAGGGTGTGTTCATCGATAGCGATGTGAATCTTTCCCGATCAGGTATTCCCACGATAAAAACATCACGCCGTTCTACGGTGATGATTACGCTCCAGCTCAAACGTGACCCGGCGAATCGCACCAGGGCTTCCGTGGTCAACGCCATCCTGGCAGAGGTGCCAGAGAGTGCCCGCGCGTTGTATGAAAAAGGACTCGAACTGGCTAAAGCAGGAGAGTCGCTTAAGGCAATCGATGGTTTGCGGGCGGCCATCTCGCTGTTTCCAAAATTTCCGCTGGCGCTTAACGAGCTCGGCGTGCAATATCTGAAGCTCGGACAGGCAATGAACGCAATCGAGCCACTCAAATCGGCAGCCAAACTCAGCCCCGACGCTTTCACTCCTAAGCTCAATTTAGGAATTGCTTTGCTGGAGACGATGCAGTTTGCTGAAGCGGAAACTCGCTTGCGCGAGGCGTTGAAACGAAACGACTCGGCCCCGACGGCCCATATGTACCTGGGAGTCGTGCTGGTCAGGCTCAACCGGCATGACGAGGCGCGGACGGAACTGGAGTTGGCCATCAGCAAGGGAGGAGAGAATTACGCCCTCGCGCACAGATATCTGGGATGGCTCTACATGAATGCGGGGCGAAGCAAAGAGGCGGCTGATGAGTTGGAAAAGTATCTGAAGCTGGATCCGAAGGCTTCGAACGCGGAACGAATTAGAGGTACCATTAAAGAACTTCGCAGCAAGTCAGATCCACCATCCAGTTTCCAAAATTAATCTCGCTAGGGCAAATTCATTTGTAAAAGGGGTATGAATTCATGATCAATCTAATTGACGCCTATGCCATCCTTCGGCAGCCGGGCTTAGTCTTGGCAGCTATTCTGATTCTGTCGATCGCCTTTGCTGCAAATGCCCAGGCGCCTGGGAGTTCACGCGGTCTGGCCAGCGGCGACGGGATTCACACAATTCAGGGGCGAGTCCATTTTCCGTCAGGTCAGAGTGCCGCCGGCAAGACTGTTAAAGTCAGCCTGGAGAGCGTCAGCTCGTTTGGGGGGGGGTCTACGGTGGTTGATCAGGACGGTTCTTTCAGGTTCCGCGGTCTGCAAGCGGGAACTTACACGGTGGTAGTGGATGCCGGAAAGGAATACGAGATTGCACGCGAGCCGGCAAGTATTGACCGCGAAGCCAGTCCGGGCGGTCGTATTATTAACCTCGCTGTCCAACTCAAGTATAAAGCCGATGCGTCGAACCCGGCCTTTGCCGACATCCCCCAAAATGCGTTGGATTTCTATAAAAAGGGAACAGCCGCAGCTCAGAAAGGCAACACGAAAGATGCCGCTGAGTTTCTGAGCAAGGCGGTGTCAGCCCATCCTAACTTTCCGATTGCGCTCCGTGAGTTGGGAGTTCAGTACCTCAGGCTGGGGCAAATGGACCGGGCCGCCGAGACTCTCGAGGCGCTCCTTAAACTGAAACCTAACGACGCAGCCGCCCACCAAAATCTCGGCATCGCGCTTTACAATCAGGGCATCGCGCTTGTCAATCAGCAGAAGTTGGACGATGCGCAGAAGAAGTTAGATGGAGCCGAGGCTCACCTGCGGGAAGCAATCAAGCTGAACAGTGCGGGTCCCACGGCACATTATTACCTGGCGTTGACGCTCATAAAGTTCAGGGTTTATGACGAGGCGCAAAAAGAGTTGGAACTGGCCATCAGCAACGGTGGAGAGAACCTTGCCCAGGCCCATAGATATCTGGGCGGCCTCTATCAAAACGCGCACAAGAACAAAGAAGCGGCCGATGAGTTGGAAAAGTACCTCTCCCTCGATCCCAAAGCTACGGACGCGGAACGAATCAGAGGCACTATCAAGGATCTGCGAAGCAAGCAATAGAGGTTACCATCTGGGAATGGTAGCGGGCGGGAACTCTCCAACGATCAAATCTCAGCGCGCGTTGAGGTCCAGCAGGTGCCCCATTTTCTCTTTCTTGGTCTGCAAGTATTTCGCCGCCGGTTCGGATGAGGCGACCTCGATTGAGACACGTTCAATAATTTCGAGTCCGGCTTCCTCCAGCGCGCGCAGCTTCCCGGGGTTGTTTGAGATTACCTTCACCTGGCACAAACCAAGATCAAAAAGCACTTCCGCGCACTGACGGTACTCTCGCGAATCAACTGCCAGACCCAGACGCTCGTTCGCCTCGACAGTGTCGGCGCCATCATCCTGCAGGGCATAGGCCCGAATCTTGTTAATAATGCCGATGCCGCGTCCTTCCTGGAGCTGATAGACGATGGCCCCGCGTCCTGCTTCGTCGATCATCTGCATGGTGCGGTGAAGCTGCTGGCCGCAATCGCATTTCGTCGATCCGAATACGTCGCCCGTCAGACACTGCGAATGTATGCGCACCAGGGTCGGAACATCCGGCCGCATTTCGCCTTTGAACAGCACCACAAATTCTTCGTCGCTGGTAAGCGAGCGATAACCCGCGATCCTAAAGTCGCCCCATTCAGTCGGCAGGTTCGCCTCTGCCACGCGCTGGACTGACAGCGACTGTGAAGAGTTAGGACAAATGAAAGGTTCAACCGGCGCCTTGTCTACGTTACATGCCATCGAAGGCTCCTTAAGCCGAGTTCACTAAGTCACCAGGCGTACTGACTGCAACTCAAATCGACCAATGCCCGGTGGTAGAAGGTCGGGAGAAATTATAGGCGCAGGCCTGCGCATCGACAAGCACGCCCTTCTCGGAGTTGTCCGAAACGAGTTCCTTGAACGCTAGTAACTGTTGCTGTAAGCGTGAAGCCCGCGATAAGATACGCGCCTTGGACCCCGGTCCATGTACTGCCAACGTTTCTCGGTCAAGCGAAGCTGCGTTTTTAAGAAACAGATGCCAAACGAGTCTGAAGACATTTCGGTGAGCAAAGAGCCCCCCGAAATTGATACTTACTCTGGCCAGTATCAGCGGCCTGGTGAACGCCGGCCCGCACTTGTTTTCCTGCGCGGCGAGCTTTTGGCGGTCCAGATTCCGCTGGAACGCGCGGAAGTAACCCTCGGTCGCGCCCTCGACGCGGACATACGTGTTAATGACTCGCGGGCCTCGCGCCTGCACGCGCGGATTACCACTGAGACTGACACCGCGACCGGCGAGACCAGTTATCGTTTGAACGATCTCGATTCGACCAACGGCACTATCTTAAACGGGAAGCCGATTGATCAGGCTTTGCTGCAGGATGGCGACAAGTTTGAAGTCGGCGATCAATTGATCCGCTTTGAAATGCTCGACGAGATTGACCGCGAGTTTCAGCAGCAGATCCATCGCCTGCTGGTCCACGATGAACTGACCGGGCTGCTGACCAGCAAGTCATTCTTTTCCGAGTTGCGCCGCGAGGCAGCGCGCGCTGAGGCCGAGTCGATGCCTTTCTGTGTCCTGATGATGGACATCGATTATTTTAAGGAAGTGAACGACACCTATGGTCATCTGGCCGGCAGCGATACGCTTGAAGTAGTCGGCGCGGTGATTAAGAAGGCCTTGCGTGCCGGCGACGTCGGGGCCAGGTTCGGTGGTGAAGAGTTTGCCGCATTTCTGCTCGACGCAGATTACGCACAGGGGATGATCGCGGCTGAGCGTGTGCGTGCAGGCATCGAGAAGCACGAATTTCCCGCGGTGCGCCGCGGCAGCACGGAAGAGCCACGGACCCACCGCATTACTATCAGCATTGGAGTCGCGGCGTATCCCGAAGACGCGCGGGATCCTATTCAACTGGTGGAGTTGGCCGACTCGGCGCTGTATCGGGCGAAGCGCAGCGGACGCAATCGCGTCTGCGCTTACCGGCCGGCCGGTACGACTGAGGTGCTGCGCTTGCGGCCACGAACGTGATTGAAAGGCGCAGCAAATGCTGAAACGAATCTGAGATTAGCCGAGCAGTAGCCCGACCATAAGGGAGGGCTCCAATGACCAGCCAAAGGAGATCCCATCGTGAGACGCTCAACAATAATAATCGGATTGATCTTAATCACGTCGTGCGCCATTACGGTTGCGGCACAGCAGCCTGCCCAGCAGCGCGCGGCGTTGAACGCACCTGCAGTGGGTCTCGACGCCAGGGGCGCGCCGGCAATCGAGGCGCGACTGTTGACGACGGTCCTCAATGGATCAGATGACTCGCCGGTTACCAACGTGCGGCTGGTCATCAAGAACACCAGCGCGAACTTTTTCACTTACGCAACCGGGCTGGCGACGTTCTACGATTCGGGCGCTGTCCGCTGTGGTGAAGGTTTGTTCAAGGTGGAAGCGCTGGCGCAAGGCGAAGCTTCGGAAACCGATACGCCGGGCCTGCGTCTGCGTTGCACGCCGGCAAGTTGGCGCATTGTCGCGACCGACTTGTTAACCCGCGCTGCCGAAACTGCGAAAGAGGTCGCAACGGCGCCGCCTGCGGTCGAGCCGGTCGTTGGAAAGCCCGCGCCGATTAACTTCATCATCAGCATCGACGGCCAACAGTATCCGATCCAGGTCAACAACCCGATGGTGTTGAGATTGGGAAACAGGAATAGAAAGATTGTCCTGCGTTCGCTGCCTTAAAGGGGTGTTTCGGAATTCCGACTTTAGTCGGGCTTGTTGTTAGGTCAAAACCCAACCGAAGTTGATACTCTAGACAACCGGCAGCAATGCCGCGCCACGCGGCATGATGTAACCCTTCGCGTCTGATGACTCAGTGGCCAGAGCCTCTTCCAGTGAGCGGGCGGGAATCATACGCATCCGCCGCGCGTCTTCATTCGGCAATTTCGTAACTACGTGAACTCGAAAGCGCTCGGTCTTAGTCAAAAGCGCCCAGGCCGTCTGGCCATTCACTTCATAAGCAGTCCGCAGGCGAGTTTCCAGCGTGCGCGAATCCTCTGACTCGAACCACTTCAGAAAATCAGCCCGGCCTAAACCGTCTCCGCATTCTGCTAAGAAGATAATAAGCCCGCCGTCGAGGCAGGCCTGTGCGGCCATGTCCAGAGCCTTGTGCGCCTGAATCATGTTGATGTCGTAGGGCGAGCCACCGCAGCTAACGATTACAACTTCCCGTCTTTCCTCGATTCGCAGCGAGTGCCCGGCGATGTAGTCTTCACAGGCCCGGGCGTGTGCAGTTCGCCAGTGGCCGGCGAAGATTTTTTCGGTGCGTCCGCGCTCGTCCACAATCGCGTTGATGGCGAAGCAGGGATCGATCATCGCGGCGACGCGTTCGCATTCTTCGCTCACGGCATTACCTTCCAACAGCCCGGAACCGACGGCGCTACGACGGCCGCCGCCTGCAAAATCAAGCGCCAGCATGTGCGTGGCTTCGATGGTTTGCGCCGCCGCCAATCCGGGACAGATTGATTTGCGCCCGCCGGTAAAGCCCGCGAAATAATGAAAGCCAACCGCGCCGGTAAGAATTACTTTCGCGAATTCCTTGAGCGCGCGATTGACCTCGATGGGCGTGCCGTCGGCCATCACCCCGATTTGCGTCAGTTGCGAAGGGTCGTAAGCGTCGTGCTCGATTGTGGGGATGCGTTGGGCAATGAATGGGGTCAGCAACTCGGCCTTTTCTTCGGGGCGGACGGCGCGATGAATGCCTGTGGCAAAGATAATCGCGATGTCGCCGGGCGCAGTTCCGTTTTGGATCAGGCGGCGAACCAGCAGGTTGATAACCTGCGCGCTGCCGGTGGCGCGGGTGGCGTCTGACGCGACGATCAAAACGCTATCACCGGGCGCTATCAAGTCCTCGAGCGACGGCGAATCAATGGGAGCCTCGAGCGCCGCGCCGATTTCCACGTCGGACAATGGATGCCCAGCGGCTTCGCTCGTAGCGAGCACGTCAAAACGGCCGGCGTCGTAGGTGAAGTTGATTGCTGCGCGGCCGTAGTTGAGCTCGATAATCGGCATGGTAGTCAGCAGTTCCCTCTCCCTTTGGGGGAGGGAGTGCTCTTACTCTCGTCCGGATCGAAAACACGCTGTGCCCGCGTGACAGAAGTGAATGGCTTCATCTTCAAAGTCGACGGTTTCCATCTGAATGGTCAGATGATCGACGCCGAAACGATCGAGCAGTTTCGTCCGCAGTTCCTTCAGCAGATCCGGCTGTGAAATCGCGTAGGCGTGAATGACGTGCGCGCTCAGGGCCTCGCGTCCTGAGGTGATGGTCCAGACGTGCAAATCGTGAACGTCCGACACGCCTTTGGTTTCCATGATTGCTTCTTCGACAGCGGCGAGATTGATATGCGCCGGCGTGCCTTCCAACAGGACATTGGTTGCATCACGAATCAGGTGCCACGAACTCCAGACGATCAGCAATCCGATGAAGACGCTGATCAGCGGATCGGCGGCATACCAGCCATAAAGCGTCATGATCGCTCCTGCAAGAATCGCAGCAATTGAGCCCAGCACGTCGCTTGCTACGTGAAGTCTTACTCCGCGGATATTGAGGTCCTTGGGATGATGCCGATGTAAGACCCAGGCTGACACCAGATTGGTTAGAAGGCCACCCGCTGCAACCAACATCATCGAACCGCTTTTTACTGGAGGCGGGGCAGCCCAACGGTGGTAAGCTTCATAGAAGACAAAGAGCGAAATCAAGACAAGCATCAAGCCATTAAGAAATGCAGCAAGAATCTCCAACCGATAATAACCGTACGTTTTGCTTGCTGTTGCTGGACGGCTCGCTAGGCGGATAGCAATCAACGCAAGAATCACCGCCACGACATCAGTAAACATGTGTCCCGCGTCTGCAAGAAGCGCCAGTGAGCCGGTCCACCACGAACCTAAGACTTCTGCGACCGTATAGGACGCTGTCAAAACCAGCACTATGCCCAGCCGGCGACGTCCTTCTGCAGCGATGTCGTCCCGGTGAAAGTGTTTCAATTCAGCATCCGGAAAAGTTGCTTTCGTGCGCACCTGGGACATTCTCAACTCTCTCCAAAGCGGTCACATGGTACAAACACCCGGGATGTTTTGCTGGGCCAAAGAGATTCACACATCTGGTACAAAATACACGAAGCGGTCAATTATGTCCCGGTACCAACCAGCGAACTACGTCCAGCAAAGGACCAAAACGGAAATCGTGCAGGATCTCCGGATTAGCCTTGGGGGAAAGTACGCGCCATCGGAGGGAGAGGCAGGCGCGCAATGCCGGGAAAGTGAGAAGAGTTTGCGATCCAAACACGGGCGTCTTAAGACGATTAGATGACAAAGTCAACCGTGCGAATCCAACTCACAGAGCATTCTATCTAAGTACTCATGCCAAGTCTGGTATTTCGTCTCGGACGAGCGCCGACATGCCTCCGTGGCATCAGAATGTGCTGAGTGCTTCTCGCGATCAGCATCGTCCGCCAAGAATGACAGATGATAGTGAGCCTTGGATCGTTCATAAAACGCTCGCGCTTGTGGTTGAAGATCTCGATGCTCGGTGGCGCGGGACAAATCGTCAATCGCGGCTCGGAACAGGACTCCGGCTATTTGAGGATCGTCTAATCGGATGCGGACACCTTTCTCTCGTTTCGCGTGTCCTAGACGTAACCAACCAATGTGGTATCCAGGTCGCTTTCTTGTGATTTCTTCGAAGAATTCTATGGCTGGATCGAAAGCGTCATTTCTAATAGCCAGTATTGCATCATTGAAAGTTGTAATTGCCGGCGCATCACGAATTGCCAAATTGGTCGCGGAGGAGTCCTCTTCTTCCTTCACTTCGGAGATTACCTGCTCAACCTCCGCTTCTCCGAGATACTCAATCTCCGTGGGCGATGGTAGTGAGGCCAACAGATCCAAGTCATCCCGAGTTATGACAGCATGTGCCTCGGCTCGGAAGCGAGTATATTCCCAGCTACCCAGATTGATATTCCTCAACCGTGTAAGGATGTGCGGGCGCAGATTCGCGTCCACGAAGATAAATGGGGCCGTCGACCACATTTCCGTCACGTTACTGGACAGGCAGGGAAACATGAATTTGGTTTCCATACAATGATCAAGGTGACTAATGAAGAAGCCGGAACCGCGCAAAAAGTATTGGCCCACCATAATCACGCCAGTGAGTGGGCTGCTGCTGCCATCTGGATCTAAGTGCCTCGTCGGATCCGGCGGCACTTCAAACAATTGCTCGGTTAAACTTTCAAGAGCCTCCGCTAGAGCCTCTAACGGATCATGTGGGAATGGAACGTGGGCAAAACGGTTGCGGAAGATGTTTACGTACCGTAATGCTTGCTTCACACTGATGTGTTCAGTCTTGCAGGCATCTGCTGGCACGTCACAGGCTAGGCCCCAGGCTTGTACAAGCGGACCAACCAGAATCTGCTCCGAATCCAAGAATCTCTTAAGACTACTCAAGAATCCACTGGCCGCGTAATCGTACCTAGTGATCTCAAAGAGGATATCGATCCACCGGTCTATACCTCCATCTAGCGCCCCTTGCTGTGCTTCAAACGTTTCATTCACGGGGTTCCAGGTTCTTCCATAGGCATACTCTCGACACTTGCGGAGAATCGTCTTGTCTTCGTTACTTTCACGAAGCCTGGACATTCCGGCTGCCGCCAAAGTAACTGATATGGCTTCCCACAAGTGAATCAACCTCCAGATACGTTCGTAAGGATCTGCTTCTGTCGCCCGGCGCCTAAGGAATGTGTCCAGCGCGTCGGCAATTGGAGGCCACAGCCAGTTTGATTGATTTGTGAGTTGAAGCTTTTCTAAAGGGGGCATGGTGAGTTTCTCCGAAGATATGAAGGGCAGCTTCGTCGCCACGGGAGTACTAGGAACACCTCTCAACTGGCGCGCGACGAACTGCAGTAGGCAGTATATTAGAGTTGACAATTCCGTCAAGTATTTTGACCTACAGAACCGTCTAGCGAAGATCAGATCATTGGAACAAACGACTAATTGCCCTATCACGTCAGACGCCGTCGTAAGTATCAGGCCTCGAACCAGCGTTAACTTCGTCTGTCGGCGGTGTTAGAATCTCCGCTCAGCAAATCCAGGAGATCAAGGGCTGGCTCTTATCATTCGCCCCGCACAGGAGACCGCAATGAGGCCGTACCGCCGCTTCCGTTTCTTGCCGCTCGCAATCGCGCTCTTATTTACCTTCGCGGCACGCATCGAGGCACAGAACTTCAGCCTTGAACAGGTGATGAGTTCGCCTTTTCCATCGGAATTGATTGTTTCGAAACGCGGCGACAAAATCGCCTGGGCGTTCGACGCGGAGGGAAAACGCAACATCTGGATCGCCGACGCGCCGGCCTTTGCCGCGCGGCAACTGACCCACTACAACAGCGACGATGGCCAGGAGTTGAGCGGTCTTGGGTTCTCCCCGAACGGCGGTGCAATTGTTTTCGTGCGCGGAGGTGAAGAGAATCAAGCGCGCGAAGTGCCTAATCCCACCAGCGATCCGGCCGGGGCGAGGCGACAGATTTTCGTGGTAGATGTTCGCACGGGGCGGACTACTACTATTGGCGAAGGCGGCTCACCCAGCTTCACACTCGCCGGCGATCAAGTCATCTACGAACGCGACGGGCGATTCTGGACCGTTCCGGCCATCGGCGGAAACCCACGCAAGCTGTTTGAAATACGCGGCGGCGTGGGCGCGCCCCAGTGGTCGCCCGACGGATCTCAATTGGCTTTTGTGTCGACTCGCAGCGATCACAGTTTTATTTCAGTCTATGACATGCGCGCCGACCAACTTCGCTTTCTTTCTCCGAGCGTCGATCGCGACGTCGCGCCGCGCTGGGCACCCGATGGCCGACGTATCGCCTTCATTCGCTTATTCAATGTGACGGACACGTTTTCCGCCGACCGCGATCGGCTGCAGCCCTGGGCCATTCGCGTCGTGGATGCGCGGACCGGAGATGGCAAACAGATCTGGCGTTCAGGCGATTTGGATATCGATTCGTTTCCTGGTTTGGGAGGCGAGGATTTCTGGCAGTGGGTGGCCGGCGATCGCCTGCTGTTTCCTTCAGAGAAGGATGGCTGGGCGCATCTTTATTCCATCTCAGCCGAAGGCGGCGCGTTGACGGCGTTGACGCCCGGCGAGTTCGAAGTAGAAAACGTCGCGCTGTTTCCCGACAGGTCCTTCGCCGTCGTCTCAACCAACAAGGGTGACATCGATCGACGCCATCTCTGGCGCGTCAACGTGGCCGGCGGCCCGCTCCAACAAATAACCAGCGGCGACGGCATCGAAATGTATCCAGAGTTGTTCGACAACGGCCGCCGGGTCGTTTTCTTTCACTCGACGGCGCGCGATCCTTTTATGCCGTTCACCGCTTCGATTGATGGTTCGAATATGAAGCCACTGGCGCCGCAGGCCCTGCCGCGCGACTTTCCTTCCGCCAGCCTGGTCGTGCCTGAGCAAGTTCTTTTCAAGGCAGCCGATGGCACTGAGATCCACGGGCAGTTGTTCAAGCCGGCGAGTGCTTCCGGCAAATTGCCGGCCCTGGTGTTCACGCATGGAGGGCCAAGCAGGCAGATGCTCCTGGGCTGGCATTATCGTTATTATTATCACAACTCGTATGCGATGAATCAGTACCTGGCGAGCCGTGGTTACCTGGTGCTGTCGGTGAACTATCGCAGCGGGATCGGTTATGGCCGCGCATTTCGCATGGCGCAACATCGGGGCGCGCGCGGCGCCGCAGAGTACCAGGACGTGGTGGCGGGCGCGAGGTATCTGCGCGACCGCGATGACGTAGACAAAAAGCGCGTGGGTCTGTGGGGTGGATCGTACGGCGGTTACCTGACGGCGCTGGGATTGGCGCGCAACTCGGACATATTCGCGGCCGGGGTGGACTTTCACGGCGTGCATGACTGGAGTGTTAACGTCGCAGGTCTCCGCACGCCGACCGACACGTCAGATCGCATCCGCATCGCGCGCGAATCTTCGCCGATCTCTGCGGTAGACAAATGGAAGTCGCCAGTGCTCTTGATTCACGGCGACGACGATCGCAACGTTGAGTTTTCGCAGACCGTGAATCTCGTGCGCCGGCTGCGAAGTAACGGAGTCTACTTTGAAGAGCTAATCTTTCCCGATGAGATTCACGACTTTCTGCGGCATCGGGATTGGGTGCGCGCATATCATGCCGGCGCAGATTTTTTCGATAAGCATTTGAAGTGACATTCAACCCTCGCAACATTCTCGTCATTGATTTTGGCCAGCTCGGTGACGTAGTTATGAGCCTGCCGGCCCTGCGCGCCATTCGCGAGCGCTTTCCGCACGCGCGCATTACCGTTATGGTGGGCCGGCCCGGCGCGGAAATAATAGAGATGTCAGGCTACGCCGATGCGACTATCGAGGTCGACAGAGTCGGATTGCGCGATGGGTTTAAGCCCCTCTCAGTGGTGCGGATATTTCAGGTCGTCAAAGATGTGCGCCAGAGGCAGTTTGATTTCGCGATCGACCTGCATAGCTTTTCCGAAACGAACCTGCTGGGCTTTTTTTCCGGCGCGCCGAAGCGCTTGTTTTCGCGCCGGCCGGGACGTTCGTTGGACTTTCTCGCTAACTTTAGTCCGAAACCTGCCGTTGATCAGAATGATCCGGACCATCACCTGATTGATCGCTATCTTGATGTGCTCGTGCCGCTGGGGATCAAGGATTCGCCGCGGGTGCCGAAGATTATGACCCGGGCCGAGGATGACCGGGCCGTCGACGCGTTGCTGCGAAAGGCTAAAGCCGAAATGGGCGCTCCGCTAGTTGGCCTGTTTCCCGGCGCGGGCCATCCCGGAAAATGCTGGCCGCTCGAACAGTTCGCGGAGTTGGCAGACTTCCTGATACGGAATGACGGAGTGCGACCAGTAGTTTTTGTCGGGCCGGAAGAGCGCCACCTGGTTCAAAGGATGCGCGCCATTTTCCCGACCCCCTGCGTCATCCTTGAGAAGCTATCCATCCCGCAACTGGCGGCGGCGCAAGCAAGACTGGCAGTGTTTGTTTCGAATGACACCGGCCCGGTGCACATTGCCGCTGCCGTGGGCACGCCTATCGTCGTGCTGATCGGTCTGCCGCGGCCGCACGCCTATGTGCCGACCGGCGCTTCGCAGCGGCTGATTCTCAGTGAAAGCGTAATGGCGATTGAGGTCGAACAGGTTTATGCCTCAACCCGGGAATTACTGAGTGCGGGACGAACAGCGACGCTGTTCGCAAGCTAATCAGTGGGAAACAATGCCGGAAAGAAAAACCACGCGGTATCTGCTGTTATCCCTGGTCGCTCTCACTTGCCTGCTCGGCCCCTTGCTTATCGGGCAAGCCGGCTTTCAGTCGCGAGACAAATCCGGAGTCTCCGCATCGGCGACACCTCCTCCAAAAACAGTCGCTTCACCAGACCCAGTGTCGAAGCAACCCGAGGACAAGGCGCTTGCCCAGGAGTTAGATCGCGTACTCGACGACAGTGATCTCACCAAAGCACGTTGGGGCATCTTCGTGATGTCGATGAAAGACGGCCGCACACTCTACTCGCGCGACGGCGACAAGCTGTTCACTCCAGCATCGAACATGAAGATCTATACGACGGCGGCCGCGCTCGATCTGCTCGGCTCGGATTACAGTTGGCGCACTTCAGTGTACGCAGACAAACCGCCCGGTGCCGACGGAGTCATCGATGGAAACCTGACGTTGTTCGGGCGGGGAGCCCCAGATCTGAATTCATACGGCAAGAACGGACTGGCGTCGCTGGCTGATCAACTTTACCAGCACGGCGTGCGCAAGGTGAGCGGCAACATCATCGGCGACGAAAGTTATTTTCGCGGCGAGCGGTATGGGTTCGGTTGGCAATGGAACGATCTCCAGTGGTACTTCGGCGCCGAGCCGAGCGCGCTCACAGTTGACGAGAACAGCCTTGACTTGAAGATTGCCCCGGCTGACAAGGTTGGCATCGCCGCGACTCTGACCTTTAATCGCGAAACCAACTACCTTCATCTCACGAACAACACGACGACGCTTGCGCGCGATACTCCTATTACTATCGGTATCAACCGTGGGTTGTCGGATAGCGAACTACGAGTGTGGGGAGACTTCCCGGTCGGCGGCCGCCCTTTTACCGCCTACCTTTCAGTTCCAAATCCGGCGTTGTGGGCGGCTACGCTTTTCAAAGGAGCGCTAATCACCCGTGGCATCAAAGTCGACGGCGAAGCACTTAGCCGGGACTTTCGCGTCGCGGAAAACGAGAAACTCGATCCACAGAAAGCGATCGAACTTGCCCAGACCAGTAGCGGCACCCTCACTGAGATTGTTCGCCGGACAAATAAAGAGAGCAACAATCTTTATGCTGAGCTGATCCTGCGCACCCTCGGTAAAGAGCGCGGTTCGTCCGCGCCCGATCCAGATCCACGCAAGAATCGCCAACGCGGCGACGATGAAGCCGGTGCAGCGGTCGTAAAGGCCTGGCTTGATCACAGCGGTATACCGTCCGAAGGTCTGGAGATTCGTGATGGCTCGGGTCTCTCCCGTTTGGATTTGGTAACGCCTGAAGCTACTACGCGTATGCTTGTGGCCATAACCAAAACCAACGCCGCCTCGGCCTTTCGGGATTCGCTCCCCATGGCCGGTCGCGATGGGACGCTTAGCGGCCGTCTGGTTAGCTCGTCAGGCCGCGTTGTTGCCAAGACCGGCTCGCTTACCTATACTCACTCGCTTTCGGGCTACGGAACCCGCCAGGACGGCGAGGTCCTCGCCTTCTCGATCTTCTGCAATGATGCAACCGGCCACAGCAATCCCACCCGTGTCATCGACCGAATTGTAGGTCTGTTAGTCAGGCCAGAATATCCATCCCCTCCAAAATAGTAACTAAACAGGCCCATTTCTGCCCACGCCCATCGAGGTTGGCTCTAGACAAACCTAGTTCAACCGCGTAATATAACACTCGGCTGCTCACGCTTGCCCGCCGAAAGTAAGCCGACTACCTCATCTTTTCAGTTCACAGATCAGGAGATCATGATGTCGCAGGTTACCCGAATTCTCTCCGCAGCTTTTCTGTTGTCAATGCTGGTTACGGCAGCCACCGGCCAAAGTAATCTAACGGCGAAGGCGAATGCGGTTCAGCCGCAACCTGCTGCCGTTGATGGTCCAGGAAGCGAAAGCGATCGCGTGCGCGATGGATTGCTCGGTCCGGTGCGACGGATCCGCACTGAAGTAGTTAAGATCTCAAACGCGGGTGGTAAGACCGTGGAAGAGAGTAAGCACGTCGTCCTGGAAACTGCCGAGTACGATCTCAAGGGAGTGAAGACTCAGAACCAATACTTCCCGATCGAGGGAGCTACGCTGACTGGACGCGAAGTCTACAAGTATGACGACAAGGGCAACATCAGCGAGATGACCCTGGTCAATGCCGACGGATCTCTGGTTAGTAAGGAAGTGTACAAGTACGACTATGACTCAGTAGGCAACTGGGTGAAGATGACCGCGTCCATTGCGGTCGTGGAAAACGGTAAGATAGGTTTCGAACCTTCTGAGGTTACCTATCGGACGATCTTTTACTACCTCGATGCCTCGATGGCGAAGGTGCTCCAGCCCGCAAGTTCTTCTGCTCCCGCACCGGTCAATGCTTCAATCCCTGGAGCAAACGCACAACCCAACTCCACCGTAGCAGCAAACCGCACAGAGAATGACAGCAAACCTGCCGCGGCTTTGCCTCCGCCGATTTCTGTCGACAAACTCAAAATGTCGGCAACGGTGCTGCCTGGTGATCTTCGCGGCCTGCCTGCCGAATCGAGTAAGAAAATCCTGGTCGCGGATAGCGACCCACCGCCGGCTCCGCGACCTTTGACGAAACCCGTTTCGGGCGGTGTGCTCAACGGTAGAGCTGTGAGTCTGCCGGCGCCCAACTATCCGGAGTTTGCGCGCAGAATGCGCACCACCGGCCAGGTCGAAGTTGAGGTGGTGGTTGACGAGAACGGCAAGGTCATTTCCGCACGTGCCTTGTCCGGCCCACCAGGGCTCCGCGATGTCGCCGTGCAGGCCGCGTTGCGGGCGCGTTTCTCACCGACCAAGCTTTCAGGCCAGCCGGTAAAGATCTCGGGCCTGATCAACTATAACTTCACCATGCCTTAGTAGTTTCACGCCGCGCGCAAGGTCGCGCCGGTCCCACTCGAACAAACCTGTAATGGAAGAAGGAACGACGTATGGCACTGACTGGAGAGCTCAGCGACCTTTCGCTTGCCGAACTGATTGAATTTTTCTGCAATCAGCGAAAGACCGGCAGGCTGAAAGTGATTTACTCGATCGGCCCGGGTTATTTCTATCTTCAATCCGGATCAGTGGTGCACGCGAGGATTGGCACCCTGCGCGGCATCGAAGCCGTCTACTACGCCCTGACACTACCCAACGCGTCATTTACTTTCAGTCCCGCGTTTGAAGCTCCGGAACAAACCATCAATCAGCCATGGACTTCAGTTGTCCTGGAAGGTCTGCGTCGGATGGACGAAGGCGTTGAGCCCTGCGATGCCTTTCCGGTCGGGCACGAGGCGCAAGTTGAAGAACCCAAAGTCGTCAAACAAAACGTCGTGGCGGTGTCGGATGTGTTGGACCCGGTTGAGGAAAAACCGGAAAGCATTCCGGCTTGCGTTCCTGAACCGGAAAAACGGCCCGTCTTCGTTCCTCCCGCCGATCTACCTCAGATGGGTGCGTTTTTCTCTCAGACAGACAGCTCGACCCGTTTTGGTTCGTGGAAGCTAGGAGCGGTCTTAGCGGCCGTTGCCTTAATCGTCGGCGTGATCGCCGTGCCGTGGGGATGGTATGCGCGCAGCAAGGCAGCGAAGCTGGCCAGCGAAGCGCAAACTATGCCGGCGACAAGTTCTCAACCTGCCTTGCAACCCGCCCCGCAATCCGTCGCGGAAAATCAAACCAGTATCGAACCAGTCGCGAGTGAAAGCGCTGTGCCCTTGACGACCTCCGAGGCGGCTGATTTGGCGGCCCGGCGCCTGCGCGAAGCGCGCGCCAAAGAACGAGCAAAAGCCCTCGAGACTTCGTCTACTGTAGCGCCGGCGAAGTCCACGCCGGCAGTCGTGAACCCAAACGCCGCGAAAACTCAATCGTCACCCGTGTCCGGATCGAGGAAGGCTACGGTCCAGGTTACCTATGATGAGAATGGGCGAGTGACTCAGGCTTCGGGTGGTGACGCGAACGCACTGCGCATCGCGCGGCAGAAACGCTTTCCCGCGGGCAAGGCCGGCTCAGCTACGATCACGATTCCGATCAACTGAGTAAGCAGTGAGCTGTTAGCAGTAAGCAGTGGAAACCTCGCTCTTCCTTCCTTGACTGCTAACAGCTTACTGCTCACTGATTGACCAGCGCCATCATCTCTTCTTCGTTCAAAACAGCCGACGCCTGCTTAGCGCGTTCATAGATCCGGGTGACACGATCTTCAGTGGCTTCCAGCCCGCGACTCTCCAGCCAATAGGTAACGTTTGACTTGCCGCTCATCGGACCGACTTCGATTACTTGCTTCAAACCAAATTGCCCCGCGGGCACGCCCGAGTAAATCAGGTCGGCAAGCTCGGTATCGCCTTTCCGGTAGCTCTTGATCACCGCGGCCGCATGCACGCCGGTGGCGGTGCGAAATGCATCGCGGCCAAAGACCGGATAATTTAGCGGAATGGTCCAGCCGCAGGCTTCCGCGGCTTTGTCGCAATACTCACGCAAGCGCATCAGGTCGTTTTCAATCCAGCCCAGCAGTTTCAGATTCACCAGCAACTGATCCATCGGGGTGTTGCCGACGCGCTCTCCCATACCGAGCGCCGAACCGTGTATTCGGTCGGCCCCGCCTTCGATGGCCGCGATGGAATTGATCACGCCGAGGCCGCGGTCCTGATGACCATGCCAGTCGAGCCGGACCTTTTCGCCCTGCTCGTCAATTATTCCGCGCACAAATTTCACAACTTCGCGCGCGCCATCCGGCGTGGCGTGGCCGACCGTATCACAGACGCAGACGGCCCGCGCCCCGCAGCGAATCGCCGTCGTGTACAGCGCGCGAATCGTCTCGGGATTGGCGCGGGTGGTGTCTTCGGTGACGAACATCACCGGCAAGCCTTCTTTCACCACGAAGGTCACGGCGTCTTCGGTCATTTGCAAAAGTTTGTCGAGCGTCCATTCTTCGGCGTAGAAGCGAATCGGCGAAGAGCCGATGAACATGCAAGCTTCGATAAGGATGCCGGCGCGCTGCGAGATCTCCACAATGGGAATGAGGTCGCTTCGGTGCGTGCGCGCGGCGCAGTTGGGACGAATCTTGAGTTTCTTGTCGGCAATCTCGCGGGCCATCATCTCGACACCCGCCGCGTGTGTGCCACCGGCGCCCGGCAAACCGATGTCGGCCGTGTCGATGTCGAGCGCGTTCATCAAATGAAGCAATTCAATCTTCTTCTCGACTGAAGGTTCGCTGACCGAAGGTGACTGCAAACCATCGCGCAGCGTCTCGTCGTCAAAACCGATGTGGCGATCGGGTTTGTGCAACTCAGGATCAACCTTGTTCCAGTCGTAGATTAGTTCGGCAACGGACACGTTCTGCACCTCCGCGAACTGTTTAGACTTCAAACTCTAGTTTGGGTTTCCGCAACCGGCAAGCCGAAAGCTTGTACTCTCAACTGAATTCGATTACAACAACCGCGAGGCTCGAATGTCAACTCAAGGTTCCTCAGTAAGGGGCGCGCCCCGTGCGCGCATCGAACGGATCGCATTGGGCTCCGATCGCGCCGCGAAAATCATGGCCGTGCGCGCGAGTATTGCCCGTGTCGCCGAGATCGACGCGGCCTGGCGTGATGCGAATGTGGTGGCCAGATCGGTGAAGACTGACGCGCCAGCAATGCCCCTGACAGACTGGGAGTTGATGAGTGGCGCGCGGCAACGCGCCCTGGCCGTTCGCGAAATCCTGATCGAGCAGAACCTGGGAGCTGACCTTTATGTAGGCCTGGAGGGCGGCTTTCATTCGATCTCGGTCGAGGGCGAGTGGCACACGTTCCTGCGCGGCTGGGCCTTTGTCACCGATGGCCGGCGCGGCAGCTTTGGCATGTCGCCATCGATCGAAGTCCCGGATGCGATTGTGAAAGATGTCATCTCAGGCAAGCGAGAGCTTGGTCTGGTGATCGACGAAGTGGCCGGCACGCGCGACGTGCGAAGCCGCCAGGGCGCCTGGGGCGTGCTCTCAAGGGACCTGATGACCCGCTCGATGAGTTTCGAATCTGCGCTGATCGCCGCGTTCGCGCCTTTCTATAACGCGGAGTTGTACAGTTCTTAACTCCCTCTCCCTCTGGGAGAGGGTTGGGGAGAGGGATTGACGGCGCGCCTCTAGCTACCCCCTCTTCCCCAGCCCTTCTCCCAGAGGGAGAAGGGAGCAAACCACCTCATAGAGACACGACGCGGACGTACCACGGTTCAGTGCAGCGCGTTCATCGGTGCTAGAATCATACCGAAATGCGGGTCACTATCGGGCAGATCAATACGACCAACGGCGATTATGAAGGCAACGTCGCGCGCATCCTCGGCGCGATAGATCAGGCGAAGGAAGACGCGTCGGACGTGATCGTTTTTCCTGAGGTTACAATTCAGGGTTACACGTCTCTGGACTGGTTTCTCGATAAGGATGTCGTCCGATCGTGTCTCGATCCGCTTAATTCCATCATCGAAGCCACGGTCGGTTTGACGGCGATTGTCGGCACCGTGCGCCCCAACGACCAGGCCACGGGGGATCAGGCCACCGGGCGCAGGCTCTATAACTCAGCGGCAGTGATTCGCAACCAAACGCTCCTGGGATTTGCCGACAAGACTCTGTTGCCCGAATACGATGTCTTTGACGATCCGCGTTACTTTGAGCCCGCTCTGGAACGGCGGCTGTTCGATCTTGGCGATTGCAAACTCGGCATCGCCGTCTGCGAGGACTTCTGGAACGACAAAACGTTCTGGCGGCAGCGGCTTTACCCTCACGATCCCGCCCAGGAGTTGATCGAAATGGGCGCCAACCTTCTGGTCTCGATCAATGCTTCGCCCTTCAACAAGGGCAAGATGAAAGTGCGTTGCGAGATGGTTTCGCATCGGGCCAAAGCCGCCGGAGTGCCGATCATTTTTGTGAACCTGGTCGGCGGAAACGACGGCATAATCTTTGACGGATCGAGTATCGTTGCTGATGAGACGGGAAGGATTATCATGCAGGCCCCGGCGTTCGAGGAATTCACCGGCACGATAGATCTCGATTGCCGTGTCGCCGATAGTCGCTGCCTGCCGGGTGATGACATTGAGACGGTGCGCCAGGCACTCGTGCTGGGCATACGCGATTACGCGCGCAAGAACAATTTCAGCACAGTTGTCTTTGGTTTGTCTGGCGGTATTGACTCTGCGGTGGTGGCCGCGCTGGCAGCCGATGCCCTCGGTGCTGAAAACGTCCTCGCGGTGATGATGCCTTCGCCATATTCTTCAACGGGGAGCATCGACGATTCAATTGATCTTAGCCGGCGTTTGGGTCTCAAGACGATCGAAAAGCCAATTACCAATGCCTTCCAGGTGCTGCGAAACGAGCTTGGCTTGCCTGAGCCGCAGGCCGGCAGCAACTCTCATGCGGTGGAAAACCTACAGTCGCGTTTGCGTGGAAACATCCTGATGACAATCTCGAACGAGGAGAATCGTCTCTTGCTTTCGACGGGAAACAAATCGGAACTGGCGCTTGGCTACTGCACGCTCTATGGCGACACGAACGGCGGGCTGGCGGCGATTGGCGATGTTTTGAAAACCGAGGTTTACGAGCTGGCCCGACTTTACAATCGCGACCGGGAAATTATTCCCCGGTCAATCATCGACAAACGACCGTCGGCTGAACTAGCGCCCGGGCAGTTTGACGATCAGTCTTTGCCGCCCTATGACCTGTTGGATCCAATCCTCAAACTTTATTTCGAGCAGAAAGCTTCGCCGGAGGAAATTATTGCGGCGGGTCACGAGACTGAGCTCGTCTACGACATCCTCAATCAGGTCGAATCGCCGGCAAACGAATTCAAGCGCCGCCAATTGCCGCCTACGCTGATCATTTCGCGCAACGCAATTGGGATCGGAAGACGGCGACCGATCACGCATCGCTATCGCCGCCGGCCGAAGCCCTCAAGCATCGGGCGTGGCGCGCAGAAGTGATCCTGGCGCCTCTCAGCCAAAATAAAACGCTCCTGCTGGCTGCGCCAACTTGCTCAGATCGCTGTTGGTAAAGCAATATTGTTTGACTGTCTCGAATAAATCTATTTCCGAGATTCTTAGCAAGGTGAAATGATGCGAAATAATTCCCTGATAGCGCGCGTTGCTCTCGCTTCGACATTCTTTGCCGTGAGCTGCCTGGCAGGCGTGAGTGTAACTTCTTCGGCCCGGGCTCAGGCGGACAAGCCTGCTCAGCCAAACATGTCGTCAGGCGAACAGATTCTAATTAAAGGAATCAATGCGGCTCCAAATCCCGCGGCTAAGCTCAAAGCCGCCGCCGAGCTGATCAAGAAGTATCCCAAAAGCTCACTGCGGCCACGAGTCGCTTCTGACATTGCCGATCAGATCGCCGGCGTCGCCGAGCCTTCGGAGAAAATAAGTCTGGCGCAGGAATACCGGGGTCTTTTCACGGATCAGTCTGAACAGCAACTCATTATCCCGACATTGATCGAAGGTTATATCGACGCCAAGCGGTTCGATGAAGCTTTCTCGACCGGCACTGGATTCCTGGCCCAGAACCCGGATTCGCTGCGCGCGTTGGTGGGCTTGATGTCGCTGGGAACCGATCAGGCCAAGGTGGGCAACAAAAAGTTCTTAGAACCGAGCCTCCAGTATGGCGCCCATGCGGCTGAACTCATCGAAGCAAACAAGAGACCAGCCGACATGGATGAGGCCGGCTGGACGCAATATAAGACCAACGTCTTACCGGGCGTGTATCGCTCGCTTGGAATTCTCAATCTGGTTAAGGGCGACCGCTCCCAGGGCAAAGTCTGGGTGTTGAAGGCTTTGGAAGTCTCACCGTCTGATCCATACAACTACCTTCTGCTCTCGACAGTTTTGTACGACGAGTATCAGGAGGCGGCGAAGCGCTATCAAAACCTGCCCGATGGCAAAGCGAAAAACGATGAACTACCGAAAGTCCTGGCTGCTCTCGATAGCGTGATCGACGCCTATGCTCACCTGATCGCTCTCTCCGAAGGGCTCGCACCGCTACAGCCGGCACGACAGCAAATCATGCAGGACCTGGAGTCCTACTATAAATACCGTCACAACAATTCTACCGCCGGCATGCAACAACTGATCGATAAGTACAAGGTAGCCACCAAGCCCTGAGCGTCTGAAGTCTTAAGGCGCGCTCTTAGCGGGTGGCGTCCTGGTTCGTGAGTTCTCTGTGACCCTCAGTGGATTCCCCGTGTCGCTGTTAGCGACTTCTTGTTTTTTTGGAACAAGATCTTTCTCGGCGCAGTCCCGTAGGGACGAAATGTTTATAGCTCCTCGCTGACAAGATATTTCGTAAGCTCCGTAGGAGCGGAATATATTGCGGTGTCGACCAGTTCATCGTCTGAAACACTGTCGCTCCTACGGAGCTAGTCATTGCATTGACTCGCGGTGCGATAAACATCGCGCTCCTAGCGGAGCTGAAGAAGGATGACTGTTGAACTGATCGAAGGCGCTCTCTTAATCCGGCCCTACCGCGAAGAGGATGCCAGCGCGCTCTACAAGGCGGTACGCGAGTCCGTGCCCGAAGTTTCGCGTTGGCTGCCGTGGTGTCACGAGAATTATTCCATTGAAGAGAGCAGAGAGTTCACTGGTTCACGAGCGGTGGCTGCGCAGGGCGACGAATGGTACAGCTTTGCAATCTTCGAAAGGGAAGGCGGCAGGTTCCTGGGCGGCGTCGGGCTGAACTTCATCAATCGCGTCCATCAGATGGCTAACCTCGGCTACTGGGTGCGAACCAGCGCCGCCGGGCGCGGCGTGGCGACAAATGCAATGCGCGCGGTCGCGAGATTTGGTTTTGAACACCTGGGCCTGCAACGCATTGAAATAGTTGCCGCCGTCGACAATCTCCCGAGCCAGCGAGTGGCCGAGAAAGCCGGCGCCGTGCGCGAAGGCGTCTTGCGAAAGCGACTTCTGATTCGCGGCGAGCCGCACGATGCAGTGCTGTTCTCGCTGGTGGCGGAAGATTTGAGATCGTCAAAGAGTTTATGATCCGTCGGACAAACGAGCTATAGGAGCGCCAATACGCCGCACTATCGATGAATTCCTCCTTCACAGAGGGTCCTACCCGCAAGCTGCTTTGGAGTGTTTTGCGATCCTAACCGTTGACATGGATGATGTGCAATCGTAAACTACGTCTAGTTTATAGCGGCTCATTTTCTCGCGATCTTCTTCTTCACGGAGGAACTTCTACAAGAGTGATTACTCCTGACTTCTGATAGCTATTCCAGTATGAAAATAACGCAGCCTCACTAAGATGACCGACGAAAAAGACGTTCAAAAGAGCTTGATAGAAGGCCTTTCAAAGGAGCAGAAGCTTCGGGCACAGATTGTCGGAGGCATTGTCAGACTCTTAAAAGATCCGGAAACTGAATTCAAGTTCAAGTTTTGCATCGTTATGGTTCTCTTCATAATGTTTGCCTTATCACTCGTTTTCTGTCTGTTCATGATTAATGCTTGCGTTGTCATCTTTCATCCTGTCATGACCCTGAATGTAGGTCTTTATCTGGGAATCATTTCAGGCAAGGTCGTATTGATGATGATGGTTGGTATGCCGTTGGTCTTCAGGGCAAGTTCGGTAGAAGAAGCTCTGCGATTGAATGATGGCTTCAACAGAATTCACCGGGCAAAGTTCAAGAATTAACAAGCGACTATTACCTCATGCCCGCTAATTTACTCTCTATCGCATTCGTGAGCGGCAAAGGCGGTGTGGGAAAAACTACCTTGGCTGCTAACCTCGCATGGGTGTGCAGCCAGGTTGCAAAGACTGCACTGATAGATCTGGATTTCCAAAATCAGGGTTGCACCGGATTATTCGGCGCCCAAATGGAGTTCGGATCGAATAATGCATTGGACGCCATCGAGAGCATTGGAAGCAACGCCGAGCAAGAGTTCAACCAGGTAGCGGACAATCTGTATTTTTTGCCAGCCGTTTCATGGAAACAATCCCCATCACAAGCGCAAATTGTGAAACGCGTACAAGCTGCCGGCTTTCAGCTTAGAGTCGCAGCTTTGCTCGAGCAACTAAATCTTAGACACGCCTTTGGCATAGTAGTTCTGGACTGTCACGGTGGCCTTGATGCTGTTAGTCTGGCGGCCTTTCAGTCCTGCAATTACACACTAATGGTAACGGAAGCTGACAGCGTGACCTTTGCCGGCACATTGGAGCTGTTGAGTTACTACAAGACTGAATCGTTCACGGAGTCTAAGGCTGAAAAGGGATTGGAAGCGTGGAATTACGAGACCCAGTCCGGGTATTCACCTTCCATCGTCACGGCGCACGAAGGGGCAACGTCGTATCAGGAACTATTGCGCGATGATCCACCCCGATCCTCGCAACGCGTTAAACTCATTGTGAACCGTCTTCCCAGCAAGTATAAGTTCAAAGACTTAACGCGGATTTTTGAGCGCTATCTTAAAAAGAGTCTCGGCATGTTTACGCCAGAAAAATCGATCTTTTGTTACATTCCAGCCGAAGAATTGGTAGCAGAAGGTTTTGGAGATTATCCGTTTCACGCAAAGCTTGCGCCAACATCGATCTTCTCAAAGAAGATCCATTTTATGGTGTACGAGCTGATTCTTGATACGAGATTCGACCTCACCACGAAAGCGCTTCGAAAGTTTCAGAACGAGCGGTACAGGAGGAGAGTAGAGAGAAGGGTCATCTCAAACGAATGCAAGAACACCAATGCGATCCTAAGGTTTTATGGCTGGTTCTCGACTGTCATGGGACTCTTTTGCTTGGCGCTCTTTGCTTATTTAATCGTCGAGGCACTTGTGAATTCTGAACGTCTCAAGCTTTTTCAAGAAGGCAAGCTTTGGTCAACTCTTATTGTAGTCTACGTTGTGACACTTCTTGTGATGCTTTGGTACTTCATGAAAGCTCAATTCGGACTAATGTTCCTCTATAGAAGCAAGCATAAGTATCAGAAAGCGCTTTTTCGAGCGTTGTCCCGTAGATTGACTCCTTGGCAAAGAATAGCTCTTGCCAAATCCTTGATCTTGAGAATCGGCACGAGCATCATGCCCTGTCTTTGCGTTCTTTACGGATTACTCACACTATTCAGCTTAGTATTGTTAGTAGTGACTGGCGCTTGGTAGAGTTGTGAACGTCTCTGTGCCGCACGTTCGATGTGCTTGGTTTATACTCCTCGTGATGTCCGGACCATCCAGCAATCGCGATCTAGTTCGCGAATTCCTCAATTACATTCAGGTCGAGAAGGGTCTCTCTGTTAACACTCTGCAAAGCTATGCCCGTGACCTTGCCAAGCTGCAAAGCTGGTCGCAAAAGAATGGCAAGCAGATCGAAAAGCTCGAGCGTAAAGATTTACGCGAATGGATTGCGCGCATGTCGCGGGATGGCCTGGCGCCTTCGTCAGTTTCGCGCGCGGTCAGCGCCGCGCGCGGCTTCTTTCGGTTCCTGATGCTTGACGGGCACATCAAACGCCATCCGGCCGAAGACATTCACACTCCCCAACAAAATGCCCGGCTGCCACAGTTCTTAAGTGAAGAAGAGATGGAGCGGCTCCTGCTGGCGCCCGACGTCAAGACTGACACGGGCGTGCGCGATCGCGCGATGCTGGAAGTATTGTATGCGGCGGGCCTGCGCGTTTCTGAGATGTGCGGACTTCGCCCGAGCGACATTGACCTGAACGCCGCACTGCTCACCTGTTTTGGGAAAGGCAGCAAGCAACGTCGGATTCCGATTGGCAAAAGCGCAGTTCACTGGTTGCAAAGATATCTGGGCGTACGCAAGCAACTGGGTGGCGAAGCAAAGCCTGAGTTGTTTCTGCACAGGGGCCGGCGGATGACGCGTCAAACTGCCTGGACGATCATCAAGACACACGCGGCCCAAGCGGGTGTGCCCGACATCTCGCCGCATACTCTGCGTCACAGCTTTGGCACGCATCTCATGCAGCACGGCGCGGACTCGCGTTCGGTGCAGGCGTTGCTGGGTCACTCAGACATCTCGACCACCGAGATCTATACGCACATCACTGACCTGCACATGCGCAAAGCCTATGACAGATTTCATCCGCGCGCGCGGGCGGCAGGGAAGAGTAAGTGATGTTGGCGAGTCGTGCCGGCGAGCGGAAGTATACGGATTTTCCATTTGTCATTTTTCATTTGGTCATTTGTAATTGCTCCGCGTGGATCGAACTAATGCTTGGCTCGGTTCTTAACCGAGTGCTCAAGCCGGCGAACTGCCCGACGCTTGGATGACGATGATAAATGGCAAATGGAAATTGCCAAATGGAAAATCCCGTCGTTTCTCTTTAACTAAACCAGTGCCAACCACCGAAGTCACCCGCACCTATCTGGAAATGCGCGACCCTTCAGAGTTGCAAGGCGCGCGCTGTGACGATGCTCGCATTCGCCTCGAGCAAATGCTGCAGTGCCCGCCCTCGTTTTTTCGCTACTTGTATGTCGAGGTGGGACGGAATTATTACTGGATTGATCGACTTCCCTGGACCGACGAGGACATTGCCAGACATTTGCTGCAACCTGAAAATTCGCTATGGCTAATGACTTACGACGGCCAAACCGCCGGGTACTTTGAACTGAGAAAGTGCGAAGACGGCTCGGTCGAGCTGGCTTACTTTGGGTTGTTGCCGGAATTTCTTGGGCGCAGTTTGGGCAAGCACTTGCTGACGTGCGCCACCGAACAAGCCTGGGCCGATGGCGCGAATCGCGTCTGGCTGCACACCTGCACGCTTGATGACAAGGCCGCCATGCCAAACTATCTGAGGCGGGGATTTCGACCTTTCAAAACGGAGATCTATACGATGGCTCTGAGTGAATGATGCGGACGGTGGAGAGCGGGGCAGTAGCCCTCCCTCACGGTCGGGCTACTGCCCCGGCGATGATCTTCAAAAGGCATCCGACGGTCTGGGCGGTCTAGAAGAGCCGGACGTTCATGAAACGCAGCGCCAGAAATGCCGCGGCTACGGCAGCGGCGACTATAAGAATATAGATCAGCGCACGCTTTCCCGTGAGGATACTATGCCCGCAATTGGAACATCGGGTCGCGGATCGGCTAATGCGATCCTGACATTTGGGGCAGTACTTCTTAAACCGTTCGCTCATTGAACTCCGCCCGCTTTCCCGCTTCGATAAAAATGGATCTTTATCTGTTCCAAAGTAGCCATGCCTTCTTCGATCTCGTTGTCGATGAGGGCCAGAAATTTCTCGAGCTTCTCGCGTGTGTCCACAATCTCGATGATGATGGGCAAGTCCTGCGACAATCTCTCTATCTTAAAAGTGTGCAGCCGGCTGTGCGCGCCAAAACCCATCATACCGCGCATCACCGTGGCCCCGGCCAGACCTTCTTCGCGGGCTTTCAGGACGATCCATTCGTACAAGAGCTTGCCGTTGTGCCGATCGCTCTCGCCGATAAAAATGCGCAGCAGATAACCTTCTTCGGGAAGCATCATAACGTCACCCCCAAATCTGATAGGCGAGCGCGCGGCTGGCCCACACCGCGCCCAGGCCCAGGATCAAGTGCGCTGCGACGTTGGCCAGGGCGAGTGTGTTTTCGCCGTCGCGCCAAAGGTTCATGGTTTCATTGCCGAAGGCCGAAAAGGTTGTGAACCCGCCCAGGATACCGATAAAGACAAAGGTGCGTGAGTCGGCGGTGAAGACGCCGCGCGATTCCGCCAGTTGTGAAAGAGAACCGATGAGGAAGCAGCCGATTAGATTAACCGCCAGCGTGCCATAGGGAAAATCTATGCTCCGGCTCCACTGCTGGACGAATCCAGTCATGGCATAACGAAGCGACGATCCAATAAACCCACCAATGCCCGCCAAAAATAATTTGCCCACGTTGATGACTCCTGACCAAAGATCTGGTAGGAGTCATCAGCACGCAGGCATTTAATGGCGGACTCCATCGCCCTGGTAACTCTAAACAAACGCAAAATCAAACTGTTCCTGAAGGATGCGCGGGTCGCTGTTGATATCGACCGAGCCGAGATAGTCCTCGATTTCGTTGAGCACCTCGCGTTCAGTTCCGCGCAAGGCTTTCGCCACTTCCGGATTTATGCGCAGCATGGCCTGCCGCGAGCCTGACTCGCCTTCCCGGGCCAGACGTCGTGCCTGTTCCAGAATCTCGTAACAGACTGTTTGCGGTGACTTTACCAAACCCGCTCCCTGGCAATACTGGCAGGGCGCGCACAGGGTGCGCTCGAGCGATTGCTTGACGCGCTTGCGCGTCATGATTACCAGACCAAAGTCGTTAAAGGAAAGCACCTTCGTCGGTGATTTATCGCGTCGCAACGAATCCTGCAGCGCAGTCATCACGCGCTGGCGATTGCGGCGTTCTTCCATGTCGATCAGATCGAGCACGATGATACCGCCCAGATCGCGCAGGCGAATCTGACGCGCAATTTCTTCCACGGCTTCCATGTTCGTGCGCGTGATCGTGTCTTCCAGACGCGTTGCGCCGCGACCAACGAACTTGCCGGTGTTCACGTCGATCGAAACCAGGGCTTCCGTCTGATTGATCACGAGATAGCCACCTGACCTCAGCCACACGCGCGGCTTGATCGCCTTATCAATCTCGGCCTGTACGCCATAGGCTTCCAGAATCGGTTCGTCACGGGTGTAGAGTTTCACGCTCTTGACCATGCGCGGCTGCATCCGGTTCATAAACTCGACTACACGTTGGTATTCCTCTTCCGAATCAATTCGGATCGCGGTGAAGTCCTCAGAAAGTTGATCCCGCAGGATCCTCTGTACCAGATCCAGATCGCGATGCACCAGCGCCGGCGCTTTCATCTTTTCCGCATCGTGACGCAGGTCCTGCCAGGTGCGCAGCAAGTACTTGGCGTCGGCGTGCAACTCAGCTTCGCTGACGCCGACTCCCGCAGTGCGAACAATAAAGCCGCCCGCCGGTGATTTCTCTTCAGCATGAATTTTTTGAATCAGCTTGCGCAGCCGGGAACGTTCGGTGTCTGAATCAATCTTGCGCGATACGCCCAGATGTTCGACCGTCGGCATGTAAACCAGAAAACGGCCGGGCAAAGCGATGTGCGAAGTTATCCGCGCGCCTTTCTTGGCGATTGGTTCCTTGGCGATTTGAACCAGGATCTCCTGGCCTTCACGCAACAGATCGGTGATCGCCGGCTGGCTGCGTTGCTCGCGCCGGGCGGGACGACGTCCCCCGCGGCCTCCGCGAGCAGGCGGACGACGTTCACCGCGCTGGGGAGCTTCCTGAGCTTCCCGGGTCTCTACCGCTTCGGCTTCTCCAACGGCCGCAGGCTGTTCACCAGGAACCTCAGGCGCCTCAGTCGACTGGGCCTCGATCGGTTCGGCGGCTATCTCAGTCTCTTCGTCATGGCCCTCAACTCCGCCGGATCCATTGGCCCCGTTGGCTTCATTGGTTCCTTCGGCTCCATTGCCTTCAGCGGCGCCCGCCGGACGCTTCGAAGAAGGACGACGGCGGCGCCGGCCTCCGCGCCGGGTGGCAAGCTCTTCGTGGGCGCGACCGGTCGTGACGCTGGCTTCGGAATCCGGAAAAGGTCTTTCGGATGTTTCCACTGGCACAGCTGTCTCACCGTCAGTTTCGGGATCGTCCTCGACTATTTTGGACTTGAAGAGGCGGCCGATCACGCCGGTCTTCTTTCGCCGCGTGGCCGGTTCTTTAGTAGTCGTGTTACGTCGCGCCGGACGCTTCTCCAGCACCGTGGCCTCAACTGATGCGGTCTCAACCGACGGGCTTTCGATCACCCGGGGCTCACCTTCCGCCGCTTCATCATCACTGACGCGTTCGAACGAAAGACTGCGCGAACTTTCCGTAGCGACTTCATCGACGAATTCGCGGACGCGGGCGGCTTCGAGTTCCCGGGCGCGCGCGAGTGGCGCGCTGTTGGAATCGCCCGTGGAATCATCGTCATCCGCGATTCTCTGGAAAGAGCCACTGTCGGTCATCCCTGTCAGCAGCGAGCCGACCGGAGCGCTAGGCAAATCTTCCATGTCGAACTCTGCCGCGTGCACTTCGTCCATGAGCCGTTCCTGCAAGCGAGCGTCTTTGAACATCTCTCCGTTCATGGCGCCTTCTTCTTCGTCGCTGTCGCTGATGCGCTCAAACGAAGATCCCGGCGTGACGAACGGTGTGTCGATCGGTTCAGCGGGAGTCGGCGCCAGCCGGCGCGCTTCCGGAGCAGGCGGTGCGTCGGCCCGAGTTGAGCGACTACGACCGCGTCCTCCGCGACGCCCGCGGCGACGCGGGCCGGTTTCGGCCTCTTCAGCCTCTTCCGGTTTTTCCGTCACGATTGCGGTCTCCGCGGGCTCGGCTTCAGCCTGGCGTAGAGGCTCAGCGCGCTCCTGCGCGCCTTCGATGTGGTGCTCGCGTTCGACGCGCGCCTGTTCAATGTGTTCGGTCGCGGCGCGGGTGGCGGTTTCGGGATCGACCTTCCGGGATTTATCGACGACGATGCGCTCGAACTCGGCTTCCTCGTCAAAGAAATCGGTGACATAAAGGAAAGCGTCGCGCTCTAGTCCGATATCCACAAAGGCTGATTGCATGCCGGGCAGGACGCGCATTACGCGCCCTTTATAGATGTTTCCGACGATGCCCTGGTTTTGTTCTCCGCGTTCGATGTAGAACTCGGTAACGCGTTCGTTTTCGACGATCGCAATCTTCTTTTCTTTTCCGTTGACACTAACAATTAACTCTCTTGACATTGATATTCTTTCTGTCGCGGCGCACAAATTTTCGGGACCATAGCCCTAAGGTTGGCCAGGACTGCGCGATTGTGTTCGCGTGGGCCCGCTGAGCGCGGACGGTGATTATGCAGTGAGGGCGCGCGCGTGCCGGCGCTTGGCAGGCAATGATGCCCGCGCTCTGCTCTGCTGGGTTGTGGTTGGAAGTTGCCGACAGAATGTGTCGACAGTTGATTTGTCATTTCCGCCTGTAATCGGGGTGGCCGGCGCGGCGGCCGCGCTGCGGTGGTCGATAGGGGGCGGGATACTTCAGGTCGATCTAATAGATCGAGATCCGTCGCGTGATTTTTCAGTACCACCTGCCTTCGCTGGTGGATACGCGTTTGATTCAAACGGGAACTCCGTGAACCGCTCGGGTGTCGCTCAATTGGGCAACAACTGCCAGGGAGCCTAGCGTTAGCCAATTAAGGACGCGCTCTGAAACCTGGTTCGCAGTTCGTAAATGGCCGTCAATTGACGGCTTCAAAAATCCTTGCTCACCCGTAACTACATTGGAAACTATGTTTGCGATGCGTTGCGACCAGGCCGGTTGCCTGACCGAGGCGAGCACGGGCAGTATAACAGAGGAGGGAAGAAAGCAGAAGCAGGGGGCGGTGGGCGGCGAGTAGTAGTAGTGAGCAGCCGTCGGCGCCGATCTTGTTGGTGACTTTGTAATTTCCGAGGTTCGGGCCTAACATGAGTGCGCGTATTCAACTCCGAAAACGCGGCTACTGCAACATGAATTGACGAGGAAGCGGCAGGTTGACAGAAGTTGCTCCCCCGACTAACTCACAAAGGCCCTCTGAAAATTGGTCGAGTTAAGGAATGGAATCGTTTATGCGACACGATTCTATTCTGAGCCATCCAGGTTCCTGCTGACGATCACCAAAAGGGGGGAGGAGTGTATGAAACTATTCATCCTTCAATACATCGACCCGGGCGCCGGCAGCCTGCTCACTCAACTCCTGCTGAGCATTGGTATTGGCGCCGGGTTCTATTTGATGACTGCGCGGCGGCGTATAGGCAATTGGTTCAAGCGGCGACAAACTGAGCACAATTCCTTCGGTGACGAGCCAAAAATTGAACCAAAAGAGGAATAAGGGCGTCTATCGTCAGGGAAGAATTCGGACGGTACATCTAATTCTGGCATGCCTCTCACAGAAAAGACCCTAACCGTTTACACCGCGTCCTTCCGTGATCCCGTCGGTCGAGTTGTGCTCGTCGGAGATCGCTGTTTTCGTGTAATGACTCCGCAAGCGGGTTCCTTACTGAAAGAGTTTCTGGCGACTGAACTGGCGCAGGGCCTGATCGAACAGGGCAAGTTGATCGCCACCAGCGAGCCCGATTCAGTTCCCGAACAGTTATTCAAAGTGCTGGGCGTGTCGGATTGGCCTGAAGACGTGCGGCCCAGAGTGTTTGAGCACGAGCGCATTGCCTTTCCCAACTATCCTTATGAATGGCCTGCCGAGATGTTTGAAAGCAGCGCGCATCTAACGCTGGATTTGGCCGGGGCCGTTCTTCCGTTCGGATTCAATCTTAAAGACGGATCAGTGTGGAACATCATGTTTCGCGGGCCCGAGCCAGTCTTCCTGGACATGGCATCCTTTGAAAGAAATCCGCTCGAGCGCGTGTGGATGCCTTATGGACAATTCGTGCGCACCTTTCTCTTGCCGTTACTGATCTGGCGATCCATGCGCGTTCCACCGGGTCAGCAGTTTCGTGTGAGCCGCGACGGACTGAAACCCGCGGAATGTTTTCAGCGACTCGGATTTGGGCGCGCCCTTTGGCCGCCGGCGCTGGAAATCTGCGCCATTCCCACAGCGCTGGGGTGGTGGGCCCGCAAACGAAAGAAAACCACCTCGGGGGTTCGTCCTGCGCCCGCCCGGTCTGCTGAAGAAGCACAGTTTGTAGTTTCGCGTCTGCTGCAAAGGTTAACGCGCGTCCTGGAACGTGTGGTCACTCGAGATCCGGCACGATCCGAATGGACCGATTACGCTGATAACGTGGCCGAGCGCGAATTTGCTTCAGGCTATTTCGAAGCCAAGCGGAAATTTGTGGCCGAGGCCCTCGACCTTACCGGCCCCGCGTCGTGTCTCGACATAGGTTGCAATACCGGTTACTTCAGTCTGATGGCTGCGAACACCGGTGCGCGCGTCGTGGCCGTCGATAGCGACCCTGCGAGCGTTGGCGAAGTTTATCGAAAGGCGCGCGCCCAGGGCCAGAACGTTCTGCCGCTGGTATTGGATATAGCCCGACCTACACCCGCGCTGGGTTGGAACAACAGCGAAAGCATCGCCTTCCTTGATCGAGCGGAGTGCGCGCGCTTCGATCTGGTGATGATTCTTGCGCTGATTCACCACCTTTCTCTGGTAGAACGCGTGCCGCTGATTGAAGTGGCGCGTCTTGCCCTCCGGCTCGCTCCTCGGTGGCTGCTCATCGAGTTCGTACCTCGCGAAGATCCGCTGGCACAGAGCATGCCGGGAGTTTGGATTAGTGACAGCGAATGGTCGACCTACGATCAGAAAACGTTCGAAGATGTCTTCGGACGTTACTTTCGTACTGTGGTCGCCACTGAGTTGGCAGACTCAGGCCGTCGGATCTATCTGATGGAGAGCCGGACGGGGGGAAACGTGTGAAAAAAATTCTGATTGCGCTCTCTTTGGCTAATCTTCTTTTGGTAATTATCTACTTGACACGGGGCTAGCCAGCGTGTTACTCTCCTATCATGCTAGGCGCAAACAAACCGTTTAATCGTCTGAATCGTCGTCGCAATCTTCCTGAATGCGTGACCTTAGACGTTCGGCTACTTCCGGCGCAATCGCATAGTCAAGCAACTCATCCGATGTCATATCTATCGGACGTTTTTGTTCTGTCTCTTCGTCGTTCTCTTGCATAAGGAATCACCATGAAAGCTGCACGTACCGCCGTCAATTACAAATCAGACATAGACTTGATGAAGCTTATCGTCAAGTTTGATACCGATGAAAAATGCCGCATCGCCCTTGAGAAGCTTCGCTGGCCTGAAGGAGTTCGCTGTATCCGTTGTGGCTCCGAGAAGATTTCGCGCAACTACAAGCGCAACCAGTTTGAGTGTACGCCATGCGGCCATCACTTCTCGGTTACTGCCGGGACGATCTTCCATGATTCTCACTTGCCGCTCCGTAAGTGGTTCATCGCGATCTATCTTATCAGCGAATCCAAAAAAGGTGTCTCTGCTCTGCAACTCAAGCGCACGTTGGGCGTCGCCTACAAGACAGCATGGTATCTCTGCCATCGCATTCGTGAAGCGGTCAAGGATGCGGACAGTACGCTTCTGAGCGGCATTTGCGAAGTAGATGAAACCTACGTTGGCGGCAAGGCGAAGAACATGCACAAGGACGTTAGAGCGCGAAAGATTCAAGGCCGTGGCGGTGTTGGCAAGGCAATGGTTCTCGGCGCGATTGAACGCGGCGGCAAAGTCCGGTTGACCACTGGCGAGACGCCCGACCGCGAAACTCTCAAGGCTTTCATCGCGGCGAAGCTTGCCGACGAAACGACGGCGATCATGACCGACGACTTCCCGGCCTATCGAGGTACTGGCGATGCGAACACGCGACACGAGACGGTTAACCATTCCGCTAAGGAATGGGTGCGCGGCGACGTTCACACGAACACGATGGAAAACGTCTGGTCGCTTTTCAAGCGATCTATCATCGGCTCTTACCATCAAATCTCTGTGAAGCATCTTGATCGTTACCTTGACGAACTAGAGTTCCGATTCAACAACCGAAACAACCCTTACCTGTTCCGCGATACCTTGCTGAGACTGTTGACCTCATCGAACCTCGAATACAAGACCCTGACTGCGGGCAAGGCCGCTTAGGGCAACTTCAACTTGTCGTCAATCAGAACACCCACAGTCACGCCAGCGATCCGCGCATAGGCCAGAAGCACAAACAGCGACGGCTCCCGTTCGTCTCTTTCATACCTGGAGATCATCGCACTATCAGGCGGTGATGGAACCTTACTCAACCGCTTCGCCATTCCCGCTTGAGTCAATCCTAACTCTTGCCGAATAGCCAACAGCTTCCCGGCCAATTTCTTCGGTCGCGGACGGCGCTTACTGCCCTTCATCAGGATCGCCCTCCTGATGAATTGCGTTGACGGCTAATTAGCCGTACACTGTGCGCCGTGCTAGAGGATGCCCGGACGTTTTGAACCGTCCGAGCGAGAGGCATTAGCCGGTTTGTCCTCTTGCTTTAGTTTTCAAAATAACGACCGTTACGCGCTACAGCATATCATGTACGTCGTCACTCCCAGCGAACCGATTTACCACCTCGCACAAAATAATTCCTTAACCTTCTGCGGTCTTTCACTCAACCACAATCCCGAACATCGCAAGCGCAGAGGCGATAGACGGCTATCAGAAGAGATACCCGACAAGCAATTTGTCGCGCTATGCAGCGAGTGTGATCGCAAGGCTACTGGCAAGCCGGAACCTAAGCGCCCGTCTGTTGAATTGCTTCGCTCGCGTGTGCTGATAGACATTGTGGCCTAATCACTCGAATCTTGAGTATGTATCTGCGTTAACTTAATCGCAAATTTAGGCGTTCTAGTTATCTCTAGGGTAAAGTCGAATTTTTTATAAACCGTTCCCTCCGATTCTCTGATTAAGCGTACTTTGATGTCGTAAGAATCCTGTTCGAGCATGACGGCTCTGTCCACCAAGTCGTTGCTGCCGTCGTCCCTTACTTCCCTCATCAGGTAAAACACTACCGGATGGTCGCCCGAAGCAACCCCAGCTATGATCAGCTCGCGACTATCGTTCACATGGAAGTCTAACTTATACGCGCCTGTAGATAACCAAGACCCGCGCTTGACGTAAACCGTGCGACCATTAGTGGTGTAGTCGATCTCCGCGCTAACGTATCGGACGGAGCCAACCTTGCGCGCGGCGCTAAACTTATTGCAAATCTCGGCTACTGCGGCACCTAGCTCGTCATTTCTTAGCTTTGCTTTTCCAGCCTGTAACGCTCCATATTGTTCGTACATGTCGGTCATGCCAACGCCCGTACAGACAAAGTTGGGCGCGACTCGCGAGACGGTTTCGACTTGACCAGCGGGGTTCTGGATCGTTTGCGTCTCTTTGCGATAGTGCATCACAAAAAACGACAAGAAAAATAATGCTAGCCCCGCAACTGTCACTGCGTTAGAACCCTCAGGCGAGATCGCCACTCTCAAAAACTTGATTAGGCTGGGAAGGTGGTCTCTAACAAACTCAATCCGCCCTAACCAATCAATAGCGGTCGTTCCAAACTGAAACCACTTCGACGCTTGGCTTCCTATCGCCAACGCGGCACCGATAATCGATATCGCGTGACGCCTTAAATATGCTCGAATCGGACGCGTTGAAACTTGAGAGCCGGGCGCGGGCTGGAGGGACATGCCGGGGATTATCCGGCCTGACGCTTACCGCGTCAAGTAGATAATTACCCTTCTTTTCATGCGAGCCTGGGAGAAATTGCACTTCGGAAACTATCTGGATGATTTCAAACCCGACGGCCCCACGGTCGCGCTCCTGGTTTTCATAACTGGTGCCGTGCTGTGGGCAAGCTGGTTAATGGTGCGATCCTCAAAACGTCCGGCGATCTTTGGCCAGATCGTTTTTCTGGCCCTACTGTTGCTGCCCGCCAATGCGCTCAGGCTCTATTACCAACAATCGTTTCGACCCGCTTACGGCAGTCGCTTTGACCTTGTCGCCATACTGATTTTAGCGGTGCTGTGCGCGCCAATTGGCTTCGCCGTCGTGACCAGACGATTGCGGCTACAGTTCCTGGTGCACTATGGCATCTTTCTTGTCCTGGCGCTGGCGCCCTTCACACTGTTTACTGTGGGCAGAGTCCTGCTAGATTCCTACCGCGAGTCATACCGAGTGAAGGGCGCCACGACGCTGCCGCAATCGACCCCGGTCGCGGGATCAATCCCAACCCAAACGTCGCCCGCGGGAAATGAAAGCCAGCCTAAGCCCGAAAGACAACGTGTCGTCTGGATCATCTTTGATGAGCTGGATGAGCACACCGCGTTTATTGACAGACCTGCTTCGGTGTCGATGCCTGAGCTGGACAGGTTTCGCCGCGAGTCGTTTGCGGCGGCTGCGGCTTATCCACCCGGGAACGGAACCATTCTCTCGATTCCGGCGCTCTTGAACGGCCGGACGGTTGCTTCCGTCGAGCCGCGTGACCAGACCCTCGCAATCACGCAGGAAGGTGACCCGGGCCCCGTTTTGTGGAACGCGGGGATGACAGTATTTGCTGAGGCTTCGACGGCTGGAATCAAGTCCGGGCTGGTCGGCGTCTTTCATCCATACTGCCGGATACTTGGCTCCGCGATTATTACCTGTCGTGATTTTCGCGTCCGTGAAAGTTTGCCGAAAAGAGTGGGCCGGGTCTTAACCATCGCAATCGATGCGGTGCCTTTTGCCTTCCGGCTCTTTCTTAGAGACCGAATTTATCAGCGCGAGATCGAGCGGTATCAATTTGTGCTGCACAATGGCAGTGACGTGATTGCTGATCCCAAGCTCGATCTGGTGTATTTACATTTTTCCCTGCCACATCCGCCGGGAATTTACGATCGGGCAACCGGTCGTCTGGAACTTACGAAGAAGAGATCCTATCTGGATAACCTGGCGCTCACCGATGTCGCCTTCGGAACTCTGCGGCGCGCGATGGAGCAGGCCGGCGTCTGGGAAAGCTCAGTGGTGATTGTCAGCGCCGATCACTGGTGGCGCACCGAAGAAGTTTGGAAACAGGGTCCGGACTGGAGGATGGAAGAGCAGCAGGCCGTAGCAGGACACGCGCCCGATCATCGCGTCCCTTTCATCATCAAACTACCCGGCAATGCCGATCCGATCGTTTACGAAAAACCCCTCAATACTGTGATCAGCCGCCGGATGGTCATGGCGTTTCTCAAAGGGCAGCTCAGCACGAGCAAAGACCTCACGACGTGGTTAGAGAGGCAGTAAGCGGAGGGTTGGACAGAGGGCCACAAGGGCGTGGATAGTTTTACGCCGTAGGCGCGGTAAACCCCCGCCGCGGACTATCCACGTGTAATCCTCCGCATCAACTCCCCGAACCGCGGATCCTCGCGCAACCCCGCCAGATTGGGATCGTGTTCGAACAGCGGTTTGTTTTCGTTGCCCAGCGCGATTGAACGCTGCAGCCATTCGAAAGCTTCGTCGGGCGCGCCTTCCAGCGCGTACACCGAGGCGACGGCATAAGCGATGTCCGGATCCACGGCGGCGTTCCGCTTTACGTCTTCATTCAACTCCGCGCGCGCGGCCGCATGCTCTCCCTTTGCGCTCAGGCACATCGCCAGAAACGGCCTCACGCCGTGCAGGTTCGGATTCTGCGCCAGCACTTCGCGCAGCAAATTAGTGGCCTCGTCGACCTCACCGGTGTAGAACATCGTCACCGCGCGAAACATTCGCAGCAGAGGATTATTCGGTTCGACTGATGCGGCCCGGTCGAGTTCACGCTGGGCATCGGCAAACTTTCCTTTGTAGAGAAAGATCAGCGCGCGGTTATAGCTCACCACGACGAATGAAGCCGGATCCAAATGCACCAGACGATCATAACTGCGCAGCGCGCGATCGTATTCGCCATCCAGACGGTGCAGCGTGGCTTTGACAAAATGAACGACTGGCTCACTGGGCGCCTCGCGCCGCATGCGCGCCACTTCATCGCGCGCTTTCTGTTTCTGCCCGCGCCACAGCAGCACGAAAACCATCAGCATGCGCGCTTCGATGATGTTGCTGTCGATGCTAAGGGCCTTATTGAAAGCCACTTCAGCGCGCTCAAAATCTTCCACTCCGCCCAGGCCTTTGAAAACGCGATTGACATGACAGGCGCCCAGACCGTCATAAGCCAGGCCGAATTCAGGATCGAGTTGGATGGCGCGGTTGAAATGATGAATCGCCGCATCGCAATCCGCCGCCGCCACGCTGCGAAAGATGAAGCGCGCAAATCGATCGCGGCCGCGCAGGTATTCTTCGTAAGCTTCGGCGTTGATCGTCGCGGGCTGCGCCAGACCAGCCTGCTCGTCCGGACTCAGTTCGAGCCGCAAGCCGTCCACGATGCGCTGGGTGATCTCGTCAGACACCGCGATGATGTCGTTGGCGGCCGAGTCAATCCGGTCGCTCCAAATGATCTCTCCGCTTTTGACGTCCATCAGTTGCGCGTTGACGCGAAAGCGCTCACCTACGGCGATGAAGCCGGCCGACAGGACCGCATCCACATTCAACTCGCGTCCGACATCGCCGGGGTCGGCGGGCTGGCCCTGATACTTCGACATCACCGAAGACGGGCGCACCACCAGCGAGCGAATGCGCGCCAGTTCAGTGATCACCGCGTCGGCCAGAGAGAATTCGTAAAAGGTCGACTCAGGGTTATTGTTCAGGTTCTTGAATGGAAGGACGGCGAGACTTTTCTTTTCACGATCCGCGATAGTCGTCATCGATCCTTCCCCGGGATCTGTAAGCCCTTTGCTCGAAAGTTGCGGCGTGCTGGTCGGCGAGTCTGCGCCGCCGCCGAGTTTTCGCAGCCAGCGCATCGCGCGGCCGACCGGACTGGATCCGCCCAGATGACGCGGCGCTGTGGCTTCTTCAAACTTCGCCCCGCCGGCGATCTCGTGCAGGATCTTGCGCAGGTCATCGCGGAGCTCTCCAATTTTTTGATAGCGATCGCGCGGATCTTTCTGCAAAGTCTTGTCCAGAATCTGTTGCAGCCGCACCGGCGTCGGGCCGGGGCGCGCTTCCGCCAGGACTTTCGGTTGATCGTGCAGCACCGCATGCCGCACGTCGACGGTTGACTTGCCGCGAAACGGCCAGGTGCCTGTCAACATTTCATAAATCAGCACGCCGGTCGAGAAAATGTCGGCGCGCGTATCCACCCGATCGCCGCGCGCCTGTTCCGGCGCCGCATAGGTCGCGGTTCCATACGGCACGCCTATTTCAGTCAGCTCGGTTTGATGAATGCCGCTGGTCGCCGCTTCATTTTCGTCCATCAGCTTGGCCAGACCAAAATCCAGGATCTTCACCTGGCCCGCGTCTGTGACCATTACGTTTCCCGATTTGATGTCGCGATGAATGATGCCGCGCGCGTGCGCCACGGCCAGCGCATCCGTCACCTGGATCGCGATGCGCAGCGCGCTCTCTAGTTCCAGCGGTCTACCATTAACAAGCTGCCGCACGTTTCGGCCTTCGACGTACTGCATCACGATGAAATGCAAACCCCGCTGTTCATCCATGTCAAAGATGGTGCAGATGTTCGGATGATCGAGCGCCGAGGCCAGACGCGCCTCGCGCTCAAAGCGTTTGAGGTTGGTTGCTTTGACGGTGAGTTCCGCGGGCAAAACCTTGATGACCACGGTGCGGCCGAGTTTCTGATCGATGGCCTTGTAAACCGTGCCCTGACCGCCGGCGCCGATCTTGTGAGTGATTTTGTAGTTGCCGAGTGTCTCGCCGATCATGAGGACGGTATTCTAAGGCAGAAGGCAGAAAGCAGAAAGCAAAAGGCGTGAGGAACTAGCCGCAGATGAACGCGGGATGGACACGGATAAGAGGAAGAGCAATTAGACGCAAAAAAACCAAGAGGCATAAAAAAGAAATTCCCTGGTTTGCCCTTGTGCCTTCTGGTGGCTGTTCGTTCTGTCTGGAAACTTCCAGCAGGCCGAGATGGTCAAGGCGTTCCTGTTGTCGGGTGAATGTCGCGGGCGTTTCCCGCGGTGAAAAGGTTGTGTCCGTTAGCCTTTGCGCCCACGCCTGCCCTTCACGCCTACCCGGTAAACTGCGATTGCCCAGTGAATTCCTTGACACCACCCGGATTTCTTTGCTAAAAGGCGCGCTAGCTTATATAAACTAACTCCATCCCATCAGATCGCGGGCGGAAGGTCCAAGCCCAAGCAAGGCCTTCTCCCTTTTGCTGGTGGCCATAGTTAACAAACCAATAGGAGGTGTTTGAATGAGAAACCAAAAATCTTTTGCGCTGGTGATCTTCGCCGCGCTCATTTTCGTGTGTCTACAGACAGTCGCGCTGGGCCAGACGGCCAGTGGCAATTTGGCCAACGTAGGTGGCGGCGGGTCAAGCATCAGGTGGGACGTGGTCGTCCAGAATGCGGGTGGGAGCCTGACTATCTCTGCACCCGACGGCCGATCATTCACCAGAGAGTTTAAGGCGGGCGTCTCGCCCGAAATCAATCTTTCCGATAGACAGTTCGAAAAGCTGGGGGACGGGTCGTACGGTTACGAGCTGCGCCTGCGGCCCGTATTGTCGGCCGGAGAAAGAGAAGCGCTGAAGGCAGCCCGCGGCAAGGATGACGACCCCGAGGCTGAGCGAGCAGGACGCAAACGCCCAATCGTGCCACTCCTCGTCCAGTCGGGAGGCTTCTCAATTCTGAACGGGGCGATTATCGTCGGTGGGGGGATCGAAGGGCAGCGCACCGGGAAGATAACGGAGCCGCGGCGGACTGCGGCAGGTGTCTCCGCCAACACCGTGACCAGATTGCGCAACCATCGTCTATCACTGTTCTCCATGCCGTTTGATATTATTCATGCCGACGATGTGATAAATCAGGGCAGCGAATGCGTCGGGCTTGATTGTGTCAACGGCGAAGTCTTTGGCTTTGACACGATCAGGCTCAAAGAGAACAACACGCGCATTCAGTTCGACGACACCAGCGTCACGGCGGGTTTTCCAACCAACAACTGGCAGATCCGAGCGAACAGTTCCGCCAGTGGTGGCGAGAGTTTTCTGGGTTTTGTGGATCAGGGCACGACGGGCAATTCGGAAACCGGAACGATTGTGTTTCAAGTTAATGCCGGTGCGCCGGCTAACTCGGTTAAGGTGGGTAGCAACGGCAAAGTTGGTTTCAGGACGGCCTCACCAACCCTGGATTTGCACATCACCACCAGCGATACTCCGGCCCATCGACTTGAGCAAACCAATGCGGGCGGTTTCACCGCGCAGACCTGGGACATTGCGGGCAACGAAGCCAACTTCTTCGTTCGCGATGTCACTGGTGGCTCGCGCTTGCCTTTCCGCATTCGGCCCGGCGCGCCAACCAGCAGCATTGACATCTCTGCCGATGGCGATGTTGGCATCGGGACGCAGAGTCCGGCGGGTAAGTTGCATACTTCAGGAACAGGCACTCAGCTTTCAATCTTTCAAAGTACAGATAACGGCGCCGTCCAGTTTCGGCTGAAGACAAACAGTACGAATCGCCGCTTTGTTGCGATAAACAGCGCGGATGCTGTGCAGTCTCAAATCATTTTCAATGATAACGGAGCCTTCGAGTTCATAGGGCCAACGGGGGTGGATCAGAGACTTTCCATCCTATCAAGCGGCTTCGTTGGCATTGGCACGACTGCACCAACTGATAACTTGTCGGTCAACGGAACCGCCAGCAAGCCCGGTGGTGGATCCTGGGCGGTTTTTTCCGATGAGCGTTTGAAAAACATCAAGGGCCGCTTCAATCCCGGACTCAAAGCCGTCATGCAGTTGCAGCCGATCCGTTATGAGTACAAGCCTGACAATGCGCTCGGCCTGAAATCAGAAGGCGAACACGTTGGCTTCGGAGCCCAGGCACTGCAGAAGATCATTCCCGAAGCTGTGACTCAGAACAGCAACGGCTATCTGATGGTAAACAACGATCCGATTCTCTGGACCATGCTCAATGCGATCAAGGAGCAGCAGAAGGAGATCGCGGAATTAAAATCAGAAGTCCGGAAATTGCGGGCTGCCTCGCACCGGCGCAGGAAATAGAAGTAGAGCTACACCGAAGCACAAAGGGCGCAAGGGCATAACGCGGAAATTCGCTTTATGCTTCTTGCGCCTTTTTGTGGCTAGTCCTTGCCGTATCCCGTTGAGCCGTTTTCATAGCGGCCGGGCATTTACTTACTCGCCTTCCGTGATCAGATCCAGAAAGCCTTTCAATTGCAGCGCGCGTTTCTTTATCACTTCCATGCGCGCGTCAATGCGCATGGGAATGTACATCGTGCCTTGCATCGTATCGTAAATACTGTCGATTAACTTGAAATCCAAATCCCGATATTTGATCCATTCAAGCTCCGCTAAGCGCAGCGCTTCCTTTTGTCCGGGCTTCAGGGTCCGCATCAGCTCGCCGTAATTCTTGTTCAGCTCTTTGTCCCACGCGGCGTAAGCCTTGTCGGTGCACTCAACCATCCCCGCGGTCGAGCCGTTCTTATCAATGCAAGCCTCGAGCGCTTTGTCGATCGGATGTTGGGCCTGTTCCTGCGCGACCGAAACTGTCGCCAGCAGCAGAACAGAAACCAGGGCCAGAAATAGTCTTGTCATTAATTGTCCTCAGATGGTTAAGGGGCGGTCGCCCGCTAGTTTACGAATCTTCGCAGTTGCACGCTGATCGCAAAACCGATCGCGATGAAGGTGGCGAGTACTGAAGAAAGGCCGGCGCTCATCAAAGGCAGCGGCACGCCGATCACCGGCAAGAGGCCCAGGGCCATGCCGACGTTAATGAAAATCTGAAAGATGAGGCCGCCGACAATAGCCATGATCACCAACATGCCGGTGCGATCTCGGGAGCGCCGGGCGTCGTTGATCAAGCGGGTCAGCAAGAGGGCATACGATCCCAGCAGTAACATACAACCGACGAACCCGGTCGTTTCAGCTGTGACCGAGAAGATAAAGTCCGTGTGTGGCTCGGGCAAAAACTTCAGGCTGCTTTGCGAATACTCGGAACCCCGGGCGCCCATCAGACCACCTTCACCAACCGTGACCATCGACTGCCAGGTGTGATAACCAAAGCCCCGTTTGTCGGCGTTCTCCGGATCCAGGATCACGTTGATGCGCTCGAGTTTATAGCCGTGGAGCAGCCCTGTCTTCACGCCGACTGTATAAGCGAGCGGCGCGCCCGCGATGATGGCAAATAGCACCGCGCAGACAACCCACATTCGCACTGATGAAAGAAAGAGGACGATGGCCAGAAGTGGCAGGTACGTTATCGCCTGGCCCAGATCGGGTTCCAACAGGATTAAGCCTATCGGCAAACCGAGAATGACACTACCCACGAACAATTCTTTCCAGGTCAGCAGGCCGCTGCGATGCTTTCCAAAATACCTGGCGAGCATTAGGACTACGGGAATCTTCACAAACTCGGATGGTTGAAACTGTCCCAGTGGACCGGGCAACCTGATCCAACATCGCTGGCCGTTGATCTTCATGCCAATGCCGGGAACAAGCACGATCACCAGCAGGACCAGTCCCAGCACGTAGAGGATGGGCGCGAGTTCAACCAGACGGCGGTAGTCAGTGAACGCAATTCCCAGCATTGCCACGAACGCGATGCCGAGACCGACCAGTTGTTTCTGCCAATACGTTTCGGTGGGCTGCGCGTTATGAATTTCCCACGCGCCAAAGCAAACGATGGTGATTGCCAGCAGGGCGATCAACCAATCGAAATCACGCAGCTTGCGTCTTTGAACAATGGCGACCATGGCAAATCAGTAAGCAGTGGGGCAGTAAAAACACTAGTTCAGCGAATCCTCAATACGATATTGTTCTTCGGCGCCTCCCGCTGCGGCCGGGTCTTCTGATAGTAGACGTCGTAGATTGAGCGGACTGCAGGTGCGGCGTGCGTGCTGCCGAAACCTGAATTCTCGATTAAGGCAAGGACCGCAATCTCAGGTTTGTAGGCCGGCGCATACGACACGAACCACGAATGGTCTTTGTTCGCGCCAACGTCTTTGCCCAAGCCGACGACTTGCGCTGTGCCCGTCTTGCCAGCGATATCGAACCCGGCCATCTTGATTCCAGCTCCGGTGCCGCCGTTGTTGACTACGCCCCACATCCCGTCGACGACAACTTTGTGCTGCTCTTCGGGAATCGGGATGATCTTCGGATTAGGTCGCTGCGGGTCCATTGATTGAAAAGCGCGCGATGGACGGTAGTCAGCCTCGCCCTGTTGTCCGATCGGCCGCAACTCCTTCAGCAAATGCGGGACATAGAGTTTTCCACCGACCCCGACTCCGGCCACCGTTCGCATTAACGTAATCGGCGTGATGACGTCGTAAACCTGGCCGAAAGAAGAATAGACGGTATCGATGTCGCGCCATTCGGGATCGCGCGGGTTCATTTGCGCTTTGAAGTCCGGCGATGGCGTCAGGTTAAGAGCTTCATGCGGCAGATCGATTCCGGAGCGCCGGTTGAGATCGAATTCGTCCACCATGGCCATGATTCCGATGATAGTCATCTTCAAGCCGAGGCGATAAAAATATCCGTCGCATGATCTGGTGATGGCCGCGCGCAGATCCGGAGTGCCATGATTGCCCATGCAGCGAGTGAACTTGTTTCCGATCTGGATGCCGCCTCCACAGACCAGGTTCGACTTGTCAATACTAATCGCGCCCTGTTGCAGTCCGGCCACAGCCATGGGGATCTTCCATGTTGAGCCGGGCATGTAACGGCTCTGAATCGCCCGGTTGATCAGCGGCTTTTGGGGATCGTTAAGCAACGCCGTGTATTCCGCACGCCCCGCCTTGGTCGCGATACGCTGCGAGAAGAGGTTAGGATCGAAAGTGGGATACGAGGCCATCGCCATGATCTCGCCGTTGTTTGGATCCATCGCGACGATTACGCCTCGCCTGGTGGCCGACTTTTGCAACTGTTCTTCCGCGGCTCGCTGCAAATCGAGATCGATAGTGGTAACCAAATCCTGTCCGGGTACCGGTGGCACCACTTCGATCTCCTTTTGAATATGCCCGCGGCTGTCCACGATAACTTTACGATAACCCTCGCGGCCGCGGAGGTAGTCGTCGTAAACCGCCTCCAGTCCGTTTTGCCCGATGATATCGCCGGGTTTGTAATGCTTCTCTTTATAGCGCGGCTCTTCGAGTTGTTCGGGACTGATCTCCTGCACGTAGCCCAGCACGTGGGCCAGCATTCCGTTCTCAGGATAGCGCCGCTGTGGAGTTTGCTCGACCCGCAGTGCCGGAAGCTCCAATTGATGCGCATCAACCCAGGCAATATCAGCCTGCGTCGCTCCCTCTTTGATAAGTATGGATTCAAAGGCCGGCTGCGACTTCACTTGATCAAAGCGTTCGCGCAGGATCTCGCCGTCAAGCTTCAGTGCTTCTGAGAGCGGTTTGATTAGCGAATAACGATCGATTCCCTTGGTGTCTTCCCGCGAGAGGATGATGCTATAGATCGGTCTCGAGTCGACCAGCAAACTCCCGTTGCGATCCAGAATCACTCCACGGGGCGCTGGAATCGGTAACAGGCGGATGCGCTGGTTTTCGGCGATCTCGGCATAGTGTGTGCCGTTGATAATTTGCAGCAGGTAGAGTCGGACACCCAGCAGGCCCAGCAGCACCAGTACCAGCCCCTGAATCAGTCTTAGCCTTACACGCAGGTTTTGTGAATCGTCAACGAATTTCATCTGCTTCTTTTCCTTCGCAGTACACCCATCCCCCCGCGAGCCACGCGGCGTCGCACTGTGAATTGGCGCCGCTGTCTGGCCTTGCCACTAAAATAAGAATCGTAAGCGTAAAGCAAAAGCGTACCGGCGACCGTAGTCGCGACTGATTTGTAAGACAGAGACTGGAGAAACGGCATCGGCGGTCTCTGCCCCAGCAGTCGATGCATTCCGACATAGATAAGATTGTCCACCAGACTTGCACTCGCCAGAACCGGAATCCGCAAAATGGTAGTGTCCAGCATAACGCGCGAGGCTACAAAATAGACCGCGTAAGCAGTCAGCGTTTTTGAGAACCCGCCGGCCCCTAGTAAGGCCGGAGGACCGGTAATAATATCGGTAGCCAAACCCGCCGCCGCTGCTACTATGAGTGCCTGCAATGGTTCGCGCTGGAGAGCGAAATAGACGACCAGGATCAAGGCGAGGTCAACATACGCCAGCGGTTGCCAGACAGCGCGCAGAGCCGATTGCAAGGCGATCGCTACTACTAACATTATCGCGATTGTCAGTTGACGCATGGCCTGAGCAGTGAGCAGTGAGCAGTGGGCAGTGAGCAGAATCCAGAAAGGAGTAGGCAGCAGGCAGTAGGCAGCAGAGCGCTTCGGTTGGCATGATCCGCTGTTTTTATCTTACTGCTCACTGCTCACCGTTCACTGCTTACTTTTCTTATCCACGTTGGGGAGCGCTTGATCGGGTTCGGTGCGTTGGGGCGGGCGGTACATAAGAACGGCGACTTCTTTCAACCTGTCCAGCCCCGCACCCGGCCGGATATGAATCACCTGTGACTGCGTCGCAGAGCCAGGTCTCACCTCGACTACTTCCCCCACGGTGTAGCCGGGCGGATAGATCGCATCCTGACCGGTAGTCGTCACGGTATCTCCGGTCAGCACTTTCTCCATTCCGGAAACGTAGCGCATTTCCAGCAAGCCGTTCTCGCCCATGCCCTTGACTGATCCGATAGCATTCGATTGACCCAGTTGACCCACAATGGCCCCGGCCCCCGACTTCTCATCGGTGACCAGCATCACCTGCGCGCTCCATAGGCTGGTTGAGATGATGCGACCCACGATGCCTCCGGCAGTAACGACCGGCATGTTGACCTCAACTCCCGACCAGCGCCCTTTGTCGATGGTAACGCTGTCGAACCACATTGACGGGTCTCTGGCGATCACGCGCGCGACGACCGTCTTGTAGTCGCTCTTTTCAGTTAGCTTAAAAAGTTTTTCAAGTCGATCGGCTTCAGCAGCGTGCTCGCGTGTGTCGCGCAATTCAGCCTGCATCCGATCGATTTGCTGGTGAAGTTGCTGGTTCTCAGTCGAAGCGCGGCGCAGTTCGCCGAAATTTCCGAAGAATCCGCTCACCCAGTTTCCCACACTCGAGGCGCCCTGCTGAATCGGATAGGTGATGGTGTGGGCTATCGAGCGAATCTTTCGCTGTTTGGTGGCGTCGTCCCGCGCGTCATATGTCATCAACGCGAAATTCAACGCCAGCAACCCGAACAGCCACCAGGGGGCGCGTTGACGAATCTCTCTTTGAGTGCGAATAGCGGCCATTGGTTCATTGCCAATTGCCCATTGCCAAGTTGTTCCAATCGGAAATCGGCAATGTCTTAGGTTCCGCTCGTCAATAGGTTCCGCTCGACAAACTGTTATCCCACTTCACTCGCTTGAGTAAGTCAAAGTCTGAGAGCATTTTACCTGTGCCCAGTACGACCGAGGCCAGCGGATCTTCGGCCACCGAAACCGGCAGACCGGTTTCGATCGAGAGGCGCTTATCGAGGTTCTTCAACAGCGCGCCGCCGCCGGTAAGAACAATGCCGCGCTCAACTATGTCGGCTGAGAGTTCGGGTGGTGTTCGTTCAAGAGCCACGCGCACCGCGTTGATGATCGTGGACACGGAATCAGCAAGCGCTTCACGAATCTCTTCGTCGGTGATGGTGATTGTTTTGGGAATGCCTTCGATCAAATTTCGACCGCGTACTTCGAACGAGAGTTCTTCATCAAGCGGAAAAGCCGAACCAAGTTCGATCTTGATCGCCTCAGCCGTGCGCTCGCCGATCAGCAAGTTATATTTTCGTTTAATGTACTGGGTGATCGCTTCGTCCATCTCGTTGCCGGCTACGCGCACCGATTTCGAATAGACGATGCCGCTCAAACTGATCACCGCGATGTCCGTCGTGCCGCCGCCAATGTCCACGATCATGTTGCCAAACGCTTCAGTGATCGGCAGCCCGGCGCCAATCGCGGCCGCCATTGCTTCTTCGACGAGATACACTTCCGATGCTTTGGCGCGGTACGCCGAATCTTCGACGGCCCGGCGCTCGACTTGCGTAATCTCTGACGGAATGCCGATGACCACGCGCGGGCTGACCCACGTCTTGCCGTTGTGCGCTTTGCGAATGAAGTGCTGCAACATTTTCTCGGTCACTTCGAAATTCGCGATCACACCGTCCCTCAACGGCCGAATCGCGACGATGTTGCCGGGCGTGCGGCCCAACATCTCTTTCGCGTCGCGGCCGACGGCTTCGACTGCGTTCGTCACCTTGTTAATCGCGACGATCGACGGTTCAGAGACGACAATGCCGCGGCCCTTTGCGTAAACCAGTGTGTTGGCGGTGCCGAGGTCAATCGCCAGGTCACTGGAGAAGAGACTAAAAATCGATTTAAAAGCCATCTGAAAAAGGGTTTCCTGACTGTAAAATAAATTCGCCCGAAGATCTGAGCGGTCAATCTCGGCGCTGGTTAGTGCCGCGAGATTTCGCGAAGTCGGTTGGCAAATCCGCAAACAACTTACCGAAGCAGAACCAAATAACAAGATACAACGATCCGCGTGGTAACGCTATCACGAAATTAACTTCTCGCCGGGAATTCTCTGAAATTGTATGGATCCAACCGAAGCAGCCCCCGGGCCGTCGTCATTGTTCATCGTTTCCGGGTCGGCAGTGACCCGAACGCAGTTCTTGCGAGCGGCCTTGGCCTGGTACATGGCCCGGTCGGCGCAGGCAATTAGTTGCTGCGGAGACAACGCATGGAGGGGAAAAACTGCGATCCCGAAACTGGCGGTCAAAGAAAACCTCAGTCGCCGTCCGCCGCTGAACTGATGCGCTTCGATCTTCGCGCGAATGCGCTCGGCAACCTGAATCGCTTCATCGATCCCTGTCTCTGTCAGGATCAGCACGAACTCGTCGCCGCCGTAGCGCACGACACAGTCTGTGTCGCGCACCGACGGCAGCACCACGGCCGCCACTTCCATCAGCGCATGCGAACCCGCCAAATGTCCATGTAAATCGTTGATTCGTTTGAAGTCATCGAGATCGAGGAATAGGGCTGCGACGTTCGACCGGTAACGACGCGCGCGCTTGATTTCATTTACCAGAAACTGGCGGAGATAGCGTGCGTTATGCAGCCTGGTAAGATCGTCGGTCAGTGAAAGGCGTTCCGCTTCAGCTATGCGGACCGAGTTCGAAAGTGCTGACGCAATCGGAATCGTTAGCGCCGTTAACAAAGCAGTCTCCGAGCGCGAGAACGATGGCGCGCCCGATCTCAGGCGCCGGCCTTCCAACACTCCCATGACTCGTTCTCCGCTGACGAGCGGTAACGCAATAACGCGCCGGCCGTTTTCAGTGTGTTTGATCGCTTCGATTCTGTTTGCCGCTTCATGTGCAGCTTTTGATTCCGGCCCGTCAGGTGGCTGAACATCGTCGAACAATTCGTGCTGCCACTTTTGATCAAAGAGCAATGGTGCGGCCTCAGCGAAGTTACGACCAGCCAGAGGTTCAAACTTTGCTTCCTCGGTGCTGTTTGTTTGCGTTACCAGAAAGATGGACCAAAGATCAGCGCTTACCAGTCGCGCCACTCCAGCGAGCGCGGCCTGGCACGCCTCTTTCTGATCCGAAGCGAGATGAAGCGAAGCCAATAATGTGAATGCGCCGCGCAGGTGTTGACCCCGAACGGAATTGGGCAGCAAAAAGGCACGGCTGTCAGGTGCGCTCTTGAAACCTTCCGGCAGTTTTAGTTCACCCGTTCCGACCACGTCTTCGACCTGCCTCAGCAGTGCGGGCAATTGTTGAGGACTATCGGCAATCGCCCGAAAGCCGACGCGCTTCAACGTTTGATTGTCTGGCCCTGCCGAACGACCCCCGGCGCTGGGCCTGGCTATCTCCTGACGGCAGGCTACGAGCGAGGCGCCGGGCCATAACTCACGGACTCGGCCCACGATCAACCGTAATTCCTGCGGATTCGCTGTACATGGAATCTGATAGAGGACGGCCAATGGAGGCGGCGAGACCTCACGCCATTCCGCCGGCCACCCGTGGCCCGGCTCAAGGGTCTCGGCAAGGTCGTTGACCAAAACCGAAATGCCTGCTGACCTCAGGCCATCAATTAGTTCAGTCGCGGGCGCCGTTTCAGCGTCCGCGAGCAATACAACCTGCTTGTTCATCCGGCTGCCTGGTCCCTGTTTGCGTTACCGTCAGTTGAGGATTCTTGCTTGCCGGGGCGTAACGTTAAAGTCTAAGACTATTTCTCGGGATTAACCGGTGCGGGTGAGCGGGACGCGGTACTGGCTACTGTTGCCTTGTGAATCTGATGCCTGAATCGTGACTTGTCGCATTCCTGGAGGGGCACTGATTTGAACTTGAAAGAGGCCATCGGCGGCGGCCGCCGCTTCACGGCCTGAGATGCGCACGGTGGTTCCTGGTGAAGTCGTGCCGCGAATAATGTAAACGTTGCCTCCGAGGTAGACAGCCGAGAGGTTCGAGACCGAGACCCCAACTGCATTCGCGCCCTGGGTGGAGACGATAAACTTTAAGGGCTCGCTCCAATCGCTGGTTTGTCCTGAAGAGGCGGTGGCGCGAATGCGCCAGAAGTAAGCTCCCGGCCGCAAGTCGCTGGCATTGAATTGAGTGACTACCAATTGATCGCGCTCAATTACTCTTCCTTCCGGAACAAAGAAAGGAGAAGTCGCAACCTCAACACGATAGTAAGACGGCACGCCTGATTGAGGTTTTTGCCAGCGCAATGCGACGCTTGCCGAACCGCCGCTGCCGGCGAGAATCTTTTCCAGGTCGCGCGGCTGCAATGGTAGCGGCACGTCCAGCAAGCGCTGGGGCCTTGAAAGTGTTCCCGACTGATTGATCGAAACATACTCGCCGCCTTGCAGGGTCATGCGCTCGCCGATGCGATTGGCGCTTTCCACTGCGCCGCTGTTGACGCGGATTTCCTCGGTACCTTCCGGATTAACTCCAAAGCTGGCCGCGGTCTGTTCGCCGATCTGGTTCTGCGTCTTGGGCGTCTCGATCACGTTTTTGTTGTCTTCGCTTTGTTGCTGTGTGCGCACCAACATCTGCCCGCTGTCGACCACTACGTGGACGTTGGAACGTTTGCCGTCTTCGGCGCTGGCGTTGTCACGAATAATGATCGTGCTGTTGGGTCTGACAACTACCGTCGAACCGTCCGCCATGCTGATGCGCGCGCGTCCATCGGCCTGAGTCTGCACCGTGTCGCCGGGATAAAGTTGAATATCGTTATTTACCAGGACTACTTGTCGCGTAGCAGAGCGAATCACTCGCACGTCCCCTTCGAAAGACGTGAAGCGCGCCCCCGCCAACGGATCGGAACGCATCGAGACGCTGCGCAGCGGGTTGCCGTACTTCCAGACATACAGCGCCGCGCCGCCGGCCATCATGCACAAAAGCAGTATCAGAACGCCGACGTAAACAGCGCGCTTTTGGATTATCCACCAGTCGATTTCGAAATGGCTGACTCTTGTGACCATCGGTTTCTTAGTCGGGGAGGTGAGGAGGGAGCACCCGGTAGCGGCCAAACGGCGCCAACATAGATTAACACATGACTGCGGAGCCGCTCAAGAGGCTTATTCCATTAGGGTTTTGCTGAATTAGACGAGGGAGGCGAGGCGCCATCGGTCACTTGTAGGAGGACATAGATGGGATTGGAAATGATCCACGGCTGGCCTTTGACGGGAAGGGGTAGCGAATCGAGGTACGCCTCGACACGGTAACTGCCAGGGCCATCGATTGGGAAGTCAGCGGTTGTGCCGGACTCTTCACCGATGACGGTACCGTTTTTCAAGAGCACGAACCGGCAGTTGAGCGGCGCGTCGGCCTGCAAACGCAGTCCCTGGGTGTGAACGATCTCGTCACCCATTATTTTCGTCTGTGCTCCCACGGCTTTGAAGCTGAACCCCTTCGCGTCTCCGAAGAGATCGAAGGAAACGTAACAATGGCCCTGGGAAATTGCTTCGAGCAAAGACTCGCGGGTGAATCCTTTGTCCTTCTTGATCAGCAAATGCGTGCGCACAGTCCGAAAACTTCGTTCGTATGGATCAAGCTTGACACCGAGCAATTGTTTGCCGGACGCATCATTCAAACTGACGCCGATATTCGAATGAGCATCATTACCAGCGGTGGCAACCAGGCGCCTGCCGCTGGAGATGGCGGCGTCCCAACGCTTCAGGTTTTCATTCGGCCGCGCGAAGAAGTTTGCGAACATCAGCTCAGGGTAACGGCCGTAGGACCAGAGCCCGTCGAAGAACATCACTACCGGCCTGATCTGCCGCGAGTTCGTAAACAGATTGTAGACTTCGACTCCATCTACTGAAGTTGATTGCCAGTTCTGAGAGTCAGTCGGATAAGCTGCGAGCGACAGACCGCCGCCGGCCCGCTGTTTGTCGATAACCTCCTGCGTCTTTTGCTTACCGTTGGGTCCAGCGTTTACTGGACCTGGAATCAGCAATAGTCTGTCACCATCAGACGTCGCGACCTCGCTCCCATTGATGAACAGGACGCCCGCGTGCACTCCGCTCAGAGTCATTGCCGCAGTGTCAAAGTCCGGCTGCGGATGCTCGGTCATGACTACGAAATTGAGTTGGTTTGCTTTGGCAGCCGCGATTAGTTCGGCAAAGTTTCCCGCGCTGTGTCCGCCGAGAGCAGAATGAACGTGAATAACGCCCGCGTAATCGATATATTCGGCTTCGTTTGTGTTGGGAACTCGCTGCGAAGAGAGTTGCTGAATGGTATTGTGCAGACGTCTGAGGCGGTAACGGCGATAAGCAAACGGCAACTGGGACACAACGATGAGTCCTACCACGGCAATCAGAATCTTGCGCTTCATAATTTAGCTGCCCCGGACCCGTCAGTCTTCAAAGTCGACCGAGGCCACCAGGTCGCTGATACCACGACCAAACTCAGCGACCTTAACGTGATCGGGATGAACTGTGTAAGCGTCCATCACTGAGCGGTCGCGAAAGACTGCAACCAGGCCAGTATCGTAAGACCGGGGTGAGTGCAGCGTGTCGAAACCGACCGAAAAGCTCTCAATTCCCGGAACGATCGAACTCAACGATTGCAAACGTGCCACGTGATCATCGCGGGTGGCTTGCTGAGTGTCTGCGCGATATTTCCAAACTACGATGTGAGTCAGCATAGCTTTGTCCCTCGGAATCCACTGCTTCCTACTTTAAGTGTTTATCGAACCAGGCCAGCGTTCGTTCCAGTGAATCGACACGATGCCTCGGCTCGCGCAGGCCGTGACCTTCGCGCGGATAACGCACGAGCACGGTCTCCACGCCCCGACGCCGGAGCCCCATGTACATCTCTTCCGCCTGGGCTATGTGCACATCATTGTCTTGTTCACCATGAATGAACATGGTCGGAGTTTGCGCTTGCCTGACGTAGCGCAACGGCGACCACTGCCACAGCAAATCATAGTTGTCCCAGGGGAAGCCGCCAAATTCTGCGTGGACCAGATCCTGGTAAAGCGAGGTCGAGTAGAAACTGATCAAATTGCTGACACTGGCGGCTGAAACTGCGGCTTTAAAGCGCGGCGTCTGCGTAATGATCCAGTTGGTCATGAAACCGCCGTAGCTGCCACCGGTAACCCCCAGGCGATTTCCATCAATCCACGTGTAACGGCGCAGGGCTTCATCGACTCCGTCCATCAAGTCGCGGTAATCGCCGCCGCCCCATTCGTTGATGGTGCCGTCCGAAAATTTCTGGCCATAGCCGCTCGATCCGCGCGGGTTTAGATAAAGCACGGCATAACCGCGGGCCGCGTAAACCTGGAACGTGGGATTAAAAGCATAGCCGTACATTCCATGCGGGCCGCCATGGATGCTGAGGATCATCGCGTACTTGCGATCTTCGCGCCAGCCGATGGGCTTCATCAGCCAGCCCTGAATGGAAGTGCCGTCGAAGCTCTTGAAGATCATCTCTTCTGGTTCAACGAACTCGTGGCCGTGCTCGAAGGCTGCGTTGTGGCCGGTAAGTTCGACAATCAGAGCGGTGCTGGACGAACCCAGGGCTGATACGGCCACATCACTGAGACCGGTTGGGGACGAACTCACGACAATTGCCTCGGCATTATTTGAATCGCCGAATGGGCTGTAGCTGGTTACTTGAATGCGTCCCCGGGATATTGATGAAGACAGTTCCGGCGGATCATCGCGCCGGACCAGGGCCGGAAAAACTCGCTTTGGTCCTCCTCCTGAGGGATCGGCCGAATAAAGAAACGTCGAGCCGGCGTCCCCCGCCATGAAGATAATGCGCCGGCTGTCTTTGAGCCATTTGGGATTAGTCGTCCGGCGATCGAGTGCAGCCGATAGTTCGCGTCGCGATCCTCCGCCAGCATCTGTGATCCAGACGTGCCGATCTTCGGCCACGCTGTCGATGGTAGTGACCAGGCGCGTCGTTGCTGTGTAAGCGATCCACTTTCCGTCCGGTGACCACTTTGGCTCGTACTCGCAGCCGGCAGTCTGGGTGAGTTGACGTACTTGTCCCTGTAGATTGACGGCGAAGATGTCTGAGTTGTTGTTGGCGTCGGGATCGGGTTCGTGGTTAGAGATGAAAGCAATCTCGTCACCCTTTGGGCTAAAGCTCAGCGCGTGATCATAAAACGGACCCAAAGTGAGCTGACGCGGTTGCGGCTGGTCGACTTCTGTGAGCCACACGTGGGTGCGCAGGCGATCAGAAAACGAAGTGCGTGACTTGTACTGGAGGCGATCGATCACGCGCGGATCGTCGTTCTTGCCCGCACTGTCTCCAGAATCTCGATCAAACTCTTCAGTGGCAGAGATGTAGGCAATCGATTTCGAGTCAGGCGACCAGGCCATCAACTCGCCTGCATAGGTGATGAAAAAATTGGTATCCCGGACTGCGGCCACGAATCGCGGAATTCGCCGGTCGAAACCCACTACCCAAATGCCGCGCTGTCCTTCACGCGTCGAAAGAAAGGAGATGTTCTTGCCGTCCGGCGACCAACGTGGATTCGCGGCACCCCAACCGGGGGGCAGGAGTTGTCTGGCGGCATTTCGCAACAACTCCCAGTTGCGACGCTGCTCTGGCTGGCGACTGGTGGGTGGATTCGCCGAAATTCTTTCGCCCGCGCGCACCAGCCAAAGGGTGCTCACGGTTTGGTCACCTTCAGTTGTGGAAACTGTGTAGACGACCCAGTCTCCATTCGGCGATATCTGCGGATCGCTGATCGTGGCGATGCGCAGAATATCCGCCGGCGTCATCGAGGTTGTCGCCCGGCGCGGCTGGGCCCGATCAGCCAGGGGTAGGAGCGAGATCAACAGTACGGCGGCAAGCGCGTGTCGTTTTGGATTCATGACTATTCTCGCTCCACGGTCATAATCAACTAACGCGAGACTCAACGCGAGGACAGGACCCGCAATTGTTCGTTCAGTAACTCCCAAACTTGCCGCACGTGCCGCTCAGTCGTGCGAATATTTCCGATCGAGAGCCGCAGAGTGAGTTTGTCATTCAACTTCGTGTGCGAAAGGAAAGCCTTGCCGGTGGCGTTGACGCCGTGCATGATTGCTTCGTTGAGATCGTCGCAGCGCTTTGCTTGTGCTTCTTTCGTCTCGCCTGCAACCGGCGGACAAGTGCGAAAACACACCAGCGCAAACGGCAGTGGCGCCATCAACTCCCAATCCGGCGATTCTTCTACCCACGAGGCAAACAGTTTTGCCAGGCGGCAATGCTCGCGAATCCGCGCCGCCAGTCCTGCGACCCCAAAGTAGCGGATGATCATCCACAGCTTCAAAGCGCGAAAGCGGCGGCCAAGCTGCACGCCGTAATCGGATCCGCTGCGGACCTTCTCCTGTTCAGGCGTGCGCAGATATTCGGGCACGAGAGAAAAGGCGCGCCTTAGCAAATCCATATGACGGCAGTAGAGCACCGAAAGATCGAAGGGGGTGAACAGCCACTTGTGAGGATTGAGCACCAGTGAATCCGCGCGCCGGCAGCCATCCAGAACGTGCTGCATTTCCGGCACGATAGCGGCCGAACCTCCGTAGGCGGCGTCGACGTGGAGCCACATCGTGTGTGGCTCGCAGATTTCTATGATCGCCGGCACTGGATCGATGCTGGAAGTAGAAGTCGTGCCCACGGTCGCGACCACGCAAAAGGGAAGGAAACCATTGCGCTTGTCTTCATCGATCGCTGCGGCGAGGGCGTTCGGATCCATGCGGAACTCGCTGTCGGTTGGAATTTTGCGCAAACTTCGTTGACCCAAGCCGAGAGTAATAATCCCCTTGTCGATCGATGAGTGGGCTTGCTCGGAAGCGTAGACGCGCAGCAAAGGCAGATCTTTCCGTCCGCTCATGCCTTCTTCGCGGATGCGCATCTCGACGCCTTCGCGCGCGGCTGCGATGGCATGCATGCTGGAAACCGACGCGGTGTCGTAGATGAAGCCGCTCATGCCGGTGTCGAGGCCGAGCATCTGTCGCAGCCAGTCGAGCACGACTTCTTCCAATTCCGTAGACGCCGGCGACGTGCGCCATAGCATCGATTTCACATCGAAAGCCGCGCTCAATAACTCCCCAAAAATTCCCGGCGCCGAGGTCGAGGTGGCAAAGTAAGCGAAGAAGGAAGGATGGCTCCAGTGCGTGAGGGCGGGAACGATCAATCGGTCGATGTCGGCGAGAATTGCTGCCATTGGTTCGCCGGTTTCCGGCGGCGAAGAGGGCAACTTGGATTTGAGATCACCGGGTTCAATCTGAGCGAGCACGGGCAGGTCTTCGATGTGCTCGAAATAATTCGCGATCCAATCGACAATCTCGTGGCCAAAGCGGCGGAATTCTTCGGCGGACATGTCGCCGGTTGGAGGTGCAACTTTGTTCGGTTTCCTTTCTGGCTCGGACATACAGGTTTGCGCTTTCCTTTGCGTCTTTGCGCCTTTGCGTGAGATTTACAAACCGTTCACAACTCTCGTGATGCCATCTTTGATCAACTCGACATTGAAGTTAATTAGCAATCCAAGTCTCTTATCGGTAAGTCGGAGGTAGGTAAGTAATTGCTTCTTGTGTACCGGAGCAATTGCCTCGACAGATTTGATCTCTACTACCACTTTGTTCTCAACGATCAAGTCTGCCCGGAAACCAATGTCCATTCTAATGCCAATCATGAACTAGTGGTATCGGTTGTTGCTGGCGCACGTGAAGTCCCCGTTTTCGTAGTTCGTATGCCATGATCGTTTCGTACACTGACTCAAGCAAGCCAGGTCCAAAAGTCGTGTGGATCTTAAAGGCAACATCCACAATCTGTTTGGCGATTTCGTTTTCAGTCATGGGAATTCAAATACATCTCACGCAAAGGCGCAAAGGCGCAAAGAAAAACACTAAAACCCCAGAGGCTGTAGCGGTCGCGGCTGTGTCCCTTCGAAGAACCAGCTTGCGCCTACTTTCAGACGATGGTGCCAGGTGGGCAGCCGAGCCGTGTACATCGCAAAGCGCGCCTGGCGGGCCAGCGGGCCGCTGATTACTTTGCCGGCCGATAGCACTGCGGCGTGTTCGGTTCCCAGGCTTACCGCCTCTCCCAGTTCGATGAAGTGTTTGGTCTTCAGTGGATTGCCTTCGATGAAAGCGCGAACGTTGCGTGCGCACAAACCTGATTCCTGAAAGGCCAACTGGGCGGTACCGGCAAGTGTGGGAACAACGTCGGGATAGAAAGCAACATCGCCCAGCCCGAAGACGTTTAGGTATCCGCGCACTTGCAACGTGCGCTCGACCAGGATCAGTCCGCGCCGATCTTTTTCAACCTTCAGCGTCTCAACCAACGGACTTGCGCGCACGCCCGCGACCCAAACGACGGCCGCAGTCTGAAGTTCGCTGTGCGTTTGATTATGTTCGAGCGTGATTCCATGTTCAGTCACTCGGACAACACGCGTTTCCGTGTGCACTTCGACCCGGCATTCTTCCAAAGCCGCTTCGACGAACTTGCGAATCTCTTCGCCCATGCCGGGCACCAGGCGATCCGCCATTTCCACGATTATCACGCGCGGCTCGCCTTTGAGCGCCCGGCGCTTGACCGCATCGCGCAAAAGGTCAGCCATTTTGGTCGATAGCTCGACGCCGCTGGCGCCTCCCCCGACAACCGCGAAGGTCAGCGCGCTGCGTGTGTCCTGTGGCGCAGCATCGGGCTGGACGTGATCGAGAGCTTCGGTCATGCGCCGTCGCAAACGAGTGGCGTCGTTAAGTCTGCGGAACGGCAAGGCAAACTGTTCCGCGCCTTCGACCCCGGCATAATTGCTTACGGCGCCGGGCGCCACGACCAGCACGTCATAAGGGATTGATTCAACGCGGCCGGCTAAGGTCACCGTGCGGGCATCAAGGTCGACTTCCGTAACTACGCCTCGAATGAAGCGCGCTTTGTCGTCGAGCAGCTCTTTACAGTCAGGGGCGATGTGCCAGGCCTCTACTTCCCCGCTCAGATATTCGTAGAGCATGGGCTTGAACAAAAAGTGCTCTTCATCGTTGATCAGGATGATTTCCCCGGCGCTGGCGAGGTCGAGGGCCGTAAACAGCCCCCCAAACCCGCCGCCGATGATTACAATTCTGGTGTTGCTTTGTGACATAGATGGTTGTCTTGGACCCGCGGAGTTTGAGCGGCAAATCTTATCAGACAAAGTTTGCCCGCGCACGGCTAGTATCAGAAGCCTGGCCGTAAGGGAGGGCCTCCAAATCGAGCCCTTGCTTACGCGCGGGCTTCTGACCCGACGCAAAGAGCCCCGGCTGGACACTGGCGCGACCAAAATGTTAGCTTCTGGGTTGTAAATCGAAGTTTTTGCGGTTTGCCTTGTCTTATGTAGGGCTTACTGCGGTCTGGGAGGGCCATCTTTAGCAGTGTTAGCGAGAGAAGCAAAAGAAAAAATTGTGACCGACTATCGGGCACATGAAACAGACACCGGTTCGGCTCCAGTCCAAATTGCGCTGCTCAGCCAGCGGATCAACGAACTCACCGAACATTTCAAGACACATAAGAAGGACAACCATTCTCGCCGAGGCCTGTTGAAGATGGTCTCGCAACGACGGAGTTTGCTCGATTATTTGAAGCAGACTGACATACAGCGCTATCACGAAGTCGTGGGGCGGCTGGGATTGCGCCGTTAGGCAGCTATCGATCAATCGTTGGGACGAACAATAGAACAAAAAGCAAAGTAAACGAGAGCATCTTCGAATCTCTGATCTGGAAAAAGCCCGCGTCTATCCGAAGAGCCTGTGCCCGAGCCGAACGTGACGGCGATACAGGGAGCCAGGCGACGCGAGCGGCCTTACAAAAACCGAAGGCGGCGAGAGCTTCACGGCCAGGCTCTGCCGCCTTCTGTGTTTTTCGCCCGAACTTTTCTTTTAGCACGCATTTCACGCCGCGCAACGTATCGCGCATAGCGAAGGCACGGTAAGTAACTAACCTAAGACCAAAGCGCAGCGGACGAGACGTTGCGTGCCGGCCCCAGGAGGCGGGCGTCGTTACAAGGAGACGAACAAAGATGACAGTTAAGAAGTATCTCAAGGAGTCGATTCGAGTCGGTGATCGCGACCTCAGCGTGGAAGTGGGCCGTTTGGCCAAACAGGCCGACGGATCCTGTGTGATCCGCTACGGCGACACGATGGTTTTGTGTGCCGCGGTCGGCGCGTCGACGCCGCGCGAAGGCATTGATTTTTTTCCGCTCACGGTTGAATACCGCGAAGCGAATTATGCGGCCGGGCGCATTCCGGGAAACTATTTTCGGCGTGAAGGCCGCCCCACGGAAAAGGAAGTGTTGACGAGCCGCATGATCGATCGGCCCTGCCGTCCGTTGTTCACCGAAGGCTATCGCAATGAGACCCAGGTGATCGCGTCAGTAGTCTCAGCCGATCCAGACAATAATCCGGACGTGGTGGCAATTACCGGCGCGTCTTGTGCGCTCTATCTTTCCGATATTCCGTTCACCACTCCCATTGCCGGCGCGCGCATCGGGTTGATTGACGGCCGCTATATCGTCAATCCGATTTACGACGAAATTCGCGAATCGAAACTGAATCTGATCGTCGCCGGCACGGAAGAAGCGATTGTGATGGTCGAGGCCGGCGCCCAGGAAGTGTCTGAAGCGATCATGGTCGAGGCTTTAATGCTTGCGCACAAAGAGATCAACCGGCTCTGTCGCTGGCAGAAGGAACTCTACAAAGCGTTGGGGATTGAGAAGCGCCCAGTCGAAGCGCCGGTGCTGAATGAAGAGATGATCGGCGAGATCGAGCGTAATTATTCCGAGCGCTTGCGCGCCGCGCTTGATACTTCGGGCCAGGAAAAGCGAGCGAGTTATGCCGCTATTGATGCGTTGAAAAAAGAGGTTATCGAGGGCTATCCCGAGGATCATCCCGAATTGCGTGCGATGGCGAAGAAGGTTTTCGACCATCTCAAAGAAAAGATTTTCCGCGACGATATTCTGAACCATCGTCGTCGGCCGGATGGAAGGCGGTTTTCCGAGGTTCGCCCCATCACCTGCGAAGTGGGCTGGCTGCCGCGCACGCACGGCTCGGCACTGTTTACGCGTGGGGAGACGCAGGCTTTGGTTACCGCTACGCTTGGCACGAAAGAGGACGAGCAGTTCATGGACGATCTCGAGAAGGGTGAGGTCAAACGTCGCTTTCTGCTGCATTACAACTTCCCGCACTATTCGGTCGGCGAAGTTGGCCGCTTTGGTTCATCCTCCCGTCGCGAGATCGGGCATGGCGCGTTGGCGCGGCGGGCCCTTGAGCCCGCGCTGCCTGACGACACAGTGTTTCCGTACACCCTCCGCATCGTCTCGGACATAACGGAATCGAACGGTTCATCTTCGATGGCCAGTATCTGTGGGGGAACGTTGGCGATGATGGATGCCGGTGTGCCGTTGAAAGCTCCGGTCGGAGGCGTCGCGATGGGCCTGGTGATGGAAGGAAACAAGTACGCGATCCTGACAGACATTGCCGGTGCCGAAGATCATTACGGCGACATGGATTTCAAGGTTGCCGGGACGAGCGAAGGAATTACCGCGCTCCAGATGGACATCAAGACTGCCGGCGTTAATTCACAGATCATGGCCGAAGCTCTCGAGCAGGCCAAGAAGGGACGCCTCTACATTCTGAACGCGATGCAGCAGGCATTGGCTGAACCGCGTACCGAAATTTCACCACTGGCGCCAAGAATCATCAAGATTAAGATTAATCCTGACAAGATTCGCGACGTCATCGGACCAGGCGGCAAGGTGATCAGGGCTCTGGTTGAAGAGACTGGCGCCAAGATCGACGTCGAGGACGACGGCACGGTTTCAATCGCCACGGCCGATATGGCCGCGGCTGAGGCCGCCGTTGCCCGAATTCGCGGACTTACGGCCGAAGCCGAAGTAGGTCAAACCTATGTCGGCACCGTGAACCGCATCGTGGACTTCGGCGCTTTCGTCGAAATCTTTCCCGGCACGGACGGGCTGCTGCATATCTCTGAAATCGCCGACCGTCGCATCCGCGACGTTCGTGACGAGTTGCGCGAAGGCCAGCAGGTCATGGTCAAATGCATCGGCAAAGACGGGAACAAGATTAAGTTGTCGCGTAAGGCCGTGCTCAAGGATGAAAACAGACAGGGCAATGGCCAGAGCACCCCGATAGCAGCAGAAGAAGAAGAAGGCTGAGGCGACGTAACGCAAGCGGGCGGCTCTGGCGAAACGCCCCGCCCGCTTCGCAAAACCCGCCTTTAGATTGAGTTAAAACCTTTCCTGAAACTGGAAGACCCTCCGCATTAGCTCTGTTTCCCTAACAGGTAAAACAAGCCCACATGGGTTTTGAAGGCTTGTACCCACGGCAGGCTGTCTCCGCTGTGTCTTCGAAATTGAAGAAATATCAGGTATCGGACGCAAAAAGAACAGTCACAGTGCCGTTTGAAAGTCTTTGAGGAGGGAGTTCCTAACCAAATGAGGACTCGGATTTTTAGGCCTATTGCGACGTTTATTAGCTTGCTGCTCTTGGTGGCCGTCCCCGTGCAGGCTAGTCCAATCAAATTCGCAGACGTCGTGAACGTAATGGGCGACCTGCAAAACGGTGGCCAACTTCAGCGGCTTAAGCTGCGGGCAGTTGCCCAGGATCCTGGTGGGTCGGGGGCCGCGACTTCCGCGTCAAGGTCTTCAGCCGCTTCGGTTGCTGAAGGCGATGCGCAATTGTCGGCATCGGCGCTCGTTTCCGGGACAGAGGCCGTCGCGCCTTCTTCGCTTATGTCCGGAACTGAGGTCGCGCCACAACAGCCCCAGGGCGACGTTCAAGTGTTCGAGCAGGACAACATCGATGGTACCATCTGCGACTGCGGCGAGATTCCGCCAGTAGGCGGCGGCTTTCCGAAGTGGCCGTTCCTGGCATTGATTCCGCTGATCTGCGTGACGGGCATTTGCACTAGTGACCACAAAGAAGTATGTGTTGATTGCCCGCCGCCACCTTGCACAAAGGATTGCGACCCTATTCCCGAGCCGGCGTCGTTGTTACTGTTCGGTTCCGGAATCGTGGCTCTGAGCGCGGGCGCACGGCGTCGTTACTCGAAGATGCGCGCCAGCAAACAAGCAGCAGCCACGACGGAGGTGTAACGATGAACAGGAGAAGAATCATGGTTGCCATTCGACCCAACTCAGCCGTTATTAAAGCAGCGGTCACAATCTTGATCGCAGTAACATTCGGTCTGGCGTGCACTTCGACCACCGCCTTTGCCAAGAAGAAGAAGGTAAAGTACGGCACGATCGAGATCACGACCAACGGCGGATTTCCCTTGCGTATCGATGGGAAGCCGGAAGGCGACACGTCGACGACGGTTCGCCTGATCGAGCTTGACCCGGGACGTCACAACATAGAGATCTTGCTCCCTAACGGTGGCCGTTGGGTGCGAGATTTCGACGTCGAAAGGGGCCGCAAACTCTGCCTCAATCTCAACTATCATCCGAAGAAGATCACCATCACCAAGTCTCCATGCCCCTATCCGGTTAATATTTCAGCCCCAGTAAGCGTAAATGACGGCGACCTGATCACGTTCACTTCTGATGTTGCATACGGTGGCACAGCGTCTCTTAACTACACGTGGACGGTTTCGCCGGCTGACGCCCGTATAGTCAGCGGCGCCGGTACTCAGACGATCACGGTGGATTCCACCGGTCTCGGGAGCCAGCGCGTAACTGCGACCCTGGTAGTCGACGATGGTTCCGGCGATGCAATGTGCCGCCAGAACGCGCAGGCTTCGACCAGTATCGTTCTCAAGACACCGCCCCCGCCTGAATGCAAACTATTCGATCAGTTTCAATCGGTGGCCTTTGACGACGACAAGGCGCGCCTGGACAACCTGGCTATCGAGCTTCAGAACGCTCCTGATGCGCAGGCCTACATCATGATCTATGCGGGCCGGACCAGCCGTGCAGGTCAGGCAGACCTGCTGGGCCGTCGCACGATGGACTATCTGACAAATCAGCGTGGGGTCGATTCACGACGGATCACTATCATCAATGGTGGCTATCGCGACACGGACTTCATCGAAATCTTTATCTGTCCGCCGGGAGCTAAGACTCCGCAGCCGACGCCGACCGTGCAACCGGGCGACGCGCAGCCTGCGCAGGAACGCACCCGGCCCAGACGTCCACGACGGCGCGGCGACGAATAACTCGCCGACAACATTCGCCCTGAACGTGGGCTCCAACAGCAGGTGACAACGCCCCCTTGTTGTCACCTGCTTTTCATTTTTACTTCGTTTGAACTTTTGGGTGTAGGTCGATCAGGATTGAGTCGAATCGGATTCAGGCTGCTTACCCGGTCCCAGTAACCTGTGCGGATTGGTCGTGCCCGTCAACTCGTCGAGGTTGAGACGAACTCCACCGCCGGCATCAGAATATAAGGCCGCCTGCTGGGCGCGCCGGCGGCGGAATAATAAGACGCCAAACAAGGCGCCGGCGCCAACGGAAATCAGCAAAGACAGGCCCGAGCCCTGCAAAACCGCCACCAGGACACCGGCGGAAGTCTGGGCAAAGTATCGTTGGAGCCGCGCGTACAAGTGTGGATCCTCTCCCAGCCACTGAACCACCTTTTCGTACTTAACCTGATCGATCAGTTCGTTCGCGGTCTTTTCATCCGCTGCATTGAAAACGAAGACCGAATAATTGCCGACGCGACGATAAGCGGACGGAACCGGCTGGCCCGCACTTTTTAGTTCTTGAATCTTCGCCGCGATACGCTGGTCGTTTTCGACTGAAAACTGCGGGGTCGTGAATTCAGCGATTACCAGTTGCGATTGACCGTAGTTCGCCACGACCGCTTCAGTCCCGCCTTCAAAGCTTACTTCCCTGAGGATAGGCTGATTAGGAATTGAGTTCAGGAGGGGGCCCGGACTAACCGCGTAGACAGCGACGTGCCGTGCGGTCTCGGAGTCTGGTAAGTGCTTGACCAGAACTGGGACGTCACCTTCGCCTGGGTCGAGGGTTGCTGAGAATAGTCGCGCTAACGCTGTGACTTGATCTGAGCTCTTGCCGTTCTCAGTGGTCACAGTAACAAACGTTGCACCTTTGAAAAACGCGAGGCTTTGGTTTGAAACAAGCGTGCTGGCTGTACCGACGTTATCAACGTGAGCATCTGCCACCTGCCCTCGTCCGCGCTCGTACTTGCACCACCAGGTCAAATTTGAATAAGCCGCTGAATCATTCTCCCATTTGGTCACCGCCACCCGCAGTTTCTCTCCCTCAGCGGACGCGTATTCAGCTTCCGCGACGACGACTGGTAGCGGCTCATTTAGAGGATCTGGTCGAAAAATTTCTTTGCCACCAGGTACTGTCTGCCTTACAGGTTCGATTTGATGAAAACTGCCGAGGCTTGCTGGAAACATCCTGGACACTTCGGGCGATAGTGGATCGGCAAAAGCGAGAGACGCCCACAGAAGCAGCGAAAGGAGCGCCAGAAATGCTTTCAGGTATCTGGCTCGCGCAATATTTGAGAAACAGGACAAACTCATACCCTTGCTTAGAAACCGAAGCGCCGGAAAATGTTTCCTGGGTTGCGATATTAGAATGATACCGAGAGTTTAATGCCGGTCCCTCATCTCACGCAAAATCAGGTCGGCATAATGACGTGGATTGTTGATGTTGTGAAGAACGGTGGTCCCGCCGATCTCGTTGGCATTGTCGACCACCACGTCGCCGAACCCCAGCAACCGCTGCAGGATTGATGCCGAAACGGTGACGTCCTGAATCTTGGCCAAGGGCATGTTACGGGTCGTCCTGGCAATCAGGCCATAGTCGATCTCGATCTTTGAATCGGTCAGGGTGTAGCGAATCATGTTGCGCTTCAGATGGTAATAAGCCGGAATCAAAAGTAGCCCCAACGCGACAGGCAACGAGTAGTACCAGGGAATCTCCACGAAGCTAACCATCGCCAGTAGCACCGTCAACAGAATCGCTCCCGCGATCGCCGCGGCGTAACCAATCTTTATGAACAACATGGTCGGCCGGACCTGGAAAACAACCGCTTCAATGTCATCATTGTCGTCGTGCCGCACCGGAATAGCGGATTGTGGACGCGCAATTCTGGTTTCTTCCGCGTCCTGGGCGGCAGCGCCGCATTGATCGCAAAAGCGACTGTTCGGGTTAAGAGTCGATCCGCAGTTGGTACAGCCCATACCTTAAAACTCCAATCTCATTTCGGCAAAGCGTAAACCCTGGCCCCATGATTACACAAGGAGCGCGTCTCCTGAAATGAAAAACGAGGCGACTCGCCCGGTTCCTGGCGCGCCGCCTCGCTTCGAAAATAGTGCCCGGCTAATTATTGGGTCATCAACTGCAGCCTTCCATCGGGTAGTCGCACCGTCAACACACTGCGTTCGTATGTCGTCAGTGGCACTGTTTGTTTCCTTTGTAGCCCCGCAAGCTGAGTCGTAGAGAGGCGGGTGGCGTAAAGCGCTGAATTTGGATCGCGCAACAGCGAATAGCGTCGAGAGATCCGCCGTACATATTCCTGGGTTTCAGTATAAGGAGGAATGCGCCAACCGTACTTGTCTACGGCGCCTTCACCTGCATTATAACCGGCGAGAGTGAGATTGATATTTCCATCAAAGCGATCAAACAAAAAGCGAACGTAGCGAGCACCACCTTCGATGTTCTGCTGCGGATCAAAGATATTCGTTACACCATAACGCACTGCCGTGCCCGGCATTAATTGCATCAACCCGCGCGCCCCCTTAGGCGAGATAGCACGCGACTTGAAACTGGACTCCTGGTGCATGATCGAATAAAGCAGGAGCGGATCGATTCCGTTCCTGGTGCCAGAATCAATTAGATAGTTGTCGATCTGCGCGCTGCCAGTTGTAAATCCGCGCAGGGGCGAAGCCGTGCCGAGGGCCGACGTAACGACAGGTTCGTAGAGCAGCGCAGTGTTCTTAACTGTGGTTGCGGGATCATCCAAAGAAATCGCGGCCTGGGTATTTTCACTCGCCTTGTTCGCTGGGTCGTTTCTGCTCGCTCGTCGGGATCGCGGAGTTAATACGCGAGCCTTTGGCAATTCGGAATAAACACGCACTCCATTCCGGGTGTCGAAGTTATCGAACGAGTATGTAGCAGTCTGGGCTACGGCAGGCGTCAGGGCAGGCGCGCTAATGAACAGTAGTACGAGGGCAGCAAGGGGGAATCTTGTCATGGTTAGCTTTACGAGTCCTGTCGGTAATTCTGGGGCGGTGGGGTCGTTCAGGAGTGATGCATCAGCGACTCCTAATGAAGCCGGAGATATGATAGCAGACGGGTTGAACATTTGCCAAACATTTTGAGCCGGCTAGCAAACCGCTGATATTGCAATAATTACAGCAAGCCGAGCTTAGTCTTGGTGGTTCTGCGGAGTGGCCTGAATTGCCATATTTTGTCCTTGACAGCGACAGTATGATGGCGCCTCAGAGCCAGCTTATTGGCCATAGGCTTTATCATTTCGCGCGATCACGCGCCTTCCAAATCGCTAAGGAGAACGAGATGAAGAAACTTCTGTTGATTGTGCTCTCACTGCTGTTGGCCTTCTCACTGACAGCGGCAACTCAGAACAATAACGGCAACACTAACGCAAACGGATCGACGAACGGCAACAAGTCCACTAATGCGAACCGGAAGCCAGTCTTCCGTGCTACGGCCGATCAGATTAAGCAAGCGCAGGCAATTCTGAAACAGCGCACCTTCTACAACGGCGAGCAGACAGGCAAGCTCGACGACGATACTCGTGCAGGGCTCAAGAAGTATCAGACGGCTGAAGGCCTTAAGGTAACAGGTACTCTGAACAAGGTGACGCTCGAGAAGATGGCCATCGCTCTTACCGATAAGCAAAAGGCAATGTAGTGCCGTTACGGGCTTTGGCCTCGCGGATCTTGCGCTGTTGAATTTATCCTGGCGCGGTTGGGGCCGGTTCTACTAGTCAGGCTGGCCGTGGGCGACAGTTTCGTCGATCAGCCTTGCCTGATTTTCAGGGATGCCGTTCTATCGATGCATCGACGCGTCTGGGTCAAACGGCGGACAGGCTATCCAATTGCATCGAGCAATGCCTGCAGTTCCGACGGCAACGGAGCTGTAAGGCGCAACTCTTCTCCGGTTCGGGGATGACGAAAGCCGAGTTGTTCCGCATGAAGGAACTGGCGCCCGATCTTTGCTATTTCAGAGCGAAGCTTGTGGTCTGGAACAGTCTTATCACGACCGCCGCCGTAGGCCTCGTCGCCCACCACAGGGTGTTTGATCCAGCCCAGGTGGACACGAATCTGATGAGTGCGCCCCGTCTTTAGTTCGACATTGAGCAAGGTGAAACGTTCAAAGCGCTTCCGGACGCGGTAAATTGAAACCGCCGGGCGCCCGCCGCGCACAACGGCCATGCGCGTGCGATTGCGGGGGTCCCGCGCGATTGGCTGATCGATTTGGTCGGTCTTTTTCTCGACTTGTCCGTGCACCAGCGCTACGTACGACTTGAAGACTTCGCGGGCGCGAAATTGGTCGGCCAGATTCTCGTGCGCGATTTCGGTCTTGGCCACTACCAGCAAACCCGAAGTCCCTTTGTCCAGGCGATGCACAATACCTGGCCGTGCCACTCCCCCTAAGGTCGAAAGCTTCTGGAAATGGAAGGCGAGCGCGTTTGCGAGCGTGCCCGACGCGGCGCCGGCTGCCGGATGAACGACCATTCCTGCCCGCTTATTGACGACGATCAATTCATTGTCTTCGTAGACGACATCGAGGGGAATATCTTCCGCAGCGAAGAGAGTTGATGGCGGCGGGGTAAGCTCGATTTCAATTTCGTCGCCGGCGTTGATTTTGTAAGAAGACTTGACTGCACGGCCGTTTACCAGCACGTCGGCCTCTTCGATCAGCCGCTGCAAACGGGCGCGACTCCAGCCTTCAATATGTGAGGCCAGAAACGCATCCAGGCGCTCACCTTCATTGTCTGATGAAACAGAAAGGTGCAGGGAAGGATTTTCGCTGGGCGGTATGACGTCGGATGCTGTCACTGCTTGCACGGGGTGATCACGGCGCTGGCGGCCAGCCGATCGTGAATAAATTTGTCCACATCAGCTTCGATCAACTCGCCGTTAACGACCCATGCCTTTTCCATGAGCACGTCGCCGTTGGAGTTACATTTGGACGGTTCGAGAAAAATATTCCAGGGAGAGCCCCACTTTCGCGTATCGCCCGTCAATTGGCGGTACGCATAGAGTGGAGTTTTCTCACGGTCATCGCGGGACTCTGATTCGCTCACCACGGGATAAGGCGGCCCTGACGGACCAAAGTAAGCTTTCACGTCGTCGCGCGATGCATATTCGCTGACCCCGACGATCTCAAATCCCTGCGCCTTGTATTTTTCGTACAGGCTGGCGGCTACCGGCGCCTCGTTACGCCAGTTCGGACACCAGGGTGCGAAGTAAAGGACCATGACGAGCTTTTTGCCCTGCATCAATGAGCGCAACTCGACCGGCTTGTTACTGGCAAGATCGTTGAGTGTCCAGTTCTTGTAATTAACGGTCTTCTCTTGTAACGGCGAATACTCGTGGCTCTGCGCGCGCAGCGCGACCGGAGCGACCATCAGGGCGAATAGAATCAGCAGTAACTTTTTCATTGCATTACTCCAAACCAAATTCGATATTCGACTCCGGGGGATCAGTCATTTCTTTGCGCGGTCGCGGGCGCTTCCTCGAGCACGGGCTTGATCGCGGCTTCGAAGTTCTCGCGTGTTTGCGGTCCAATGAACTTTTGGCGAATGCGGCCTTCGCGGTCAAGTATGTAGGTGACCGGCAGGCCCGGCCCGTTGCCAAACTGGGAGCCAATTTCTTCGGCGCCGCGTAAGACGGTGTAGTCCTGCTTTATGTCTTTTTGAAAATTGCGAATGGAGTCAAGCGTGTCGACGGGCGAAACTGAAACACCTACTACCGACAGACCTTTCGCTTCAAGGTCGCGTTGCAGGGCATTGAATTCCGGAATCTCCGCACGGCAAGGTTGACACCATGTGGCCCAGAAGTTTAGTAACACCACGCGACCACGCAACGAAGAAAGACGAATCGGTTTTCCATCAAGAGCCTCGAATTCGACGTCGGGCGCCGGCGCGAACACGGAATTCCCCGGAGCCTTGGGAGGCGCCGCCGGCGCGACCTTCAAAAGCCCTTCCAGGTTCGGCAACATCCCGGCCAGTCCCGAACTCGCCAGCAAACTTGAATAACCCGTGGCAATCAACAAGCCGATCAGAATCAAGACTACGCCCGAAACCACCTCAACTTTGTGCAGATGTCTGCGAAACCTCGAGTAGAAACTGAGGAACTTGTTAATCCCCAGACCCGTGATCAGGAAGGGCACGGCTAGTCCCGCTGAATAAAATGTGGCCAGAACGAATCCGCCTTTCCAACCGCCGCTGGTTGCAGCCAGCGCCATGATCCCTCCGAGGATCGGGCCAATGCACGGAGTCCAACCGGCCGCGAACGCAACTCCCAATGTCAGAGATCCCAGGACACCGCGGGGCTTCTCGCTCGAAAACTGTCGCGTGTCTTTGTATAGGTACTTGATCTTCAGCAAACCGATCAGGTGCAGTCCGAAAACTATTATGACGATGCCTCCAGCAATTCGTATCCAGGGGTTACTGAGAATTGACGAGCCCACCAGACCGGCCGTAGCACCCAACGCTATGAAAATCACCGACAAGCCAATATTAAATGCGATCGAGTTGATTACGACTGCGCGCAGGGCGCCGCTGCGTGAGCCGCCCTCACCCTTCATATGATCGATGCTGACTCCCGACATCAAAGAGAGGTACCCGGGGACGAGCGGAAGCACGCAAGGGGACAGGAATGATAAGAGCCCGCCCGCGAACGCAATTAACATGTTAAGTAGAGATATTTGCATTACCTTGAACTTCGCTTGAACAGTCTCCCAAACCACATCGACAAATTCAAATACAGACCCGACAGCGCCGAAACGCAAGCCAGGGCCGACAATGTTACCAGAAGCGGAACCTGCCAGCTTCCCGCAAAGAAGTAAAAGTGCGCCTGGCGAAAGTAGCGCGTCAGGGCGCCGGGTGGCGGCGTCTTGATCACCGCTCCGCTCTCGGCATCAATCAGCAGCGAATCCGCGCCCATCCCGCCAATAGCCTGATAAACCGGCCGTCCATCGCGCATCAGGAGTGTCAGCGCCGTGGTGGGCAACTTTTTGCCGGCAAACTCACTCGCCTTCGTCAGGGCTTCTGACGGCGGGACGCGCACCCGCGTTGCATCAATGCTCTCGATCTTGCCGCCTTCGACCGCGCTGGGCCAGGCGTACAAGAGCCCGCTCGAGGCCCACGCCAGTACGGGAATAGCTACAATCAAGCCCAGCCAGGTGTGTGTGCGGTAGATAATTGATCGCATCCGAAAAACTCGACAATTCCGTTCTACTGGTTTCTCCGCGTTGCCGCCTCAGGCCCCGGCGCCGGCTCGTCAACCAGCTTCTTGATCATCTTGCTCAACGCCGAACTCTCTACATCGCTCGACCCGACACTGATGAACCGCACCACGCCGCGACGATCGATCAAAAACGTCGTCGGGATGTTTGTCACTGCATAGTTCCGATCGTTCTCATCCGAATCGGCAATCGCGAAGCCATATTGCAGACGAAACTTCTTTTTGAAATCGCGCAGGTAATCCATCTCCTGAGCGTGCGTCAACGGCTTGCCTTCTGCGTGTCCGAAAAAGTTTGTCACCCCCAGGACTACGAGCCCTTTGTCCTTATAGCTTTCGTACCAACTTTGCAGCCGGGGAAGGGTCACGCGACAAGGCCCGCACCAGGTCGCCCAGAAATCCAGCAGCACCACGCGTCCGCGCAAATCTGAAAGCTTCGTGGGCTGCTGGTCGATCCATTCGTCCACCAGAATGGCCGGCGGGTCAGCAGCAACTTCAGTCGTGTCGTCAGGCAATTTGAGGGGATCGATCTTAGGATCAAGCTGGAGCAGGCGTCGCAGGGCAAGCCTGTAGAGGTTCGCCGAAGGCAACCTGAACGACATGGTGCGAAGTTGACGGACGCTTTCAATCGCGCGGTCCCGATTTCCTGCTTTCAACTCAGTTTCCGAGAGCAGCGTAATTGCCTCTTTCAGCATCGTGTCACGGGCAAACGGTTCTTTTTTCTTCGCCGCCACCTTCGCTGCAACCCACAATTCCTGCGCGTGGGGCAGCGCTTGTTTGTAGTCTTTGGTCTTGAAGTAACCAGACACCATCCAGTTTTCCATGACGAAGCGATCGTCGGCCAGTTGCGGTTGGTTCTGGGCGTACTCCGCCAGACGGCTTTCGGCCTCTGGCAGCAATCCTTTTTTCGCTGCTTGAATCACAATGATCGCGCGGGCGTTCTGTGCCGGCTCGCCGATCGCGCTCAGGTTCTCAGTCAGAAAGCGGCGCATCGTTTCCAGGGCCGCATCGAAATCGCGCGCCAGGTTGTAAAGCAAACCGAGATAATAAACGTCCTGGCCTTCTAGTTTGCGCGCCGCTAACAACGTCGCGTGCTGCGCGGCCAGATCACGTTGCTCCCGCTTTATCTTTTCCTCGATCTGCTGGTCATAGGGCATCTGTCGCTTTTCGAACTCGGCAAACTTCTTCTGCGTGTAGTTGTCCGCGTCTTCGAGGAGCTGTAGGGCAGTGCGCGTGTCATTTGAATTAGCGGGTAGATTAGTAGGAACGCCCACGCTCTTTGCGTCGTTGAGTTTGTTTGCTTCCGTCGGGGCAGTGCCGGCAGGGTCTTTCACGCGTCCGGATTGGGCCGAAGCGGGGCTGCCTACTGCGAGACAACCAAATAAGACAAACAGCAAGAAGTTAAGTCGTTTCATGGATAGGTATTTCAATATGAAAGGGCAAACGCAGTGTTTTTGATGAGCACAACCTAAGGAGACGCGAGCATGTTAGGACACGGTGATGGTGCTGTCAAAAAGAGCGTCTGATGTGGTCGGGAGCAGCTGGCGGCGCCGGCAGTCAATATCACCGCAGTAGCGGAGGGCGGCCTGAAGCTGAGACCACCCAAAGAGTCTCATCCTTCATACGCTGCTAGCGGAAACAATGTCATACGCTTCTATCAGAAACAATGATACAGTACCGGCGATCTAATGATTTGAAGGTTGCTCATTCTGTGTCATGGACGTCCCTCAAAAGGTTACATTGCACACCCTGAAACGGTAACCCAAAATGCAGAAAAAACCATTTACGGTAGCTGACTATCTCCTAACCAGGCTGAAGCAGCTCAATGTGACGGAGGTGTTTCAGATTCCCGGCGATTATGTGAAGCACTTTACCCAGGCCCTGGAATATTTTGATGGGGTCACCGCCATCGGCGCCGTTAATGAGCTCGATGCTGCTTATGCCGCCGATGCCTACGGGCGTACACGAGGATTGGGGGCCGTGTCGCTCCAATACGGAGTGAGCACGTTCAGTGCGCTCAATGCCATTGCCGGCGCTTACGTCGAACGCAGTCCGGTGGTTGTGATCAGCGCCGCACCGGGCGCCGATGCTCGTCAAATCACCAGCATGTATAACGTGCTCTATCATCACTCGACCGGCAACCTCCAAGCCGACCAGGAAGTGTTTGCACACGTGACAGTGGTTTCGGAAACACTCAGCACTTCAGTGGGGGCGCCCGAAAAAATAGACAACCTGCTCATCGCCGCCATCACACACAAAAGGCCGGTTTACATTGCCTGCTACAAAGAAGTCTGGGGCGAGCCTTGTCCGCGGCCATCCAACAAAGCCTTGCAGCCTTTGTTAGCAAAGAGCGAACCATTGGCCCTTGAAAATGCCGTGGAACAAGCCTGGATCCAAATTACCGCAGCGAAAAATCCCATGATATTCGCCGGGGTCGAAGTGCTGCGTCACGGATTGTCGGGCCTGCTGCAAAAGATCATTGAGTCGAGTGGCTTTCTTTACACAACGACCAGTCTTGGCAAAACAGTGCTGGATGAAAAGGGCAAAAAGTTCATTGGCACGTATTCCGATGCCGCTTCGATCAGTAGTGTGCGCAAGCTCGTCACGCAGGCCGATTGCTTCCTGACACTCGGCACGATCATTACCGATGATTACCTGGTGTTCATCGAAAGCAAATATGCCGACATGGTGCTGGCCACCACAGATGAAATACGGGTGGGATACTTTACGTATGAAGGCGTGACCATGAAAGACTTCATGGAAGCATTGTTGCTCCGTTTCAAGAAGACCAAAGGTTACCCGCTGGCAACGTTGGCCCCACCCCAACCACCATACCCGGAACCGTGGGCGTCCAATTCAGATCCCAAGTTCAATGCCCAACCCGAACTCATCACTTACAACCGGTTCTTCCAGCACTCGATGAAGTTCCTGCAAGACAACCATATGCTCAAGGATATTGTGATGACTTTTGGCGTGAGCTCCTCGCTTTATGTGGCCACGAATGCTTATGGTTTGTCACAAAACAGCTTCATTGGATCGGCTGCCTGGCAATGCATTGGATTCGAAACCGGCGCCGCCTCGGGCGCCCAGCTCGGCAGCGGCAAACGTGCCTGGACCGTAGCCGGCGACGGCGGCTTCATGATGGTTTGCCAGTCGCTCTCGACCCTCGCCAGGAACAACCTAAACGCCGTGATTTTTGTAATCAGCAACGGTGTGTATGCCATCGAACAGGTATACGTTGACATTACTTCGTTTGAGCCCGGCCCCGAACACAAATTCGATGCTTTCGACATCCTGCCCAAATGGGATTACCTGGCCCTGGCCCAGGCGTTTGGAGCCAAGGGATACCGGGTGAAAACCATTAAGGAATTGAATGCGGTGCTGAACGAATTGAAAAAAATAACCAATCAGCCAACCTTGGTGGAAGTGGTGATCCCGGAAAAGGATCTTCCTCAGCAGATGTACCGGCTGGGAATAGAATAGAACCCTTGGAAATCGAAATCCTGAATACCTCAAAGGACCAACTCATGGAGAACAAAACCTATTCAATATTCGGCGCCGGAGCAGCCGGGCTTTACACCGCATGGCGATTGCTGGACGGCACACCCACCAATAAGAACGATCGGGCAAAACAATTATCAAAAGGCGACACCCTTGAATTGTACGATTGGGGAAAGTACGACTTCTCAAAAGAAAACCCCGGCACGCGTGCCGCCGGCGCCCGTGTTTGTACCTGGCATTACAAGAACGACAAGAAAAACTCTTACCTGGAATTGGGCGGCATGCGCTATTCGGAATGGGACGGGTCCGTCAACGGAGGAGGACATCGCCTGGTCACCACGGTGATTGAACAGTTGGGCCTCGACAAATATTCGGTGCCGTTCAATGAATCGACGAACCCCTTGTTTTACCTGCGGACGAAGAACATGTATCTGAACGACATCACTTCCAGCAACCCGGCGCCCTACAACGTCGATCATTATGGCGCTGATGATTCGCCCGACACCGGCTTTAACATAGTTGAGAATCTGGCTGGAACCGAAAAGACCCTTCCGCAAACACGTGCGCAATGGTGTGAGTTTTACCAAAAAGGCCGCATCACTTCAGAGTTGCCCGAATCATCCGTTTACAAAAAAGGAGAGTTGTTCAAAGACATCGGCTACTGGAACCTGATGTACGATCAACTGGGATCGGAAGGCTTCAACTACACTGCGGATGGGAATGGCTACACTTCCAACGTGATCAACTGGAATGCGGCTGTTGCGTTGCAGGCGAACAATGAATTTACGCCCGGCACTGAATACAAAACACTGACGACCGGGTATTCGAGCATGTTCAATGCCTTGTTTGAGACAATTGGGAAACTGGCAAAAAAGAAGGGTGTGAATTTCAAATACTATCCCAACACCCGCCTCCACTCTATTTTGCAGGTCGATAAAGTAATTCAGTACTCAATCGCAACCCGCGAAAACCCCAACAAGAAATCCGGTTCAGCAACTACAGACGCAGCATGGCTGGCCATGCCGCGCTATGCGATTGACCTGGTGGCCCAGGCTACCCGCTATGAAAGTCACAAAGGCCTCGACGTGCTCAACCACCGGAAAGTGCAGTTGTACCTCGAGTCCGCGATCATGCAGCCCTCGTACAAGGTGGGCATGTTCTTTGAATCACCATGGTGGGCCGATACAGTTAACACTCCATATCCGGCACAAATTATTGCCTACGAAGTGACGAATGATGTGCTCAAGGATTTAGCAGCCCAGGGCTTTCCGAAAAAGTATCTCGCGGCGATCAGTGCGGCCAGGAATCCCGCAATTGTTGAGACTCCATACACACCGGCTGCTGTTTTCATCAAGACAGTGGAAGAATGCATCCAGGAGAGGCTAACCGTAAAACAGGGAGAGCTGTTGCTGGATCTTTCCCAACGCAACACCATCGGGCCTAGCGTAACTGACACTCCTATTCGCCAGGTGGTCTATTTCGGGAACAATGCGATCGATCAGAAAGGAAAGCCGGTCTATGGGCTTCTGGCCAGCTACGACGACGAACAGTTCACCAGCTTCTGGCAGGAACTGGAGTTGGGACCTGATGCTGAACGCAAAGTGCCGATCTCAGAGAATTACCAACCGCTGCAAGGCCCGCGCAAAGTGCCTGATGTGATGGTGAAAATGCTGCGCCAGCAACTGGCAGCCGTGCATTTTGGACCGCAGTCAGACTATAGCGCCGTGCCCGAACCGCTGGAAGCAAGCTATATGGACTGGTCTCTGCCGCCCTTCAATGCCGGGTACCACGCCTACGCTGCACACTATGATATCTGCGATGTGCAGCAGAAGGTCCGCAAGCCCTCGCAACTGATTCCCGGAGCGGACGCCAACGTTTTCATCGTTGGCGAAACCTATTCCAACGATCAGGCCTGGGTGGAAGGGGCCTACTGCACCGCCGAATCAGTGTTGAATGACTTCTTCGGCATCAAGCCCATCATCGACAATAAAAAATATCCGTTTATCTGCCCATGCAGCTAAGCGGTGTTTCGGAGTACCGACTTGAGTCGGGCTTTTATTAAGCGAGGAAAAACCCAACTAAAGTTGATGGTACTCTAAACACCGGTCGCCGTCTTGAGTTTTCGCTCGTCAAACCGGTTTGGTGAAAAAGCACTCAGACCGAGCGCCGTGATGCCGTCAGCGATCGCGTCGGCAATCACCTCACCGGTAATCGGCGCCAGCAGGATCCCATTGCGATAATGGCCGGTAGCGTAGAACAGGCCTTTGGTTTCTTCGCACGCGCCGAGTACGGGAAGATCATCGGGGGCGCGCGGCCGGAAGCCTGCCCACGAACTAACTAAGGACAAACCCGCCATCGCCGGAGCGACCTCAAACGCCATCGCCTTAATCGCGTTAGTGCCGGCATCGGTGACGCGCTTCTCAAAGCCCGCGTGTTCGGCAGTTGATCCGGCCAGCACGCGGCCGTCGCGACGCGGCACCAGATAACCGCGTGGACTGTAGATCACGTGCCGCGCAATATGAGAGTCTGCCGTGGAATCCGTGGAGAAGCAGAGCATCTGTCCGCGCACCGGTTCGATCTGGATTGGCCGCAGGTTTGGTGAATCAATTAATGAACTCCAGGCACCCGCGGCAACGACCACGATAGGCGCAGCGACAAAACCGGATGAGGTGGTGACGCCGCGTATGGTTTCGTTTTCAATTTGGAGTGCGGTCACGGCACAGTCAGTGACCAATTCAACTTCCAGCTTCTGGTTCGCGCCCACCAGTGCTTCAACCAAGCGCCGGTTCTCAACCTGACAATCATTTGGCAGACGCAAGGCCGAGGTGACCTTAGCAGTGAGGCAGGGCTCCAAACGCCGTGCTTCGTCTCCGCTCAACCATTCAACTTGTAAGCCTTCGCGGGCTTGCCACTCATATCGCCGGCGCAGTTCTTCTTCATCCAGTGGCGTAAATCCGACACAGATAGTGCCGCTCCGGTCAAGCTCAACATCGATACCGGCTTCTTCCTGAAGAGACTGGGCAAACGCGGGATAAAGGTCGCGGCTGGCGCAGGCGAGCCGAAAGAAATCGTCTGCGTGATCGGCTTCGACCTGCGGCGCGAGCATACCCCCGGCCGCCCATGACGCTTCCGCTCCCGGCCGCCCGCGTTCAATCAACATCACTTTGCGAACGCCGCGGTGTCTGAGCGCGCGCGCTATCGTTAATCCGATCACGCCACCGCCGATGATCGCTACGTCTGCGGTTTCTTTCGGCTTGAACATGAATAGTGGTCAGTGACCCGTGGTCGGTGGCCAGTTGTCAGTTCCCAGTCGAAGTCTTATGCTGAACCGGCACGAACTACTCTGAACTGGCAGGAGTGTTGGAGTTGTTTTCTGCTCACTGCTCACTGCTTACTGCCTACTGATTCTATGCATCGTATCACACTGATTCCTGGCGATGGCATCGGCCCCGAAGTCGCTTCCGCCGTCGTCTCTATCATCGAAGCTTCCGGCGCGCAGATCGAATGGGAGAAGCATGTCGCCGGCCAGGAAGCGCTCGACAAATTCGGCGTCACGCTGCCCGATGAACTGCTCGAGTCAATCAAGCGCAACCAGGTCGGCCTCAAAGGTCCAATCACGACTCCTGTGGGCAAGGGCTTTACTTCCGTTAACGTCGGTTTGCGCAAGGCCCTGGATCTTTACGCCAACCTGCGGCCGATTCGAGCGCTGCCAAACATTCCCTGTCGTAATCCGGACCTCGATATCGTGATCGTGCGCGAGAACACCGAAAGTTTGTATTCAGGACTCGAACACGAAATCATTCCCGGCGTGGTCGAGAGTCTGAAGATCATTACTGAGAAAGCTTCGACCCGGATTGCGCGGTTTGCGTTCGAGTTTGCGCGCCGCGAAAAGCGCAAGAAGATCACTTGCACGCACAAAGCGAACATCATGAAGATGTCCGACGGGCTATTTCTCTCTTGCTTTCGCAAAGTCGCGAAGAAGTACCCGGACATTCAAGCAGACGACAAGATTATCGACAACGCATCGATGCAGCTTGTCATGCGGCCCGAACAGTTCGATGTGCTGCTGTGTGAGAACCTCTACGGCGACATCGTTTCCGATTTGTGCGCGGGATTGATTGGCGGGCTGGGTCTGGTGCCGGGCGCAAACATCGGCGAAAAGGGCGCCGTGTTCGAAGCCGTGCACGGCTCTGCGCCTGACATTGCTGGCCAAGGCATCGCCAATCCCACGGCGCTCTTGCAGTCCGCAATTTTGATGCTACGACATATCGACGAACGCGCCGCCGCAGACCTTGTCGAGACGGCCATGTTCAAAGTCTTCGAAGAAGGCGAGGTCCGCACCCGCGACATCGGCGGCACCGCGACTACGGATGAGTTTGCGGATGCGATCATTGCTAAGGTAAATTGAAGACGCGCTGCGCCATGAGTTCTCACTTCTTGATTTATTTGTGAGTTACCCGATCCGAAAAATGAATTCGAAATCGCATGAATCCGCTTTGTTAGCCATGAAAGCCGACGGTCTTTGGAACGGTTCCTTCAACGGCAAAGAAAGCACGCTCCAGCAACTCTCTCCATATGTGGGGAAACTAAAGTCAGGTACGGTATCTGCCCTTATTGATCACTTCACGAAGCGAGGGCAATGGGTTTGCGATCCTTTTGCTGGTTCTGGCGTCGTTCCTCTTCAGGCCCTTCTGATGGGCAGGCGAGCAGCCGCTAGCGACTTGAGTATCTACGCATACTGCATAACACGTGGAAAGCTGGAGGCGCCTGCGAGCTATGACGAAGCGATGCAGCGAACCGCAAAGTTGCTCAAGTACGTCGAACGCAACAAGGCTAACTATGATCTTCGCAGCATCGACAGGTGGGTGAGGAACTTTTTTCATCCACTCACACTCAAGGAAACACTCGCGGGCTTCGAGTACTGTCTGAAGAAGAAGGATTGGTTTTTGGCCGCTTGTCTGTGTGGGGTTCTTCATCATCAGAGACCAGGGTTTCTGTCTTATCCAGCCAGCCACATGGTCCCATATTTGCGCTCCCAGCTATTTCCAAAAGATGAATATCCAGAATTGTACTCGTACAGGTCGTTAGCCGAGCGCATTAACAGAAAGGTAAAGCGAGCATTCCGTCGCTCCCAGATACACGAGGGATGGTCAGCCGCGGATTACGAGATTCGTCGATGCAATGCTCGCCATCTATCGTTTGATGCTGAGAGCATGGATTTTATTCTTTCCAGCCCTCCCTACTACGGAGCTTTAGATTATGCGAGAGATAACCGCTTACGACTATGGTTTCTCGGTGAAAAGGACTGGCACAGACTCGATCGGCGGTTAACCGCGAGAGAAGCAATCTACGAGAAACAAATGGAGCGGTGCCTCAAGGAGATTTATAGGGTTCTAAAGCCGCGACGTTACTGTGTACTCGTAGTTGGTGAATTTCAACAAAATGGCAAAACACGAGACACCGCGTTAGTACTTAGTAGACTAGCTGACCGTGCAACTGACGGACGTCTAAGTACTGATTGCGTGGTACAAGACGAAATCCCTGATATTAGGAGAAGCAGACGAGGAACAAAAACCACTCGCACAGAAAAATTCCTGGTCCTATACAAGAGAAGCTAAACAGTGAACGCAACTAACTCAAATGAAGATATCAAGAGCATACACATAGCCGTGTACGCTCTCTCGCTTCTCGGCGGGACGCATACCAAAGTCCACACTGAGGACATTGCTAATAAATGCATGGAAGTGGCACCTAACCGGTTCAGATGGGAACTGTATGACTATCCTGACAAAGAACTCGTTCGTAAAGCATTAGTTCACGCGGCCGAAAAGAAGAATGGATCATTGGTAACGGGCCGTTCTGGCATGGAACAGCGGAGAAAATCAAGGGATGGTTGGCAGCTCACGCCCGCAGGGGCAGAGTGGTTGAGAAAGAATGAGCATATTCTACAAGCGGGTTTGACAAATACGTCGGCCGCCATACCGAAGCGCGAGGCGCAACGCTTTCTGAGCAAGATTAGATCTGAACCAATATTTCAGATGTTTATTGCGAAGCGAAATCTATCGGGTGTCTCTAGATACATGTTTACCGATATGCTCAATTGCAGCCCGGACGCACCTTTAGAAACGATTACGATTAAGTTCAATCGCCTGCGGTCAATTGCTGAATTGGTTAATGATCGGGAAGTCCTTGATTTCTTGGCTTCCTGTAGCGCGGAATTCTCACCGCTCTTGGCTCCATCCACCAAAGCCAGAGGAGGTAAGTCATGAAACTCGGACAACCAATAGATATTCATTTGTCTGCTCGGTACTATCAATTCAATCGGTCGTTTGCCATCCGAGACGTATTTGATGCGCTGGTAGAGCTAATAACCAATTGCGATGACAGTTACCATCGCCTTTTCAAGAATCGCCTTCGCCCCGAAGATGGCGGTCCGATCCTGATCGAATACCTTCCACAACGGGGAGGTCACCCATCTTTCATTATCGTCCACGACCGAGCCGAAGGTATGACCTTAGACGAGATGAGAACCAAGTTGGGAGACGTTGGCACACGCAGAAGCGAAGAGGGAGATCGCGGCTTTATGGCACGAGGTGCAAAGGACTGCACTGAGCTTGGCGCGATGACCGTCGAATCGATCAAGGATGAGCGTTACTACAAGTGTCAACTGTCTGGCAAGCCTCAGTTTATTCCGTTAGAGAACGGAAAGGTTACGAAGGAAATTCGTGAACGACTTAGGATCCCCCGTGGCAATGGCACGGTGGTGACATTGGAAGTTGAAACCAAAACTAGAATGCCAAGATTCGAAAGCATCATGCGCGATCTTCCATGGCATTTTGCCCTGCGAGACGTTCTTTCCGAGCACTCGAACACAAAAGCGCTTGTAAAGAATATGAATCAACCTTCAAGTCAAGCCGAGAAGCTACCGTATGCTCATCCATACGGCGAACTTGTGTGTGAGGAGACGTTTGAAGTGCCCGGATATTCAGGTGTCACTGCCTCACTTAAGATCTGGAGGTCACCCGAGGCTTTTGAGGATACGGCCGAACGTTTCCGACGATCGGGGATCCTGATCAAAGGACAGCGCGCAATCCACGAATGTAGTTTGCTATTTCCTGAATTCGAGCGCGACCAACATGGAAAGCGATACTTTGGCCGACTTGAGTGCTCGCATATCGACACATTGCTCCGGGAGTACGATGAAAGGAGGGAGAACGGAGTGCCACATTCTGGCGAAAATCCCTCACTACTGATCGATCCAAATCGTCAGCACGGATTAGTACGGGACCACCCGTTTACTAAGGCCCTTCTATTAGTCCCGAGCGAGCGACTCAGAGCGTTAATCGCAAAGGATCGAGAAACTGAGCGATCTACGCAGCGCAAAATCGCAAACGAAGAGACGCAGAATCGTTTAGATCGTTTGGCCAAAAAGGCTAGTGAGTTTCTGAAGCGACAGTTGGAAGAGTTGGAAGATGTCAGCAAGGATGATGATGTTGACAAGAGCGCTTTTGCCAAGCAAGGAGTATTGATTTTTCCAACGTACCTGAATGTGGCAATAGGCCAAGAGCGAGCCCTGACTTATTACGTCAAGAGTAAACTTGTCGATGACAACGAGAGGGAAGTTGTTGTAGAAGTGGATGATGAGGCACTAACCGTGTTGGGTTCTCCTTTTCGCCTAAAGCCTCATCGCACGAAGGACGATCGATTGATGGGAAACTTTACCGTACGGGGAGAGAAACTGAAAGACGGCGTTATTATTCGTGCAAACTGTGAGGGACTGCCCACGGCTGAGGCTATCGCGTCCGTGATCGAAACCAAAATTGAGGAGCGTACCTTTGAAAACCCGCTAGAATTTGAATATGAACACTACCGCGTTCGCGAAGGTAGCAAGAGATCGCTCGAATTGTTTGCTAAGTATCCTGAAGTTGTTTCTTCACCCACTCTGGTCTCGCTTACCTCATCAGATAGCGCTGGCGTTCCAATCCGGGGAAGCTGCGAGCTGACGCCCATTGTCGGTTCTAACTATGCTAGCGGCACGGTCACGGTACAGGGAAGAAAACTAAACGTGAAGGCTGAGATTAAAGCCAGTGCGAACGGTCGGGAGGCTACTGCCCATGTCAAAGTTGTTCAGAAGACAAACGAGGGAGGAATTCCATTCAGATTTGAGTTATCCGATGAGGACTTTGGAAAGTTCCGCGCTAGGTGGGCTGACCACGAAGGGAAACCTCATTTGCTACTGATCTCGGCTCGACACCCATCTCTATCGAGATATTTGGGGCCCGCTCCCGATTACGACGGACAAAACGAGCCCCTTTTTCGAGTCCTTCTTGCGGAGATCATAGCCGAAGCCGTGTGTAGTAAGTCACTTGAGTTCGAAACCAAAGAGCGCACTTGGGAATTCAGATGGGCAGATCTTAAGGAAGATTACCTGATCGCGGACAGTGTACGCGCGAGTTTGCAGCAACGCCTTCGTGACTTTGTCGCTGATGCGCATACCGTCATGCTTTCTAATGCGGAGGTAGCGAAAGCCGCAAAGACGTAAGACATGAGTCGTTTCGCGGCGTGATAGAATAGCGCTGAAGATCTGAAGGTGAATTCTCCCATGAGATCAAACTCAGAAACCGCGAACGACGATCTGGTCAGGCGGGGACAGACCGCCTATGGTCAACGGCTGGCGTCTGTCCTTGAGCCTTCGCACACTGGAGAGTTTGTTGCTGTCGAGCCAGACTCAGGTCGCTACTTCCTCGGAACCACGGCGAGCGCGGCGCTTGTAGCAGCTCATGCCGCGATGCCGAATAATCTGTTCTATCTCACGCGCGTTGGTCGAGAGACCGCGCACACGATGCGGGCAGTTTCTAAGGTCGATTACTTTGGAGTGCGGCGACAACAGCACCCCAGCGCGGCTGCCGCGCCGGGGACCCCGCACGTCGCCGCTTTCGAAAGCGCTGACTAGTCAGCGCACTCCAAAATTACGATCCCGCTGCTTGCCAGCGACTCAACACTTCATCAATGCGCTCGGCAACCGCGCTTCTCGCGTCTGATCTATCCCAGCCTCTGCCGAGAAGCTCGTCGTAGTTTGTTTCGCGATGCCGAATGTGAGCAACTACCGCGAGTCGCACTGCCTCGTCATCTAATCTCCTTCCCAGGTCCGAACGTCCAATGCGGCCGCTGTATTTCAAGCAAGCGTGCTCGGCGATCTGCTGTTCCGATCCAGCCGGTGACCGCGGAAAGAGTTCACGGATCTTGCCGGCAAACTGCCCCACAAACTTGTTATCGAGCCCTGCTCTCCGGGCGGCTTCGCGTTCCCTTCGCAGTTGCCGCACTTCAAAGTCTGCGAGGCACTCTTCCTCAGCAAGATCGAGCGCGCGCTCTTCCACCAAAAGTCCTTGCCGTTCGTATCGCCGTCGAGCACGACTCCATTTCAAGACCACAGCTGATAGGAGAGAGTACTTCCGCGCCCGCCGGGTCAGGGCGGCGTCGCCGGAGGCCAGAAAGACAAGCTGGTCCAAATCCCCGCACGAGAGACAGAGCGCGCCTTTGTCTCTGACGAGCGTAATCCAGGCCTTCGTACCGAGATCTTCATGACACTCATCGCAGGTTGAACTACGATGCGAGATGAAAACCTTGATCTCTTCCTTTTCCGGCTTTGGTGTTGCGGACATTGCGGCTCCGATCCCTAAAGGTCAGACTAGTGCAGTGTCTCTCAATTGACATTACAGAAGTTCCCTTCGTGCGCCTTCGTGTGATTTCGTGGATCGAATCTTTGCCAACAGCAGGCGATCCACCAACTCACACGAAAAATCACGAAAAGCAAAACCGTTTTCTTTCATTCACAGAACTGGCGACCTTGCTGCCATCATGAGACGGGATAATAAAAGCCGCTTGACGGAAAGGCAAAGACAGTTGCGTACCCGTCGCACCCGCGACATCGGCGAGGCCGCGACGACTGACGAGTTTGCGGATGCGATTATTGGGAAGATGCACTAACCTGGCGACCTGCCGCGTGTTAGAATCTGAACAATGGAACGAGAACCCAGGGTGAAAGTAGTCGGCGGGAAGAATCTCCCATCATATTGGGAGCGATTCGACCGGCTGCAACGAACTGCCCAGGCTTTGTTGGGCAGGCCGGTGAGCCCAAAGGGGGTATTCCGCTTTAAGACCTTTGAAGAGTTCAACGAATGGAAAGAGACTCTCCACCGAGACCACCCGAGGAAACCGATCTCGTGAATCTTACAACCGCAAACGACGATCTGGTCGAACGAGGACAGAACGCTTATCGTCGAAGCCTGGCGTCTATTCTTGAGCCTTCGCACATCGGCGAGTTTGTTGCTGTCGAACCTGACTCGGGTCGCTCCTTCCTGGGAGGCACGGCGAGTGCGGCGCTTGTAGCAGCTCACGCCGCAATGCCGAACAATCTTTTCTACCTCACCCGTGTTGGTCGAGAGGCCGCGCACACCATGCCGGCAGTTTCTAAGGTCGATTACTTTGGAGTGCGGCGACTAGTCGCCGCTTTCGAAAGCGCTGACTAGTCAGCGCACTCCAAAATTACGCCCTCCCTGACGGTCGGGCTACCGCCCCGATTCACGTCGGGCGCAAACCGAATGCGCTGAGAACTTCATTCGCTGCGCTCTAGAACCGAAAGCCCACGCCGCCCGTGAATTGAAAAGTATGACCAACATACGCTGGACTGATGATGGGGGCCCCCAACGTGGTTACGCCTGTAATTGGGTCAGTTATTAATTGAAACCCTGTTGTTCGCTGCCCGAAGCGGACCATCGTATCGCCGAAGTCGAAACGCGTTACGATGCGACGGGAGGGATAGAACTCGAGAACACCGCCAACGTCCAGGGCGATGTTTGTCAGACGTCTTGACTCGACCGTGAATGGAAACGGACCACCACCACCAGTTGGGACAAGATTGAATGCTCCTTTACTGAAGCTTATAGGCCCAGGTCTGGCCTTTCCGAATATTCCCCATTTCTGAAACCGCTTTCCGGCTTTCACACCAAACAAGCCCTCAGTAATGCGGCCGGTACTGCAGAATTCGCAACTATGTGGAAAGAAGTAACCGGCGGCTTCGAGGGCAACATTCTTGTTGAGATTGTAGGTGAATCTTCCGCCCAGTCCTGGTTCAGTGTGTCCTGGATTAAGAGTTAAGGACGAAAACTCCGCGGCCACTTCGTACTTCGGTATGTCTGTGGATTGCGGCGTCTGCGCTTTTGCCACAAGCACACAGAGGATCAAAGACAACGTGGTAACACTCGCGCTCAAAAAGAGCCTTCTTATCATTTCGTATCTCCTTTGTAAGTTACGCGCTCGCTTGGCGCCGCCGTTTGAGTAGGCACACTTCTACCGTTCCCCGCGCTGCAACTTTCGGGCGCCGGAGAGAAACTTTGGTCGAGTACTATTCGGAAACTCTTAGTTGCTCGTCACGCAAACTCTAGGTTTGCGGCGCGCAAGCTGCCAGCTTGGGCTACACGGCTCACGGATTCCTGGGCCACAAATTCTCAATCCGGTCAGCGCCGCCGACCATCACCCGAGGGCGTTCGGTAGTAGCTTGAGCGCCCGCCGCATTTGTCTTGTTACTGAGCGTGCTCTGCTGTGGTTTGCGAAGCCTGGCGGCGTTTTCGTTGGCGGCGACCACAGCAGCATCCAGCTTCTCGAACACATTCTTTTTGCTCGCCGGAGGCGTCTCAGATCCAAAAAGAGGCGTGTAGTTTGGATCGTGCAACACCCAAAGGTTCCACGTGCCGCCGGGTTGCAGGATTGGCGAACTTGAGAGCCATTCATAATGGTTGCCACGGACCGTGAATTCGATCCGGTTGTCCTCAACGATGCCGACCTTCTGAAATTCATAGCCTTCGCGAGGCACCAGCGAAACGATGAAACGTCCACGGTCCTGCACGTAAAACCAGAGCAGAGTGCCGGCACAGGCCTTCGTCGACTTGCCCACTGAAACTACATTGCCGTTGACGAGCAAACGGTAGTCTTTCACCGCCAATTCGACCGCATCGACCGCGAAATCGCGCGGCAGCATCATCGGGTTGTTATCCCGGATATTTGAACGATCGAACGCCACCCTGACAACGTCGACGATCTTTACCCCCGTGTTTTGGTTAACGAGCAGATCGAGGGAAAACGCATCGCCGTCTTCCAAAGTCTGCGGCTCGGTTGCTTTCGGAAAGGTCGAGATGATTTCCGACTGGGGCTGCTCTCCTTCGCTCGGGTTTCCTGCTCTCAGTTTGCTTTCAAATTGCGGATCGAGCGGTCTGACGACAATCTTGAATTGCCTGGCCGCGGGATTGGGCGCGACCCAGAGATCATATCCAAAGATGAACCTTCCGCCGGTATCCTTCAGCACTCGGTGGATCACTCGATTTTCATCCGCGAGCGCCTGTGAACTGAGGACCGCCGGCACTCGCTGCAACTCGGGCGATACTTTCTTCGTGTCGGTCCAGGCGGTTTCACTCTTGAAAGCCACGAACCCACCATCAGCCAGAGGCACGACCAGTTGGCGCTTCGCCGGCTCCTGCGCAGTTGCCACGAATGACAAGGCCGGAAGGCAGAACGCCCAGGTCAGAACCCGCTTCAGAACTCTAGTCAGAACTTTACTTCTCATCCTTGTAGCTTCCTTTGATGATCGTGAGCTTGACCTCATTTGCGGGTTTGAATCCGACAAGGCTGATCGGAGACCCCTCGTTCGGCCCATTTCTTCGAGCAGCAACGGCGTTTGAACCGGGTCGCTCTGACTGCGACGCCGTGGCCCGCGAAGCTCCAAAGCTTCTGTCCCGGTACACAACTCGAGTAACGGTGCGTTCCTGGATTACCGGCACCTCAACAATCTTAGTCACGACGGATGGCGAGCCGGGTAATAGCTCTGCGCCCAATGACCGCCGCGAGTTCATCGCGAAGAGAAGTGACACACCAAAGAGCACAACCAGAACCGCGGCCAGCGGAACGGGCACCGGTACGGAAGACGTGACAAGTCTTCGTAGCCAGCTTTGCAGACCGGTTTCAGTTTGCGGATGCCGGGAACGCGGCGGAACGGCAGACTCGGAAGCACTCTCCAGATGTTGCCGGAGTCTCTCGTGGTAATCGGACCAAAAGCCCTCTGCAGGCAGTGCCGACTCCATGGCCTGATCGGCGACGCGCAACACACTGCGAAGAGAAGCAAACTCTTCGCGACAGGCCGGGCACGGTTCGAGTTCGGCCAGCAACGCACCTTGACTAGACAGCGTCTCGTCCAGGGCTTGTTCGATCAGCCGGTTTCTTGTTTCTTTGCAGTTGTGCATTTCCCCTAAGCTCCTATCTCAATTTTCGTCTGCAACGCGCGGAACGTAGTTGGCGATTGGACGTCAATATCCAGGTGTTCGCGCAACTTAGTGACCGCGCGGAAAACAGATTTTTTTGCGGTGCCCGTCGAACACCCAACCGCTGTGGCTATCTCTTCGTAAGTCATCCCCTCGTGATGCTTGAGCAGAAAGATCAATCTCTGTGGCGGCGTTAATTCCGACAGGGCCTGCATTACTTTTTCCGCCAGAATTCTGTTGTGCAAAGTTGTCTCGGAATTTGAAGTAGACGCCAAGCGTTCGTCGCCTTCGATCGAGTCCACACCTAACAGCGTGATGTCGATGGTCTGTCCGCGCCAGTTGTAGTGTCGGGCTCGCTGATGGTTAAGAAAGCAGTTGATGGTTATCTTTCGCAGCCAGGTGTAGAAGGTGGATTCACCCCGGAAACTGCCCAGCGCCTGGTAAGCCTTCAGCCACACCTCCTGAGAGAGGTCCTCGGCGTCCTGTGGGTTGTGACAATAGTGGAAGGCGAGCAGATAAATGCGCCGTTCGTATCCTTTGGCGAGGAGACAGAAAGCTTCAGTGTCGGCTGATTGGGCCCGCCTGATAAGATCGTCTTCGATATTGCTCACCGGCCGATTGCCTCAAGAGGGATGGGTAATAGCCGTTCTTTGCGCTAATACTTTACGCTCTAACACTCCAATAGACACGTGGGTTCCGGATTTGGTTGGCGTGATGAGAAAGGGTTTAGGAACTATTTCGTCTCGGCACCGAAGGCTCAAGTGGGTTGGCTCGCCCAGTCGGCACTGCTCCGGTTGATTTAGCTGTTGTTCTCCGCCTAATCTCAATTGAATTGTCCACGCAAAATCTAACCACCCCGAAACACACGGCGAGACTTATTTGGCTGATTGCTCTTGCGGCTGTCTTCAGCGTCTGCTGTTCCCGACAGCCGGAGCGCAAGACCACGCCGGCGCAGCCCGTAAACACGCCGGTCGGTAGTCAAACCCTCACCGGCCGTGTCGTTCGCGTTGCTGACGGTGACACGATCACGGTTCTCGATTCGAGCAATACTCAACATCGCATTCGTCTCGAAGGCATCGACGCTCCAGAAAAGCGGCAGCCGTTTGGATCAAAGTCGAAAGAGAACCTGGCTGCTATGATCTTCGGCAAGGATGTAACCGTCGTTTACGGTAAGACGGACCAATACGGTCGTCTGGTAGGGAAGATTCTGCTGGAGGGAAAAGACATCAACCTGGAGCAGGTCAAAGGAGGCATGGCCTGGCATTACAAGGAATATCAAAAAGAACAGGCGCCTGAAGATCGCGAGCTCTACGCCAAAGCCGAGGACGAAGCGCACACGGCGCGGCGTGGTCTGTGGCAAGACCCTGAGCCGGTTGAACCGAGCGCGTATAGGAAAGAAGAGAAGCGAGAGAGACAGGACGCGAGATGAGTTCGCGCGCCTAATGGCGCGGTTTTGTCTTCTTCGGAGCTCCCTTACTCCCAAGTCCCGCTCTCGCTTTCTTCGGCAGCTTTGCCAGCACCAGATCGTAAGCAGTACGCAGCAGCGCCTTCAATTCCTTCTCACTCAACATGTCCATAACGCTACATATCCTCCAACACGAGCAAGGCCGTCTGCCCGCCTCCGGACGTGACGTTCAATAGCGACGAAGACGAGAGACGGACCAACGCGCCTTCAGCTTCGTTATGAAACAGAAACGGATTGAAATCAACGAACATCTCTTCTATCCGGACTCGATCACTAAACGTTGGAATTGGAATTCTCGAGAGCGCCGCGCGCTCCTGCACGACGTAAGGGCGATCCAACGCCAACGATATTGCGTCCTGCCACTCGTGCGGCGAAGTCTCCCACCCGATGAACACGCCATGGCCGCCGTAGTCATCGTTGGGCTTGAGGACGAATCGTTTGCGCTCTTGCTGGATGAGGCTGATGAGATCGCGCTCCGCGCCGCGGAAAGTTGTCTGTCCCCGTTCTACGCGACGCGTCCAGGGAATGTGTTTTTGAAACACCGCGATTTCTTCGGGAGTAAAAAGGTCTGCATATCGCGGATCGCTCAGGATCGCAAAGCCGGCTTTCTTATGGGCGATCTTTGTACGGAATGAATTTGCGACGCAAACGCGACCTTCCGCGTACGCGCGAGCGAGTGGATGGCCAGCGCCGCATTGCTCGAGAAACTCATGAATGATGACGCGTTTGTAGAGAATGTCGATTCTGAAATCTCCGGCCAGCAAATGACCACTGTCGTAACGCAAGTCGCGTGGGTCGGCGATGACGGTGGGATATCCTTCTGCCGCAAAGTATTTCTGCAAGACGCGAAACTCGCTCTCGGTCGGCACTCCCTTCCAATCCACGATGGCAATATTCGCGGGTTGCTCTTCGCCTCCCCATTCGCGGTACGCAGCCAGCAAAGCCGTCAACAATTGCCGGTGCGGCTCTGGACTCCAGTGTCTGTGATTTTGCAAAAGATCCCTGACGTGACTCAGTCCGAAAAGAACCTTTTCCAGTTGCATCTGATCACCCACTCCCGCAGGCGTCTCTGCGTTGTATTCGAGAAACTGAAAATCTGTTTCGGTGACGTAAGCATCAAGCCTGCTGGTGACGCAAAGCCGGGAATAGCCGGGATCGATTCGCGCCGTCTTTTCTTCGGCGCCGGTGAGGCCAAAAACCTTCAATAGCTCTTGATCAATTAGCGCGCGGGCTACCAACCTTTCGAAAGCCTGAGCGATCGTGGTCGCGGCTTGCGTGACCTCGGCGTACTGCGAGCGGGTGATTATGTGCGGTCGCAGAAACGGACAGGTGGGGCGGTCGCCAAAAACCAGGCCGAGTTCGTGCTGCGCCGCGATCAGTTCATCAAACAGATCCCGATCGAGGGTTGGATCGTTGAGAATGCGCTCATCTAATTCTTTGACGATTTGGGAGAGCATCAGGGCAATAAGATTAAGATAGCGTTACAGCAGCGGGCCGTCTCGACCCATCAGCTCGCGGCGAACGATCTTTACGTGCAGACTACAGAATGTTGCGAGAGAGTTAGAACCTGCCAGAGTCGGCGTGCGCCGTCGGAGCGGACTAGTTGACCCGAGTCTGGCGATCACCGTTAGATCGGTTGCCAATCTCGCGCAGCCGCTTGACCACCTGATCGATTAACCAGTTCGGAGTAGAAGCTCCGGCGGTTACGCCGACCCGGCCTACGCCGGTCAAATCCTCCGGGTTGATTTCATCCTGGGTCTCGATCAAAAAGCTGGGCTGGCACTGCTCTTTACAGACCGCCAGCAGCTTGATGCTGTTTGAGGAGTGCTTGCCACCGATGATGTAGAAAACGTCGACCAGTCCGGCCAGCGCGCGCGCGGCATCCTGACGATCGCGCGTGGCCGAGCAGATGGTGTTGACGACCTGGGGCTCGGCATCCGCCCTTGCCCGCACTGCTTCAGCAACTTCGATGAACGTCTGCAATTTAAGTGTCGTTTGCGAAACCACCAGCGGCGCGTGCAGCGGCGGCAGCCTGGCGACTTCGGCGGCGTCGCTCACCACAAACGTGTTGTTCGGCGCGTAGCCAACCACACCGATCATTTCCGGATGATCCGGGCTGCCGGCGACGACGACGTGACGGCCTTCCTTCGCGGCGCGCTCAGCCAGTCGCTGCACGCGAGTTACGAATGGGCAGGTGGCGTCAACGACCAGGGCGGCGCGTTGTTCCAGTTGGATTTGCACCAGCGGCGTGACGCCATGCGCGCGAATCACGGCAATCTCGTCGGGGCGGACCTGTGCGGGGTCCTGGATGGTGGTTACGCCTTCGCATTCAAGGCGTTGCATTTCCTGCGTGTTGTGAATCAAAGGGCCGAGGGTGCGCACGGGCGCGCCAACTTCCAGCGCGTCCTCAACCATTTCCACGGCGCGCTCGACGCCAAAACAGAATCCGAATTCGTCAGCTATTAAGACTTCCATAATAGGCTCTACGTCGAAATCAGCACGACTCTGGCAGTCATCTTAGCATGGTTGCAACCGTGATCGCACCAGAGCGACGAAATGCTCAAGAGAGGGATGCCAGCATCACTTCTATCTGCTGTTTCAGCGATGGAAGATCACGATCCACGGCGTTCCATACAGCAGAAGAATCAACACCGAAGTAATGGTGCACGAGTATATTTCTCATGCCGGCTATCTCTGACCACGGAGTTTCTGGATGTTCCTGCCTGATCTGGGCCGAGAGAGCACGCGAAGCTTCACCAATAATCTCAAGGTGATGGATTACCCATGTTTGAATCAGCTCATCTTCTTCGAAGACCTCGCGGCCTTTCGATGTGTATTTCTCGATCCGCTCAATTGCTTCAAGAATATCGAGCAGACGCTCACGATCATCTCTCATAAGGGTACGGCGTCTCGCAAAACGCGCTCACGGATGCGTGGCCGCAATCCCTGCTCAGTTACGACATCGACTTTGCAGCCAAGCAGATCTTGCAATTCCATCAGCAGACCGCCCAGGTCAAACAAGCTACGATCCGGCTCAAGGTCAACCAGCACATCGACATCACTATCGCTACGCGCCTCGCGCCGGGCTACGGAACCAAAGAGGCGAACGTTATGTGCGCCATGGTTCGCCGCCAGCTTCTTGATCTCCTCGCGCTGTTTGGTAGCAAGGGCCTTCATAGTTTGCTCATTATATCATCACGTGCCCGGCTCTACCTCACCGGTTCGCGCAGCACCAGTTCAGCGGCTGTGCGGGCGGTGGCCGCCGCCGCTGGATGGTTTTCGCGCAAGCCGGCAATCTGCAAAAGGGCCTCGCCGGTGCGCGAGAGCAGGCGCACCAGATCGCCTTCTTCGGCCCGGGTTTCGTGAACCAGCGTCGGCCAATCGGCGCCGCTGGCCCAGTGCGCGGCGGCCGCGGCAGCCGAGAAATTTATTTCCGGCGCCGCTTCGATCCCCTGCTTCCATTCCTCGGTCGATACCTCGAAAGCAATCTCTTCGAACTTCACCAGGATGCTCACGATCGCGTCGTCGAGTTCCAACTCGCCATAGTCGCGATCTTCATCAGCGGCCAGCGCCGCGATCACCGCCGTGGCCCGCGTCGGATCGAGCGAGGCAAACAATCCGCGTTGTAGCGCCTCTCCGACCAGCAGCGGACGATCGACCCGCAGGTCCGCGAGCCAGCGACCGCGATCCGTTACGCGTTCGTGCCCGAAGTCGAGATAGCCGAAGTTATCGAGCACGCGCGCACAACGCTCAAACGGTTCCCAAACGTCGGCCCGCAGGCGCCCGATCTGTCGCTCTGCCCGCTCAATGGCCAGGGCTTCCGCTTGCAGCGACCATAAGACTTCGCTTGCAGCGCCGTCACCCTTGATTGAGGGGCCGGCAAGGGAATCGATCAAGTCGTTGATGAGTTTGATCGAGTCTTCTTCTTCGTTGCGCGTGTCCTTAAGACGAGGCTCAGGCAGTGCGAGCTGATTGCCACGCGCGTGGATTTCATCGAATGCTTCCTCGACCTTCTCCGGTTTCATTGAGAACACAGGCGCAAAAACACGCCCGATGCGTTCCAGCGGAAACGACGCCCAGCGCCCGTCTTCCCGCACTGCGGTGACGCCGTCTTTGCTGCGGGCCGTCACCAACGCGAGTCTTTTGCCGCTGCGGCCAATTGCCGCCACGCGGCCCGGCTGGACTACTTTATTCAGCCAGCGCAGACGAGCTTCGCGGCGCGTCTGCGGCGCGGATTCAAACAGACGCGAGCGGGCGCTCGCCAGTCGCTCGAGTGCGCGAACGGTTGCCACCGGCGCCTGGAGACCCGTGGGTTCCAGGGTTTCTCGAATGCGCTTTTCGTTTTCATCGCACAGTGTTTCCAGCTTGTGTATTTCGGGCAGCAGGTTGCGAAAGGCAAAACTTTTTTCAGCGATGGCGCGCACCTGGGCAAAATTTCCAAAGGCGTCCAGTAGATTGAGCAGCGATGTATACGTCGCGCGAAACTGACTTTCGAGATCGTCCGGCGGTGCGCTAAGCAGTTCAACGATGCGTTGCGGATCTTGATGGGGGCCGGGTGCGGCGACGACGAATCCCACACGATCCTTTCCCCGCCGGCCCGCGCGCCCGGTCATTTGCTGTAACTCAGAAGCCGTCAGGGACAGCCAGCCGCTGGCGCTGCGTCTATCGGCGCAGGTCACCACGACTGTGCGCGCGGGAAAGTCGACACCGGCCGCAACCGTCGCGGTGGCAAAGATAGCGTCGAGCAGACCGGCGCTCATCATTTTTTCAATCACCAACTTCCATGCGGGCATGTGTCCGGCGTGGTGCGAAGCGATACCACCGCCAACGATCGCGTCCCAGTGACGATGCTTGCGAACGTCGGGATGCTGCTCGACAAAGCCGAGCATGAAATCGCGTCGCGCGTCGCGGCGTTCGTCGGCCGCAATGCGACGGCTCAGCGCTGCTTCCGACGCAGCTTCGTCACAGCGACGGCGTGTCGGCAAGAAAACGATCGCCGGCAGCAGATTGTAAGAACCCAGCGCCGCGAGCAAACTCGCGGGCGGCATTTCGGGCATGCGGAGTTTCATGAAAAGTAAAAAGGCAAAAGGCAAAAGGACATTACCACCGCCGTCTCCCTCTTCCGACCGGCCCGCGGTGGCGGTCCTTTTGATCCTGTTCGCTCAATCTCGTAATTTCTGAATTTAGCTTTCCCTTTTCACGCAGCAATGGCACCAGCCGCTTGTCAGGCATCAGGAACGCCGCGCGCAGAGGCACGGGGCGGGCGCCGGGGCGAGTGATCACCTTGCAATGCACACCGCGCACCTCGGCGATCCATGACGCGAACTCTTCGCCGTTTCCGATCGTGGCCGAAAGCAGCAGCATCCGAATTCGCGGTGGGGTCAAGATGATCGCTTCTTCCCAGACGTGTCCACGTTCTTCGTCCGCCAGGTAATGCGCTTCGTCAAACACGACCAGATCCGCGCTCACTTCTTCGCCCCCACGCAGTGAATCGAACAACTGGTTGCGAAAGATTTCCGTCGTGCCCACGATCAGCGGCGCGTCGGAATTTTCTTTACGATCGCCGGTAAGAATGCCGACGTTCACTGGCCCGAACTCTTCGCTGAACTCGGCATACTTCGAATTGGTCAGCGCCTTCAGCGGCGTGGTGTACCAGGCCCGTTTGCCCAGCTCTAACAGCCGGCGCATTTCTTCCCGAGCGATCCAGGTCTTGCCACTTCCCGTAGGTGCGGTGACCAGTACGTCCTCGAACTCCAGCGAAGTAAGGGCTTCAGTCTGGAATGGATCCGGTTTGAAAGGTGCGGGCTTCGGCGTGCCGATGTCTGAAAGTAGTTCGCGCAGTTCATGGCCGTAGTTTCCCGTCGCCGGCGGCAGATCTGCGGATGACCGTCCACCGGCCGGATCAGATAAATGGGCAGGTGCATGGGCCGGTGTCTTAACCCGTGGTGCGTTGCGCTGCTTTGACTTGCTCGGAGCGCTCGTCTGATCGCGCGCGCCACCTTTGCCACGCCTCCCATCCTTGCGATGACCGCCCGAGCGTCTCATGCGGACATTGTATGGCAAGCCCGGTGGCGGAACATATCCAGCGGGTGTTTCGGAGTACCGACTTTAGTCGGTTTTTGTTGGTAGAGAAAGAGCCCAACTAAAGTTGGTACTCAAAACACGGTGAAGAGCAGAACGTTTCGTTTTCCAGCGCGCGGTTGCGGCTGACCTATGGGTGTCTTAGTATCTTCAGTACTCGAGTTGCTAGATTAAGGATAATGAGTTTCGCAACGTAGCTCGGGTTCGATGCGTCCAAAGGGTTCGCTCTTTTACTACAGGAATGCTCGATTTTACTGAAACAGACGGACTTTTCGACAACTTTGAAGTCAATCGCGAACCATTCTGGCCGCGGATTGTGTGGCTGATTGCCGGGTCGGGCGCGTGGCACGCGGTCCTGATCGCCTGCATTATTTTGATTCCACCAGTACGTGATGCGCTGAGCATCGTAGCGATGTTTTCAGACGCAGGTTTCGTCGATCGGGCCTACACCAAGACACAAATCGAGAACGAAGGAGACATCACCGAGATCACTCTGGAGAAGTTTCATTATCCCGAAGGGTACTTCGCGATGGATGCCCAGGCAATGCCCAGTCCAGAGTTTCCGGCCTCGGCGCCTTTCAGCCCGGGGGTCTTTTCTCCGTCACAGCTTGCGGATCCGTCACCTACTCCGGCGCCTTCGCCGGTCGCATCACCGGCGATCGCCGCGAATGCGACGCCGACGCCCAGCCCCAGCGCTGAGGACGAAAAGGAAAAGCAGAGGATCGAAGAAGAGCTGGACCGACTCGCTAAGGAAAACGGGGTCAAGCGTCCCAAAGAAATCAATACGCGTCCATTCAAAGATCTCCTGGCCGCCGCAAAAAAGAAAAAGGACAGCGGCGAGTTGAAGCTGGACGGGCAAATAGAATTGACGGTCGAAGCCGATCGCAATCCTGACGGGAAACTGCGCAATGCAAAGGTGACCGACAAACGAGGCGACAAAACGCTCGAGGCCGTCGCCCTCGGTTTTATTTCAGCGCTTAGCGACAGCGGCGTGCTGGATTTTCTCGAGGACACCAAGCACCTGCGCGTGACGGTCAAGATTGACGATAAGACAGTCGAGGTGGTTGCCTCCAGCGAAGTCGAGTCGACAGACCGGGCCAGGAAGTTGGAGAGAACCTTCAGCGGTATGATTGTGCTGGGCCGGATCTCAGCTCATCTCAGCAAAAAGGATGAGGAAGCATATTACAACCACACCGAAGTGAGCTCGAACGAAAAGGAAGTCAGCGTAAAGTTCTCGATGCCGCGCAGTGAGATGGGTGCGTTACTGTCGAAATACAGCGAAGAGAAAAAATGAAGCCCAGTATGTCCGACAAACTTCAGTTTGTCGTTTCAAGTTCAGAAGCTAGGAGCGTCGACAAACTGAAGGAAGCTCTGATCAAGTTGAATCGGTTAGTGATGTGGCGATGAGATTAAGAGACACCAGGTTTTGTACCGCGAAGCGGTTTTGACCTCCAGCCCAACATTGCCGGGCTCGGCGGCTACGTTGGGATTAGGGGAATGAAAGAGGACGCAACCCCATCGGGGTTGGGGCGAATTGGAATTCGATACCCAGGGTAGCCGCGACGGCAACCCTGGGCTGGAGGTTGCAACCTTCGCGGTACTTAATCAGAGATTCCTGAAGTCTGTCGGACATCCCATGAGAAACACGAGTCTCATTATGGGTGGTGCGTTCTTAGTGCTCATGTTTCTGGGCTGCGCAAACCGACAACCAATTGCCCAACCGCCAGCGGCCAACACACCGAAAGAAGACAAAGTGGAAATTAAATTGACGAGCGCCTCCTTCAAGGAAGGCCAGCCGATTCCGCGCACCTACACCTGCGACGGCGTTAACATTTCGCCGCCGCTGGAGTGGGGCGGCGTGGCGAAGACAGCGAAAACCCTTGCGATTGTGGTCGACGATCCGGACGCGCCCGGAGGAACGTGGGTGCACTGGGTGCTTTACAATCTTCCGGCCGACAACATTGGGCTGGTCGAGAACTTGCCGGCGACTGAGAAACTCGCAGCTGGAGGATTCCAGGGCACGAATGACTTTGAAAAGATTGGTTACGGTGGACCTTGCCCACCATCAGGAACGCATCACTACTTCTTCAAGATTTATGCGCTCGACAGCGAGCTCCCTTTGAAGGCCGGTGCGACGAGAGCAGAAGTGATGAAAGCGATGGCAGGTCACATCGTTCTTCAAGGGCAGTTGATGGGAACGTATCGCCGGTGAGGTAAGAACCGTTCGCGGAAACACCTGGATCATTTTCCATTCATCATTTTTCATTGCTTGCGGCGCGCAAGAGATTCCGCTGTAGTGGTGAGGATTCGGCTCGCCAAATGGTCGGATGGAAAATCGCTGGTGCTCGTTTGACCAATCAAGTGCGCGAGCGGTCTGTGAGACGCCTACGGCAAGATTCCTTCCGGCACCTGCCACGGATGCAGTTCAACCGCGAGTCTTCCGATTTTGATCATCGGATCGGTGGCGCAAAGTCCTTCGGCTTCCTGCAAAGAAGCAACGCGAAAGACAAAGATCCCACGCAGGTCGCCATCATCGCCGAACGGCCCAGCTACAATAAGTTTCTTCGTCTCAGCCAGACGATTGATATTCGCGAGATGCGCTTTCTGTAATTCCTGAACCTGCGGAGTATCTCCGTCACCCTCCTTGCGGTTTGGACCCTTCTTCAAAAAGCCAAGATAGACCGTGTTCCATTTGCGTGGCGAATTAGCTTTCTTGAAAATATCTTCTGACCACCATGGGTGCATCTCTGCCGTGAAAAGGCCGGCTTTGACCGCGGCATCGGCATCAACCCAGGTCTTTGCTTCTTCAGCCGAGGACGCTCTTAGGATAAAGATGCCGGCGAGATCAGTTTCGCCACCGAATGGACCGGCAGCGACGGCCTTGCCGGAATCGAGCAGCGCCAGCACGTTAACCAGATGTTGATGGAGGATTTTCCGTGTCTCTGGTGTCTGGGCGGCTGGCCACTTCGGCCCTTTCTTGAGCACAGCCATGTGGAACTGGACGAGCTTGGACTGCGGTTCTTTCTTCTCCTGCGCGATAGTTAGCGGCGCAGCCATTAAGGGAAGAGAAACAACAAGGCTAAAGACGAAGTTCTTCATCGATTTGGTTCTGGTCATTGGCTTACTCGTTAACTGATCGTCGCCGTCTTGACGCACGTGATCGGCGGCAAGCCTTCTGTGATGGCCGCCCAGGAATCGCCTCCGTTCCAGGAACCGAATAACTTTCCGCTGCGCGTTCCGAAATAGAGGCCGGTCGGATCGTTTGCATCTGCTTTCATGCTATCGCGCAGGATAGTTTCGAACGCATCCTCCTGCGGCAGGCCCTCTGTCAAAGCCTCCCACGATTCACCGGCGTTCCGTGTGCGATAGACGCGCAGCTTAGCTTCCGGCGTGCAGCGAAACTCGTCCGACTCAATTGGAATTATGAAAGCCGTGTCGGGATTGTTTGGATCGATCTCCAGCGCGAATCCAAAATCCGAAGGCACGCCGTTGGCGATGTCTGTCCACGAATCGGCGCCATCGTCGCTGCGATAAAGGCCCCAGTGATTCTGGAGAAACATCCGTTGCGGATTCGACGGGTGGCTGACGATCTTGTGCACGCACTGGCCCCACTCGGGATATTGCTGGTCGGGCGGCAGGAACTGCGCGCGCACGCCTTTGTTGCGCGGTTGCCAGTTTCTGCCGCCGTCGTCGGTGCGATAAACGCCGCCGGTCGAGATGGCGATGAACAGGCGTTGGTCATTCGATGGGTCGGGCAGAATGGTGTGTAAGCACAGGCCCCCGCCGCCCGGCATCCACTGCGGGCGATGCGGATGATCGAACAATCCACGCTCGAGCGCCCAGGTTTCGCCGGCATCCGTTGATTTGAAAAGCGCGGCCGGCTCGACACCACAATAGAGCGTGTCCGGCTCGCCCGGATGGCCCTCTGCGATTTGCCATATTTGTTTGAGAGCAACGTCGCTGCCTTCGGGAAACTTTATGTTGTACCTCTCCGGATCGCTCCAGGTGTTTCCAAAGTCATCCGACTGACTAAGAAAAGATCCAAAATGAAGACTGTTCACCGCCGCCCACAAACGCTGGCGGCCTTTACGCCCATCGAAAGCCATCGCATAGACCGCGCGTCCGGGAAAATATGGCCCGGCTTCGTCCCATTTCGCGCGCGCGCCATCAGAGCGAAACAGAAACGCGCCTTTCATCGTGCCGACGAGCACCAGGTTGTCACCTGGGTTGACGTTAATTTGATTTGGATTTGGCATTTGTGAACTCCGGAAAAAAAGTCCATAAACCTTTCGGTGCGATTATATAAAAAGAATGGGTTGCGCCCAAGGTGGGTTATAATCACGAACGCGAGCTTTGATGGATCAAAGGAGCGACAAATGAAGGAAACATTTACCGCGGTTGTGTGGAAAGAAGGGGGTTGGTACGTCGCGCAGTGTAGAGAGTTTGAGGTCGCAAGTCAGGGTGAAACCAAAGAAGAAGCCCTTAACAATCTTTCAGAAGCTATCGAGGTACATCTCTCGCCGCCCGTTGCCACGCTCCTCCCCGAAGTGATTCCCATCGAAGCCGAGGTTGAAAGTGGCGTCGCTTAGACCTCTTCCTTATCGAACCATCAAGAAAAAACTCGAAGCCGCTGGGTTTGAAGAGCGACCTGCGCGAGGCAGTCATCGAAAGTTTGTGAAGTTCACCAGAGAAGGGGTAATCACTGCGGTGGTTCCTCAACATCGTGAAGTCGCTGTTGGGACGCTGCGCAGCATCTTGCGTCAGGCGATGCTTACTCCTCAGGAATTTGAAGAATTGTGATCGCGGTAGGCTCTTAGTTTCCATTGATGCGCAAAACGATAACCTCAATTCCGCGAAAAGCTGACTTTACACACGACTCTACTCAGACGAGCACGGCGAATCGCATTTCGAAGACGTCGAGCTCGACCTGACGTTGACCGACTATGCGCCACCCGCGCCGCGGCTCACGCTTTCGTCTGGACTACGGGTGCATAGAAAACCGACTTCAGTCGGGTTTTTTCGATCGGCAACCACAAGGCCCGACTAAAGTCGGTACTCTAAACACCCGTTAGCTTTGCTCTCCGCACTGCTTCGTGTTACAAGAGGCACCGCAAACCCATCTGGCTTTATCTGGAGGAGAACTAATGTCTCGTCGCGCTCTAAAGGCGGAATTCTGCCGCCGGGTTCTGATCCTGTCCGTCGCAACTTTTGCGATCGGCTTCCTGTGTGTCAGGTTTGCCGGCAGGCACATCTTCGTTGCGGCGCACGCCCAAACACCCAGTACCCGTTTGTTGCGCTCTCCGACGATGAGTGCGACGCAGATCGCGTTTGCATACGCGCAGAACATTTGGGTCGTGCCGCGTGCGGGCGGCATGGCGCGTCGGGTCACCAGTTTTCAAGGACAGACTTCTAATCCGCATTTCTCGCCTGACGGAAAATGGATCGCCTTCAGCGGAGAATACGCCGGCAATCTGGATGTGTACGTGGTCGCCGCCGATGGTGGCGAGCCCAAACGCCTGACGTGGCATCCGGGCGGTGACTCGGCCCAGGGATGGACGCCGGATGGCCGGGCGATCATGTTTTCGACGTCGCGCGCGACCTGGTCACCGAGTGGCGCGCCGCGCTTCTGGACAGTTCCGGCTGAAGGCGGGGTGGAAGAGCCAATGCCGCTGCCGCGCGGTTATCAGGGAAAGATCTCTGCCGACGGTTCTCGCATCGCTTACCGCATGAACAATTCCTGGGACGATGAACGCCGCAACTATCGCGGCGGCCAGAACCGGCCCATCTGGATTGTCGATCTCAAGAGCTTCGAACTGGTGTCGCCGCCATGGACAGATTCGAAAGACGTCGATCCCGTTTGGTCAGGCGAGACAGTTTACTTCATCTCCGATCGCGACGGCGTCGCGAACGTCTGGGCCTATGAGACCAGAACAAAGAAGCTGGCGCAGGTGACGAAGTTTACTGACTTTGATGTGAAGACTATGGATTCGGGCGGCGGCGCGGTTGTCTTCGAACAGGCCGGTTACATTCACGAGCTCGATCCAAAGAGCGGCAAAGAGCACGTCGTCAACATCACGGCCACGGGAGACTTTCCGTGGATGATGCCGCGCTGGGAAGACGTCACCAGTCGCATGACCAACATGGCCCTCTCGCCCACCGGGAAGCGCGTGGCCGTCGAAGCGCGCGGCGAAGTCTTCACGATCCCCGCCGAGAAAGGCGACGTGCGCAACCTCACCAACTCGAGCGGCTCAGCCGAGCGCGATCCGGCCTGGTCACCCGACGGGAAATTTATTTCATACTTCAGTGACAAGTCCGGCGAGTATCGCGTCTACATCGAAGCGCAGGATGGCCTTACGCCGCCGCGCGAAATCGCGCTTGAGAAGCCGACGCATTACTACACTTCGTCGTGGTCGCCTGATTCGAAAAAGATCCTCTTCAGCGACACCAACCTGCACGTCTGGGTGCTGGACGTTGCGACCGGTACGGCGAAAGTTGTCGGGAACGATCCCTGGATGGTGCCGCAGCGCACGCTCAATCCTGTCTGGAGCCCGGACTCAAAATGGGTGGCGTATTCCAGCCGTCTGCGCTCGATGTACCACGCGATCTTTGTGAGCAATGCCGAGACCGGCGAGACAAAGCAGGTGACTGATGGTCTGGCTGACGCGGTTTGGCCGGCATGGGACGCCGGCGGCAAGTATCTCTGGTTTCTGGCGTCGACCGACTTTGGTTTGCGATCGCAGTGGCTGGACATGACTTCTTACGATCACGACGAAAACTTTGGTTTGTACCTCGTGGTGCTAAAGAAAACTGATTCCAGCCCGTTGCTTCCGGAAAGCGACGAAGACCGAGGTGTCGGGACCGGTCGTCGTACGGTGCCGGGCGCTTGTGCTACAGACACGCCGGCCGCGGCAACTGAAGCGACGCCTGGCGAGCAACCGCAGACTCCGCGTGGGCAACGGCCGGCGATCAACGTGCAAATTGACTTTGACGGATTGCGCCAACGCATCATCTCGGTTCCAGGTGTTCCCGAGCGTCAGTACTCAGGGCTGCAGTCGGGAGCGGATGGGAGTGTTTACTACCTCGAAGCGCCGGCGCGCGGGCAGGGTGGCGGCGGTGGCGCAGGTGGCGGCGCGAGTAGTGAATTGATCCGCTATCGGCTTTGCGATCGGCGCGCGGCTACTTTCGTTAACGGTGTTTTGGCTTATGAAGTCAGCGCTGATGGTCGCAAGCTGGTTTATCGCGCAACCGGCGGTGGCGGACGTGGACCGGGCGCCGTTGGCGCCGCGCCTCCAACTCCGTCTCTTTTCATCGTGGACGCGGATCGAACGCCGCCACCGCCGGGGGCAGGCCGGATCAATGTCAGCCTGCGCATGCATCTCGAATCTAAAGAGGAATTCAAACAGATATTCAACGAGGGTTGGCGTAATCAGCGTGATTATCTCTATGTGCCAAACCTGCACGGCACCGACTGGGCGAAGGACAAAGAGATGTATGGGGCGATGCTGCCCTACGTCAACCATCGCGCCGACCTCAACTATCTGATGGATATGATGGGATCTGAGATAGCGATTGGCCACTCGTATGTGCGCGGAGGCGACATGCCGGAGGTGCCGCAAACGCCGGGCGGATTACTGGGCGCTGACTTCGCGATCGAAAATGGCCGCTACAAAGTCACGCGGATCTACGATAACGAAAGTTGGAATCCCGACCTGCGCTCGCCTCTGGCAACGCCTGGGGCCAAGGTAAACGCCGGCGATTACATACTCGCCATCAACGGCATTGAATTGAAAGCGCCCGACAACATCTATCGTTTGCTCGATGGGACGGCGAATCGACAGACATCGCTTACCGTCAACGACAAACCGGCGATCGAAGGCGCGCGCCATGTAACAGTCGTGCCGGTCACAAGCGAGCAGGCATTGCGCACGCGCGCGTGGGTCGAGGCTAATCGTCGACTGGTGGAGAAGCTTTCCGATGGTCAGCTCGCTTACGTCTATCTGCCGAACACCGGACAGCCGGGCTATACAAGCTTTAATCGCTATTACTTTTCGCAACAGGACAAGAAAGGCGCGATCATCGACGAGCGTTTCAACGGCGGTGGCTCGGCGGCCGACTACATCATCGATGTCCTGCAACGCGACTTTGACGGTTACTTCAATAACGTCGCCGGCGATCGCTATCCGTTCACGAGTCCGGCGGCCGGGATTTGGGGCCCGAAGGTAATGATCATTAACGAGATGGCCGGTTCGGGTGGAGATTTGATGCCCTATATGTTCAGGTACCGGAAGATTGGATTGCTGGTGGGCAAGCGCACGTGGGGCGGACTGGTCCACACGGCCGACACACCACCGTTCATTGACGGCGGATCGATGATCGCTCCGCGCGGTGGGTTTTTCACCCGGGATGGTCGTTGGGCCGTCGAGAACGAAGGCGTTGCGCCTGACATTGACGTTGAGAATTGGCCGAAGGACGTCATTGCCGGCCGCGATCCACAACTGGAGCGCGCCGTGTCTGAAGCGATGCGCATGTTGAAGGAACGTCCAGTTGACCGGGCAACGAAGGAACCACCCCCACCCACGTGGGGTGTACGGCCAAAACAGCGTTAGGATCTTCGCTGTGCTCTACACCAGAAAGTTGACAATTAGATTAATGCGCATAGAATTGCGACGACAAACAAGTCCTACAGACCCTTAGATTACTCACGAGGAGAGTTTCCCTATGACCTTCAGTTCCTTAAAGAAGTCGCTCCTGCTTTTCCCGCTTTTGGTTGTGGTAATGCTCGCAACCCAGAGTGTTGCGTCTGCGCCGGTCCTCCCGAATCCTGTGCTTTACCTCACGGGAACGGAGTTTTTTTCGACGGGTGGCAAGCAGTTTGTCCGCTACAACTACGACGTGCTCAACAAAGATGCTTATCCGGCAGAGATGTTCGCGGCGGCTCCTGCGCTGCCGCCCTGCGGTGCCAACACCAAGGCATCTCGTACCTGGGTGGACATCCTTGATCAGCGCGGAAAACGTCTCTATGGATTTTGCGCCTTAGGCAAACCCAGTGATCTAAGCAGGATCTGGTTTGCGCTGGAGGTCGATGTAATACCGCCCAGCTACGTCTACATCGAGATGAATGATCGCCAGACCAACACCAAGTACAAATCGAATCTGGCTGATACAACGTTGTAGGAGTGCTCGGCGCGCCAACTCGCAAATAAGTAATACTCAGCAGTTGCCGGCGTGAAGCCGGCCAACGGAAAAGTCCGATTGGCCGGCTAACTGTTCTTTAGGCAAACTCTGGTCTCACATCGAAAAAACCAACCATTTGCTGATAGCCTCATCCCGCGTATCATGCATCCTTCGTAGCGTTCCGGTTTTCGTCAGTCCATTTCTGCAACAGTGGGAGGTGCACCTTGCCACAGAAAGATCTGCACAAGCTACTCGAACGCATCCATCTTAGGATCGACGAGAGCATGGTCGGCATTGCTGACCAGTTGGCCCATCTCGTCGCGGCTGATCTTGCCGAGCTAATCAATCAATTAACCCTGGCGGAAGCAGCGGCCGTGGTTTCGCTGCTACCGGTGTCGCGCGCGATTGAAATCTGCGACCAGCCGACTATGCGTCGGCGCGCCGCAATCCTGGAGCAGTTGGATCCGTCGCGGGTCGCGCAGATCCTCGAAGGCCTCTCCGCCGACGAGCGCACGGATATCATTCAAAAAATGAGTCCGCATGAACGGCACCGCGTCCTGCCGAAACTCAGCGATGAGATGCGCAAAGAGCTCGAAGGCCTGCTCCAGTACCCCGCGCACACGGCCGGCGGTAATATGACAACTGAGTTTGTGCGGCTGGATCCGAAGATGACGGTCGGTGAAGCACTGAAACACATACGATCCGTGGCCCGGGAAAAGGAATCGATCTACGCGTGTTATGTCATGGAGCCGAAGACGAACCACTTGCTGGGCGCCGTGTCCCTGCGTGATCTGGTAATGGCGGAACTGGATAGGCCGGTCACCGAAGTGATGCGTCGTAAGCCGGTCACGGTGAATGCGCTCGAAGATCAGGAAGTAGTGGCTAAAAAGATCGCCAAGTACAACCTGCTGGCGGTGCCGGTATTGGAAAAGGATCGCAGTGTCGTTGGTTTCGTCACGGTTGACGACGTCATCGACGTGCTGGTGGAAGAGCAAACCGAAGACATCCTGCGCATGGCTGGCGTTGAACCTGGGGCGCTGGACAAACCTTACTTTGACAATCCGATCTTCCGGGTGGTTCGCAAGCGCATCGTCTGGCTGTTGTTGTTGTTTGTGGCCGGAACGCTGACGAGCGCCGTGCTGCACCGCTATCAGGACGAATTGGCGGCCGTGGTGGCGCTCTCTTTCTTCATCCCGTTGCTGATCGGAACCGGTGGTAACGCTGGCGCGCAGACCGTGATGACTGTCATCCGCAGCCTGGCCCTGGGAGAGGTGGGCGTAAAGCAGGCCTGGCGCGTAGTGTTGCGCGAAGCAACGACCGGAATGGTCGTCGGCCTGATGGTGGCGCCGGTAGCTTTCGGGCAGGCGCTATTGTGGAACGTGCCGTTGGAACTCGCGCTTACCGTTTCGGTCACGATGTTTGCAATCTGTATCTGGTCGACGACAGTGGGCGCGCTGGTGCCGATTGCCGCAGAGCGTTTTGGGGTCGACCCGGCCGTGCTTTCGGCGCCTTTGATAACCACGCTGGTGGATGCGACGGGTCTGGTCATCTATTTCTCGATCGCCAGGGTGATCCTGCATCTCTAGGCGTCATTTGGACAGGCACAGCAATGAAAGTGGGCGATGTAGTTTCCTGGGAACGGACTTTCACTAAAGACGACATCCGGCTTTTCAATGAAGTGTCGGGTGATCAAGGAGTGCATCACGTCACGCCCGATGATCTGGGCCGGTTGATGGTTCATGGTTTGCTGACGGCGACCGTGCCCACGAAGATCGGCGGCGACATGAACTTCGTTGCGCGGGAAATGAATTTTCAATTCCATCGCCCTGTGTTTGCCGGCGACACCGTGAAGTGCGTAGTAACGGTCGTTGAGTTTGAGCCGGCTGAGCAGTATACAAGCGTACGAACGGACTTTGTGTGCACGAATCAGCACGGCAAAGAAGTGATGAGCGGGTACGCGCAGGGAGTTATCAGAGAGAATCGATAACGTCCGTGTTACGGAACCGCTTGCGGTAGCAAGCGGGTTGAGACGAAACGATGGATCGTCCTAGTTCCAGCTCACCCAGCAAGGCTTCGTCGGTCTCAGGACCCGCTTGCTACCGCAAGCGGTTCCGTACCGAGAACTCTTGAACTCTGTACTCAGGAGAGGTGAATATGCGGAAAGTTTTTCATACGGCGATGATTTCACTCGCTTGTGTTTTGGGGCTGATCGCGCAAACCAAAGACAATCGAACATGGACCAGTGACTTCCGTTTAGAGCAGGATGAACTGATGAGCAGCGGACGCAATCCGTACTTCATTCTCGAACCCGGGTATGTCCTCGTGCTCGAAGCTGGAAACGAGCGGCTGACAATCACAGTTCTTAACGAGACCCGGAAGATCGATAACGTTGAGACGCGCATCGTGGAAGAGCGCGAGACAAAGAACGGGCGTCCAGTTGAAATTTCCCGAAACTACTTTGCCATCAGCAAGCGCACCATGAATGTTTACTACTTTGGCGAGGACGTGGACATGTACAAAGCGGGCAAGGTGATTAGCCACGAAGGCGCCTGGCTGGCGGGGGTGAACGGTGCTCGTTTCGGACTGGCTATGCCGGGGTCGCCGACGTTGGGCGCAAGCTATTACCAGGAGCTCGCGCCGGGTGTGGCGATGGATCGTGCTGAAATCATCAGCCTCAGCGAGACGCTCAATACTCCGGCAGGAGTATTCAAAAACGTCTTGAAGATTGTCGAGACGACGCCACTCGAACGCGGTGCTGCTGAGGCCAAATACTATGCGCCGGGCGTGGGTCTCTTACAGGATGGATCGCTCAAGCTGGTGAAGTACGGCAGACTTTGAAAGGTTTGTCCTGTGAGCGGTCAATCATAACTGGGATGTCAGTGATAGAATTGCGTCGTGAGAATCCATGAATTCGTTTGGGCCGAGGATAGGATTGACCACGTCGCCCGTCATAGTGTTACGCCTGAGGAGGTCGAAGAAGTATGCTTTGGTCGTGCGTTGGTGCAGCGAGCAAAGTCCGAAGGCCAGAACCCTGTTTACTATGTTCTCGGGCAAACGGATGCAGGTAGATTATCTGCTCGCAGTCGTGATCCGGTTTCCTGATGGTAAAGGATACCCGGTGACGGCGCGACCCATGACCGACAGAGAAGAGCGCCAGTACCGGCGATGGAAGGAACGATGAAAACACAACTACCACAGACCGATTCGATTCAGGAACTAGCTCAGTTTTGGGACACGCACGATCTGACTGATTTTGAAGACGAGTTGGAGGAAGTCACTGAGTCAGTGTTCGAACCGGCGACGGTGATTCCTCTGAATCTCGAATCAGACGAGGCCGAAGCTGTAAGAAAGATCGCTGAAGCTAAAGGGATCGCCGACGCCGACCTGATCCGCGGATGGGTTCGAGAGAAGATACACCGGCCTTGAGCAGTCTGAGGGCGAGACGATCTCGCATGAAGAAATCAAAGCCCGGTTCTCACAGTGATTGGTTGAGGAATAATCCAGCGGTTACAGTTGAGCCCGCCGCAAACGTAGCGCATTGCCGATCACCGAAACTGAGCTGAAGCTCATCGCGGCGGCAGCAATCATCGGACTTAACAAAATGCCGAAGAATGGATAGAGAGCCCCGGCCGCAATCGGAACGCCAAACGAATTGTAGATAAAAGCGAAAAACAGGTTCTGCTTGATATTGCTCATCGTTAGGCGGCTCAGGACGCGGGCGCGGACAATCCCGCGCAGGTCTCCTTTGACCAGGGTAACTCCGGCGCTCTTCATGGCCACATCGGTTCCAGTTCCCATGGCTATTCCCACCTGAGCCTGAGCCAGGGCAGGTGCATCGTTGATGCCATCGCCGGCCATCGCCACGAAACGGCCCTCAGCCTGAAACTTTTTCACCGCGTCCACTTTCTGATTAGGGAGAACCTCCGCTACCACTTCATCAATACTCAGCTTCCTGGCAACTGCCTCTGCCGTGGTGCGGCTGTCACCGGTGAGCATGACAATGCGAATGCCTTCTTCGTGCAGCTGCTTAATGGCTTCCGCTGTGGTTTGCTTGATAGGGTCAGCCACGCCTATTAGCCCTGCGGCCTTGCCGTCTAAGGACACGAACATCACCGTCTGGCCGTCGGCGCGTAAACCCTCGGCCGTCGTCGCAAGTTCTGCAAAATCTATTTTCAAGTCCTCGATTAGCGCACGATTTCCAAGGGAAACCCGCTGACCATCAACCGCACCTGTCACTCCTTTACCCGTCAATGAATCAAAATCGGTCGCCTCTGCGAGCTTGACGCCACGCTCCTGGGCACCGGCGATGATCGCCGCGGCCAACGGGTGCTCACTGCCTCGTTCCAGACTTGCGGCCAATTTCAATAATGTCTGTTCATCAATGCCTTCAGCAGCAACGATGCTGACCAATTTGGGTTTGCCTTCGGTAAGGGTTCCCGTTTTATCAACCACCAGCGTGTCGACTTTGCGCATGACCTCGATGGCTTCGGCATTCTTGAAGAGCACTCCGGTCTGCGCTGCCTTCCCGGTCGCTACCATGATCGACATCGGAGTCGCCAGGCCAAGAGCACAGGGACAGGCGATGATCAGTACCGCCACGGCATTAACCAGTCCGTGGGCCATGCGCGGTTCAGGTCCCCAGATGCTCCATACGACAAACGTGACTGCAGCAATGCCGACAACCGCCGGAACAAAATAGCCGGAGACGACGTCCGCGAGTTTTTGAATCGGTGCGCGACTGCGCTGAGCGTCGGCAACCATCTGAACAATCTGCGCTAACAGTGTCTCAGCGCCGACGCGCTCCGCGCGCATCACAAATGACCCGGTGGCGTTCACGGTCGCGCCAATCACCCGGTCACCAGAATGCTTCTCAACCGGGATCGGCTCTCCGGTGACCATCGACTCATCTATGGCGCTCGATCCTTCGATGACCACACCGTCCACGGGCACCTTTTCGCCGGGACGCACGCGCAAGCGATCGCCCGTCTGCACTTGATCCAGCGGCACGTCTTCCTCAGTGCCGGATTCGTTAAGGCGGCGCGCGGTCTTTGGTGCGAGACCCAAAAGCGCTTTGATCGCGGCGCCGGTCTGACTGCGCGCGCGAAGTTCGAGCACCTGGCCCAGAAGCACCAGCGTGGTGATGGCTGCCGCTGCTTCGAAGTAAAGAGGCACTTGACCCATTGGGTCGCGAAACGACGGCGGGAAGATGTCGGGAAACAGCCTGGCAACAACGCTGAAAAGATAGGCGACTGACACACCCAGACCAATCAGCGTGAACATGTTCAAGCTGCGATTCACGATCGACTGCCAGCCGCGAACAAAGAACGGCCATCCGCCCCAGAGGACTACCGGCGTTGCCAAAGCAAACTGAACCCAACCAAGCACGCGCATTGGCACAAATCGTTCAAGGGGATTTCCCGGAACGAGGTCGCTCATAGCTATTAAGAGAAGAGGAACAGTCAGCACCACGCCCACCCAGAATCGGCGCGTCATATCGACCAGTTCGGGATTCTCTTCATCTGCGAGCGAAACAGTGCGGAGTTCGAGGGCCATACCGCAGATCGGACAGTTGCCGGGTTTATCCCGAACGATCTGGGGATGCATTGGGCAGGTGTATTCAACCTTCTGCGCCAGAGCCTGCGGGGCAACAGGATCGAGCGCCATCCCACACGTTGGACACGGACCCGGCTTGTTCTGGCGAACTTCAGGATGCATCGGACACGTGTAGTTGCCCTTCTCAGCCCGGCTCTCACTGCCGGCACGGCCAATTCGAACCGGCTGGGACACGAGTGGTTCAGCAGGCGGATTCAGGAACCGTTCGGGATTGTCGCGAAACTTCTCCAGACAGTGAGTGCTGCAAAAATAGTAGGTGCTGCCCTTATGCTCAAACGATCCGGCAGCCGCCGATGGCTCCACCGTCATTCGGCATACTGGATCTATTGCAGGTGATTCGACGTCTTGGAATTGTTTCATCCTGCTTACCCGCTCTTAAAGTCTGATCGTTAGCTCGCCAGTGATATTAACACGCGCCTTACGCTTGCTTGGGCACGACCACAATAACCATGCCCTTTGGTGGTGGCGATCTGATCTCGGCGGGCGTACCGTTTGAAGCGGCCAGGGCGACAAACATTTAAGAAAATTTCACGTCGGCGGCGATCTGTGACGTGCCTGGCGTGCGGATTGCAGGGCCTCGGGCAGGTTCCCGTTGAATCCAATGAGTACTGACACTGCGCGGTTCAGTTCAGGCTTAATCATCGGAAAAGCAGCTGTGCCCGCGGCAGGCCCGGTTTTGAGGTCTCGCACCCTGGCCCCGATTTCGTGTGGCGGATCAGCGTAATGGGATTGCATCGAACATCTCGAGGGGGGCGAGGACGAAAGGAGCCCGTCATGAAACACTGCCAGCAATGCAATTTGGATTTTCCAGACTCGTTTCGGTTCTGCGGATCCTGTGGGGGAGCGCTGCCCGATTCCCTCACGTGCCAGGATTGTGGCGAGATGGTGGAATCGAAATGGACATTTTGCACGAGTTGCGGAAAACAACGGTCACCACAGGGCACGCCTGGACCATCTTCGTCTCGCACGTCCGCGCCACCAACATCAACCATGTCCTCCCTTGAGCAGCCTGGCGCGACAACCGGCCGGCGCGTTGACGAAGTGGCGCCACAGGAGTGGTACGCAGTTCCTGATCTCTTTCATGAATCCACCGAAACCACCGCGACGCCGATTCCGACGAGAGATCGGGTTCCCAAAGCAACGGCGCTGAGTCTGCCGGTGACGGCCCCTCCTCAACCCCGGACTGAGAGAAGCGCCCCGACGCTTACAATCCTGTCCGCGTACGGCGAGCCTGAGACCCCTGGACAGTTTCAAAAGTGGCAAGCCGCGATTGTGGGCCTGTTTTTCCTGGTACTCTTAAGCGGACTCGGAATCGGCGGGTGGTACTGGTGGTCTCATCGTGGATCGGCCGCGCAAACTACGCCGGCGGCTGATTCGAATCCAGGTCTTTCGCCCGCACCTTCTTCGACTTCTCCCGCGTCAACATCCACAACGCCTGGGCAGATGATTACGAGCCGGGCCGCGGACGAAGAAGTCACCCGACTGCGGGAGAGACGGATCGGCGGGAAGCCTTCTGAGAGTGGCGAGATCGTCGCTGCGTTCGAAGAGGCGGAAAAGAAATACCCGACCGATTATCGTTTCCCGTACGAGCGGGCAAAACTATCCATCAAAGGGATAACCACGCACCACGAAGCCTTCGGCGCGCTGTCGCTGGCCACACAAAAAGCAATTGATAACGGCAAGGCGCAGGAGATGCTGGAGAGTCTGGTGGCCGACAAGGATGGCGACTTCTACAAACTTTCGCGAGGCCATCACGAGTGGCAAGCGCTGGTACAAGCGCTGAGCAGTAAGGATAAGCGAGACCATCCGCAAGCGGGGCGCGGAGCCGCTCAAGAATCAGCCACAAATCACGGCCGAATCGATTGATTAGCTGAGTGCGTTACGGTTGCAGGTAGCGGCAGGGCGATTTGGTAGCAAACCGTGAAAAAGCCCGTCCAGGAAATGTTTCCACGGGCTTTTTCCAATTCCTGGTCCCGGCCATCACGGGTTCTTCGGTGTCGCTGACGGGGTAGGTGCTCGGCGCGGCGCACTCGAATGCCAATGCACGATCTGCCAGCGACCGTTCCGCTTTTCAAGCACAGCGGTGCCCAATCCGCTGCCATCGACATGACGCATCCTTCCATTATCTGGAACATCCGCTGAGATGGTGTATTTGAACGTGGCCCAGGCCGTCTTACCCGCCAGGTGAACACGGATGTCCGTGAACTCGTACCTGGTGTTCTTCATCTCGCCCATCTCCGGAACCAGATGATGGTCACGATAATCAGCCCAGCCATAGTTCGCATGCCCGCTCTCAAAGACCGTCACCGATTCGTCGCTGGCCCAGACTTGAGAGGCCATTGCGATGTCGTTCCTTTCGAAGCTGAGGGCGCTTTTCATTAACGTCTCGCGCACGGCGCCCTCGTCATCAACGCGAGCTATTGCTGTCGACTTATCGCCCGCACTAAGCGCCATCAGACTGACCAAAAGCACCGTGCCCATCGCAGTTATCAGTAGTCGGGTTTGGTTCAGATTCTGCATCAATAACGTCGATTTTGTTTTCATGGTGTGTCTCTTCCAGAAACCAGGTCACTCGCGGCCCGTCCCTCAAGGCTGCGCGGGCTTTTTTTCTTCGCCGTTGCTCATATTCCCGTGTGTCCCATGTACGCCATGCGTCGTCATGTCCATCTTTCCCGGACGGATCCGAAAAAAGAGTTTCCACGATACGGGGTTGCTTCCGTAGATTCGGTCCAGAATCGCCGGCTTTGAATAAACGGTAAGATCGCTTCCAATCGCGAACGATGCTCGGTCGGTATTCCAAATGTCGCGTGCGCCTCCGAAAGTATAAGCGCCGATGCGAAATGACGGATGGTTGTCCTTGATTCCCAGCAGCGCTCGATCGGCCGCGCGCAGCAGTTCGTTCTTGTCCACCAACTCCAGCCGTGTGTACAGATAGTTTTTGTCGAGAAAGTTAACGGTGGATTCGAAGGTATAGCCGTTCAGGTTGTGAATCTCTCCCGTGCTGCTGGTGTGGTTGCGCCCCCAGATCAAAGAGGAGGCCCAGTTGCCACCATTGATTGGCCTGGTGTAGTGGACCGACGCGGTTGCCCTCCGAATGTCGGCATCCGGCTCAGAAGCTTCGGGACTGCGAAGGAAGCCGTAGCTCACCTGTAGCGACCAGTTGTCATTCGGCGCCACGGAAAGCCGCGCTGAGCGCGAGTTCCAACGGTGCGCATCAAAGTTGTAGCGATTCTCATCCGGCTCGCGCCCATTGAAAATCGATCCTTCCAGCTTCAACCAGCGATAAGTGAATCCCGTAGTAAGAACTCCGAAGCTAATGTGAGTTGAGTCCTGGAGGTGGTGAGAGAGCGTTGCCGACGGGTTCTCTGATGCGGATTGGCGGTGCATAAATGCAGATGGACCAAGAGCAGGCTCGCCCGGATAGGCGACATAAGTGAACCAGGTTCCGCGTTCACCCAACGCTAGTGTGTATTGTGCCGACAACTCCATAAAGAGATCGTGGGGATGCTGACGATCGATCAACGGCCGGCCTTTGTAAGTTTCTCCGGTTTGGAACAGCAGCGGCGAGCCTCCCGGTGGAAAGGTAAACGGCTCGAAGCTGAACATGCCGCGCAGCCCCAACGTGCCTTTGCCAACCCGATGAAATGCCATCGGCATGAGCCAATTTGCCGACTCGAACTTGGTTACGCCGCGTGGACCGCCCTGCCGGTTGATACCGGTTACCAGATTGTAATGAAGCATCAGCAGCCACCCACCGGCCATTTTGTCGTACATGTACATCGAACTCGACGCCGGCTGCCAGGAAGTGCCCGAAGCCATCTGCCCTATCCACATCACGTTCTTTTCGCTGGCCGCGCCGATGTTAACACCCATCTCACTGCCTGACATGACTAACAACGAGCCGCTATTCGTCGGGCCTTTCATTTCTCCCATCGAACCGGGTGAGGGACTGGCAGTGGGCACTGGCATCTTCATTTCCATCCGCGGCGAAGGCGAAGGCGTAGGCCTACTCATGCCGGGCATGTCTGGCATCGCCGCCGCGGAAGGCGATGGTGAGGGAGTTGGCGACGGGACTGGATTCTGCGACTGCTTGTCCTTTCCGGGTGGGTGGCCCGGGTGTTGCCCCCGCACAGCCAGCACGTTTGCGAAAACCAGGACAGCAACGAACGCCGCCACATAAACTGTCGAATTAGTAAATCGAATCATGACTTCCGTTCTGATCCCTAAGTGCCCCCGATCATTGTTTTGCCGATTTCACCTCCAGAGGATCGCCCGTCATGTGTTCCTTAATCTGAAAGCGCAGAAAGTCGTGGATAGCCTTCAACGCATCCGCATCGGTCGTTGACATCCGGATGAAAGCACCCCGCTCGGCCTCGCCAAACTCGTACTTGATCCTGGCCTTTACCACTCATGATTTGACTCCCTTTTTCTTCAAGTTACGTCTCCCCGGGGCTGAACACAAGAGCATCATAGACCCTGGAATCAATTCCAAGGTCAAGCGGTTTTTTGACGTCACTTTTTCGGAACCGCTGGCCAACCGGACGCAAAGCGCGGCCTGAAAGAGCACCGCGCCCGCCATCTTTACCTGTTGACTGCGGCTAACCTAATTTCTTTACGCGCGGCGGCTCGTACTGCTCTCCGTATTCGGGGTACTCAATCGTCACGGTTTCGCCGGGTCGCGTGTTTTGAGTTAACAATGAAAGCGCGTCACGCAGCACTTTCTTTTGCAGCTCGCGCAGGCGGGGGCGGCCAAGGCTGTTTCCGATTTTGAAGCCTTTGGGATAAAGGGCGCGTGGCGGGCGCATCTGGGCCGACACTTCCGGACTGACAGTGACGAGCACCGTGGGAATGCCTTTCATTTCGATTTCACGTTGGACCGCGACGACCGTCCGGTGACAGACGCTCGGTCAACCACCGGTGAGCACCACGACGTCGGCGCGCGAGCCTTTGTCGATCTCGTTGGCGATTTCCGGGGCAGTGCCTTCGTACATCGCCTTCAACTGCATCGTGTAGCCCATATAGCCGATGTGCTTATTGGCGATGCCGCCGATGAAACCATCTGCTTCAAGGTCGCGAAGCACATCTATCGGAAACACAACGTTAATGTCCTGATCAGCGTCCGAGTGATCGTAGTGATGGTGCGTGACCATTAATTGCGAAGAGTCAACGTCAGGAGGAATTATTCTAAAGCCCAGGTCGCCGAGTTCGTCGGCAATATTGAAAGGCTCCTGATCTCTGAGGTGAACGCCGCCTGCCGTCACGATCGCAATCGTGCTTTTCGACAGTTCGCGCTCGAAGGGTGTGAAGGGAACACATTTTCTTGAGATAGACATAATCAGAGATCAGATGTCAGAAGTCAGATGTCAGAAGTCAGAGATCAGAACCTTAGGTTTCCTTAGGTTAGCAAATCTGAGTTCGTTGCGGTAGCCCGAGGGAGGGCATCACAGAGGAAAAGAAAAATGCCAGATGCCGGATTCATCTTTCCTCCGGCATCGGACATCTGATCTCTGACTTCTGACCTCTGGCTTAGAGCTTTCGCAAAACTTCAAAAAGGTCTTCGTTGTCCGGCTGATCCGAAATATCGTGGATGTCCACGTAGGCGAGTTTGCCTTCCTTGTCCACGATGAAGAGCGCGCGCTCGGAAATCCCGTCGCCCTCGCGGTATGCGCCGTACGCTTTCGCCACTGCACCTTTGGGATGGAAGTCACTTAGCAGGTCGTATGAAATCCCGCCCAGGCTCTTGGCCCATGCGGTGTTACACGGTACGCTGTCAACTGAAATGCCCAGAACCTGAGCATCATAGCCCTTGAAACGTTCGAGGTCGGCCTCGTACGCGGGCACCTGCGCCGTTCACACCGGGGTCCAGGCCAGCGGATAAAACGCGATCACTACATTATTCTTGCCGCGGAAATCCGAGAGCTTCACCTTCTTGTCTTTCGCAAGGTGACTCTTCAACTCGAAATCCGGGGCCATCTCTCCAACTTCAGGCATCGGTACAAATTCCTCCTACGGGAAGACTACATTAGAGCTTATCGACGTACTTGATGAAGTAAGATTAACTCGTTTTGAATGATCGGGCAAGGAAGGGATTCAACCGCGGCTCTGCCGCACAGTGCGGAAAGCTTCAACCAAGGATCACCTTCAATGCATTCTTGAGGGCGACAAGATCTGGCTGGCTGAGGTTGCCTAAGGTTCGAATGATTAGACTCTTTTCCACAGTGGCGAGAATTGGCTTGATTGTGGAAGTTTTGAGTAGGCCAGTCTCTTTCCAATCCGAGACAACGACTTCGCCAATTCTGGAATAATGAGACAAGTGACCGGTGACGGCTATTAAAATAACGTCGGGTCGCGCCTTGTTGTATCCATCAGAGCTAATGACAACAGCGGGCCGCTTCTTGGTCGCCGTTTGATCGGTGAAGGGAAACGGAACAAGAACTACGTCACCGAAGCTATAGGTTGTCGTATTCGGCATCGTCCGGATTGTTCCAAACTTCTGCAAAGGCCGGCTCAGAAAGTCTCGACGCGGCTCTTACTAATAGCCGATCATCGCGTTGCGCAAGGAAGTCCACGAACTCCACGACCTCCGCGATCTTGTCCGGTGGGAGTGCCTTTATCTTTTCAATCAGTTCTTTGTCTTGCATGATGTCGACCTAATCCGATCACTTCAGGAGTATAAGCCTAGGTACGCCCGAAAACGAGCCCTCCCTAACGGTCGGGCTACTGCCTCGCTTCTCCTTGAAGCAGATGGCAACAATCCAAGACTCAGATCCGGCAGATGAGTAGTTCGCGCTCGTAGATCATCTCCGGGGGGAGGCGGTCGTGTAAATCGAGAAAGAGCTCCTCGTGTCCGCGCACTTCCTCGCGCCACGCATCACCGTCGAATGCCTGCAACTCCTCAAACTTCTCCTTCGAAAAGTCGAGCCCCTGCCACTCGATGTCCTCATAGTGCGGCATCCACCCTATCGGAGTCTCTCTGGCGAGCGCGGGGCCGCGGACGCGGTCGAAGATCCATTTCAACACGCGCATGTTCTCGCTGAATCCCGGCCAAAGGAACTCTCCTTCGGCACTCTTGCGGAACCAGTTCACGTGAAAGATGCGCGGTGTCTCGGATAGCGAGCGCTGCATTCGAATCCAGTGCCGAAAATAATCGCCCATGTGGTAGCCGCAGAACGGCAGCATGGCCATCGGGTCGCGGCGCACCTTGCCGATTGTGCCCGCAGCCGCTGCCGTCATCTCCGATCCCATCGTCGCTCCAATGTAGACACCGGAGCTCCAGTTGAATGATTGATAGATGAGAGGCGTCGTCGTGGCGCGCCGGCCGCCAAAGATGATGGCGCTGATCGGCACGCCGTCTGGATTCTCCCAGTCAGGATCAATTGTCGGGCACTGTGCCGCAGGAGCAGTAAAACGCGAGTTGGGATGCGCGGCTTTCGCGCCGGTTTTTTTGGCGATCTCCGGTGTCCAATTATTGCCTTGCCAGTCCAGGCATTCCGCCGGCGGCTCGTCGGTCATCCCTTCCCACCAAACGCCGCCATCGGGCGTGAGCGCGACGTTGGTAAAGATAGAATTCTTTGCCAGGGTGATCATCGCGTTCGGATTGGTCTTGGCGGACGTACCCGGCGCGACCCCAAAAAAGCCAGCTTCGGGATTGATGGCGTGCAAGCGCCCGTTGGCGTCCGGCTTGATCCACGCAATGTCATCGCCGACGGTCCAAACCTTCCAGCCCTCGAATCCTTTCGGCGGGATCAGCATGGCGAAATTCGTCTTGCCGCAGGCGCTCGGAAACGCGGCCGTAACGTAAGTCTTTTCACCTTGTGGATTCTCGACCCCGACGATCAGCATGTGCTCGGCCATCCAGCCTTCATCAAGCGCAATGTTGGACGCGATGCGCAGCGCGAAACATTTCTTGCCGAGGAGGGCATTGCCGCCATAGCCGGAGCCGTAAGACCAGATCTCGCGCGTTTCGGGAAAATGGACGATGTACTTTTCTTTGTTGCAAGGCCAGGGTACGTCTTTCTGCCCGGCGGCCAGCGGCGCACCCACTGAGTGCATACACAGCACCACGTGCTTAACGTCCTTATCGATCTCTTGAAAGACTGGCACCCCAATGCGGGCCATGATGCGCATGTTAACCACGACGTATGGAGAATCGGTGAGCTGAACTCCAATCTGCGATATGGGCGAGCCGATTGGCCCCATACTGAAGGGCAGTACATACATCGTCCGTCCGCGCATAGAGCCGTCGAAGATCTCTTTCAGCTTCCGGCGCATTTGGTAGGGATCTTCCCAGTTGTTGGTGGGACCCGCACCGTCTTTTGAGAGTGAGCAGATGAAGGTGCGATCTTCGACGCGGGCGACATCGCTCGCGTCCGAACGCGCATAATAGCAACCTGGCCAAAGCTCTTCGTTGAGTTTGATAAAGGTGCCGCCCGCTACCATCTGAGCTTTGAGCGTCTGGTCCTCTTCCGCTGAGCCGTCCACCCAGTGAATGGCATCAGGCTTAGTCAGGTTGGCCATCTTCTCGACCCAATTGAGCAGGTGAGTGTTCTTGCTCAGGGGTGTGGCCGTGTTCCGATCTGTTTTCTGTGTACGAGTAGAACTCATCGTGTGCTCCGATCCGTGATATTAATCCTGTTAGATTTCGGCGGTAATTGGTCCTAATCTCTTACATCAGACCGGATGGCAGAAGCAAGTTAGCCCGGTGAGGGGTACTGGTGCGGTTCCATTAGTTGATGCCATTACGCAGCATGGGCGTAACGAGCACTTCGTTGGCAACGCGCGACCCGCGTTCCCGCCCGCTGACGCAGGCGGTACTGACAAAACCGTCCCATTCTGCTATTGCTTTCCAGATGCCTGCACCGCCACCACAAGAAGCCTTCACTACCAAAGAATGGAAATTGATTCAGCGTTTGCGTAGCCCTCGGCAGGTGCAGCGTTGGTTGACCTTGATGCCTTACAACTGGGAGCGGCTCGGGGGCACAATGCGTTCTTTCCGCGAAGTGGTGAAACGCGATGAAGCCCATTGCCTGGAAGCAGCGGTCGCGGCCGCGGTGATTCTCGAACAGCATGGTTACCCGCCGCTGCTGCTTGACGTTGAATCGTGGGACCTGCTGGACCACGTGATTTTCGTTTTTCAAAAAGATGGTTTATGGGGATCGATTGCCCGTTCGCGCGACACCGGGCTGCACGGTCGCAAGCCGGTGTTTCGTAATTTGCGCGAGTTGGTCTGGAGCTATTTTGATCAGTACATCGATCGCACCGGGCGTATCAAGGGCTATGGCCTGACCAGTCTCTATGACCTGGGTAACTACGATTGGCGCTTCTCGGCCAAGAACATGTACAAGATCGAAGATCATCTGCGCGCGATTCCTCACCGCGACCTGCGCTCGTCGGATCGCCGGTACGAGTTCTGGCACGAGCGCTACCTGAGATTCAAAAAACGCTATCCCGATCGCTCGCCGGTTTATTACGACAATCGCAATCAATGGATGTTGTGATCGCGTGGTATAATCCACGAACCTAAGGGAGTTACTAATGGCCTGGGTTAATACATCACCGCTAGTCAAGACCTACACACTTGAGGAGTTCTGGCAGCTCCCGGATCCACCGGATCGTTCGAAGCTCGAACTAATCGCAGGAGTCCTTTACATGTCGCCACCTCCCGAATATACGCACGACAATATCGTTACGCGCTTAATCCGCTTGCTTACGCTTGAACTGGTTCGTCTAGGCGATGCGGGCAAGCTTATCGCCCCGCGCGCAGGCATTTGGACCAGCGATAACACCTGTCTCGAGCCGGACTTGTTCTTTCTGTCGAGGGACACTGAAGCCGGCCTTGATCCCAAACACCGCACGACTGCGGATCTTGTCATCGAAGTTATCTCCGCAGGTTCGGCCATCTATGATCGAAACACAAAGGCCGATACGTATGCGGCACTCGGAGTCAAAGAGTTGTGGCTGGTTGATGAGATAGGCGAGAGTATCGAAGTGCGTGTATTGCGAGGCGACCGTTACGGCGATGGACAGATTTTCGCCAGAGGCGATCAGCTAACGTCAACTGTAATCCAGGGATTAGTGATTGCAGTCACCAATGTCTTCGAGGATTGATCCAGCCAATTTTCTTGTAAGAGTGCACGGAAAGACCGAGTTTCTCGTGCGGCGTCATCTTGACTGCGCCGGCCTTCCAGCCCTTCGCTTTCGCTGAAACAAGCATGTGCGCCAGTACTGAAGCGATAATGATCGCGCCACCCAGAATTGCCCATCCCGAAGGCCGCTCGCCGATGAAGAGAAAGACCCAGACTGGATTCAAAACCGGTTCGATATACCCGACGATGCTGGCGTCGAGCGAACGCAGGCCGCGCGCCATTGCTCCCGTGAACAGAATGTAGGCTACGCCAATTTGGATGATGCCGAGATAAGCGATGCAGGCAAAATCCGACGTGCTGATGCCTCTGCGCGCGGCCCCAAAGAACGCCGGCGCGCAAATCAGAACTACGATCAGGTTGCCGTAAATGGCCGACGAAGCACGGTTGACTTCACGCGCCCTTGAATGACGCAGCAGCAGGAAGAACAGCGCGAAGCAAACTCCCGAGGCCAGGGCCACGAGATTTCCGTTCACGTCCTGCGGGCGCAATTTGCCCACGAAGAACAAAGACATGCCGGCTACGCAGACTGCTACGGTAATCAGATCGCGCCGGCGAAACTTTTCCTTATAAAAGAGCGGCTCGAGGATCAGGACGTAAACCGGGGCCGTGTACTGAAGGAAGATCGCATTGGCCGCGGTCGTGAGCTTGGTAGCCAGCACGAACAGGATCAGCAACGCTGCATAAAGGATCGAGGTGACGGCGCTAATGCGGTTGAGGCCAAAGCCTTCGTGGCGGGTGACAATGGCGATGGTGATTACCGCCAGCAATGAGCGCCCGAACGAAAGTTCGAAGGCCGAGAGTGAAGTGGCCTTGATGAAAAGACCGCCGGTGCTCCACAAAATAGCCGCGCCGAGAACCAGAAGCAGCGGCGATACGCTCGGCTTTTTTGTTAACAAACGATTCGAGCCCCTGGGCTGTGGATCACTGAATGATCTCAGGTCTCACTTCTGCATCCTGGTCAGGCGAGGCCAGTATTTGAGCTTGTGCTTCTCCTCTTAACGCACGAAGATGCTTTCCAAACTGTCCGTTCCAGGGCGGAATTACCACCGAGACTGCGCCGTGCGCCTGGGCCTGACACGCGAGGCGAATCAAAGGTTTCGGCTCCGCCGTATCGATGTAGCCGAATTCCTTAATCTTCTTTCCCTCGCGCGCGGCGACGTCGGCGAGTTTGTCCGCGCCACTGAGCACACCCACCCAACACGTGCCGCACGAAGCTGAGCGACATTCGACGGGAATTGGTCCCTCCATGCGCCGCGGATCGATCGCGCGCCAGTCGCGCGCCTTATCGTTAGCGGCGCCCCAGGCCATGTCCTGGCCTTCGTTCAATTTGTACTTCGCTTTGTCGTCGTTCTCGTCGTGCGTGATGGTGAACTGTTTGTTGACCGTGCGCAGAAAACCAAGCAGCCCCTGGCTATCTTGTTTGGCCCGGTCGCGAAGAACTTGCTCTGGAGATTTCTTCGCATGTTTGCTATCAATGCAAGTCTTCCCCGGCGCGGCTTCAAATGGAGCCAAACCCGCTTGCTGAACAGTCATGAAAGCTACCGCCGTGATGCCCACCAGCAGGGATTCATCTTTCTTCAAGGCTTTGCTCGCGTTACCCGCGACCGCCAGAATCTGGTCTGCCAGCGAAGCGCGCGATACTTGATCGAAAGACTCCGCGTGCTGCTCGACCGCTTTCCTTACCTCGGGCCAGAAGCGGTGGCCATACAGAAACGAATGCGAACTGTCGATCTGGTCTTTCAATTCATAGTTGCCTTGCAGGAGTAACTTCGCGGCGAGTTTTTCGCGATCGTCAGACTGTTGCAGCGCGCGGAAAAGCGCCAGCGGATAGAAAGCAAACCAGATTTGCGTGGCGTTGCGATCGACTTCATGGATGGTCCGCAAGAGCGTAACCAGCGTAGCCGACCATGCCTCTTCGTCGTGTTGATTCAGGAACGTTTCAAAAGGAGTTTCAGTATTCATAAGTCTCTTCGGATGCGAATTCACTGGTGAATGAAAACGCGTAGTCTAGCAGCTTCAGGCGTTAGCCTCAATGTGGCTTCGCAGCCGCGTAGCGGCGCAATGTTCATAAGTCGCGGCGACCACAAAGTTTGAATCTCAAGCTCCGGCTAGAAGCGAAATGCTTCGTCTGTCGCCCATAAATGGGCCACAGGCAAATCGAGCAGCGCTGCGATCATAGACATTTCGAGGCTAAAGAACTGTTGGGGCACTGCGGAGATAAAGGTTTGACAAGTGAGATTGAGTCGAGTAAAAGACGGGATCTCAAGGCGGAAGGAGTGTAATCGTGGCAGAAAAGCAACCTGAAGACCTGAAAGCCCGCCGCAGCTTTGACAGCGCTTATGGCTTTTCGTTCAGTATTGCGGTTGGCCTGGCGTTGTTCATCGCCGGTCTGGTCATCAGCCTCACCATCGGTGAGGGAACCAGCACCGGGTTGATCTTTGGCATACCTTTACTGGTGGCCGGGCTCATTATCCCGATCTTCATGATGCGTGATCTCTTCAAGACCAATGAGATCAAAGCACCGTGTCCCGGTTGCGGAGAGCCGATCAGAACTTCAGACGCCACCTTACAGCTCAAGTGTTCAAGTTGTCACAGCGTGATCAATGTGCGCGATGAGAAGTTGTTTCTGGCTGAGTAGCGTAAGTCTGTTTAGAAATTGGCCGCGGATCTTCGCGGATGGACGCGGATCAGAATTAGAAGACAGAAGGAATAATTCTCGTTAGAGCCTGGCCCCCTTGTGGTTTCTCTTTCTGCCTCTACCTTTTTCCATTGTTGTTGTTTTTATCTGCGTAAATCCGCGTTCATCCGCGGCTTGTATATCGCCAAACTACATTGGCGGCAGCCATGCGCGCGTCCAGTAGTCGCTAATCGTCAGCGCAAACAGAATCACCAGCCAAAACAGCGCCGCGGCGATGACCAGCCAGATCAGACGCGAACCGTAGCGCACGTGCATGAAGTAAAGAATGACGAACGTGGCTTTCACGACGGCGATCGTCATGGCCACGACGGCATTCAGCGGCCCGGGAAAATCGCGGAAAGCCGCCAGCACGGTGAGACCTGTGCCCAACATCAACACCAGGAAGATGGTTACGTAAACTCGCGGATGGACTATGTGCTCGCTCATAAGTCAGAGGTCAGAGATCAGAACAAATTCCAAATTCAAGATTCAACTTAATTAGCAATTCCAAATTCGCAATTCAAAATCACCCCAGGTGTCCTTCCAGGTGCCGTCCCAGTAAGTAAAGCAACGGAAACAGAAATATCCAGACGATGTCGACAAAGTGCCAGTAGAGGCCCGAGATCTCTACTGGCGCGTGATACTCAGGACTGAAACGCCCGCGCCACGCCATGATCGTGAGCACCCCCAGCAGACCCACGCCGATGATCATGTGCAAGGCGTGCATGCCGGTCATGGCGAAATAGATCCAGTAGAACAATTCGACGTTTCGCACGGTCGCGCCCTCGGCCAGATGCAGCTTGTGGGGATCCGTATCCCCCGGTTTGGCAACTTCGGGGTTGAACGGATGGCCCGGAATCAACTGGCCGGGGATCAGATTGTCGGTGTACTTGTCGTGGTACTCGACTGCCTTGATGCCGAGGAACGCCAAACCGAGTACAAGAGTTAACAGCAGACAGATGATCGAGTTGCGCCGCTTGCCCACCTGGGTGCTGTAGACAGCCATGGCCATCGTGAAGCTGCTGAAGATCAGGACGACGGTGTTAATGCCGCCAAGGCGTATGTCGAGGTGATTACTGGCCGTCGCAAAGGCCGCGGGAAACTGGTAACGATAGAGTGTGTAGGCGAGGAACAGTCCGCCAAAGAACATGATCTCGGTGACCAGGAACACCCACATCCCCAGCGTGCCGGCCTCACGCTGTTGCTCCATGTTCTCGAAGTGGTGCTGCAGCGCGCGGTGCGTTGTGGCTTCGTGGGTCGTGACTAGTCCTTCAGGCATATCCAGAAATTGCAAATTGAGAATTGAAAACTGAAAATCTCAAAATTCAGCAGTTCGGCCAGGGGCACCCAATTTTGCAATTTGCAATTTGCACTTTTCAATATCGTACATTCCTCAAGTACCCGCCGGCTTCTGCCGCTCAAATTTGCCGACGACCTCTTTGTGCTCCGGCGATGCGAACTCGTACGCTTCCGTGGTCACGACCGGAGTGGTTATGAAATTCTCAGTAGGCGGCGGCGAAGCCGTCTGCCATTCGAGCCCCGGCAGATTCCATGGGTTCGCCGGCGCAATCGGGCCATAGCGCATCGACCAGACCAGATAGCACAGCGGTATCAACAATCCGATACCCAGAATCGACGCGCCCGCCGTAGACAAAACGTGCAGCACCTGCCATGACACCTCGTCGACCGGGTAGGTGTGATAACGGCGCGGCATGCCCATGTAGCCAAGCACAAACTGCGGCGAAAACGTCAGATGAAATCCAACGAAGATTACCAATGCGGCGAAGCGCCCCCAACCTTCGGGGTACATGCGGCCGCTGATCTTCGGCCACCAATAGTGCAAGCCGCCCATATAAGCCAGCAGCGTGCCGCCGACCATGATGTAGTGAAAATGCGCGACAATGAAATAGGTGTCGCTCAAGTGCACATCGGTGGCCAGCGCAGCAAGGAACATTCCCGTCATCCCGCCGATGGTGAACAAGCCGATAAAACCGAGGCCGTAGAGCATCGGCGTGTCGTACGAGATCGAACCCTTGTAAAGCGTCGCGGTCCAGTTGAAGACTTTGATGGCCGAAGGAATCGCGACCGCGAAACTCAGAAACGAAAAAATCATCCCCGCGTAAACGGACTGGCTTGAGACAAACAGGTGATGGCCCCAAACCAGAAAGCCGAACACCGCAATCGCCAGACTCGAGAACGCCACAAACTTATAGCCGAAAATATTCTTGCGCGAGAAGTTCGCGATGAGTTCGCTTACAACTCCCATCGCCGGCAGCACCATGATGTAAACGGCTGGGTGCGAGTAAAACCAGAACAGGTGCTGGAACAAAACCGGATCGCCACCGACGGCCGGATCGAAGATGCCAATGTGCGCCAGCCGCTCGAGCGCCACGAGCAGAATTGTGATCGCCACCACCGGCGTGCCCAGAATCTGAATCAAGCTGGTCGCATAGTGTGCCCAGATGAAAAGCGGCAGCCGATACCAGGTCATTCCCGGCGCGCGCATGGTGTGGATCGTGACGATGAAATTCAGACCCGTCAGGATGGACGAAAAGCCGGAAACGAAAATCCCGACGCCGGTTGCAATCACGTAGGAGTTGGAAAACGTCGTGCTGTAAGGAACATAGAAAGTCCATCCGGTATCAACGCCGCCCGCCAACAACGCATAAATCGTAATGATTCCGCCGGCCATGTAGATGTACCAGCTCAACAGGTTGATGCGGGGAAACGCGAGGTCCTTGGCGCCAATCATCATGGGCACGAGAAAGTTTCCCAACGTCGCCGGAATCGCAGGGATCAGGAAGAAAAAGACCATGACGATCCCGTGCTGGGTGAACATCTTGTTGTAAGTGCTCGACTGCACGAGGTCGCCCTGCGGGGTAAGCAATTCCAGGCGGATGGCCATCGCATAAAGGCTGCCGATGAAAAAGAAGAAGCTGATCGCGCCCAGATAAAGCAGCGCGATGCGCTTGTGATCCTTAGTTAACAGCCACGACTTCAAGCCGTATTCGGCGTTGATATAGTTAGTGCGTGGCGGCTTTGGTGTTTCGAATTCTTCCATGCTGCTTCACATTACCAATAGGTCGAATGGGACCTATAGCCGTCCTATTTATTTGCCGGCGGTTTCGGCGTCGGCGACTCGGTCTTCGGCGTCGACAAAGACTTCATATAAGCCACGAGTTGCAAAAGCTGCTCTTCATTAACCTGGCCCTGGAACGATGGCATAATCGGCCCAAAGCCCGTGACGATCTTTGCCTGTGGATTCAAAATTGATTCACGGATGTAAGCCTCGTCGGCTTTCGTCTGCCCGTTATTGAGGACGACGTTGCTGCCGAATAATCCCAGCAGTGCCGGCCCGCGTCCACCCTCGGCATTCGGCCCGTGACAAGAGGCGCAGCCCATCGACTCAAACATTTGCTTGCCGGCGGCCGCTGGTGACATTTGATTCACATTGCCACTCAGCCAGTTTTCATACTCGGTCGGCTCCATCACCACTACCCAGCCGCCCATGCCCGAATGATTCATGCCGCAGTATTCAGCACAGAACAGGTGATAACGCCCCGGCTTGGTCGCTTCGAACCACTCGGTCGTGTATCTGCCGGGCACGACGTCGGCCTTGATGCGAAATGCCGGGATGAATAAATCGTGTATCACGTCTTCGGTGGCCATGATCAGTTTGACCTTGCGGCCGACGGGCACGTGCAGTTCGTTGATCTCGCGCTGACCCGTGGCGTGCTGAAACTTCCACATCCACTGCTTGGCGACGACGTAAACTTCGATCGCGTTTTTCGGCGGACGATACTGGGTGTAATAGACCTTCGCTCCCCACACAAAGATGGTCATCGCGATCACGAGCGGAACAACCGACCAGAGCGTTTCCAGTTTGGTCGAGCCTTCAATCGGACGCGGAATCTCAGATGGATCGCGGCGGCGATACTTAATGACAAAGAAAATGATGATTAGCGAGATCAGCAGAGTGAAAAAGACAGTGACGCCGGAAATATAAAAATACAGCGCGTCCACATCGCCCGAATAGGTCGACGCACTTTCTGGAATAAAGGGAATGGATTGCATCGTTATCAAATCTTGAATTTGGAATCTGGATTCATATTTATGATCAAAGCCCTCCCTTACGGTCGGGCTGCTGAGACCGTTGGGCTGCGACTCCGACCGCCGCGTTTTCTTAAGACCAAAAGCAGCCCAACAATCAGCACGACGGTGACTCCGCCGGCCAACCGCATAATATTCATCACCACCGCGCCATATTTTCCCGTGGCCGGGTCGTAGTGGTAGCAGTAAAGCATCAGCACGTCGACCGGCGTGCCAATCTTGTTTTGCGAAGCCTCCACCAGGCCCAGACGCAAATCTCTCGGCGGATACTCAATGCCGTAAAAGTAGCGCGCGAGTTTTCCTTCCGGCGTCAGGACCATTATGCTGCTCGCGTGCGCGAACTGTTTTGTTTGCTCGTCCCAGGTGTAACGAAAACCAACCGCTTCGGTTAGCCGCTTAATGTTTGCTTCGTCGCCAGTCAGAAAATGCCAGCCCGCTTCTCCGCCGGGCCGGTTGTAGGCCTTCACATAAGTACTCTTCTTGGCGGCGGCCAGGTCCGGTGTTTCGCGCGGATCAAAACTGACGGTTACGACTTCAAACTGTTCGCCGATATTGAATGAAACCTGTCGCAACGATCCCATCATTCCATTCAGGACCTGGTTGCAGAGCATCGGGCAGGTGTAATAAACCAGCGACAGCACGACCGGCTTGCCTTTGAAGAACTGGCCCAGGCGCACTTCGCGACCCTGCTCGTCTTTGAAAACCGCATCGAGCGGAACTTGCTCGTTCAATCTCTGGTCGATGCCGACGTTCTCCAGGGCCTTTGGGAGGCCGGTCGACACCGTTCCGGATTCCGGACGCGCGCCATAAAGCGGCGAGTTTGGTTGCGGCACGCCGGGCTGCGCACGGGCAGTGAGCAGTGAGCAGTGAGCAGTGAGCAGCAGCAAGGCGCTGATCAGTAGCCAGTGGGCAGTGGGCAGTGGGCAGAAACCCAGCCCCCATGCGGTTCGCACTTTGCGCATTGCGATCTGTCTATTCATCGAGTTCTTCATTTGTTTTACTGCCCACTGCTTACTGCCCACCGCTCACTGTTTCCTGACCGGCAGTCCCTGCTTCAAAATCTCCTCTTTCGCTTTCTCGATCGGCATGCCGTAGCGCTTGCCGCTCTGATCTACCGGGCCCTGCTCGAGCACGTCGTTCCAATGCTCGCGGAGTATCTTGATCTCCCACAGAGGGTCTTTCGGCGGGGCCGCGCGGCTCGTCGCTGGGCTTGATTCTTCTTTCTTGGTGGTCTGCGCCGACTTCCCGAGCTCTTCGGCAAAACCGGGCGCGCCTTGCAGACGCGGCTCAGGCGGCAGACGCTCCTTATCGGTGAGCGCCATGGGCGACGCCGGCGTTTCCTTTATTTTTGATTCGAAAGCCCGGAACATCACCCACATCAAAAGGAACGAGGCGACCATCAGCACGAAGAGGCCGACCACAAACTTTGCGATCCCAGAAATATGAACATCGCTAACCTCGTGCGTGACGTCGACGTTCTTGATGTAAGAAACATCAGGCGTTTCGGTAACGTGATCTTGGTGCTTCGAATCGTTCATAGTCTTAGAGCTTAGAGCTTGGAACGTAGCACTCCCGGCAACCGTTGAACTGCTCACTGCTCACTGCTCACTGCTCACTCAGTGTCCCGCGTGCGCCGTTAGTGCTTGCTCAAGCTGCGGATCGTTAATTGGAACAAGCGCACGCTTCTGCAACTGCCAGGCGAAGGTGGCGATCCAAAGTCCGCCTATCGCAATGGGCGCCACCAGATCCATCCAGCTTAATTGAAAACGCTCGCGATTAAAGCTGGGCTCAACCAGCCAGATTACATCCACAACCCGCATAGCCAGAATCAACACCGCCAGCAAAGCGAGTTTCTGCGGACTCTTTTTGGCCGCGCGCGACAACAGCGTCAGGAACGGAAACACAAATTGCAGAATGACGATCCCCAGCGCTATTACGCCCCAGCCTCCGTGGTTGCGCGCGACATACCAGGTGGTCTCTTCCGGCAGGTTGGCCGACCAGATGATCAGGTATTGCGAGAACGCGAAATACGTCCAAAGCATCACCAGCGTCAGCATCAGGTTGCCCCAGTCATGAAAATGCGAGGTGCGCACCACCGTGTTCATCGGGTTGCGCTTGGCCAGCCAGGCCATCACCAGAATCCCGAACGCCAGCGCGCTCAAACTCCAGGAGGCCACGAAGATCAATCCGTAGATTGTCGAAGACCAGGCCGGGTCGAGCGACATCACCCAGTCGATCGAAGCAAAGGTGATGGTTACAATCAAAAGGCCCAGTCCCGGCCCGCTGATCATTTGCAGCCGCTTCCTCATTTTTGGATCGGCAGCGCGATCATGTTGAAGTGAAAGCCAGTTGAGCACCAGAGTCATCAGCGACCAGATCGCGAAATAGAGGGCCGCGCGAGTCATGAAGAACGCCGGATTCAGATAATGATCGGCCTTTACCTTCAGTGCCGGGACCTGGTCCATTGCCGCGCGGTTCGTCCAGGGATAAATCTGATTCAGCCCCACCAGGATGGGAATGAAAAGGATCACCATCAGTGGCAGCGTGCGGGTCGCGGCCTCCAGTGCCCGGCGAATGATCAGGCCCCACGCGCCGCCGGTCAGATGCTGCAGCAGCAAAAGCGCCAGACTGCCGATCGTGATTCCGATCCAGAAGATGAATCCAACCAGGTAAGCATGAAAGAACTGCGTGCGATCGACCAACAGGCCAAAAATAAGCAGAGCGAAGAACAGCGCGCCGACGGCGAGCGCCAGCGTGCTCACTCGCTTCAGTTCTCGCGGAGGTGCGTATCCGGCTTGAATCACTTCTTCCCTCCGGGAGCGCGGACATCCGATCCGCCTGGTTTTGTGCTCGGCGCCTGGGCCGCTTCCGCCGGCATCTGGCTCAACTGCAAGGCGCGAATGTAGGCGATGATCTTCCAGCGATCCTCAACCGGAATCTGCGCTGCATACGAAGGCATCGCGCCCCAACCGTTTGTCATCACGTCAAAGAAATGCCCGACCGGCGCTTGTCGCAGGCGATCCTGGTGGTACGACGCGGGCGCCGGCTTGTTAAAGCCGCGCCGCGCGATCATGCCGTCGCCGTTACCCGTCGCCCCATGACAAACCGAACAGAAAATTTCGTAGCGCTCCTGCCCACGATTCAGATCATCCTTGGTGATCGGAAACGGGAACGTCTCGATGTCGTCTGGATACAATGCAGTTGCGCTCGTGGATGAACCCGGCGCCTGAACGCCCACGGGCTGCGTCATTGTGGCACCTGACTGCTGGCCCGTGTTTGCTTTCTTGCCGAGATAGTATTCGCGGTCGGCGCGCAGGTACCCCCGCGGCACCGTGCCCTCGACCGGAGGCCTTGCTGAAACGCCATCCCGGTAAAAAGGATTCTGGCGATAGGCAATGACCTTGGGCTGGTCTTGCATGTCGCGGCGGCAGGCGGAAAGGAAAAAGGCAAAAGGTAAAAGGCAAAAAACGAGCGCCAGGCGAGTAGCAGAATAGCCGCGAAGCGTCCTCACTTTTTCCTTTTTCCTTTTTCCTTTTGCGTTATAACTCGACATCCACAACCTCTCGCGCTTCCAGACTCCTCAGAAACCGCAGCGCTTCGTCATGATCGAACTTCGGATCTTTCGATTCGATCACCAGAAAGAAACTATCGCGCGTGGCCAGCGCAAAGTTCGGCGCATTGAAAACCGGATGATAAGGCTGCGGCAGTTTGTTCAGCGCCAGCATTCCAAAGACCGCCGCGAACGCCGCCGCCAGCACGGTGCATTCAAACGTGATCGGAATGAAGGCCGGCCAACTGTTGAAAGGCCTGCCACCCACGTTGAGGGGATAGTCGATCACTTCCATCCAGTACTGCATAAAGAACCCACCCACAGCGCCGATGATTCCGCCCGCCAGCACAATCAGCGGCAGGGCCGTGCGTTTGAATCCGATCGCGTCTGAAAGTTCTTCGATCGGAAACGGTGAATAGCCATTGATCTGTCGATAGCCCGCGTCGTAGGTTTCGCGCGCCGCCGCGACCAGCGCGCTCGGGCTGTCGAACTGGGCCATTACACCGTAAAGTCTGGGGGTCTTTGTTTTTGCCATATAGGGCTTATAGGACCTATTTGACCTATCCCTCTTCCACCTCGGCTTCCGGCAGAATCGTGCGCATCTCGAAAATCGAAATCATCGGCAGGAAGCGAATAAACAAGAACAGCAGGGCCAGGAAAAACCCAATCGTGCCGATGAACATCGCCCAATCCCACTGGGTCGGCTTATAGAAGCCCCAGGACGACGGCAGAAAATCCCGATGTAAACTCGTCACGACAATCACGAATCGTTCCAGCCACATCCCGATGCTGACCACCAGAGAGATCAGCCACAGCACCAAAAGCTTCGAGCGAATCTTCTTGATCCAAAGAAGCTGTGGCGTCACGCCATTGCACAGGATCAGCGCCCAGTAGTACGGCGCGTACGGACCGTGCATGCGGTTCCAAATCATATAGCTCTCGTACGGATTGCCGCTGTACCAGCCAAAAAACGCCTCCACCATGTAGCCGTACACGACGATCAGGCCCGTTGCCAGCATGACCTTTGCCATGTTGTGCATGTGGCGCATCGTGATGAAACTTTCCAGTCCGTAAACCTTGCGCAGCGGAATCGTCAGCAACAGGACCATCGCAAAGCCTGCATAGATCGCGCCGGCCACAAAATACGGCGGGAAAATCGTCGCGTGCCATCCCGGAATGACGCTCACCGCAAAGTCGAAACTGACGATCGTGTGCACTGAAAGCACCAGTGGCGTCGCCAGGCCCGCGAGCATCAGGTACGCCATTTCATAACGATGCCAGTGTCGCGCCGAACCGCGCCAGCCCATCGCCAGCATGCCGTAGACGAGCTGAAACGGTTTGCTCTTTGTGCGATCACGCAGCGTGGCAAAATCCGGAATCAAGCCGACAAACCAGAACAGCGCCGAAACGGTCGCGTAGGTCGAAACCGCGAACACGTCCCACATCAAAGGGCTGCGAAACTGCGGCCAGATGCCCATCGTGTTCGGATAAGGAAACAGCCAGTAGCCGAGCCAGGGTCGCCCGAGGTGCATCAACGGGAAGACGCCGGCCTGGGCCACCGCGAACAAAGTCATGGCTTCGGCGAACCGGTTAATCGACGTCCGCCACTTCTGTCGCAGCAAAAGCAGGATCGCCGAGATCAGTGTTCCGGCGTGGCCGATTCCGATCCACCAGACGAAGTTCAGAATGTCCAGGCCCCAGCCTACCGGAATGTTGACGCCCCACAATCCGATCCCCTTGAACAGTAGGTTCGTGATCGCGAGGAGCATCAGTTGGAAGAGCGCAAACGAAATCGCAAAACCGATGAACCAGCCGATGGGCGTCTTGCGTTTCAAGACGATCGCGCTGATCTTGTCGGTGACCGAGCCAAAGGTCAGCTCTGATCCCACGACCGCATGCGTCGCGTGAATCGATTTGTCGTGATCGTCGCGTTCTTCGTCCATTGCTTTGTATAGGACCTATCCGGCCTATTCAGGATTTAATTTCCGGGTTCGGATTCCTTAGCGCCGACAAGTACGTCGTGCGCGGCCGTGTGTTCATCTCGCCCAAAAGTGAATAATCTCGCTCCAGCGCTTTCAACTTCGACACCTTGCTGTTCGGATCGTTGATGTTGCCGAAGACAATCGCCTCAGTCGGACAGACTGACTGGCACGCGGTGACAATCTCGCCATCGCGCACCTGCCGTCCTTCAAGTTCAGAATCGATCTTAGCAGCCTGAATTCGCTGTACGCAGTAAGTGCATTTCTCCATCACGCCGCGGCTGCGCACCGATACATCCGGGTTGCGCATCAACTGATAGGTCGGCGTCTCCCAATCCTGATACAGGAAAAAGTTGAAGCGGCGCACTTTGTATGGACAGTTGTTCGAACAGTACTTGGTCCCCACGCAGCGGTTGTAAACCATGTCGTTCAGGCCTTCACTGCTGTGCACGGTCGCATGCACCGGGCAGACAGGTTCGCATGGCGCGTTCTCGCAGTGCATGCAGGGGACGGGTTGAAAGAAAGGCCCTTTGGGGTTGTTTGCGTCGTCACCTTTGAAGTACGCATCGATGCGAATCCAGTGCATCTCGCGACTGCGGATTACCTCATCCTTGCCGACGATAGGAATGTTGTTTTCCGACTGGCAGGCGATCGTGCAGGCATTGCAGCCGACGCAGCTATTCAGGTCGATCGACATGCCCCAGGCGTAACCGTTTCCCTGGTTCTTATAGTCAAAATCCGGGTAGAGCGAGAGTTCGCGCAGTTCCTTCTTCTGCTCCTCCTGCTCTGCGCGCAGATGCTCTTTGTCTCTCAAATGTTCTTCCAGCGAACTCTCCCGCAAAAGGTCGCGGCCTTCCATCGAGAAGTGAATCTGCGTGGTTCCGATCTCGTATCGACCAGCCGCTTTCGTGGCCTGCGCGCCGAAAGCTGTCCACGCCGCATCCGAGGGGCGAATATCGAAAGCATTGAAACCCTGGGCGTCGCCGACGCGGCCCGCACGCAGGCGGCCATAGCCAAGATGGATCGTAATCACATCGTCTGGCTGGCCGGGCATAATCCACGCCGGGACCGATTTGTTAATAGCCCGGCCGTTTAGTTTGAGTTCAATCTGATCGACCATCGCCCCGCGCCCGCGCTTGTCTTCTTCATAATTTTGCGGCGCCACGCCAAGCTTCTTCGCGGTGTTTGCACTGATCAGCGCGACATTGTCCCAGGTGATCTTCGTCAAGGGCTTGGGCAACTCCTGCAACCAGCCGTTGTTCGAGAAGCGGCCGTCGTAGATGCTCGGGTCGGCGCGGAAGACCAACTGAAAGGGGCCGGGGGCCGGGGGCTGGGTGTCGGGTGAATTTGTGATTGAACTGGCCCAGTCTGGCTTTAGCGCAACAGTTTTTGTTGGGAGCGCCGAGTTAGGAATGAATCCGTCGTGCAGGCATTTGCGCCACCAACTTTCAAAGTCGGTTACCGCAGTTGGAAGCGCGGATGAGGTTTGTCCGGCCCCCGGCCCCTGTCCCCCGGCACCTTGTGACCGCCAATAATCCTTCACTATGTCATAGGGCTTGCGATCATAGTTGTCGCTGAACAAAGCGAGCACTTCGTGCGCGGTTCGACCCTCGTAAAGCGGAGCGATTAATGGTTGGACGATAGTCACGGTTCCGTCGTACGTGCGCGCGTCGCCCCACGATTCCAGGTAATGGACGGCCGGAATGTGCCAGTGACAAATCTCGGAAGTTTCGTTGTTGTAAAGACTGTGGTGCGCCCGCAGCTTGACCTTGTCCAGTCGATTCTTATCCAGTCTGAGATCGATTGGCGTGTTGTAAGCCGGATTACCGCCCAGAATGATCAGCGTATCTACACGGCCGGCATCGATATCGTTGACGAGATCACGCAGCGACTGAGTTTGATCGACTGAGTTGGCTTCGATTGGATCGGAATAGAAGACGGTCTTGCCGACATTGCCGAGTTCGGTGTTCATCACATGCGCGAGCACATGAATCAATGGCGGGGCTTCTTCCCCGGCAAGAACGAGACTGGTACCGTTGTTACGTTTCAGATCATCCGCGATCCGATCGAATGTGGTAGTCGGAGTCCCAGGCACAATCTTGTCAGCCAATATGCGCTTTAAGATCGCGCTCACAACATTCTGCAATTCGCTCGGCTTCACTCGCCAAGTATGATCCGCAACCGCACCGGTTGTGGTCGGCGTGCTCTCAACCACATACAACCGATTCATCTCGTGGTTCTCGCCCGCGATTCGTCGCTTCGCCGCATAGTCGCGCGCGTAGCGAAGCGTGCCGGGCATCGCCGATAGGAAATCCGACCCCAGCGACAGGATGCGATCGGCTTTGCTGAAGTCATAGATCGTATTCACCGGTTGACCGAACGCCATCACCGCGCCGGCGCGGGCGTTGTCGCGGTTAACTGGCTCGTATTGATGCCACCTCGCTTCGGGAAAGGCCGTGAGGATTTGCTTGATCTGCGCGGCCAGCGACGGCGATGTGATCGTTTCCGTCAGGAAGCGCAGGCCGGCGCCCTTCTTCGCCCTCAGCCCGTCGGTCTCTTTTTCGATACCGCCGCGGATTTCAGCCATGAACTGGGTCCACGGTCGCGTCTCGCCGCGGTACATCGGCGTCTGCGAGCGATCGGGATCGTAGAGTGTCAGGATCGAAGCCTGCGAAAAGATGTCGGTCGCGCTTGAACCCTTATCATTGGGATCACTGTTGCGATTGTTCGGATGGTCGGGATTGCCTTCGAGCTTGGTTGGCCGGCCTTCATTGCTGCGCGCCAGCAACGGCGTCGCGATGCCGCCCAATGAAAAAGCCGTTGCGAAATAGAGACCGCGGCCGGGGATTTCTTCTTCGGGTTGATTGACGTACGGAACGATCTTTTCCGGCGGTTGAATCACGCAGCCGCTCAAACCAGCGAGCGCCAGGGACGCGCCCATCAACTTCAGAAACGTGCGACGCTCGACCGGGTCGTTCCACTCTTCAGCCTGCTGCGGGAATTCGCGCTGGACAAATTCTTCGAAGACCGGTGAGTCAGCAAGTTCTTCGAGACTTCGCCAATACTGTTTGCCGGACGATGCGGACGAAGCGTCCGCGCTCCCAGCACCAAGCACGCGATCGCGGAGCAGTTTGAAATTTATGTGACGGTCGTTGTCCATTTTCCTGTTCCCTCTCCCAACTGAGAGGGGCGGATGACTCTTAATCTATCGATGACAGGTCGAACAGCTTGTCAAAACTGCCGGCTCCTGAATGCGATACTTCCTTTTCAATTCCATTCCCTGAGCAATTTGGTCTTTTGGTGGCCGCCACTCCATGTCGAAGATCTTCTCTTTCGGTCGCACAAAGTCTTCCGGACGACGATGACACGCAAGACACCATTCCATTTGCAGTGACGTGGCTTGCGAGACCACCGGCATCTGGTCGATCCGCCCGTGGCAAGTCGAACAGCCGACGCCTTTGTTCACATGAATCGCGTGATTGAAATAAGAAAAATCAGGAAGGTCGTGGACGCGAATCCATTCCAACGGCTTGCCCGTCTTGAGACTGGCGCGCACGGGTTCGAGATAAGGACTGTCGGCCCATATCTGTTTATGACAACTCATGCACACCGCGGTCGAAGGCATGCCCGCGGAGGCCGTCGTCTCGACAGACGTGTGGCAATAGCGGCAATCGATACCATCATCGCCAACGTGATGCTTATGACTGAATTGGATCGGCTGCTGGCGTTCGATCCACTGGCCCGTATTCCATCCCGAGCGAGTAATCTCTGCCGTGACCCAAAGGGCCGCGAACAGAATAAGGACCGCGCCGTAAATCGTGGCCCGCGCCAGGTAGTTCGTGCTATGACGGAAAATCTGTGGCATCGCCGCAAACGCTTAGCGGACGGACTTGTCCGCTCATTGCTGCCAGCAGACGGGACAGGTCCCCGCCTCTCCACGCTACTTTCTAAAAACTGTGTAGTCGGTTATTACTCTGGAGCGATTACTTTAGCGAGATGATCAGATTTTTTCAAACCAATATTTGATTAAGTGATAGCATCGCGCCTTAACAAAATGTTTATTGGTCACTTTGCAGTAGGTTTGGCGTCGAAGAAACTGGCGCCGAGCGCGTCACTCGGTGCATTGATTGCCGCGCCGATCTTGCTCGATCTGCTCTGGCCAATTTTTCTGTTGTTGGGATGGGAACATGTTTCGATCGGACCTAACCGCAATCCGTTTCTGCGACTCGCATTCGATTCTTATCCGATCTCACATGGGCTGGTTGCGGTCGTTGGTTGGGCGACACTCTTCGCTGCGCTCTACTATGGCTTCACGCGTTACGAAACCGGCGCGATAGTGATTTGGTTGGGCGTGTTCAGTCACTGGCTGATGGATTACATCGTGCACCGCCCGGACCTGCCGCTCTACTCCGGCGGCAGTCGAATGGTCGGACTCGGACTGTGGAATCATCGCGCGGCGACCATCGCGATCGAAGCGGGGCTCTTTGCTCTCGGAATATTTATTTATTGGCGACAGACGAAGGCAAAGGACCGTGTCGGCGTGTTCGCCTTCTGCGGATTCGGTGTTTTTCTGCTCGCGGCTTATGGAGGAGCGGCATTCGGACCGCCACCACCGAGCGTAAAGAAGATCGCGATCGCTACCCTGTGCACCGCAGTGTTGATTCCCTGGGCCTGGTGGTTCGACAGTCACAGGGGAGTTCGTGACACCGGACAGTAGTGCCACGCCGCAGAACTATCAGGCTCGCCGCCGGCTAATCAGATTTATCAGCGCCACAAATAAGGCTGCGCCAATAATCGACCAGATCACGGGAAAGTGCATGCCCGCCACGTTGAGCGCAAACAGTTCCGGCAAATTGAGCGCGCCCGCCAGCCACCTTCCCAGCAGCGCCCCGATAAATCCAAGCGCGATTGAAACCAGACAACCGCCGTGCGTGTAGCCGCCGATCGCCTGCCCCAGCGCGCCGCAGACCCCGGCGATCAAGAGAAGCACCAGCAATTGAATGAGCATGAAAGTCCCTCCGTTTTTGAGCACTAGCGTTTAGAACCGACTTCAGTCGGGTTTTGCCTGTCAAAGGGCCCAACTGTAGTTCGTAATCTAATCAGGGCCGTCGCCAAATCTCGGGCTGCAAAAGTCTTCCAAACCGCCCCGCGAATAGCGTATAATCAACAAGTTCGTTGGCCGTGGGAATTCTCCCCAGGCCAGTTAAGTCCGAAAGCCCTTGCCCATCGATTGACAAGCCGAATCGTCGACCTCGACCCACAAAATATCCGGCTTCAGTATTTCAAATTCAGGAGTTCAAAAAACCATGTCGAAAGTTCTGTCAATCCTTCTAATCATCATCGCGACGTTTGCGATCGCGTTCTCTCAGGAGCCATCTGGAAACAAAGACAATCCGCCCAGCCGGGGCATTGCGCCAAAAGTGCCTAATGGCATCGGTCGGGCCGACGTTCGCGTTTTTGATGAACGCGGCAATCCTATCAGAAACGCCTACGTCAAACTAGAATCTACGCGGAGCGACGGATTTTTCTGCGAGAGTTGGGGTGAGACCGACGAGCACGGCCGCATCGCGCTGCCGCCGATTCATATGGGCAGTCTGAAGTTCAAGGTTAAGGCCAAGGGTTATCGATCGCAGGAACTGGAAGTGCCGGCAGACGATCTGGGTGAGCCCGTGCGGGTCACTTTGAAAAAGAAATAGCTCCGGCTCCGTCAGGAGCAGGAGGTTCATAGCTTCGCAGTTGGTTGTTAAAGAAACTCCGCGAGAATTGAGATACGAACATCTCGATTCTCGCGGAGTTTGACTTTTTTGGAGTGCGGCGACTTGTCGCCGCTTTACTTTTGGCCGGAGAGAAAAGAGCGGTGACAAGTCACCGCACTCTCCAGGACGGTTACGAAACGCTCGCCGGTTGTGCGGCGCTCACCGGTGCATAGTAGAGAATGCGATTGCAGTTGTCGCAGGTGATCACTTCTTCACCACGGCGGACGTCGGCCATTATTTGCGGCCGCAAAGCCATGTAACATGCCATGCAGGCGCCGTTACGCGCTTCGGCCATAGCAACTCCGTCGCGAATGCGCGAGGCGATTCGTTTGTACATCGCGCTGGTCGCCTTGGGCAGTTCATTCATCAGGCGTTCGCGTTCGGCCCGCGCGTTTTCCACCTGCTGCTGTTGCGTCTGCACTTGTTCGTCGAAAGCCTTGAAACGTGCTTTCATGTCCGCGCCCAGCTTCTCGACCTCCGGCGCGCGTTCCGTCAGGTCTTTTTCCGCTTGGTCGACAATTTCCATTTGCTCGAGGATCTGCGTCTCAAAAGCGGAAATCTGTTTGCGCGCGGCGTCGGCTTCGCGAATCGCGGCCGTGTACTCGTCGGGTTTTTTCGCGGCCATCAGATTTCGGTCGGCGCGTTCGGCGCGTTGTTTCTGTTCGAAGATTTCAGACTCCAGACGAGAGCGTTCCTTACGGGCGTCGTCGCGGCGTTTTTCCAGCGCGCGAATTTCAGAGGCGCGCTGATCGAACTCAATTTCGATCTCAGCGCGCCTCTCAGGAATGCTTTCTATTTCGGCCTGTAGTCTTCTTATATTAGTATCAGCGTTCTGCAAAGCGATTAAATGCGATAACTCCGCTTTCACTCTTTATCGGCTCCTCACAAGATTATGGTGATTGTGAATGATGGCATTCATTGAACCAATAATCACACAGGGGCGCCGCGCTTGCAAGGCGACCCGCGTGGCAGTCTCAACCCCTGCGCCTTGATGGCGCTTTCGCGGCGTGCTATACGAAAGGTCGAGTATGCGAGCCATCAAAGATTGCGCCAGGCCAGCGGCCTTTAGCATCTTGATAATTCTGAGTTCCTGGGTGGCCGCCCGGCCGCAAACCCCTACGCCTGCTCCGACGCCGGCCCCGCCGTCCAGCGACATTTTTATCATCGATCTGAAAAACGACCGGAAACTGAAAGTGGGCCGGCCGCTCAAGATCACCAGCTACGCCGGCTATAACAATCAGCCCTCGTTCATGCCTGACGGCCAGAGCCTTCTCTACACTTCGATCAAAGACAAACAGGCGGACATCTATCGCTATGACATTCGCAGCGGGGCGACAACCAAAATCACGAATACCCCGGAAAGCGAGTACTCGCCCACGCTGATGCCTGACGGAAAGTCTATCTCGGTCGTGCGGGTCGAAGCGGACGGAACCCAAAGGCTGTGGAAGTTTCCGCTCGCCGGCGGAGAGCCTTCGCTGATTTTAGAGAACACTAAACCCGTCGGCTATCACTTATGGATCGACGATCACACGCTGGCGCTTTTCGTTTTAGGAAGACCGAACACCTTGCAGCTCGTGGATACGCGTACCGGGAAGGCGGAGTTTATTATCGATAACCCCGGACGAATTCTGCGTCGCATCCCTCACGAGGACAAATTCAGTTTTGTGCACAAGGTCTCTGATCAGGAATGGCTGGTTAAGTCATTCGACTTAAAAGCAAAGGCGGTGAAGACGATCGTCAAGACTTTTCCGGGCGTCGAGGATTATGCCTGGACACGTGGGGGCCTGCTTTTGATGGCCAGAGACGCGAAGCTGTTTTTGCGCCAGAAGACGGATTGGGCCTGGGTGGAGATCGGAGACTTTTCCAACGCCGGGTTAAGAAACATTACTCGGATTGCCGTCAGTCCGACGGGAGATCGGATCGCGTTGGTCGCGCGGTACGCTGCGCGCTAGTCTCGGGTAATGGCTTCTTGGTAAACTGTCGCGGCGGAGGTAGTCAATGGTAACCGAACCGATAACTTTGCAAATCGAAGTTGACGCAGCGCGAGCTTTTAGATCTGCGTCTGCTGATGAGCAGGAAAAGCTCCAGACGCTGATGAGTGTGCTGTTGAAGCAGTACGCGAAAACTGACACTACTTCGTTGAAGAAAACAATGGACGAAATTGGCAGGCGTGCGCAAGAGAAGGGACTGACGCCCGAGCTTCTGGATTCAATTCTAAAGGGCGAGTGATTTGCGGGTTGTACTGGACACGATGTTGTTGTTAGCGCGTTGCTGCTTCCTGATTCTGTTCCGCGACAGGCCTTTGATAGGGCGGTTGACCACGGTGAGATCATAATCTCCACGCCGGTTTTGCTTGAACTGGCCGAAGTACTCACTCGCGATAAGCTAAACAAATACTTATCCGAACAAGAGCGGATGCGGTTTTTGGTCGCTCTACTCAAGGAAACCGAGCTGGTCAGCATTACTCAACAGATCAATGAATGTCGCGATGCAAACGACAACAAGTTTCTCGAATTGGCTGTTTGTGGTAACGCGGACGTGCTCGTTAGTGGAGATCGCGATCTGCTGGTTCTGAATCCGTTTCGGGAGATTGATATTGTGACGCCGAGAGATTTTCTGAGTGGCCTCACTCAGCCCCCACCGCCTTCGCCGCATTGATTCGCCCGCCGCTGGAAACCTTACCCTTCAAAGAAGGAAGCACATCAACTGACTTCAAAAGCCTGGCGCGCAGATCGTTGACCGACATCTTCGGATTGTGGGCGAGAATCAGCGCCGCGACGCCGGACACGAATGGCGTCGCCATTGAGGTGCCTTTCTTTTCTGCAAAGCCGTGCTCCAGCCAGGTGCTCAGGATTTCCTGGCCCGGGGCCGCAACGTGCACCGACTTCGCTCCATAGTTTGAAAACGACGCCAGTTGGTCGTTGCGATCCAGGGCCGCGACACCAATTACGTTGCCGAGGTTGTAGCTGGAAGGATAGTGCGGCGTCTGATCGTTGTTGGAACTTGAATTACCCGCAGCGGCCACGAACAGGATGCCTTCGTCAAAGGCTATGCGAATAACGTCTTCGAGGGCCCGCGACTTTGCGGTGGAGCCCCAACTCGCCGAAATGATGCGCACGTTCACGCCCGCGCGCTTCCGATCGATTACATAGTTAATCGCTTCAATCGCGTCTTTCGTGGTGCCGGTGCCGTCGGCATCCATGAATTTCAAGGGCATGATCTTAACCTTCCAGTTCACACCCGCGATGCCGAGTTCGTTGTCGCCTTCCGCCCCGATGATGCCGGCGCAATGCGTGCCGTGCCCGTTATCATCCATCGGATCGTCATTGTCACCGACAAAGTTGAATCCATGCACGTCGTCGAACGCCTCGTCGGAGGACTTCAGATCATCATCCTGGTAGGCCTTAATGATCTGCGGGCGCCACCAGATGTTGTTAACCAGATCGGGATGCGAATAGTCAACGCCACTGTCGAGCACGGCGACCACCACCTGGTCGCTTCCCGTGGTCAACGCCCAGGCGCGCATCGCGCTGATATCGGCTCCGGCCTGGCCATCGTTCTCACCACTGTTAAAGAGTCCCCACTGCCGAGAGAACATCTCGTCGTTGGCATGTACGTGCTTTCCCGCTGACTCGTCATGATCGAGGGTGATTGTGCCGTTAACCTCGGCGTATTCGACTTCGGGAAGAGCGCGGTATTGCGCCACGACCTCGTCGTCGCTCTTGCCGTCCTCGTCTTCGATTACATCCAGACCATCGACTGATTCAATGCGATCTTCGATTTCATCGTTGAGTTGTGCGGTAATGCGGTTAATTGCTTCCGCGGTAGTGCCGGGACGAAAACGCACCAGCACTTCGGCATTCTTGAGGAGTGACTGTGCCTCTGCCGGCGCCTCGCGATTTTCTTTCGACTCCGCGGGCCTGCTTTGCACCGGCTTCGGCCGGCGCTGCCACCTTCGCAGCCCGCCCGCGAAGGCGGCGACCAGAACCAGCAGCAGGGCAATGGCCAGATGGGCCCAGATGTTATTGCGAGACATAGAAGCCATTTCAGATTTCAAATTCCAGATTTCAAATTCCAGATTCCAGATAATTCCAGACTTCAGATCTCAGATGTTGTGATTCTCTCCCTTGAAGTTGAACAGGCGCAACTGTCGCGAACTGGCTCGGTACTCGTAAGTTTTGCCATTCGCCTTCAGTCGAATGCGCCAGCCGGGTGTAATCACCTGGGCGCTCATTTCGTCTTCGATCGGCGCGCCCAGGGCGGCATCCGGAAAGTCAGCCTGCTCGACTGATTCCACTGCGATTTCGTTCTCGCCTATTCCGAGTCGTTGCGACAAATCGCGGCGAGCTGCCTGTTCCTGTTTGAACTCCATGATAAGAATCTCTGTTTGGACAACGACGAAATGGACCAGTCTGTTCCTAAAAAGGTTTGCGCCTCTTGAGCCATTGTGCGCGTCAATCGCGCCGCTAAACAAGATCTCCAAAGCGATGCTGGAGCAGGCTGACCACGACAATCGCCGCGGTTTCGGCTCGCAGAGTGCGCCCGCCCAGCGTGACAATCTCCCAACCGCCCTCGCGGGCCAGTCCAATCTCTTCGTCAGTCCAACCACCCTCGGGACCGACCAGGGCAATGATTTCTGTTGGTTGCCCGGCAAACCTGTTCGTCGCTTCAGCCAACGACCGGCCTTCGCGCTCAGAGAACATCAGGCGAGCAACGCTGGTCGAAGAATCCTTTCCCAGGCCGCCCGGCATATTTACGAGGGCATTCAAGCTGAGCGGCGCGGTCACCTCTGGCACAGCGGCGCGGCCCGATTGCTTCGCCGCTTCCAGGGCGATTCGCCGCCAACGAGTCGCTCGCCGGTTTGCGTCTTCGTTGTCGCGGAGCCGCACGTCCGCGCGCTCTGTCGCCAGCGGCACAATCCGTTTGACACCCAACTCAGTAGCCTTCTGAATGACCAAATCAAACTTCTCGCCTTTCAGCAGAGCGATCGCCAGAGTGAGATGCAGTGGTGATTCAGGACGATTCGGGCCGACCTCGGCGATCACGCGGAGTTTGGTTGAATCTTTCCCGATGGTGTCGATAGCGCAATGAAACTCGCGGCCGGCGCCATCGAAGACGTAGACTTCGTCGCCGCTTTGCAGGCGCAAAACGTCGCGGAGATGGCGCGTCTCTTCCGCACTCAGCGTGGCGGATTTTTCGTCCGGCGCAAACGCGGCCGGCGGTGCGTAGAATCTTCGCAGGGTCATGGTTAGGTCTGGTTCTCTTTGTGACTTTGCGACTTGGCGTGAAATTCCTTCTCAGTTTCTTGAGATTTCACGCAAAGGCGCCAAGTCGCAAAACTCAGACCACCAGCGCGACCCACTCGCCATCATCATAAGTTTCAAAGCTGTCGGCGCCGAGTTCCGGTAAACGCGCCTGCACGAGTTCAAGCTGCGAATCCAGGATTCCGGAAAGAACCAGACGACCACACGTGACACCCAACAGCACCGGAAGTAAGTCAATAATCGTCGGCGCAGTCAGATTCGCGCAAACCAGATCGGCAGATTGTGTCTGCTCATCAACACTGACGGCTCGGAAGTCGATCTGGTCGCCGACGTGGTTCAGCCGCGCATTCTCGCGCGCGATCTCGATGGCGTCGGTGTCAGTGTCATAAGCCTCGACGCGCGCGTCGGGAAACATTTTCGCGGCCGCTATCGCCAGGATGCCGGTGCCGGTGCCCACATCAAGAAAGCTGCCTCCGCGGAAATACTTCTCGATTGCCTTCAGGCACAGTCGCGTGGTTTCGTGCGTGCCGGTGCCAAAGGCCATGCCAGGTTCAATCCGGATGATGATGCGATCTCTTGAAGAGCCGGTCGCTACCCCGACCTGTCGGGGTTCTGTAACCTCGCTCCACGGCGGCGCGATAATGAAGCGGCCGACTTCGACCGGCTGCCAGTCTTTCTTCCACTCTGCCAGCCAATCGCGATCGGGAACTTCGCGGACTTTCAGATCGATGAGCGACGCCAGCGCGAAGTTGTAAATCCGCAGCGCGTCGAGCAAGGCATTGCGCACAATCTCGATTTCAGGATTCAGATCAAAATAGCCGCTCACGATCGCGTCCGCGCTGCCGGCTTCGTTGGTTTCCGTTCCCAGAGCGCCGGCTTCCATCAGGCCATACGCGATCGCCTCGCATGCTTCGCTAAGCACGGTCGCATCAAGTGCGTGCCACCTTTTCGATGAATCGCTCACTGCTTGATTCCCAATTCATCCAGCAGGTAGTTGCGCTCGCGCCAGTCTGCTTCGACCTTCACGAACAACTCGAGGTGACATGAATGGCCGAGCATCGCTTCGATGTCGTGGCGCGCGCTGATGCCGATTTGTTTCAGGCGTTGGGCGCCATGACCGATGATGATCTTCTTCTGCGAAGCTCTCTCGACGAAAATCGTGCAGTAGATACGCGCGTAATCTTCCCGGATCTCTTCGAAGCGTTCAGTCACGACCGCGGTGACATAAGGAATTTCTTCGCCCGTGGTTTCGAGGATTTTCTCGCGCACGATTTCGGAAGCGAGCGCCCGCATCGACTGGTCGGTAAGTTCGTCCGCCGAAAACAGCGGCTCGCCTTCCGGCAAGTGCCTGATCATCTCAGCCAGCAACTGCTCGATCTGGTCGCCCTTCAAAGCCGAGATGGGCACGACGGCCTGCCACTCATGTTCACTCTGGTACCATTCGATCAATGGCAACAACTTTGATTTGTCTTTCAGCTTGTCAGTCTTGTTAAGCAGGAGCAGCGCGGGCTTATCGGACTGCTTCACGAGATCGAGCACGAAGCGATCGCCATTGCCCGTAGCCGCCGAGGCATCGCGGATCAGGCAAACCAGCTCGACGCCGAGCAGCGCGTCGTGGACCGCGGACATCATGCGGCGGTTCAGTTCATAGCCGGGTTTGTGCACACCCGGCGTATCAACCAAAACAATCTGGCCTTCGGGTCGGGTGACGATGCCGAGAATTTTGAAGCGAGTTGTTTGCGGTTTGTTAGAGACGGCCGCGATCTTTTCGCCAACCAGTCGATTGAGCAGCGTTGACTTGCCCGCATTCGGCCGGCCGATCAGGGCGACGTGGCCGGCGCGATGGCCTGCCGCCGGATTATTCGTTTGGTTCTGGGACATCCGGTGGAATCACTATCTCTTCGGGCGGGACGATGACGACTTTGCCGTCTCTCCAGGTAGCGATTGGATTGCCGAGGCGCTTGTGCATCAACAAGGCGTGATTGACGGCGCGTTGGAGAACTTTCTCGATGTCCTTGCCGTGGTCGATGAACAGTCGTTTGGTTAGCTTAATCTCAGTACTCATTTGGACATCTCTTGAAAACGCTCCCAGGGGGTCAACGTGAATAATGCTGGAACCCTCGCCTTCACCACCTTGGGCTATCATTATCGGATTGGGTGATTCGGAATTATCGTACAGGGCCCATGTGTTCGCCAATGGCTGGTACAGTTTTGAGAAGTTTCTCAGCCCGGCGGCGTATCTTCTCCGAATGACCTGTTCGGGTACATCATGCCCTCCGGCATTGACGCGGGCTCGAACTCGCTGCACCGCAAGGTCAGGACTCGGCAACCAAAGAAACATCAATTGGAAGGCATAACCGTCGTCGCGCAACCTCCTAATCCACCCAGCGTAGTGCCTTGCCGCCAGCGTAGTCTCAAGAGCGAAAGTCCTTCGCTGCTCCGCGAGTTCATGCAATCGATTCAGCATCACGCGTCCCGCTTCCAACGCCACGCTTCCCGGATTGAATCCCGAGAGTCCGTGTGCTATCGGGTCGGCATTCACATATTCGAGCACCCCCAACGCGTCGCGCAAGAGAAACGGCGACAACGTGGTTTTCCCCGCGCCATTCGGTCCAGCAATGACGATAACTTGTGGGGGCGTTTCGTTCATGCGGTTTCGATCTGCACCATCGACTACAAACCCTTCAGCGGCTGTCCGAAGGTAAACTCGACGACATGCCAGTCGGGATCGCGCACCATCGCGAAGTAGCCCACCACACCACCAGCATCTATCGGAGGTTGCACCAGGATGTTTTGCTTCCTCGCCTGCTCTGCAATCTGATCCACTTCTTCCCGCGAGGCGCATTGAAAACCGAAGTGATCGAGACGCGCCTTAACCTGATCCTGCACGATGACCAGTACGAAGACTGGATCTTCACCTGACGGAGTAGCCGGGCCGAGCCAGACATTGTGGCGGCCTTCGAGCCGACGATCGCGCACGATCGAAAGACCGCAGAACGAAGTATAGAACTCGACTGAAGCGTCGAGGTCGCTTGCGTTGATTGTGATGTGTGTCCAGCGGGCCGCCATCGTGAATCTAATCACTACCTTCTCACGATGATTATTGATCACTTCGCGTTTTCCGCGAAGATTTGTACCAGATTAAGCAATGTCTCTGTGCTCTTCTCCAGCCCGCGGCGCGAATTGAACTCCAGTTTGCCGTGAAAGTTCTGGCCGCCGGTGAACAGATTCGGGCAAGGCAATCCGTTGAAGGTCAGCCGGGCGCCGTCGGTGCCGCCACGGATCGGTTTGATTTTCGGCGTTAATCCCGCCCGCCGCGCGGCTTCCATCGCATTTTCCGTTAACTGCGGATAGTTCTTGAGCACTTCCTTCATGTTCTTGTAATTCTCTTTGACCTCAATACCGATTTTGATGTTGGGAAATCTCCGTTGTGTCAGGCTGGCCATTCGGCGCAACATTCGTTCTTTCGTGTTAAGACCGCTTACATCAAAATCGCGCAGCAGGATCTTCAGGCTTGATTCTTCGACGTCGGCCACTCCGGCATACGGATGAACAAAACCGACGCGGCCTGCGGTCGTCTCGGGCAGCATGTTTGGCGGAAAGCGCGAGAGGTAGTCGGCAAGTGCGTACATGGCGTTGACCATGATTCCTTTGGCGGTGCCGGGATGCGTGCTTTTGCCTTTGAAAGTTATGGTGGCCGTGCGTGCGCTCCAGGTTTCGTTGCTGATTTCTCCCAGCTCCTCGCCGTCCACGGTGTAGGCGAATTGGGCGCCGAAACCCTTCACATCGAACTTCTCAATGCCGCCGCCGATTTCCTCGTCAGGAGTGAACGCGATGGCGAGCGAGCCATGTTTGATTTGCGGATTCTGTCGCAGTGTGTCGATCATCGTCATCATCTCTGCGATGCCTGACTTGTCGTCGGAGCCGAGCAGGGTGGTACCGTCGGCGGTGATGATGTCATCGCCAATCATCGTTTTGAGGATTGGATTTTTCGCGACGCTGATGACCTGGGTTTTATCATTCGGCAGGACGATGTCGCCGCCTTGATAGCTTTTGTGGATGATCGGATTAACATTCGTGCCCGAAACCGCCGGCGAGGTATCCATGTGCGCAATCAAGCCAATCACCGGCGCTTTCGTATTGTCCGGTAAATTGCCAGACACCGACGCATAGACGATGCAGTATTCGCTGAGGCGGACGTTCTCGGCGCCCAGCTCTTTCAGCTCTTTAACCAGAAGACTTGCCAGATCGCATTGCTTTTTCGTGCTCGGCACAGTGGTCTGATCTTCCGCCGACTGTGTATCGATCTTCACGTAACGCAGAAACCGCTCCATTGCCGTTTCTGCCGGAGCCTTCAATTGGCCCTGCGCCGCGGCAAAACCTGCACAACTTAGAATAAGAACTACACCAAGAATTGACTTCATCTTGTACCTTTCGAAATTTGGAAACGCTTCCGCGGGAGAGTGGGGATTGACTACCTGGATGCCGGAAAGCAAGAGCGCGCTGCCTTGTGACAGAAGGTCATCTTTGGTGACTGCGTGATGAACCCACCCGCTAACGCAGGTTGGTACTGACCTATTTCATCGCCAGCTCGCCGTTCAGCTTCATGATCTCGAGCGTCATGTCGGCGGCGGCGTACATGTCTTTCACGTCCAGCCATTCCTTGACGGTGTGAATGGCGCGCATGCCGGTGCCCAGGTTCGCGCATTCGATGCCTTTGCGGTTGAAAATGTTTGCATCGCAGCCACCGCCTGAAGCCATCGTCTTCACATCCAGGCCCATACGCTGGGCCGCCTTAATCACCAGTTGGACGACGTGCGAGCTGTCAGGCACGTCCATCGATGAGTAGTCGCGTTCGACATGCGTTTCGACTGAGGCTTTCGTGGTCTTACCCTCGACCGTGACTTCGTATTTGGCAGCCGCGTCCTCCAGGCATTTGGTCATGTGCTGCGTTTGGGCTTCCAGCTTCTCTTCGCTGTGCGAGCGGGCCTCGCCTTTCAGCACGACCAGATTCGGAATGATGTTCGTAGCCATGCCGCCTTCGATCTGGCCGATGTTCGCGGTCGTTTCTGAGTCGATCCGGCCCAGCTTCATCACGGCCAGGGCTTCGGCGGCGATCTTGATGGCCGAAATCCCATCTTCAGGAGCGACGCCGGCATGCGACTCGAGTCCATGAATCCGGTATTCCATGTGATTCGATGAGGGACCTTTGGTGAAGAGGAAACCTGGGTCGTCTGAGTCGAATACGATTCCGTACTTTGCCTTAATCTTCGAGACATCAACGTTCTTTGCGCCCAGCAGGCCGACCTCTTCGCAGATGGAAAAAATAGCTTCGATGGGCGTATGCGGAACGTTCTGTTCCTGCAAACAGCGAATCACTTCGATTACCACGGCACAGCCGGATTTATCGTCGCCACCCAGGACGGTCGTGCCGTCGGTGCGAATGATGTCGCCTTCGATGATCGGTTTGACGCCTTCGCCGGGAACGACCGTGTCCATGTGCGCGCTCATCATGATCGACTCGGCGCCGGGAATCGTGCCCGGAAAACGCGCGATGACGTTGCCGGTGTTGCCGCCAACCTTCTCGCCCGCGCCGTCGATCTCGACTGTGGCGCCCATCGCTTCACAATACTTCTTGAGACGCTGTGCGACGTCGCGTTCCTTGCGCGAGTGGCTGTCGATTTGGACCAATTCGAGCAGCAGGTTCTTGATGCGTTCCTGGTTAATCATGCGGACCTCCGTCAAGGTTTTCGGGTTTCAAGTTCCAGGTTCGCTAATCGAACACGAAGCTTGAAACCTGAGACTTGAAACTGTTTTGAGCCATCCTACTACACTTGCGGGGACGCTACGAAACCGCCGCTCTCCACTTATCGCCCCGCTGATTGAGCTCATCAAGGGCGCGCTGTAAGTCGTCGCGCTTTGCGTTCAGCTCTTCTTCTTTCGCGTCAGGCGCCACATAGATGGGCGCGGCGATGTTAACCAGCGCCCGAGTGAAAGGCTTCGGCACCTGGAACCCGTCCCAGCTTTTCTTTGCATCCCAAGATTTTGCCGCGGTAATTGTGAACGGCAGTATGGGATGGCCCGTCTTCTTTGCCAGCAGAACCGCGCCCATTTTAGCAACGTAGCGCGGCCCCTTTGGGCCATCAATCGTAAACGCCGTGGGACAGCCGGCGCGCATCAGGCGCACCATTTCAATGACCGCGCCGGTGGCACCGCGCGTGGATGAACCGCGGGCCGCGCCATAGCCGAATCGTTGAATGAAGCGGGCAATGTATTCGCCGTCAAAACTCCGTGAAGTCATCACCACGATACGGCGTTGCCGCCAGAAGTAGGTCGAGAGGAATACCCGATTGTGCCAGAACGTGTAAATGGGAATGCTTCCTGCGCGCGACGCGGCTTCCCAATTCTCCCAACCTTCGACTTCGAACTTAACGGTGCGACCAAGGACACGGATGAGAATGAAGAACGCCAGATCGGCCGCGCGAATCAGGATGCGGTCTTTGAATGAGTAGTTCGAGAGAGGGGCGAAAGAGTAGGCGCGATCGATGTTGGCTGATGGTGTTCGCTTTTCGCCGGCGACAATTCGTTGTGAAAAAACATCCATTCTGTGTGCTCAGATCGCTGGTGATTTGATGAGGTCTCTGTTCGTACGCATTTCAAACGCAAAGGACGCAAAGGGATTTGCAAAGGTACGCAGAGGACTGTCTTCTTCGCGGCCCTTTGCGGAATACTTCGCCTCCTTCGCGTTTAAGTCTTTGGTCTCTGTCATCACGTCTAAGCTAGTAGATTTCAGGTTCGCCTGGCGGCCGCGTCTTCCAACGTCGATGAATCCACAGCCACTGGTCAGGATAGCGCCGCACGTATTTCTCGACGACCTTGGTAAACAGTTGAGTCAACCGCTGCACGTCTTCTTCGTCGTTGCCGGAGCGTTCGAAGCTGAGCGGCTCATCAACCTTAAGCAGAAAGCGCCGCCGTTGTTGGTCCCACGGAGCAAACACCGGCAGCACGGCAGCTTCGGTGCGCAGCGCGAGTTTTGCCAGCACGAAAGTTGTCGACGCCGGCACGTCGAAAAAATCGACGAAGGTTCCTTCGCGATCCAGCGTGTTCAGATCAACCAGAATCCCGAGCGTGCCGCCTGTCTGGAGTATCTGAAGCATCTCGCGGGCGGCAGAGCGCTTGTCGATAGTACGATTGCCCAGCCGCGTGCGCCGGCCCTCGATCAGTTTTTCAATCTTCGGATTATCGATCCGCCGCACCAGAAAGCTCAAAGGACAGCCGAAAAGCGAAAGCGCGAAACTGGAAAGCTCCCAGGCCCCAACGTGGCCAGTGAAGAGAATGACACCGCGGCCACTCTGCTGCGCTGCCTCGATGTGCTCCAGTCCTTCGCAATCGATCATCTGCCGCAAGGTCTGAGGGCTCGCGGTCGCAAAGTGACTGAAGACACCCAGCAGCCGGCCCAGGCTTTCAAAACAGCCGCGCAGCAAAAGCCGGCGTTGGCTTTGACTCAAATCCGGAAATGCAAGCACCAGGTTGCGGTCACCGGTGCGCCGCAGCCGGCCGGAAAGATAGTAAAAGCCGCGGCCCAGCTTCGAGCCCAGGAACAAAGCCGCTCGCAGCGGCAGCAAGCCGAAAGCGAAAAGCAGGGAACCGGCAATCAGGTACTCGAGATCGATTTGCAGTCTGGATTTGCTCATCAGTGGATGCGGTTTGAGAGGTGAGTGTAGCGCACCCTGCGCATCAACGATAAGCAGCAAAGACAAAGATCTGGAGTATCCATATCATTCGAACGAACTTATCACTAGAGCGACCCTCGCCGCCGCCATCCAAAGCCGATGCCATTTGCTCGTCAGGTGTGTCTTCCTCTGATATATTCTGCAACGCGATTGGCGATCGTTTCGTATTCCACCGTAGAAAGGCCTTCGGCTAAATCTCTCCGCTGCCGAATATTTCGATCAGATGCACCAGGGCGGTAACGACCAGTGTCGAATACTCATCGTTGAGAGCAGCGATGACATTCGTGCCGGTCTGGCTGATGCGTTGAGCCAACTCGGTCACTCAGTAACAGTGGAAGACGAGCGAGGTAAAGCTCTGGCTCGCGCGGACCTGGCTGAATTCGATCTGCTGGTAAGCGATCTGGTCGATCGAGAGCCGGCCACGGAGCCTGAGACGGTGAGATCGTTCAAGATGGCCGTGACCAGCCTGCAAGCGCGGCGCACCATCGCGGAGTTGCACGACATCATCGAGAAGACCCTCTCATTCAAACTCAAGCGCATCGATGCCGATAACAAAGCAGTCAACATTCGTGAAAAGATCGACCTCGAGCTGCCCAGCGATCTTACCCTGATGAACGCCGTGCTCGAATACCTGCTGGATCGCGTAGCGAAGTTAGGCTTGATTCAGGTCGAGCAATCGAATCTGTTCGTAGCGCTGGATGAAGCTTTTGTGAACGCGGTAAAGCACGGTAATCGAAATGATCCTTCGAAGCTTCTGCGCGTCACCGCGGAGTTGTCAGCCCACGAAGCGATCTTCACAATAGAAGATGAAGGCGACGGTTTTGACGTGCGTGAGATTCCCGATCCGCGTGACCCGGCGAACCTTTTCAAATCCTCTGGTCGCGGCGTGCTGCTGATCTACAACATCATGGACGAAGTCGAGTACAGCGAGCGCGGCACGCGACTGAAGATGGTCAAGCGTCCCGAGTCGAGCGCGCCGGCCAACTGATTCTCGCGGATCTAATATGGAAGCAGTGCCCGCAAGTGAAACTTCTGACGCCGCGCGTCTCGCGACCGCCTCAAGACTTACGACTGACAGCGCTTTTTCCAGCAAGAGTTTTCTGCGTGGTTTTCGTTTCTGGTTACCGCCGGCTTTGGTGGCCCTGGTCCTCACGCTGATCTATCTCAACCCGTTTATCGGCGACTGGGATGGGTTGGATTACACCGTGTTCTCTTTGCGGGGCGTGCCTTCTTCGATGGCCCTGGGCCGATCTCTATTCACCATTTTCAACCACTGGCTGTACACGCTGGCGCATGCGTTGTTCGGCGTCCAACCTGCCCAGGCCTATCTCCTCTTCAAATATGCAGTCGTCGTCCAGACGCCGCTGGCGGTGATTGTTTGTTGGGTGCTGGCTCGCGATCTCACCGGATCGGTCTATTCAGCAACCATCGCGGCACTGCTGGTCGCGCTCTCGCCGATGTTGGTGATCTATGGCGGCCAGGTAATGACCGATGTGCCGTCCGTTTTGTTTTTGGCGGCCGCTTTGGCGGTCCATCTTCGCGGAGTGCAACGGCGGCGGGTTTGGTTAATCTTGGCCGGCGCGGCGTTGCTGGGTCTGGGCGTCAACCTGAGAGAGACGGTGGGGCTTTATCTTGTCTGGTTGGTAATTGCTCCGTTTGCCGGCGGTTGGAAACTCGATCGGCGCACCATCGCAGTACTGGCCGGGTCGCTGGCTTTCTTTTTTGTTTTTGCTTTTGGAATCTTCGCGATTTGGTTCGCCTCAAGTCCGGTTTATCGCGCCGACTGGCACATTTGGCTTTCGTCGATGCAGCGTGAGTCCGCGCGCCATCCCGTAGGCGTCGCCAACCTGCGCCCGTTCTTTATTTATTTTTTCCTGGCCGCGCCTTTGATTTTTGTTGCCTTACCGATAGCGGCCTGGAAGGAATGGCGCGAGCGCGGACGGACGCTAACGTTGACGGCCGCCGCGGTCGCGTTGTTCGCGACGGCAATGCTGTTCTTCAACTACAGCACGACGATTAACTGGCGATATTTTTTGACCGGCTTGCCGGCGCTCGCGCCTTTGGTGGGTGACTACTTTGTCAGGTCGCAAACTGAGAGGCTAGGAAGTAAACGGCGCGGCTTTGTAACCGCGATCGTGGGTGTGGCTCTGGTAGCCGGCTTGATGGGACTCCTGATTAGCCCGGCCGGTGGTGAGTACTTCAATCGTTTGGCGCTGGCCAAAACCTACGATGCGCGCCTGAATCTGATGCCGCGGGATGCGGTGGTGATTGCAGGTGCGCAAACGGTGGCGGTTAATTACTGGCAAGGGATTGGCGCCGGAGAGTGGGACGCAATTGGTGTCGGCGCCGGTTGGCCGCAGGGAAAACTGCAAGAGAAGATCGCGAACTATCTGAAATCAGGCCGACGCGTTTTCCTTGATGCAGACCCGCGGTGGTGGCAGCCATGTTCGTGGCACCTCAGCGAGATCGACGAACTGGCAAAGATCGAAACACACTTTCATTTTCGCCGGGTCGCGCCGACTGTTTTTGAAATACGACCTTTGGACGATCCATCCGCGACGGATCAACCTCACCTGGAAAATTTGCTGCCAGAGAACCGGCCCGAGGAAGTGAAGAAGTGTTTTAATTCGGGGTGAATAAATCGCACGGCGCGTCAAGCAGCTTTTCGTCTAATTCCGAGAAGTTTGTTGACAAAGCTAGGGCTGGGAGTATAGTCGCGGTCAATCAACGGTTCTCTGCAACGGAGTGTCGCCACGATGATTCTCAAACTAACAGCAATTGCATGCGGTTTATTTCTCTTAGGATTTAGTATTACCGCCGCCCTCAAAACCCCTCAAGAGTATTCGAGAGACAAGTCCATCGCTTCATTAGCACAGCGAACTAAGAAGCAAGGGAAGACAAGGGCGGAGGCTCCCGGTCTGATTATCGATTATGCGGGGGGGAATATAGGCCTGGATGAAGCGCTCCAGAATTACAGCGTGGTAATAGGTGAACCAATCGAAAGCAAGAGCTATATAACTGCCTCTGCGGATGAAATAGGTACGGCTTACAAGTTCAGAGTTCTGGAGATTCTCTCGCAAAGAAACGCCGTCTTTTGTAATGGCTGTCCTCAGGTAAACGATGTTTCTGGCAAGCTTCCACCGGCTCTTTATAATGAGTTCCTCTTAGAGTTATCCGGGGGAACCGTTACAGTCGATGGCGTCGAAGTTACGATGCCCAGCAGCGGAATGCCGAAATTTGAAGCCGGCCAGAGATATCTCATGTTTATCTCTTTTACTCCCGGGGGCATGGCAACCCTGATTGGTGGTCCTTCTGGACTCTTCCGAATTACGTCCGACGAATCGCTGGAAGCTATGGGCAACGGTAAACACCGCCTAGCCGTGGAAATTGCAGCCCGATTTTCCAAGAGCTTGGCCAAGTTTAATCAGAAGATCAAACGCTAACTCACAAAGGTCGAGGTAGGAAGATATGTCCCGATTCAACCTTTTTCCCATATTCCTCTTTGTCTGCCTCATTCTATTCGGCGCTGCAACAATATCTCTTTCAATAGGCTGTCCCGATTGCTTTTTCAATAATGATGAACCGATGAATGGACCAGCCTCCGGCGATGGCCGCCGAACCATTTCCATTAAGATTGATTCAAGTTGGGGAACGACAACAAACGCACAAATTTGGAATGCTACTCAAGATGCGAAGAATGGATGGAATGACGCGACTGATTCAAACAACCCACCCAACAAGACTGGTTATTTCCTCGACGTGCAACAGGGCAGTCAGAACCCTCAGATAATAATCAAAAAGGGAACCCCAGCGGGCGGGGCCTGTGCTAGTGTGACTAATCATGGTCCGCCTTACACCATTACCCTGCCTGAGTCGGTTCTTAATAACTCAGCCGCGCAAATAAAGGCCATAATCGAACATGAAATTGGTCACCCATTCGGCTTAGCTAATGACGACAGTTGTCCGAGCGTTATGAATTCGGCTGATGCCGCATGTGCGCCTGCCAATGCCATTAAGCCGGCGGACGTGGTCGGTGTAAATAAGAACTTCGGACCTAACCGAAATTCCGAATGCTTCGCTGACCTCAATACAGGTCAGACGTGCTTGTGCCCGGAACCGACGCCGACGCCGACGCCGACACCCTGCCTAGCAAACGGTATGGCCTGTTCTTGGTATGGTGACTGCTGCAGCAACTCGTGTAATGAATGGACGCTGACTTGCCAGGAGCCCATAGAAGGAGGTTGCACGCCAGAAACCTGTCCGGGTCAATGTTTTCAAGGCCTGTGTACCCAGACACCTATAGTGATTGACGTGCTCGGGAATGGCTTTAATCTTACTAATCTGGCGGGTGGGGTGACCTTTGACCTGAACGCTGATGGGACGGCAGAGCATCTTTCCTGGACCTCGGCGGGCGGCGATGATGCCTGGCTTGCGCTCGACCGCAATAATAACGGCACAATCGATAATGGCACTGAGTTGTTTGGCGACTTTGCGCCACAGCCTGATCCTCCAGTAGGCGAGTTAAGGAACGGCTTCCTCGCTCTCGCTGAGTATGACAAGCCACAGAACGGCGGGAACAGCGATGGCAGAATCAACAAGCAGGATGCCATCTTCACTTCGCTGCGCCTTTGGCAGGACGTGAATCACAATGGGGTCTCTGAACCAAGTGAGCTTTTCAAGCTGCGTGAACTTGGCGTTCACTCCATAGATCTCGATTACAAAGAGTCGAGGCGAAGAGATCAATATGGCAATTGGTTCCGCTATCGAGCGAAAGTCAAAGATGCGCGGGGGGCGCAAGTCGGACGCTGGGCGTGGGATGTATTCCTGGTGACAGCGCCATAGAAACTGGCTCGGGCGTCCCGCCTGTAAAATAAGTCAATCACGCGCAGGATACGCGTGCCACCAATCAAAACGCCCGCAGGCCCTTTCGAGCTTGCGGGCGTTTGTCTATTTGAAACTAACTACGCCGACCTTAACTGCACGACCGCAGCAGGCTGAGCCGGAACAAAGTAATCATTGATCCCGGGGAACAGGGTTTCCTGCCAGTGAGGTTTCTTCGAGATCCACGAGTTCACCATTTCGGCATCGACCGGACGCGAGAACAGGTAGCCTTGTCCGTACTGACACTTCAGTTTGCGAAGCTGCATTAGTTGACTCAGGGTCTCGACACCTTCCGCCACAACTTCCATTCCCATGTTTTCCGCCAGCGAGACGACGGTGCGGACGATCTCGATATTCTCAGCCGCCTCGCCGATACGTCCCACAAACGAGCGATCTATCTTTAAAGTGTTGACCGGGAACCGGTGCAGATAACTTAGCGAAGAGTAGCCGGTGCCAAAGTCGTCGATGCTCAGTTGCACGCCGAGCTCTTTAAGACGATTCAATATGCGAGCGGCCATCTCGGCATTTTCCATCACGGCGCTCTCGGTGATCTCGAGTTTCAAATGGCGCGCCTCGACGTGCGTCTCTTCCAGAATCTCGCGGATGTCGCTGACGAGACTGGGTTGCGCCACCTGCTTGCTGGAAAGGTTAACGCTCATGAACAGCGAGCGATTCGCCGGCGATTGCCACTGCCATTTACAGAGTTGCTGGCAGGCCCGCTTCAGAATCCACAGACCCAGCGGAACGATCAGGCCGGTATCTTCGGCGAGCGGAATAAAGTCGGAAGGATTGATGAACCCGCGCTCGGGATGCTGCCAGCGAATCAGAGCTTCAAAGCCGGCCAGGTTTCCGTTCTCGAGTGAAACGATCGGCTGGTAATAAACGCGCAGCTCTTCGCGATCTATCGCGCGGCGCAGGTCGTTCTCCATTTGCAGCACATAGACAGCGTGCGTGTGCATGCCCTTATCGAATACTTCGTAGCACGCTTTCCCCTGGGCTTTGGCGCGGTACATGGCCGTGTCCGCATCGCGCAGCATATTTTCCGGATGGTCATAGCCGGTCGAGCTGACAGAGATGCCAATGCTGGTAGAGGTAAAGACTTCGTGGCCACTAAGATTGAATGGCGAGAGCAGCTTTTCCTGGATTCGCCGGGCCATGTTGGTGGCCTCAGACTGGTTGGGGATTCCATCCAGCAAGATCGCGAATTCGTCGCCGCCCAGCCGCGCCACCATGTCGACTTCACGAATGCAGCTTTCCAGGCGCCGCGCCATAGCGATGAGTAGTTGATCGCCGATCGAGTGACCGAGGCTATCGTTTACGTTCTTGAAGCGATCCAGATCCAGAAACAGCACCGCAAACTGATAATCTTCGTGGTTCTTGGCGCGCTCAATTACGAATTTCAGGTTTTCAGCCAGCAGCGCACGATTAGGCAGACGGGTCAGCGCATCGTGAAAAGCAGCGTGACGAAAGTGGTCTTTGCTTTCCTGTAACTGAAGGCTGATGCGTTCCTGCTCGGCGATATGGCGACTAAGTTCTTCGACGTGGCGCTCGGCCTGTTCGGCGCGCTCGCGCTCAGCCTCTGCGCGCGCGCCTTCGGCTTCGGCCCGCTCTCGCTCGGCTTGCTCGGCTTGTTCCGCGGTGGTCTTAATCTCGTCCAGATATTTGTGGTAGGTGAAGTAGACAATCGCGATGACCGGAGTTCCCACGATGAGGATCGTGACACCGGCCTTTTCAATCGAATTCGAACTCACCGCGGCGACCACTGCTCCCACCAGATAAGTGAACGATGTCCAAAGATAATGTTTTTGCCATGTCCGCCAGATCGGCTGGCCGGCTTTGAGGGCCTCGCCCACGGCGCTAAGACCGGTGTTCGAGAAATACTGCACCATGGCCATCGTGGCAATCGCCGCTACGAAAGACGAGAATTCAAGTGATCTAAGATTAGCGAGAGGCCCAAAGAAAATCCGCAAAGTAACGACTGTAACAAAGGTCGAGCAAACCATCATGCCGGAATTGAAAAAGATCGTTATTGGCTTCCGGCTGATCCGAAGAGCCCCAAAGAGGCCGTCGGCTACGGCCAGCAGTACGGCTGCGAAACCGCCATAAAGCAGCAGGACCAAAAAGATGAAAGTGTCTGAAACGGTAATGTTGGTGTTGATGCGCGGAATCTGAATAGCGAGTCGCGAACTAATCAGTATCATCGCCGCGGCCAGGACCAGGAGCCTCAGGTCGAGTCTCGGCATCGGCAGCCAAATGGCTGAATAGCTCACGGCCGCTGCTCCGAATGCCACGACCACCCACCGGTAGGTGTCCGCTAGTCTCTGTGTGCGTGTTAGTTCTGCCTTCACGGTTGTGTCTCGCCGGCAATGTCAGCGCAGATAGATGGTTTCGTAGTCGCTGTGAAATTGATAACCGGCCTTTTCATAGAACTTCAGGGCCGCCTTATTGCGTTCGTTTATCGTCAGGCAGACCGACCGGCTGCGTTGAAGTAACATCGAAGACAGTGCCGTCAGGCAGCGCCGTCCGTAGCCCTGGCGCCGCTCTTCCGCATGCACGTGGACGCCTTCCAGGTAAGTAACCTCCGGAGTCTCGCTAACGACATCAGCTTTGAAGATCAATCTGTTGTCCTGAATCCAAACCCAGACGCGGCCTTGTTCGATCCGCCGCGCGGTGCGATTGCGAAAGCCGCCGGGATCTTTTTGCATTGGGTTGATGCCACCCTCTTCAAAGGCCATCGCCGAGTTCACGGCCATGACTTTCTCGAGATCGCCGAGGGTTGCCGGCCTTAGATCATCAAGTCTCTCCGGCGTAGTTAAGGGCTCGATCTGTTGAAACAACATCTCGCGACAGATCAAACGCGGTTCAAGCCCGCTGCTGGCATAGTATTTCCAAAAGTTGTTGATGGTTTCCTGCTCGCCTCGGATGAGAGAGGCATTCAGACAATTGCGAGCCAGACGCGCAAAAGAGGCCAGCGAGTTTTCAGTGCGGGCCTCGATCACCGTAGCGTGGCCGATCAGGGCAACTCCCTCCAGCAGGCCATATCGATCGCGACACGCGTAAAACGATCCGCGATTATGTGGGCTTAACAAACCGTTGTCGCGGATCAGGCTGGCCATAAAAACGGTGTGTATCGGACGCGCCGCGAGAAACTCAACCACTTCTGATTCGTCGGACTGGTTCAGTTCAACGATATTGCAGGGTTCATCGCGGGTAAATACATCAAGCGACCTCGCTTCGTATTCGTGCCGCATGAGTGTGACTGCCATCGTTGTTCCTCTTATCTACGTTTCCATCCAAGTGCCGTGAGCGCCGGCTTTCCGCAAGTACCGGCGCTCCGAATTGCAAAGAGCAGGTTAAGGCTCAGGCTCTGGCTGCATTCCTTCTCCGTCGTCGCCCCCGATCAGTGCTTTGATAGACATCGCTTGTACGGCAGAGTCACCCAATACCACGCCATCTCCGAGGATGACGCCATCTCCGAGGATGACCCCGTCGCCCAGAATGACGCCGTCGCCGAGGATGACGCCGTCGCCGAGGATGACCCCGTCACAGAAGATTG
>Ga0137442_1000002_pt1 | contig 189200 bp, 167 predicted proteins | sample EasRivERMGT266_2_FD_102329 | JGI IMG/M metagenome (GOLD analysis project Ga0137442, IMG submission 102329) | Soil microbial communities from meander-bound floodplain in the East River, Colorado, USA - East River MetaG ERMGT266_2 | ecosystem: Environmental > Terrestrial > Soil > Floodplain ... | reverse complement strand
CCTGACGCAATGGGCCCAGGTACAAGTGCAGGAGCGCGTGCTGGGCCGCGTGCTGGGCAGCTCGCAACCTGCCTCGGCGCCCTGGCCGATTCGACTCTTCAAGAGATTTCCCGTGCTGCGAAGGATACCGGCGCGTTTGATTGGAATTGGTGTTCGACCTGAGCATGTGAGGACGCCTCAAACCTTCTAGACAGGATCTACAAGATTCACAGGATTAGCAATTGAGCAGTTGAGATCCGCGGAATTCCCGCATTCCTGCGGGCCCCTTATCTTGTTATCGTTATCTTGTAAATCCTGTTAATCCTGTCAAAGTTATGAACTGAGCATCCGCTCGATCACGCCATAACTCGCTTCGAGAGCTTCCGCAAGTCGCTCTGGTTGATTGCCGCCGCCTTCGGCCATGTCGGCTTTGCCGCCACCTTTACCGCCAATCATGGGCGCCAGCTCCTTGATGACCAGCCCGGCCGGAACTTTCTTGGTGAGATCGTCCGACGTACGCACGATGAGCGAGGCTTTGCCGTCATTGCTGCGTCCGATCACGACCACTCCTGATTTGATTCGGGCGAGCAGCGTGTCGGAAAGCTGCCGCATGCCGGCAGAGTCCAGCCCGCTCGCTTCATGCGCGATGACGCGCACGCCTCGAACCTCGCGCGCGTCATCACCATTTGATCCCGCTTGACCAGCGGCCCCGGTTGCGATCTTCAATTTCAGGTCTTCAGCTTCGCGGCGCGCTTTTTTCAATTCGTCCTGAAGCTTGCTGATCATTGCGGGCAGTTCAGCGCGAGAAGTTCTCAGGTCGCTGGTGACCTGAGAGATGATCTGTTCGTCTTCACGAAAGCGTTCGTAAGCATCGATGCCGGTAATCGCGCGGATACGCCGCACGCCGGAGGCGATCGATTCGTCGCTGGTGATCTTGAAGACACCAATGTCGCCCGTCGCGCGCACGTGCGTGCCGCCGCAGAGTTCTTTCGAGAAGATTGCTTCTACGCCTCTGATAGAAAGCACGCGCACTTTCTCGCCGTACTTCTCGCCAAAGAGGGCCATCGCACCGGAACGCATCGCCTCTTCAACCGCCATCTCGTCGGTTTGCACGGGTTCGTTGCGCAGGATGTGATAGTTCACCAGGCGTTCGATCTCTTCGATCTCGGCCGCGGTCAAAGGTTGATAGTGACTGAAATCAAAGCGCAGATAATTCGGGGCGACGACAGAGCCCGCTTGTTTGACGTGCGTTCCCAGGACCTCGCGCAGCGCGGCGTGCATCAAGTGCGTCGCCGTGTGATTGCGCCGGGTAGCGTCGCGCTTTTCGACATCGACTTCAGCCGTGACCGTGTCACCAACTTTCAAAATTCCCTTTTCGACTTTGACCTTGTGAACGATTAATCCCTGGGCGGGTGAGTAAGTATCTTCAACGGTCGCCATCAATGTGACACGCGCATCCTGCGCGTGATTCACGGGCGGGACGCCCGTGCCACTATCACCACGGCCCGGCGCGATGAGGTCAGTACCGGGAGCGGTAGCGACCGGGTTAATCAGTCGACCCACATCCCCAACCTGTCCACCACTCTCGGCATAGAACGGCGTTTGATCCAGAATGACTTCGCCTTCATCACCGTCGTTCAGCGATTGGACTTCAATCTCACTTTTGATAAGTGAAATGACTTTTGCATTTTCGACCCGTGTATTTTCATAGCCTTTGAACTCGGACCTTGTATCTCGCCGGCGTGACAAAGCAACGTGGACTGGCTTGATCTTATTGCCGTCACCCGCTCTTTTCTGAACGCTGCCCTGTTGAAAGTCCTTCAAGGCGTTTTCTATTACGCTTCTGAATGCTTCTTCTTCGAGGAAACGAACGTAAGACGCGTGTAATGTTCTCTCGTCTATGATTTCAAGATCATCCTGAGCCAAAATCACGTACATGAGATCTATCGGCGTCCCGAACGTGTCATAAAGTCGAGCGAGTTCTTGAATAGAAACCTCCACCCGATTGGGGATTCCGATTGTCCATCTCCCTTTGCTCGACTTGATTAGCTCCTCAAGTTTGCTGAGACCTACGGTCAATGTGGTACCAAACCGCTCCTCTTCCAACTTCACCATCTTCTCAATGAACTCGCGATGACTCTCCAGTTCCGGATAAGCCTCACCCATCTGATCAACGACAAAGTTCGTCACCTTTGAGAAGAACAGACCCTCAAGTCCCAGCGCATGCCGCCCCTGATAGATCGCCCGCCGCATGATCTTTCGCAGGACGTAATTCCGTCCTTCGTTGCCGGGCAGAATCCCATCAGCGATTGAGAAAGCAGTCGCCCGCGCGTGATCGGCAATCACCCGGCAGGCAAACTGTTTCGGCTCGTCTAAGTCTTTGTACACGCTCATAAATCTTACTTCTGTTTTAAGATCGCAACTACCGCTTCAACTATCTCTAAGGCTAGCACGACGGAAGCTCTGCCAAATGCTGCCACGCTCTATCCTCCTCCGGTGTGTTCCATTCTTCAGCGAGCGATTGTTCGCTCAGCAAGGCCGTTTCGGAAACCTCAATCTTTGGCTCTTCGTCCAAAATCGTAACTAGAGCTCGCCGGTTTTTCTCCAACTTAATATTCTCATGCAGAATGATTCGACCCTGGGTGTCGATCGTTGCTTCAAGTGTCTGGCTCATTTTTGTGACTCTCCTTGCGAAAGCTGCGCCGTAAACTCAACAATCGGATGGATCAGGTCCGTCTCGTAATTCGACTTCACGCCCTGCAACACCACCGCGAGACGCTCCAGGCCCATCCCGGTATCAACTGAAGGCGCGGGGAGAGGCGCCAGAACGTACTTGCCTGGCTCGGATTCAGAACGGTTGTATTCCATGAATACCAAATTCCAGATTTCAGTAATCGTGTCGCCGGGGCCGTTGACGTTGGCAGCGGAGTTCTCAGCATCGCCCGAGTCAGGACCCATGTAGTAATGAACCTCGCTGCATGGCCCGCACGGACCAGTGTCGCCCATCTGCCAGAAGTTGTCTTTGCGACCGAAGCGCAAAATTCTTTCACGCGGCGCGCCGACCTGCTGCCAAAACTTTTCGGCATCTTGATCCGGTCCCACTTCGTCATCGCCCTCGAAGACCGTGAACCACATGCGCGCCGGATCAAGCTTGTATTCATTTACCAAAAGGTCCCAGGCAAACTTGATTGCGTCTTCCTTGAAGTAGTCGCCGAAGGAGAAATTGCCTAGCATCTCGAAAAAAGTCTGATGCCGCGCGGTCTTTCCTACTTCGTCGAGATCGTTGTGCTTGCCGCCCGCGCGCAGGCATTTCTGCGACGAACACGCGCGCACGTACTCACGCTTCTCGATCCCGAGAAAGACGTCTTTGAACTGATTCATGCCCGCGTTAGTGAACAGCAGAGTGGGATCGTTGGCAGGCAGCAAAGGACTGGAGCGCACGCGCGTATGCGCATTTCCCTCGAGGCGCTCGAAGTACTGCAAAAACTTTTCGCGAATTTCGTTGCCAGTCATGGTCAGTTGGAGTTTAGCATGTGCGCCAACGGCTCGGAAAACAACGCTGCGGATAGATAGAGTCTTCGTTTGAAAACAGGCGTACAGAGTACCGACTTCAGTCGGGCTCTTATGTGGCGGTGAAAGAACCCAACTAAAGTTGGTACTCTAAACACCTCTGAGCTTAGACACTTCCCTCCGGCAAACTCGAACCGATTGCCGTTTGAGACTGTTTGACTCAGGGATTGATTTGTCATACAAGACGGTACTTTCGGACTGGGACCCGAACACAGTTGCACACGACACGACTCTATCGCATCGGCATCGTCATAATTTCCGGCGCCCTGATCTGTGTACTGATTGCCGCGTGCACTCGCCAAACCGCACCAGTCGGGCCCAGGTTCAGCGGCCGCCTGCTGCTGTTGGCCGGGGGAAACACGAACGGTGCGGATCTAGTTGAACTGACGGTAGCGCCTGGAGGCACAACCTACAACCATTCCATTGTTACCAGCGGTGTGTTTGAAGCAGCGGCAAGCCCCGACCGAACGCGGCTTTTGTACACGACCAAAGACGAAATTCTGGTGCGTGACCTTCGCACCGGTGCCGTCAAACCATTGGTGAAAGGGGAGAACTACTGTCTCGCCTGGTCACCAGACGGCAGACGCTTTAGCTATCAGCAGAAATCACCCGCGAAGGAGAAAGCGCCGATCAGTGAAGCCGGGACGCCAACGAAGCTCTACGTCTCAGACCTGGATGGCCAAGCGAAACTAATATGGGAAGACCTTACGGCGAACTATGGCACGGTCAGCCCGGTGGGTCAGTCTTCTGTCCTTGAAAGAGCGGCCGGCACTTCCGGTTGCGCACATTGGATCGCGCCCGACCGTTTTATCTTTGATCGATTCCTAGGGGCGTCCCCCCAACAAAAGAAGGGCGGCGAGGTGCTTAAGCCGAACACCACGACGCTGGCAATTCTGAGTGACCCCGTGAAACTGTCTGACACAGAGAGGAAGTGGTCTTTCGAAGGCGTCTGTCAGGTAGGAAGCGCTGCGCTACTGCGACCTCACGATCAAAACCAGCCTATTCTGATCGCCCGGAGTCTGGACCACCTTGACACTCTCGATCCTGCTCCGGCTCCATGTTCCGGTTGTCGCTTCGTCGGCTTCGCGGCCCAGAGTTGCGTGCCTTTCTTCATTGAAGACGCCACCAGTACCAGCACTGAGTTATTTTCGCTCAATCCAACTAACTGGCAGAGACAAAGAGGAACGCGTATAGACCAGACGTTTTCGTTGAACGCCAGAATGCTGATCAAGTCCTCAGCCAGGTTGATGATCGTAGGAGATGTTCCCGCGTCGTTGCTGTTGATCGACACGGAAAGCGGTGAAACCGTACCGTTCTTCCCCAAATCGGCTGGGTCGGCTGCGAGCGATGGCGTATTAGTTTTTCCCAGACCCATCGTCTGGATCGAAAACTGATTTTCCGGCGGTCGCAGCCTTTTGGAACCGCACACAACAAAAGCGGCGAGACTAGGAATCCCGCCGCTCTGTCATTTCTCTCAAGGTGACGCCCTCCCACAAGCGAAACCTGAGGACTCCCATTAAGGAAGGCGGCGATCCTATCGAAGACTTACCGAGCCGTCAAGTACGATCTCTATCACCCAGCGTGATATAAGAGTCTCGCTTCAGATTCACAGAAATATGGGAGAGAAGATTATGAAAACCAAACTGTTCCTGCTTATGGCTGTAGTTGTTTTACTGTTCTCGGGAGGTTGGGCTAGTTACGGCCAGAAGGAAAGCTCACGATGGGACTACACTGTGATTCACACCTTCAGTTCTGCGGACATTCAACTTCAGCTTAACTCTCTTGGTGCCGCAGGGTGGCAAATGGTCAGCGTAACCGAGGTAACCACTGGGAACCCGTCACAAAGCTTCGTCACCATATACCTAAAACGAGCTAAGTAACCCCATACGGACACGCAACGTGCCATCCTGTCGGCATCTGTTTTTCAAATGTCACGCTCAACTGAGTCTTGACACAGCTCTAAATCGCAGGGTTTTTTCGTTCGTCCGATATCCGGACTGCTCAATCCTCAACCTCGCCCTTCGATACCGCGCGGACTTTCTCGCTCACCAACTCGAACGCAAAACCCTGGCGCAGCAAATGATCGAAAAGCTTTTTTGCGTCGGCGCGCGTCGTCGGTTTACCGCGGAGGCGAATACGCTTTTCAATCGCGCGATCAATTATCTCTGCTTCCGGCGTGGATTCAAACACCTGATCGAGCGCAGCATCGGCCGTCTGTTTGTCGATCTTTTTCAGCCAGAGATCGCGTTGCAATCTTTGTCTGCCAATTGGCCGCTGCTGTACGCGCAGCGACGCGTAGCTGTGCGCAAACCGCGCGTCATCCAGATAACCATACTCGCGCAAGCGCTCGATTACCGCCTCGACGATAGCTTTAGTCGCGCCTCGACCTTCGAGCAGGCGCTCTCTCAATTCTTCGACTGAGCGTGGCTTGGCAGCCAGCAGCTTACCGGCGCGCTGGAAGACGCGTTCGCGGGCTTTTGCCGGGTCGAGAGGCACAGTCTCTCTTTCCGTTTGTGTCGATTTCTGTCTTCTGTTTCTCGTCTCTGTGTACCTCGGTGGCCTCTATGTGAATGAATCGAGATTTAACCACAGGTGTAGCGACAATCGTACTACAAAAAATCTACAATGAACTCATGGATGGAGTACTGATTATCGACAAGCCCGCGGGGATGACTTCGCACGACGTAGTCGCGCGGGTGCGAAGCATCGTTTCGGAGCGGCGGGTCGGCCATACCGGCACGCTGGATCCCTTTGCGACCGGCGTGCTGGTGATCCTGGTCGGACGCGCGACGCGACTGGCGCAGTACCTGAGCGGCGCCGACAAGGAATATGTGGCCGTGATCCGTTTGGGATACGCGACGGACACGGGAGATGTTACTGGTACGCGTATCGACACAGAGACAAAGGGGCACACAGAGATTCGCAGAGAAGAGATCGAAGCTGCCCTGGCCTCTCTTCGCGGCGAGATCGAACAAACACCGCCGATGTATTCAGCCAAGAAGATTGCCGGGCGAAAGCTTTACGAACTCGCCCGGCGCGGCGAAGAGGTCGAACGAAAACCCGTGCGCGTCACCGTTAGGGAATTCGAAGCAATAGCACCCGACGGCGAGCCGTTGTTGACCGCAAACGATGATGGGAGCCGTGATCTAAAAGTGCGCGTCGTATGCTCTGCGGGAACTTACATTCGCACACTGGCCGAGGATTTCGGAAAGCACCTGGGGCTGGGCGCGCACGTGGCTGCATTGCGTCGCACCCGCGCCGGTCGATTCACGGTCGCCGATGCGCTTACGCTCGAACGATTGGGTGAACTGGCTGAGTCAGTCAAAATCGAGACTGCCTTGATTTCACCTGACGCGGCCATGGCGCATCTGCCTGCGGTTAGCTTGAGCGCTGACGACGTGTCGCGCACTCTTCACGGAGTCGACATGCGAATGGATGACGTGGAGGCTCGATCCTGGCCGGATGGTCAGCCGGTGCGCATGCGGGACGCCGGCGGCGATTTGATTGCGGTGGGAATTTACGATGAACGACGAAGCGCCCTGCACCCGAACGTCGTGATTGCCGGGTAAATAATCGGATTCAAACTAGTCTCGCCTCTTTTAATCTTTGAGCCCGGCGCGTTAAGATTCCATCCGTCATGAAGAAACGTTACCTGCTGGCGGGAGTGTCGGGCATCGTCGCCGGAGCCGTGGCTACGAAACTTCTTACTCGCCCGCGCGACGTCAGTTGGCCTGACAGCATCAACCTCATCTATCACGCCGAGCATTCCTGGTTCACGACGGTCGACGGTGTACGCATCCATTATCAGGAAGCCGGTGATGAAAAAGCGCCGCCACTTGTTCTCATTCACGGCTTTATCTCTTCCAATCTGGTTTGGAATGAAGTGTTTCTGCCGCTGGCAAAGGCCGGCTTTCACGTTATTGCCCCTGACCTGCCCGGCTATGGCTATTCGGACAAACCCCGCGACGGCGAGTACACGATCGCGGCCCAGGCGCGCGCCGTGCTGGGTTTGATGGACCGGCTGGGGATTGAAAAAGCGACGATTGTCGGTGCTTCTTATGGCGGAGCCATCGCCGCCATGATGGCCATCGATTGTCCCGAGCGGGTGGAGCGTCTGGTCCTGGTCGGCGCCGTGAGTAACGACCAGCCGAAAAAGAAGCTGCTGCTGCGACTGGCGAGCGTGCCGGTCCTCGGCGAGATCGCCACGCCTCTTTTCCTCGGCTCGCGCTGGGTCTTACGAAAGCGAACTGAGCAAGTCTACCGGCGGCTCGGGTATCCGCTCGACGAAGGCAAGCTCGAAGCCCGCCATCATCTGCTGGCGACCGCGAACGTGCACTACGCGATGATTCGCACCGTGCGCCGTTGGCACGCCAACCGGATTGCTCGCGACGCGCACCTGATCCGCCAACCCACGATGCTGGTCTGGGGCGACGAAGATACGCACATTCCGATCAGCCGGGCTTTCAAGCTGCGCGATGCTATTCCCAACTCGCGTCTGATTATCTTTCGCCGCTGCGGGCACCTGCCGCCGACAGAGTATCCGGAAAAGTTTGTCGAAGCGGTGGCCGAGTTTTGCAAAGCGGAAGGAACGACGAAAGATGATCGGAAGTTGGGCAATCCTGCATCGCGGATCGCCGAGCCTGCTTTTGCCAAGGTTTGGGACAACCCCGAAGACGCCGAGTACGACAACCTGTAGAAATAGCATCCGCGATCCCATAGGCATCGATTGGACAATGAACGGATTATTCTTCCTCCAGCGGACGCGGCAAGCCCACGCGCATGAAGTAACGAGCGAACGCTTGCGAGAGGTGTTCCTTATACGGAGAGAGAAGTCTAACCCGAAGCCCTAATCCAGCAGCAAAAGCAGCAACGAACGCTTTCGGCAAGGTGTAAATGGTGCGGAAGTCTACGACCCTTCTTTCAAACCCGTGGCCTTCCAGTTCGCACTTCTCAATCATGTGTAATGCCAGCATTCGCTCTTTACGAATATCATTTTGATTCGCCTTCGTTTGAGCAGACGCTGGGAAGTGAGCGCACAACAGCACTTGTTCAATCTTGTCGTTTACTAAATCGCAGCTTTGACTCAGGACAATCAGATCAGCAAATTGAATCTCTTGTGCGACCTTGATCACATCACCTGTCTTGGCTTCCAAAAGAAGAGCCGTCAAACTCGCTGGGAGAATGAGGACTGGACAGTCGGGGATGAGGTCCCCCTGCTCCAGCGTTTCCCAACTTCCCGCTTGGTACCAGGGAAATTCAAAAGCGTTCCGAGTCTCACTCATCAAAATAAACGAGATCGCCTTCGATGGGCGGCTGAGCAACTCTCCCACCAACTTTAATCGTCGCAGTAATACTGAGTGAGCGTTTGACAGGCGAGACAAAATACTCTTCATCGGCCAACGGCGGCGGTTTGTGTTGATAAGTAGTAACCGTCCCGAGAAGGTCATCGATCCAAGTCGCTCGTGCCAACTCAGTGCTAACTGAACGTTCCTCGGGAAACCTGACAAAGCACTCAACTCCGGGCGCCAAAGCAGGCACCGTCACCGCAGTGGCGGCAGCAGCTAAAACCATAACTTCGATCATACGGGTTCCATCCTCTTTCTTAGAGACTCGGTAATGGACTTCTCATAGGCTTCGGTAACGCGCAAATGAGCCGAATCAATTAACGACATAAGCTGGGAACTCTCAAGGCTGGGCTGCCGGGAGGTGTATATGATATCAAGAATTATCCCGGTGCTCCCGGGAGTGGATTGATCTCTCGTCGAGGTCACAGCAATGCTATCTTGATCATTGTAAGACTGCTCTGCACGACAGATGAAGTTCGTTACTTTCTCGGCATAACTAATTGTAGGAGGAGCAAAAACCAGAAACTCTGACGGATCTTGGTTTTCGTTGTCCAACGCAATCCGATTCACGTACTGCATAACGAGAGCTTCAACTTTTTCTGGCTTCGCTAGCTTTAGGAATAGCTCTAAACCCTCTGCGACATGAGGCCGAAATTTTTCCCAACCTTCGTAGGGAGCTCTTCGATTGGCCGCGAACAGCTGTGGCCCCGCTTGCCACAGTTGATTTCCCGATTCGTTCCATGTTTGGACTCTATTCGCCGCGGACGCAAGAACCTGAGGCTTACCACCACTGACCGGGAGGGATATCTGGAAGCCTGGTGCGGCATCCTTCAAGATCGGGTAACCTCGATCCTTGGCTAATCCCGCGAATTCAACGAAAGAACTAATTCCCCACGCACTCGAGGGCACTACTCTAAGTTCTACTACCGCCTCCAGAACACTTGGATGCTTATACTTTCGTTCCTTCAAATTGATTTGTCCTTCGACCCTTTATCACAAACCTAGGCTAGTTCGTGACCACTGCACAAGCTAAATCCCATCAGACTATAGCCCACAAGACCGCTGTAAAACAACAATCTCTTCTTTGTGCAGAAATGCCAAATCACACAACAAACAGGGATTGTCACCCCGATTTCGGCGTGGTAGCCGGTCAACTCATATTCAGAGCTTTACCCACCGAAGGATCCCTTCGCACGCGCCAGATCTTCGAATCCAGGTAATAGTGGATGAAGGCATAGCCCCAGAGAAAGGCGACTCCCAGTTGAACCGGCACCGACAAAGCACCGGGTGAATCACCCGTATGCAGATTCAAATAGCCGAGATATTGCCGCGGCCCTTGATAGATGAGCCCAAAGACAATTCCCAGCACGATGTAGTAGATCAGACGCCGACTGATGAACACGGCGGGGCCGTACTTGCGACGGAGAGTGGCATCGGCGTCGTTCGCGGCTTTGCCGCTCTCCAGTGCGGAAAGACTATGCGTTTCCGGCCCGCTGGCTTTATCTAATTCAGCGAGGCTACGCCTCGCCGGTGCGGACGGGACGTCCGCGCTCCCAGCGGAGTACTTCTGATTATGAAACCAGATCAGCCGATGATATTGCAGGTTGTGATAGATGGTCAGAATCGCCACCAGCGCGATCGCTTTGTTAGGCATCGGCGTCAGCAGAGCGATCCAGTGCATAGGGATCGCCGCGACGAGCAGTAGATACTTCGGGCCATTCAACGGTTGCCGCAACCACGCACGCTGAATCTGGCGAATCAGCCAGGCCGCACCAACCACAATCGTCCCGGCCAGCAACAGCATCGCCACCGTGTCCACGCCGCTACGAAGAATCGGGGGGACGCGAACCATCGCAGTCGGATCGCTGGCGATGAATTGGACAAACGGATAATTGAAAGCAAACATCAACAGTGACCGATCGAGCGCGTTGTCCACCGGCGCGAGGTCGTTGTTCTTTTTCTTGTAGAGCACCATAAAGCCGTAGTGCTGTTTTACCAGATGGTAGTAGGCCCACAGGGCAGCCACAAAAAAGAAGGCAAAGCCAGCGCCCAGCAGCACCAGCACCGGACCAATAATAAAAAACCCCAGGGAACCTAACATCAGACGCCGGCGCGTCTTCCATTCCGATGCGTCAAAGTAAGTACGGGACAAGGTGCCGAAGATGTGTGGCGCGTCGATCAGAATCGCCCACCCGGCAACCATCGGAACGAGCGGCAAGACACCGGTGACGTATAGAATCAGCAGCGCGTAGCTCGATACAGCGGAACCCACAAACCAGATCAAGTCTTCGCGGGCGTTGATGATCCAGCGGAGGGAAATAGCGCGTGGTCGAGCTTGTTCGGTAATGATTTCAGTAGCGGCAGACATCTTCTTATGGAGTGCGGCGACTTGTCGCCGCTTTCTCCTTTACAAACCAAAACCAAAGCGGTGACAAGTCACCGCACTCCAAAGTCTTCCCGCAGATCTCTCCCCGTCATCTCCGCGGGCTTTTCAATTCCCAGCAGGCCGAGCATCGTCGGCGCCACGTCCTGCAACCCGCCGCCCTCTGCGCGCAACTTTACGCCGAGCGAATCTTCGTTGATTAGATGAAAAGGCACCGGGTTCGAAGTGTGCGCGGTGTGCGGTTGTCCCGTTTTCAGATCGATCATCTGCTCGGCGTTCCCGTGATCGGCGGTTATCAGAGTAGTCCCACGCGCCCTTCGCATCGCTTTCGTAATCCACCCGAGACAGGTGTCCACGTACTGGCAGGCTTCGATCGTCTTATCGAGCATACCGGTGTGGCCAACCATATCAGTGTTGGCAAAATTCACGATGAAGACGTCTGTCTCGTTCTCTTCAATAGCGCGCAAAAGCTTGTCCGTGATCTTGAACGCAGACATCTCGGGAATCAGGTCATACGTGGCAACTCTGGGTGAGGGGACCAGCAGACGCTTTTCGAACGGAAACTCTTGCTCAGTGCCGCCATTGAAAAAGTATGTAACGTGCGCGTATTTTTCTGTCTCTGCCATCCGATAGTTTCGCACGCCCAAACCCGCGAATACTTCTCCCAGAATATTGGCCGGACGTTCGGGCGGGAAGGCGACGGGCAATGGGTAGGTTTTGTCGTACACGGCAAAGCATACAAAGTGTACGTGCGGCCGGTTGGCTACCGGGAAACCATCGAAACCGGGAACGGCGAGCGCACTGGTGATCTCGCGCGCGCGGTCGGCGCGAAAGTTAAAGAAGATCACCGAATCGCCATCCTGAATCGTGGCCACCGGTTCGCCGCTTGCGCGGGTGACGACGATCGGCTCGATAAACTCATCTGTGATGTCATGCTCGTAAGACTCTCTGATTGCGGCCAGAGGATCCGTAGTCCGCTCACCTTCGCCATTCACCAGAAGTTTGTAGGCGCGCTCAGTCCGCTCCCAATGCTTGTCGCGATCCATCGCATAGTAGCGCCCGACCAGCGTAGCAATCTCGCCTACGCCGATCTCTCTGCACTTCTCTTGCATCGCCGCGACGTACTTTTCCGCGAAAGACGGCGGCGTGTCGCGTCCATCCAAAAAGCAATGAACAAAGACGCGTCGCACCTGGCACTCTTTCGCCATGCGCAGCAACGCATAGGCATGTTCCTGCGAAGAATGAACCAGCCCGTCCGAAAGCAGGCCCATAATGTGCAGGGCGCGATCGTGCTTCACGGCGTTGTCCATCGCCGCGTTGAGCGCGAGGTTGTGAAAGAAGTCGCCGGTTTTGATCGCCTGATTGATGCGTTCGACGTCGGTGCGCACGATGCGGCCGGCGCCCATGCAAAGATGGCCTACATTCGAATTGCCCATCACGCCCGGCGGCAAACCCACGCATTCGCCCGACGCTTCAATCAGCGTATGCGGATATTTATCGAGCAGTGCGTTGTAATAAGGCATCCGTGCGAGGGCAATCGCGTTGCCTTCGCGTTCGGCCCGATAACCGAAACCGTCGAGGATGATGAGTGCGAGTGGACCTTTTTGTGGCATAGACTTCAGTTACCGCCAATAATCCGGGCTCTCTTTCATGTTCGGATCGGGCCGCTCCATCCAACGCTCTGGCCGGTGCAGCTTCATGAACCCGTAGCGCTCGTACAATCCCTGTGCATCTTTTGTCGACAACACCCAACGACGAAAGCCCTGCAACTGCGGATGCGCGAGAATCACTTCCATCAGCCATTTTGACAACCCGCGTCCGCGGTGTTCGGGCAGGACAAAGACATCGGCGATCCATGCGAACGTTGCGTAATCAGTCACGACGCGCCCGAACCCGACCTGCTCGCTCCCTTTGTAGATACCGAAGGGCAGTGAGTTCTCGATCGATCGCTGGGCGACTTCAAGGCTCCGGCCCGTCGCCCAGTACGAGGTGTTTGAGAGATAGTCGTGAATTAACTCGATGTTAAGACGCGAGCGATCGGTCGAGATTAAGTATTCGTCACGCTGCCAGGTGGAAAACTCCCTCTCCCTTTGGGAGAGGGCTGGGGAGAGGGACTGAGGCGGAAGTTTGTTTGTTTTGTCTTCTTGTTTCGGACTCACTTACGCCCTCACCCTGGCCCTCTCCCAAAAGGGAGAGGGAATAAGATCCCTAGTTAGGCGATATCTCGCGCCGCAAATAGAAAAGCAAGTCGGTTGACGGGGGCGCGATGCCGAGCTGGCGGATCATTCCGACCACCTGTCCCCGGTGCAGGGTTGCATGATTGACGACGTGTTGCATTTGATCCACCAGCGGCAGCGAACTGTCATCACCGCTGAGAAGTTTGAACGGCAGTTCGGCCAGCAACCGCGATTCATCGAGTTCCGAAATTAAGCGGGCGCGTCGATCGATGACATCGCGCCAACGGTCGTTCAGAGTTGCCAGGTCAGCGCAGGATTCGGTTGTCCAGAGCGACCAGGCTTCGGTTTTCGCCGGCGATCGCCCGTGCCAACGTTCGAGCCAAATCCACTCCGCGCCGGCCATGTGCAAAAGGGTTCCGAAAATCGAACCGTGGCTAATACCAACATCGCGACGAAGACCTTCTTCTGAAAGCTCCGCCGCCGCGTTCATCGCCAGGCCGTTGGCCCATTCCGTGTAATCAAACAAATGCCTGATGTCTGATAGATTCATGGTTCGTCACTTCAATGGCAGCGAAGCTAGCGGGGCGCACGGACTGCGTTGGAAGGCATTGTCCGCAAGAAACCGTTCTGTTTCTTATGAGGCCAGGTCAGTATGAAGGCCAACGCGTAACCTCCAAAGCCCTCAGTCAAGCCATCAGAATTGGTTTTGCACTACTTGATTCTACGGTCAAAAGACTGAGCGCTTCGCAAAATCTCTTCGTGTCTTCTCAGGCCAAGAAAAGGGAGGATTTCAGGCTGCTTGTCGGAGACCAGTGTCGCGGGTTGCGATACGCCCGTCAAAATAGGCTGATGGGCCAAGTTCCTGAGCAATGCGGAGCAACCGATTGTATTTGGCCACTCTATCCGCACGTGAAAGACAGCCAGTCTTGATCTGCCCCGCGTTTACTGCTACCGCAATATCTGAGATAGTCGTGTCTTCCGTCTCTCCAGACCGATGAGAGACAATCGCGCGGTATTCATTCTCCTGGGCAATCTTCACGACATCGAGCGCTTCCGTGAGTGTCCCTATCTGATTCACCTTGATCAAAATTGAATTAGCAATCCCGTTGCTGATGCCTGCTTTGAGTAGATCTGGATTAGTCACGAAAACATCGTCCCCAACAAGCTGGCATTTGCGACCTAGCCGCTCGGTGAGGAGTTTCCAGCCCTCTTCATCGTTTTCAGCCATTCCATCCTCAATAGAAATAATAGGATAGGTATCGACCAACTCTTCATAAAACGCTAACATTTCCTTTGGCTGCAGATACTCTGTGTTGCCCTCCTTCTGACGCTTACCTAGCACATAGTATCCGTCGACAAAGAACTCACTGGCAGCTGGATCAAGGGCTATACCAAAATCCCCGTCTCTCGCGATCGAATGATTCGCTTTCTCGACAACTTCCGTTAGAATGCGAAGCGCAAACCTCAAGGTATCTCTCGGTCCCATTCCAGGTGGCGTTTGGATGGAGAATCCACCCTCGTCTCCAACCCCAAAGGACTTGAAACTAACATCGTCCACGACTCTCAGAGAAGACGCTTTGAATCGCCGTCTCATCGATAGATAGACTTCAGATGCCCATTCCATCGCCTGCTCGAAGCTTTTCGCACCGTGAGGTACAAGGATGAATTCTTGAAAATCTAAGGCGTTGTCAGCGTGCGCACCGCCATTAAAAAAATTCATCATCGGGGTAGGGAGCCAGAACTTGTCATGGTCCGATGAGACGTCGTAAAGGCACTGGCGGATATACTGGTATAACTCAACCCGCATCTCGTTCGCAGCAGCGTGAGCCGCTGCTAAGGAAACAGCCAAGATTGAATTGGCACCTAGCCTAGATTTACTCTTGCCCTCAGAACCATCTAGATCGATAAGAGTCTTGTCGAGGGCACGCTGGTTCCTCGCGTCTTTTCCCAAGAGACTTCTTTGTATTTCACCATTAATGTTCCAAATAACTGTGTCGCGTACACCGCGACCCCAGTAGCGGCTAGGGTCACCATCCCTTAATTCCAAGGCCTCTCGGGAACCTGTTGAGGCCCCTGATGGCACTTGTGCGCGGCCCCAACCACCGCCTGCGAGAAAGACTTCAGCTTCCGCAGTGGGTCTTCCCCGGGAATCCAGAATCTCGCGTCCCTTTATTTTCTTAATCTCAAACTTTTCCATTTCCCTCCAAACAGCCCTGCAAGACTGGGCGGTTAGCATCGTATAGTTCGGAAATCCGTAGTAGCTCGTTCCATTTCCCCGTGCGCTCCGATCCACTCATGCCGCCCGCTTTGATAAAGGGCAGAGACAGCGCTGCGGCTAAATCCGACAACAAAACGTCCTTAGTCTCGCCGGAGCGGTGAGAAGCAATCGGAACATAGCCAGCGGCCTGGGCAGCCGAGACAAACTGTAAAGTATCTGAGAGCGTTCCCAGGCGGTCTGGCATCGCCACCACAGCATCCCATGGTTCGCCTACAGCGACTCCAGAAACTGAATCAAGAAGATCATCGGCAGCGATGAGTGATTTCCGTTCGAGTCTCTTATGTAGCTCTCCGAGGGCGTCCAGATTCGACGTCGCGACAGGATCTTCAAGTAGCAAGACGGGATATCTGTCGACTATGAATTGATGTAAGTCAAGCACCTCTTGTACTGAAAGAGTGTCCTTTTGGTTTACCAAGGAATAACGACCGTCCGCATCCTTGCAATGCTCGGCCGCGAAGTCTATAGCTATCTGAATCCGCCCCGCCGGTTTGCTGTAACCAGCTTCGTCGATGGCTTGAATGGCTGTGTTCAGTGCACAACACAGCACTTCTCTGGTTCCATTACCGTCAAAACTAGTGCTGAATCCGCCTTCATCGCCGATAGCATACGCCTTCCCTTCTCTCTTGAAAATCTGGGCGAGAGCGTGCGAGATTTCCGAACCGGCGCGAACAGCCTCGGGGAATGGGGAGACACCCGTGGGAACAACCATTATCGCTTGCACGCCGAATGGTGTCGTGGCAACCTTGCCGCCGCAGATCAGGGTGATCATTGGGACAGGAAGCCCGCGATAAGCATCAAAGCCCGCCATTTCGGCCAAGTATTTGTGAAGAGGTATCCCGAGATCGGCTGAGCACGCCTGCGCACACGCCGCAGAGACTAGATACTGAACGTTCGCCCTAAGCCCATCCTCTAAGCCTTCGGTTGCCTCTGTTATCAGTTGATCAAATGCAGAATGGTGAGCGAATTTAGCTCCTAGAAGGACGGGGATTAGACTCTCAATCGCCTTGAGCACAAGTTGATGGATCGGCTGCTTGCCATTATGTCTTGAGGGGTCATCATAGCCTAGTGGTAAAGAAGCTCGGCCAGAGCCGCCTGCTACCGTCTTTACAGTGAGTTCAACAGTGGGGCGCGATGTCGAGGTATAGATTATCAGCGGTTTTGCAAAGCTCAACAGAGTCATTAAGGCGCACCCGTCTCCTTAGTCTGCCAGAAAGAAGATTCTACATATTTGAGCGATCATCGTATTGAATGAAATGCCTCAGATAAAGTCAAGGCGTCGACGAATCGACGAATACCGTAACCCGCTGTCCTTGGGACCATCGCGTAAGCACAGACTGACCCTCAATGCACGCGGCCGCCCGTGCCACGGCCAGCGACGCCGCCAGGATTGCGTTCGCGCCCAGATTCGATTTGTTCGGCGTGCCGTCGAGCTTGGAACGGCGGCGCGGCCCATCACGCCACTCTGTAGAGTCACGTCGGCTTCGACGGTGGGATTGCCGCGCGAATCAAGAATTTCACGCGCATGAATGTGATCGATTCGGGTCATTGGATTTGGACTTGTCAGCTCAACCTGGAAATCGTGTGGCAACTTTATCATCGCCACTGCCTTCGACGCGAGTGACCGCGCGAAGCGATTTGGAGTGCGGTAGCAAGCGCAGCGCGACGCCGCTTTAATTATCCCACGAGATCCAAAGCGCCGCCGCTGCCTCGCTCTGCCGGCGCACTCCAAAGACATATCGGCTCCTAAAGCTTTCTGATAGACTCGCGATGCTCGCCTGCTTTTGCCGGATACTGCTAACCATGACGCCTTCAGTCACCGAAGAGAGTTCTGCGCCACTGGTCGAATTCCGCGAAGTAAGCTACGCAATCAATGGCGGCCCGCCGATCATCGATCGCTTGAGCCTCGCCGTTGAGCGCGGCGAAACCTTCGTGTTGCTGGGCGAATCAGGCTGTGGAAAGACCACGACGCTCCGGCTCGTGAATCGCTTGCTGGCTCCCACCTCGGGACTGGTGCTGGTCGAAGGAAGAGCCACGACCGAGTGGAACGTGATTCGCCTGCGGCGGCGCACCGGCTATGTAATTCAGGAAGCGGGTTTGTTTCCGCATTTCAACGTGGAGGACAACGTCGCGCTGGTTCCGCGGCTCGACGGTTGGGACGAAGCACGCATTCTGAAACGCGTGCACGAATTGCTTCAGCTTGTCGGTCTCGATCCGGAAGAGTTTGCCGATCGTTACCCGCGTGAATTGTCCGGCGGACAGCGTCAACGCGTCGGCGTGGCGCGCGCGCTGGCTGCCGATCCACCTTTGCTTTTGATGGACGAACCGTTCGCCGCCCTCGATCCGCTGACGCGCGCGTCGCTACAGAAAGAGTTTGCGGAATTGAAGACCCGTCTCGGCAAGACCGTGATCTTCGTCACGCACGACGTGCGCGAGGCCTTGCTGCTCGGTTCGCGGATCGCATTGATGGATGCAGGGCGGGTTGCCTTGCTGGAAACACCGCAGGGGTTTCTGCGCTCAGAGAATGATTTGGCGCGGGCATATTTGGAAACGTTGCGAAACGAGTTTTGATCCACAGATTCGCAAATTACACAGACAGACGATCCGATGCCGATTTCCTTTCTGCGAAATCTGTGTAATCTGCGGATAAATCAATGATCGAATTCCTCAAAGCCAACTGGTCGGACATCCTGTCGCACATCGCGCAGCACTTTTGGCTGGTATTCATCTCGATTGCCATAGCGATCGCGATTGGCTTGCCGCTGGGAATCCTGATCACGCGGAGCAAGCGCTTGCGCGCGCCGGTGTTGGGAATCGCGAATGTCATGCAGACGATTCCCAGCCTGGCGCTTTTTGGATTCCTGATTCCGCTGCCCTTCATCGGCGGCATCGGGCCACGCACGGCCATCGTCGCGCTCGTTTTTTACGCACTGCTCCCGATTATTCGCAACACGGTTACCGGAATTCTGGGCGTCGACGCATCGGTGCGTGAAGCCGCTGTAGCCATGGGCATGACCGATCGCCAGGTGCTGTTCCAGGTTGAGTTGCCTTTGGCGATAAGCGTGATTCTGACCGGCGTCCGCGTCGCGGTAGTGATTACGATTGGTGTGGCGATCATCGCTGCCGAGGTCGGCGCCGGCGGATTGGGCGAGTACATCTTTCGCGGACTGCGCATGGACGATAGCCGTTTGCTGCTTGCGGGCGCGGCGCCGTCTGCGCTGATGGCCCTGGTTGCTGATTTTGGTTTCAGTCTAATCGAAAAACACTTCGATCCAACTACGCTGAAGAAGGTCAGTATAGGTGGACTGGTGGTCTCTGGGCTTAGCGGTCTTGCCGCTGTCAAGGTGGCCTTCGACGTTAATTTTTCGATTGTAATATCTCAGTGGTTCATTTCAGCCCTGGCACTACTGATATGGTCCTTCAAACGCGACCGCCGTTGGTGGCAGGGAGTCGCGGCCTGGTTCGGCGGAGGCCTAACCGGGAATGTCATAGGATGGCTGCTCCTGACCACAGGAAGTCCTGGTCCCCAGGCGGGAGGCTTCCTTGTAGTCCTCTGCGGCTTTTCGCTATTGGGAGTTGTTCTATTGTGGCTGGGGTTCAGAACATGGAAATCTCGCCAGGGTCGAATCGTTGCCGTTACCACGCTTACCATCGGCGTCATCATACTTGGCAGCTATGCCGGCTGGCGTGCTTTGCGCGCTCAAAACCAGGTTGCGCTCAGTCACGGCCACGTTACCGTCGGCTCGAAAGATTTCACTGAGTCAGTGCTGCTGGCCGAAATTGTCGCGCAGATGCTGGAAGGAAAAAACATTGAGGTCGACCGTCGCTTTGATTTGGGCGGCAACCTGAGCCACAGCGCGCTCGTGGCCGGGCAGATCGATCTCTATCCTGAATATACCGGCACGTCCTTCACACAAATCCTGCATCACCCGCCAATTTCCGATCCGCGCGCAGTTTACGATCAAGTCAAACGTGAATATGCTGAGCAGTTCATTGTCGAGGTGAGTCCGCCGCCGGGTTTTGAGAACACATTTGCGATTCTGGTACGCGGCGAAGACGCGCGCCATCTGAACCTCAAGACAATTTCTGATGCCGCAAAGTACACGCCTCAATGGCGCACGGGCTTTGGCCATGACTTCATTTCGCGGGCCGACGGTTATCCCGGGTTTTCGCGCATCTACGGATTGAATTTTGCCGAAACGCCACGCGAAATGGCGCTGGATCTAACTTACACGGCGCTGGCGTCGCGCAAAGTCGATCTGATTGCCGGGAACTCGACCGATGGACGCATTGCTGCGCTCGATCTGTTCCAACTGGAAGATGATCGGCGGTACTTTCCGCCGTACGAAGCAGTTTTTCTCACTCGCAAAGACGCTTTGGTAAGGGTACCGGCACTGGCGGAAGTTCTGCAAAAACTCGGTGGCGCGATCTCGACCGACGAAATGCGAAAGTTGAACTACGAAGTTGACGGCGCCAAGCGCGACAAGAAGAATGTCATCCACGAATGGCTGATCAAGAAAGGGTTCATCAACTGAAATGAAAGTACTGGTCACCGGGGGAGCAGGTTACATCGGCAGCGTCGTCACGGAAGAACTGCTGAACGAGGGTCATCAAGCGATCGTCTATGACAGTCTCTACCGAGGTCACCGCGCTGCTGTCGATCCACGCGCAAAGTTTGTTCAGGCTGATTTGATGGACGCAGAAGCTCTGCGGCGCGCTCTCAAAGAGAACCAGATCGAAGCCGTAATACATATGGCTGCGGATGCTCTGGTGGGCGAATCGGTTGAGCAGCCGGCGAAGTATTATCGCAACAACGTTGTCGCCGGATTGAACCTGCTCGACGCGATGCGCGACTGCGACGTGCGCAAGCTCGTGTTCTCGTCAACGGCCGCGACCTACGGCGAGCCTGAGAAACAACAGATCGAAGAGACTGATCCCACCAACCCGACTAATCCCTACGGCGAAACGAAACTTGCTTTCGAGTGCGCGCTCAGTTGGTTCGAAAGAGCTTACGGGATGCGCTATGCCAGCCTGCGATATTTCAACGCCGCGGGCGCGACCGAACAGTTTGGCGAGTGGCACGATACGGAAACGCACCTGATACCGCTGGTGCTGCAAGCGGCAGCCGGCGTGCGTCGGGACATTCAGGTGTACGGCGATGACTATTCGACCCGTGACGGCACCTGCGTGCGCGACTACATTCACGTCATCGATCTGGCGCGCGCGCACATCCTCGCGCTTCGCATCCTGGATGAACGCAGCGCCATCTACAATCTCGGATGCGGTGGCGAAGGCTACAGCGTGCGCGAGGTGATCGACACCGCGCGCGAAGTGACCGGTCGTGAGATTCAGACCCGGATTATCGCCAGACGTCCGGGTGATCCTGCCGCGCTGATCGCCAGTTCAGAAAAGATCAAACGCGAGCTTGGCTGGCAACCTGAGTTTCAGGATTTAGCAGTGATTATCGAGTCAGCCTGGAAATGGATGAGCAAGCATCCGCAGGGGTATGGGGAGTGAATACCTGCCAGGAGCGTAACGTCCGGCTGCTGATAGCCTTCCGAAAAAGTTGAATACCCGCAAGTCCCTTCAGGCGCGCCAGGTCGTCTCGGTCGCCCATCCATCAGCTAATGAAATCAATCGACGTCCAAATATATGAGTATTTCGCGCCTGCGGATCTAACAAACTTCTCCTCCTCACAGTCCCTCAGTTAATAGATCCCCCACGCCGCGCGTCTTGATAATGGAACTTCCCTGGCAGTTTTTTGTCTAAGGTTCAAACTTTTGCCGGCAACTCGTCGTACTTGGCTTTCGGACCGGCGCGAAACCATGCGTTATCTCTTCTCATTCTATTCGGACTCCGCCAAGATCGCGCTCCAGTCGATTCTGGCTCACAAACTGCGCGCATTTCTCACCTTGATTGGCATCATTATTGGCGTGGCTGCCGTGGTGGTGGTGGGCGCATCGGTCAGCGGGCTGAACACTTATGTCACCGACCGGGTCGCGAAACTGCTGGGTGGAAACCATTTCATGATTGCCCGCATCGCGTCCTCGAAACGTCTCACCGATGACGAATTCGAAGCAATGAATCGCCGCAACAAGCGTTTGAACTGGGACGACTACGAGTGGGTGAAAGAGCATTGCAATGCATGCTCCGAAGTCGGGGCCCAGGTTGGCAGTTCGGTCGATCTGAAGCAGGACGGGCTTGAGTTTCCCGGTGCGGCAATTTTGGGCGTTACTTCGAGCATGGCTGAGATTGAAGACAAAACGATCGCGGACGGGCGCTTTATCTCGAACGATGAAGTTGCGCGTTCGGCGTATGTCTGCGTGCTGGGCAGCGATATCAAAGACAAATTCTTTCCCAACGTCGATCCGATCGGGCTAACGCTGAAGGTCCGTGGTCTGCCCATGCGTGTAGTCGGAGTGGAACAGAAACGGGGCTCCTTTTTTGGAGACTCGCTCGACCGGCAGGTTTACATCCCGGCGACCACTCACTTACAAATCTTTGGCCGCAACGGTTTGTCTATTCACGGCAAAGCCGGCACCCGTGAGAATTTTCAGCCGACGATCGAAGACGCTCGTATGACCATGCGTAACAAGCACCGGCTGAAAGGAAACGAAGAAGACGATTTCGGGCTGGTCAATGTAGAGGAACTGAACAACCAGATCGATCAGTTCACCGGCAGCATCGCCGCCGTAGTCGTTCCCATCACGCTGATTACTCTGATCGTGGGTGGCATTGTCGTTATGAACATCATGCTGGTGAGCGTGACCGAAAGGACTTTTGAAATTGGTTTGCGCAAAGCCGTGGGCGCCACTCGCAGACAGATCCTGATGCAGTTTTTGATCGAGTCGGGAATGCTGTGCGCGTTTGGCGGCGTGATGGGATTGCTGGTGGCTTACGGAGTCACCACCCTGATCACCGCGCTGGCCGGAATCACGATGACCATTACGATTGGCTACATTCTGCTGGCGATTATTGTTTCCAGCGTCATCGGAATGATCGCCGGAATCTACCCGGCATTCAAGGCCGCGCGACTGGACCCGATCATTGCGCTGACCAAGACGACGTGAATTATCTTCGATTTTTGATTTACGATTTTTGATTGACCTCTTCGTCGAACAAGATCGAAAATCTGAAATCTAAAATGAAAGTGCGAATCCCCAAGATCCCGCTCCGCGAAACGCTCACGATGGCGCTCGATAACGTGCGCTCGAACAAGTTTCGCAGTTTTCTCACGGTCCTGGGTATCGTTATTGGCGTGACGGCGGCGATCGTGGTCGCCTCGATTCTCACCGGCATGCGCCAGAGCATCGTCGCTATCATCGAAGAGTACGGCACCAACAACATCTACGCTTTTCACCTTACGACGGGACCGCGAGTGAATTCGGATCGCGCCGAACGACTGCGTAAGCCGCTGACGGTTGCCGACGCCGACGCGATCAAAGCTCAGGCCGGCGCCGTCGAAGATTTAGCAGTTTGTGCGCCGAACGTGGGCTACGGCGGCGGCCCGTTCGACGACAACATTAGTTATCAGGGACGAAACTATCGTTGGGGAAACACAGAGGGAGTGACGCCGAATTACGAGCAGATTGCGAATGTAACTGTTCGCGAGGGGCGCTTCATTACTGAATCCGATGAAGACCAGCGCCGCAATGTCATGGTGATCGGCGTCAACGCTGCCGACGCGTTGTTTCCCGGACAGCAGAACAACATCGCCGGCACTCAAGTGCGCATGGGCGGCTTAAACTTCGAGATTGTCGGCGTCCTGGAGAAACGGAAGAGCGGTTTCTTTGGAGAGAACGAAGAAGATAACGCGGTCCTGATTCCGCTGCGCACGGCGCAAAAGGTCGCGCCCGCACGTGGCTGGCTGCTGTTCGTGATTCGTGCTCGCTCGGGGCAGCTCAACGAGGCGTTGACTCAGTCGGAGGATGTTCTGCGCCGGCGGCGCAATGTGAAGTTTGGAGATCCCAATAACTTTGACGTCAAGACGGCCGACAACTTTGTCACCCAATTTGACAGCATCTTTGCCATGATTGGTTTGGTGGCGATCGCGATTTCCAGCCTGGGACTGCTGGTCGGCGGCATCGGGGTAATGAACATCATGCTGGTGAGCGTGACTGAGCGCACGGCGGAAATAGGAATTCGCAAAGCGCTCGGCGCGCGCCGGCGCGACATCACCAGCCAGTTTCTCTTCGAGGCCATGACGCTAACGTTCCTCGGCGGGATGCTGGGCGTCGTCCTGGCCATCGGTATTAGTAAACTGGTCATGCTGTTGATTCCCAGCATTCCGGCCTCAATTCCCATGTGGGCCGTAACGACCGGGGTCGCGGTGAGCACCGGCGTGGGATTGATCTTTGGCGTCTGGCCCGCGCGCAAAGCCGCGCGTTTGGATCCGATCGAGTGCCTGCGGTACGAATGATCAGAGACAGGGTTAACAAGATGATCAAGATTAAGACGGAAAGATCAGGGATGAAACGATTCCGCCGTTAACCTGGCAGGGTGTTCTTGTGTTATCTAAAATCGCGCCCGCCCTCTTTTTTGTTTCTGTCTTGTTAATCCGGTAAATCCTGTCCCTGTAGCGCAGCCTTCCGCTGCATTTCTTTCAAAGTCTCCGGAATAAGCGCGGTGATCTGGTTGGTCGCGGTGGTACCGTCAGCGAACGTCTGGTAAAGGGTAAAGTCAGGCAGCGACAGACAGGTGAGCGGCGAGTGCGGGTTGTTGCCGGTATCGATGCCGATGGCGCTGTTGAAGAGATAAATTCCATGACGGCCCAGGCGGCCGCGCCAGGGCAATAACTGCGTCGGCGTGTGGCCGAAGACACAGGGCTTGCCGTAATAGCTCTTATAGAAATCCAGGTCGCGGGTCCAAAGCAAAGCGTGAGGGGAACTCTCGCTCGGATGCTTTCCATTTTCCAAACCCGCGTGGACGTAGATCGCGTAGTCGTCTTCGTGATACAGCGGCAGTTGCCGAAAGAATTCGATCTGTTCAGCAGGGATCTTTTTCGCGATCAGGTCACGCGCAGCGTCAAAGTGTGCTTCGGTGCGCAGAACCAGCGGCTTTTGGGTGTACTGCCTAAAGGTCTGATCACCGCCGGTCGCCGAAGTCACCCAGATCATGTTGGCTTCATCGAGAAAATCGAGCAGCATCTGCTCGTGATTCCCGCGCAAGCAAATCACCTTCTCCGGATTCGAACTGCACAAACTCAGCACGTGCTCGACGCACCCGGGAACGTCCGGCCCGCGATCAATCAGATCGCCCAGGAAGACCAGCTTGTCTGTGGACTCTTCACGCGGCAACATGTCGAGCACACCCAGAAGCTGCGCGCAACGTCCATGAATGTCGCCAACAATGAAGGTTTTCATAAGAAACAAAAATATGGAGTGCGCTGACTTGTCAGCGCTTTGCGAAAGCGGCGACAAGTCGCCGCACTCCAAATAGAGCCCTCGGTCACAGGCGGGTTACTGCCCGGCCTCATCCTCGGACCCGGGCGTAACAATCGCGCCGATTATCCGTTGATACTCCGGATCGTTGCGCAACGAATCCCAATTCTTGTCACGCTCAAACCAGGGCCGGTTCTCGTTGCCCAATTCGATTGCCCGGCGCAGCCACTTAAGGGCTTTGTCGCGCTCACCTTCGAGGGCATAAGCAGATGCCAACCAGTAGGCAACGTCATGATCGGTGTTTGCGGTCTTTATGACTTCCTCGGTTATTTGCGCGCGCGCTTCTTCGTGCCAACCGAGCGCGCTCAGGAAGGTCGCATAGATGGGCCGGATGCCGTCGAGCTGTGGATGCTGTTCGAGGACCTGTTCGAGTATCTCTGCTGCCTTGACCGGCTCGCCGCAATAATAAAGCGCGCGGGCCCGGAAGGTCCTGATCAGTGGATGGTCGGGTTCCATTGCCGCGCCTGCGTCCAACTCGGCCAGTGCTTCATCGTAACGCGCCTGGTAAGTGAGCAAGCGCGCGCGGTTGTAGCTAACGACGACGCGTTCAGCCGGATTTAGACGCGCCATGCGATCCAAACTGCGCAGCGCTTTGTCATAGTCGCCATCCAGGCGCGCCAGCACGCCGCGCACGAAATGCACACTGGCATCGTTCGGCGCCTCACGCTTCAATTGATCTGCCGCGGCGCGCGCCTGCGCTTTCTGCCCGCTCGATAGGTAGATGAAGATCATGTTCATGCGGGCCTCGATCAGATGCGGATCGAGGGCCAGCGCCTTGTCGAACGCCTCCTGTGCCTGCGCGTGATCGTCCGGCTCTCCAAAACCTTTCATCACGCGGCTGGCGTAAGCTGCGCCCAGCGCGCTGTGGGCCAGAGCAAAGGAAGGATCGAGATAAGCCGCGCGCTCAAAGTGCTCGATCGCTTCGTCGACATCCTTGCGCGCGACGGTGTGATAGACGTAACGCCCCAGGCAATCGCGCCCGCGCAGATACTCTTCGTAAGCTTCGGCGTTGGCGGTCTTTGCCTGCTCTAGCCGATCTTTTTCATCCGAAGTCAGCTCGAGCCGCAGGCCATCACAGATTTCCTGTGTGATGGTATCCTGCACGTTGATGATGTCGGTGGCATCCGCGTCGATGCGATCGCTCCAAAGCAAATCACCAGACTCCACGTCGACCAGTTGGGCCGTCACCCGAATGCGATTGCCGGCGCGGAGAAAGCCCGCGGACAGAACTGCCGCGACGCTCATCTCGCGTCCGGCCTGGCGCGGATCGACCTGCACGCCCTGATACTTGACGATTTCCGAAGAGGGCCGCACGACCAAAGACCGCACGCGCGCAAGTTCGGTTATGACTGCGTCGGCGAGCGAGAACTCATAAAAGCTCGATTGCGGATCGTTGCTGACGTTTTTGAAAGGCAGAATGGCGACACTCTTGCGCTCGCGATCACCGAGACTGGTAACGGGCGTTTCATGCATCGGGCGATCGGATGTTGCCTCTCGCTGTGGCTGGGTGCGCTCGCCGGTTACGCCGCGCAGCCAGCGCAGCGCCCGTCCCATGCGGCCGGTACCCGAAAGATGACGCGGCGCGACGGGAATGATCGGCTCAGAAAACCCTTGCGGCGCTCCGGCTTCAACCTCACGCAGGATGGTGCGCAAGTCATCGCGCAGTTCGCCGACTTTCTGATAACGCTGCCTGGGATCTTTGGCGAGCGCGCGATCGAGAATCGATTGCAGTTGCAACGGAGCTCCGCCCGGTCGAGCTTCATTCAGCGGCAACGGATCCTGATGGAGAACGGCGTGGCGCACATCGACACTGGTCTTTCCCTGAAACGGCCAGATGCCCGTGAGCATTTCATAAAGGAGCACCCCGGTTGAAAAGATGTCCGCGCGCGCGTCGACGCGCTCGCCGCGCGCCTGCTCAGGCGCCGCGTAGGTCGCCGTTCCATAGGGGATTCCGATTTCAGTCAGGTCCGTGTGATGAATTCCGCCCGGCCCCGCGCCTTCGCTGTCCAAAAGTTTTGCCAAGCCAAAGTCGAGGATCTTCACCTGGCCCGAAGGCGTCACCATCACATTGCCGGCTTTGACGTCGCGATGGATGATGCCGCGGGCGTGCGCGGCAGCCAGCGCATCGGCGACTTGAATGGTAATCGAAAGGGCACTGCGCAAATCGAGCGGGCGTCCGCTAACCAGCTCGCGAACGTTCTTGCCTTCGACAAACTGCATCGCGATGAAGTGAACGCCCTCGATATCGTTCAAATCGAAAATGGTGCAGATGTTCGGGTGATCGAGCGCCGACGCCAGCCGCGCTTCGCGCTCGAACCTTTTGAGGTTGGCTTCTTGTACGGTTAGTTCCGGGGGTAGGACTTTGATAACAACGGTGCGCCCGAGTTTGGCGTCGGTCGCCTTATAAACTGTTCCCTGCCCGCCGGCGCCAATCTTTTCGAGGATTCGGTAATTCCCAAGTTTTGCGCCGATCATTTTTGGTTATATTAAACTCCCGCGGCGCGATGACTGCAACTGTCGCGGGTGCGGAATGCCGAGTTCAGTCGGAATCCTCTTGGCGATAAAGCCGACTGAAGTCGGCACTCTAAACTATCTCCTCCCATGCGCAATCTTCATCGCCTCGGGCAGACTTCTCAGCCGTAACATCGAAATCACGCCGAACAAGGGCCCGGGAGCGAGAATCATAAAGGCATATTCCCACCCGACCAGATCAACGAAGCGCGGTATTAACTCGATCGAGATCGTCGTCAAAAGAAATCCCAGACAAGTTTGCATGGTCAGCGCCGTGCCGATGTACTGGGGATCACCAAGCTCAGTTACGCAAGCCGAAAACTGCGCCGAATCAGCGACTACCGTGGCGCCCCAAATGGCCGCGACAATAAGAAGCAAAATCGGATTCGCGCCGAAAAGGAATCCAATAGACAGACAGCATGTGCCACTGATCGCCATCGCCCACGAAGTGACGACTGTGCGGCCGACCCGGTCAGCAATCAGCCCCGCGATGACGCAGCCTGCGGCGCCGGAACCTATCACCAGAAACGAAGCAACTTCGGCGAGCGACGGATCGCTTCCGCGGCGCGACAAGCTGGCGCGAATCATAAAAGGGATCCATGCCCACATCGCGTACAGTTCCCACATGTGCCCAAAGTAACCCAGGTTCGCCAGGCGCAGACCGCGATTACTAAAAACTTTGCCGGCTTGCTTCCAATCGAATCGCGCCGCCGGCAGCGCATATGGCCCATCACCGACAAAGAACAGCACCAACAGACCGCCGACAACCGCGAGCAGCGAAACAAAGATCACGTTGTGCCGCCAGTTCTGGCTGCCGATTCCGTTGACCAGATAGGGCGCCGCTTTGCCGAGGGTTAACGCACCCACGAGCACTCCAAGCGCCAGACCCCGGCCGTGTCGGAACCACGTGGCCAGGATTTTCATGGCCGGCGGATAGACGCCGGCGAGAAACATCCCCGTCAGAAACCGCAAAGGGATGGCTACCGACGCATCGTGCGCAAACAATCCGAAAGCGCCATTGACAATCGCCCCGGCAATCGCTGTCAGCGTGAACAGATGACGCGGGCTGATAATGTCAGGAAGATTGAAGAGCGCGCTCAGCAGGGTTCCGGCGACAAAGCCCAGTTGCACAGAGAGCGTGAGCCAACTCGCGGCCCCCGCGCTCAGGTTCCATTCTCTGCTCAACGCCGGCACCACCGCCGAACCACTGAACCAGAGCGACATGCCAAGCAATTCAGCTATCGCCAGCAGCGCCAGCGTACGCCAGCGCGACGTGGTTGATTGCTCAGATGAAAGATTCCGGGGACTCTGCAAGCCGAGAGATTGTAACGCAAAGAGGCCGGTAGTGGCGCAAGTTGTTAACTTGCGACTTCCCAAAGCTTCAGCAAACGAAGCCGACTGAAGTCGGCATTCCGAAACTCAGTTTTGAGTCCACCCGGTCACTGCGCTAGAATTCAACGCCGATTTGTTTTGATCTGCACTTGCCGGTCGAAAGCTTCTCGACGAACTAAATCAGATGTTAGCAATGCTTGCCACGAATGTTAGCCCGCTTACGGGTAATTGTATCGAGTCAGCCGGGTACTGCGTTCGTCCGCTTACCGGCAACCTGTGCATTGACTCTCCAGGCTTCTGCGACATCATCGATAAGACTTCGGCGAACATCAGCCCGCTCTATCAACTCGACGCCTTCGACTGGACTGTCCTCATCGTTTACTTCGGCATCCTGACGGTCCTGTCGATCTACGGCGTCTATCGCGTCAAGCAAGTCGTAGATTTTTGGCGCTACTCCAGGTTTCCGCCAAAGCCGAAAGGCGCTTTTTCTGAAGCCGAGTTGCCGCACATCACCGTGCAGCTTCCGCTCTTCAACGAAATGTACGTGGTTGAACGGCTGGTAAAGGCCATCACTGAAATTGATTACCCCAGAGACCGTTTGGAAATTCAGGTGCTGGATGATTCAACCGATGAAACAGTAAGCATTGGGCGCGCCACGGTCGAGCGGTATGCGCGCGAGGGTTTCGACATTCATTACATTCATCGGGTCGATCGCACGGGCTTCAAGGCCGGCGCCCTGGAAAACGGAATGAAGACCGCGAAAGGGGATTTGATCGCGATCTTCGACGCCGACTTTGTGCCCAGGCCGGATTTCCTCCGCAAGCTGATTCACCACTTCACGGATCCGATCGTGGGTTGCGCGCAGATGCGCTGGTCGCACATCAACGGTTCCTACAACCTGCTGACGCGTTTACAGACCATCATGCTCGACGGACACTTTGTGGTTGAGCAGACCACCCGGAATCGCTCGGGCAATTTTTTCAACTTTAATGGCACGGCCGGAATCTGGCGACGCGAAGCAATTTTGATGAGCGGCGGCTGGCAGCATGACACGCTCACCGAAGACACCGATCTGAGCTTTCGCGCGCAGTTAATGGGCTGGCGGTTCGTGTACCTGCTGGATGAAGACGCGCCGGCAGAAATTCCGGTCGAGATTAACGCCTTTAAGGCGCAACAGCGGCGTTGGGCCAAGGGCGTGCTGCAGGTTTGGTTCAAGCTTTACAAGCGCATCTGGGGCTCGCCGCTGCCGCTCCGGGTAAAGCTGGAAATGTTTTTCCGGCTAACCGGCAACATCAGTTACCCGCTGATGATCGTGGCCAGCTTTATGCAATTTCCGCTGCTGCTGGTCCGTTACAATCAAGGTCTGCATCAACTGATGATGCTGGATGTGCCACTGCTTTTCTTTTCGACAGTTTCCGTAGTCCTCTTCTATGGCACGGCAGTCTGGTATGTCGATAAGCAACGCGGTATGCGTCTGTTGCACCTGCCGCTGGTCATGGGCCTCGGCATCGGGCTGGCTTTCTCAAACGCGCGCGCGGTGTTTGAAGCGCTGGCCGGCATCAAGTCCGACTTCATACGCACGCCCAAGTATCAGGTCGAGAAAACCGACGACGAATCCTGGAAGCGCAAGAAATACAAGCGCAGGCATGGCTGGTTGCCGCTGCTCGAATTGGGCTTTGCGCTTTATTTCGTGCTGGCGATTGCCTATGCGGTACGCATGCACATGTGGGGACCGATCGCGTTTCTGATGCTGTTCTGCTTTGGTTATGGCTACATGGGAATCATGAGTCTGTTGCAAACTGCCGGCGCCCGGCGTCTGGCGTCGGTCTGGCGGCCAGCCGCTGTAAGTCCAAAGAATTAACCTTTCGTCCGCCGGTGGAGGATGGCCCGCCCGATTTAGCCGGAAAAAGTTCCGTAACCCATACCAGTCTCGGCGCGTCTTAGGTACCGAACTCGCAATTAAAGTCGCGATCACGCGGACAAGCGAATAACACACTAACGGAGGATTTTCTGATGAGAAGATTGTTTTTGATTGCCGGATTGATGACCGCGTTCGGGCTCGCCGTGTTGGCAGCCAGCGCCACCCCGCCAGCTAGTTTCGCGGGCACATGGTCGCTGGATAAGACGAAGAGCCAGGGCCTTTCGCAGGGAATGATGAATGCGGAAAGCGTGACCTGGACCATCACGCAGGACGACAAACAGATTTCAATCGATTCCAAGGTCGTCGCCAGCCAGTCCGCGGCTGGCGCTACTCCAGCTCCAGCAGGTCCCGGCGGTGGCGCTGGCCGTGGCGGCCCGATGGGCCCGCGAGCTTTCAACCTCGACGGCAAGGAAGCGACTGCTGAAGTCCAGGGCGGCACCAACACGACGAAGGCCACCTGGGCCACCGACGGCAAGACGCTCGAGTTGTCATCGGTACGCACCGGAAGCCGCGACGGCCAGGAGTTCAAGTTCACGACCACTGAGAAGCTATCGCTGTCGGCGGATGGCAAGGTCCTGACCGTCAATCGTCACAGTGAAAGACCGCAAGGCCCGCAAGACTCGACGATGGTTTTCAATAAGCAGTAAGCCCTTTTGGAGTGCGGTGGCGCGCGCAGCGGACACCGCTCTAAATCCAGCTTGAGCCATCGATTCACGCCGAATCGTTGATCTTCAGATCCGAGCGGCGGCGGTGCAATCCAAAGCGCCGTCGCCGCTTCGCTTTGCCGGCGCACTCGATAGCCATCTAGCCTCACAAAGCAATCGCAGCTACAATGGCGCTCCGTGCCGACGCGATTCAAATGGAGCCTCATTTCTGATGAGCGCCTTCTCGAAACGCGTATCTGCGATCTGCCGATACGCCTCAAGGGGTCGTTTCTCGAACATCACATCAAACGTCTCTACAGCGAGCTAAACGATCGCGGTATTCGCTTCAAACCGCACGTCTGGCTATCGGCGGAGTGGTTTACGCCGGACGGTGTTCCGGGATTCGCAATTCCCTTTTATCTGGCCCATCCGCGATTGATGAAGCTCGAGCGCAAGCAGATGCTGGAAGTCGAAGGCGGCACTGAAGTCGAGTGCATGCGCATTCTGCGGCACGAAGCCGGTCACGCACTCGACAACGCGTTTCGCCTGCACTTCAAGCGGCGTTGGCATCGAATCTTCGGTCTGTTCACGCAACGTTACCCGGACTCCTACAAACCAAAACCGAACAGTCGCAGCTATGTGCTCAACCTCGATGCCTGGTACGCGCAGGCTCACCCGGCGGAAGACTTCGCCGAAACATTTGCAGTCTGGCTGCAACCACGGTCAAACTGGCGGCGGCGTTATCGTAATTGGCCGGCGCTGCGTAAGCTCGAATACATTGATGAAGTACTGAAAGAGATTTCCGGAACGCGACCAAAGAACCGAGTACGAAGAAAAGTGGAGACGCTTCCGGAGATCCGAATGACGCTGCGCGAACACTATGTACGGAAAAAGCGGCAATACGAATTCCAGTGGCCGGCCTACCTCGACGCCGATCTGCGTCGCATCTTTTCAACCGATCCGCGGCCCAAGTCGCGCATAACGGCCGTAAGTTTTCTGCGCTCGATCAAGCGCGAAGTCGAGCAACTGGTCGCCGACGGCACCGGCGTGCACAAATACGCAATCGATCATGTTTACGAACTAATGATTGAGCGCGCCGGCCAACTGAAACTGCGGGTCATGGGGGTCCGTGAACACGCCAAACGCGAGGTAATGATCATGCTTACGGTGCAAACCATGAACGTGGTCCATGCCGGCTATCATAGGCTTTCATTGTGAACGCAGACACCTTCAAAAAACTTCGGGTGATCGTCTTGTGTCACGAGGATCTGGTTCCGCCGGACAGTATCGAAGGTCTGACGGCGAAAGAAGTGGCGCCGTTCAAGACGGAATGGGACGTAATCTCAACTCTCAAAAAGATCGGCCACGAGGTGTCGCCCGTTGGTGTCTACAACAACCTCGGAGTGATCGGCAATGCCCTGATGGAACATAAGCCGCACATCGCTTTCAACCTGTTGGAAGAATTTCACGGCTATCCTTTGTACGACCAACACGTGGTCAGTTACCTCGAACTGATGAAGCAGCCTTACACCGGCTGCAATCCGCGCGGGCTGACCATCTGTCGCGACAAGGCGTTGTCAAAAATGGTGCTCGCTTACCACCGCATTCACGTGCCGGCCTTCGCGGTCTTTCACATGAACCGAAAAGTGAAACGATCGAAGCGGCTGAAGTTTCCGCTGCTGGTGAAATCGATCAGCGAGGAAGGCTCGGTAGGGATTGCCCGCGCTTCAATCGTTAACGATGATGAAAAACTGGCCGAGCGGGTCGAGTTCATTCACCGCGTGACGAAGACGCACGCGATTGCCGAGCAGTACATCGCCGGCCGCGAGATTTACGTCAGCGTCATCGGCAATCAGCGTTTGCAGACTTATACGCCATGGGAACTGGTGATTGAAAAACTTCCCGAAGGCGCGCCCAACATCGCCACCTCAAAGCTGAAATGGGATCCCGCTTATCAGGAAAAGGTAGGCGTGGTAACGAAAGCGGCTGAACTCGATAAGGCTATGCGTGAGAAGATCGAACGGCTTTCCAAGAGGATCTATCGGACGCTTTTTTTGAGCGGGTATGCCCGTCTGGATTATCGCGTGACTGAGGACGGAAACATCTACGTACTGGAAGCCAACCCCAATCCTCAGATTGCTCACGCTGAAGATTTCGCCGACTCAGCCAAGCACTGCGGCATCGACTACGAGGCCCTGCTGCAAAAGATCATCGCGCTCGGTTTGCGATATCGAACGGGCGCATAAAAAAGACCCGCGCCCCGGAACATCGCCGTTCCGAGGCCGTGCTTTCCACTGGACGGAAGCAGGACTTGATTACTGTTACTGCTCCGCCACTTGTTCCTACCACCACGTCCTGAGTTGAGAACATCCAAAGAACTGAATGGTTGACTCACCATTTAGCGATATTTTCGGGATCGAGCCAGTGGCGGGTCATGTCACACCACAGGACAAGCCCGCGCCATGATGTGAATCCGGCATAGAAACGTGAGATCTTCTTATCGCTGGCGGCGCGTCCGCGATTGCGCGCGCGCGCAAATTGCGCGCGGGTCCACGAGTCCAGCGCCAAGCCATCGTAACGGCCGATCAGCTTGAGCAGGTTCTCGGCGGCATAGTTGCCGACGCCTTTGACGCTTTTCATTTCTTTTATCAACTCGTCGAGTGGGAGTTCGCTGGCGAGCCAGTCCTCGACGTTGAGCGATCCTGATGCGACTCGCTGCGCCAGCTCTTTCAAATACGGAGCCCGATAACCGGAGCGAATTTTGTCGCGAAAAAACTTCTCGGGTTCTTGCGCCATGGCTTCGGCCATTGGGAAAGACTTGCGGCCATCTGACGATTGGCGGCCCAACTCGTTAACGAGTCCGCTCACCATTTTTTCCGTCAGCGCCCAGGAGCAGTTCGTAGTGCAAAGCATCTTCACCAGGTCTTCGAAAACCGTGGGCGATCGTAACAGGCGTCCGGCGCCTTCATCCGCGATCCAGGCAAACTCCGGGTTGGCCGCGACGGCCTGGTAAAACCCCTGCAAATCATCATCGAGGCGGAGCATGTGACGAACATCGCGCTCTATCTCCCTGGCTGCTTTCTGGCCCAGTCGCCGCGACGTACCGACCTTGATCCCGTCTTGCGCCGGGGAGATTCTCACGGTTACGGGCTCAGCCTGGCCACGATCGAGGACCCGGACCAGGATCCAACTAGCTTTGTCCAATTCGAAAGGCAACAACGCGCACCAGCCGTGGCTCAGCACAGTACGGCGGAAGTTGAAATCGCGAGGTGTTTTGATCGTCAGATCCATAGGAGTTCCTTTCTATATTACGGGAAACGTTCAGGTCAAATCAGCGGGCGCTCTCGCATGGTGGGGTCCTGAATTGGAAGAGGTGGCCTGTACGTATCAAGTGCGGTCAACATGATACTTGACCAATCTGGCTCTCGGCGCTAGACTTTGGGCACTAACAAAGTGAACGGAAGGCTGTACTCGCTGGCTCCTAAATCACTTGGTTCTCAGCGGGCGAAGGGTCAACAACGAGACTCTCTACAGTTTAGGTTGCTTAAGCACCGTTTCCAAAAATAGCTGCCGGAGCTTTCCGGCGCGCGCTCCGTCGCCCCGCAGGGAAAACCCTTCGGGGCGATGTCGTGTCTGGGGTTAGGGTCGGGTTGGATTAAGTTCACTCTTCATTTTCGGGCTCCTCCTTCGGGGGCCATATCAGCGACGCACCAATCGAAGCCAACAACACCCCGGCGACGATCCCCAGCGCCATGACAATTGGGATGTCGTCAACCCCGTGAACGTAAGCGCCAAGCGTGCTATATCCCAGGGCATGAAGTCCGGCCGCGGCCACCCTGGCCAGTAGCGGCAGCAGCATCTTGACACCGATGAATCCGAGCACAATCCCGAGGCCAATCTTGAGGTAGTGAAATTTCTCGACGACCCCGGCCAGCAGAAAATAAAACGTGCGCAATCCGAGAATGGCGAAGACATTTGAGGTGTAGACAATAAACCGATCGGTCGTGACGCCGAAGATCGCGGGAATCGAGTCGACGGCGAAAACGAGATCGGTGACTTCGACCACGATCAGCACCAGTAATAGCAAAGTGCCCACGCGCTTGCCGTTGACCACAGTGAAGAATTTTCGCCGCTCGTAATGTCGCGTAATCGGAACGTACCGCGAAACAAAACGAACGACGATGTTGTCTTCCGGTTCAATCTGTGTTTCCCCGCCGCGCAACATCTGCGCGCCGGTGTAAACCAGAAACGCGCCGAAAATGTAAATAATCCAGTGAAAACGATCGATTAGTTCCGTGCCGATCAGGATCATCACAACCCGCATCACCAGCGCGCCCAGCACTCCCCAATAAAGGACCCGATGCTGATATTTCGGCGGGACCTTGAAATAAGAGAAGATCAGCAGGAAGACAAAGAGGTTATCGACCGAAAGCGAGAGCTCGATAACATAGCCGGTAAGAAACTCGAAGGCCTTCGTGTGGCGCTGGTCGCCGAACAACTCCCGTCCCAGCGGACCAAATAGTAATCCGGCGAAGATCAGCGCCAGCGTCACCCACACGGCGCTCCAGACGGCAGCATTCCGGTAACTGATCTCGTGAGGTTTGCGATTAAAGAGGCCTAGATCGATTGCCAACATCGCCAGGATGAAAATACAAAAACCGGCCCAGGCCACTGTCGAAGTTGCGAACGACTCCATCTAGGCAGATAAAATATCATTCGGCCTACGACCCACGCAAAAGCCAAAAGTTTGGAGTACCGACTTAGTCCGATTCTTGCAACGCGACGAAAAGCCCGCTGAAGTCGGTTCTCAAAACGTATCGAGTGCGTCCGCAAGTTGCAGCCAGCCGCGCGCTCATCTAGAATTCATGGTTTCTGAATTACTCAAAAAAGGTTTCTATATATGCTTAAACAACTAGCCCGGTTTGAACGGACCAGCAAAGTCCTGATTCTTGGATTTGTCGGGATCATGGCGGTCAGCCTGGTTCTCTTCTTCAGGCCAAACAGCGGGTCGACGGTCCTCGAACCCACCAAAAGCACCGAAGTGCTCGCCACCGTGGGCGGTGACGACATCACCGTGGGTGAATTCGCTACCCAGAAACAAAATATCCAAACGCAGTTCAGTCGATTCGGGGGGCAGGTGAGCCTGGCCCAGATGGGCTATACGGACGAGCGGATTCTCAACGGCCTGATCCTGAAGAAGGTGACGGTGCAGGAGGCCGCCCGGCTGGGACTCGGCGCTTCGGAAGCAGAAGTCAAAGAGAGGATCGCGAAGATGTTCAGCGACCCTTCGGGTAAGTTTTTGCTCACGGACGCTTCGGGGAAGTTGGACATGAGCAAGTATCAGGAACGAGTCGGCGACGTGGCCGCTTTTGAACGCGGTGTAGCCGAAGACATTGCGCGGGAAAAGCTCGAGGCACTTGTCGCGGCCAGCGTGCGCATCTCCGAGGACGACGTCCAGCAGGAGTACAAGCGCAAGAACACAAATTTCGATCTGACGTATGTCGTCGTTTCAGCCGACAAGCTGGCCGAGAAGATTCAGCCGACGGACGACGAGTTGAAAGCGTATTACGACAAGCACAAAACCGACTACAACATCCTGGTACCGCAGAAAAAGATTAAGTACGTGTTTATTGATCAGGATAAGTCAGGCCAGAAACTGCAAATACCCGACAAGGACCTGAAAGACGAATACGATGGTCTGCAGCCTCAATACAAACAAGCCGGAGTTAAAGTCCAGCAGATCGTCTTGAAGGTCGCGCGCGCGGATCTCGACGCCGCGGTCAAAGCCAAAGCCGACGCACTGGTTGCCAAAGCCCGGGGAGCATCGGAAACGGCAACCGAAGAAGCGTTCGCCGAATTGGCCAAGGGTAATTCCGAAGATCCAGCCACGGCCAAAAATGGCGGGCTGGTCAATGGCGTGGTAAAGAAGAACCCCAACAAGCCCGACGACCCATATCAGAGAGTGCTCGACCTCCAGCCCGGAGACGTCACGGACCCTATCAAGTACAAGAACGCTTATTTCATCCTCCGCCGTGGCGAAGCCGTGCCCAAGACGTTCGAGGATGCCAAGCCTGAGTTGCTGGTCTCGCTGCGCAATCGCCGGGGCTATACCGTGGCGCAGAAAATCGCACAGCGCGCCCAGGATCGCTTGAAAGCAATCAAAGATCCGCAGAAGGTGGCGCAGGAATTCGCCGCCGAAGCGAACATGTCGCCTGCCGACATAGTGCGCGAGACGCCGTTCGTAAAACCTGGCGACGACGTGCCGAACATCGGCAGTTCGCAGCAGTTCGAGGAAGCGGTCACGCCGCTGGAAAATCCCAACGACGTCGGCGAACGAACTGGAATCAAGAATGGTTTTGCGATTCCCATGCTGGTTGAGAAAAAGGGTCCGCGTATTCCAGAGTTCGATGAAGTGAAGGACAAGGTGACGCAGGCCGTCAAGACGGAAAAGGCGAAATCACAGTTGGAAGACAAAGCAAAAGAACTGATCGCCAACGCCAAAACACCCGGAGATTTGAAGGCAGGCGCGGCCACGATGGGCCTGGAAGCAAAGGCCGAGGCTAACTATAAACTGGCGACGCCGCTCGGCGATTCTGGCTCGAGTAGCTTGCTTGACGAGCCGCTCTTCGCGGCCAAGACCGGCGAAGTCATGAAGACACCCGTCTTTCTGAACCAAAATTATCTTGTGATCGGCGTCAACAACCGCACCGAAGCTGACCTGGCGGAGTTTGCCAAGCAGCGCGACGACTTAATGCAGAGCGCGCTCACGGAACGGAAGAACCAGGTCTTTGATGATTACCTAACCGCGGTCCAGCGACGCATGGAACAGGAAGGAAAGATCACAGTCAATAAGGATGTGCTGGCTGGTATGAAGGAAGAAGAAGCGCCGGAAGCCCAGCCTCGGCAGCGTCCGCGGTTGCCGGTTACGCAGTGATGGCATTAGCCCGACCGTTAGGGAGGGCTCATTAAGCGAAGCCTTAGAATCTTGAGCCCTCCCTGACGGTCGGGCTAGTGCCCCGCCCTTGCGGGTCGAAGCTATCCAAAATCGCGAATATCCCGAAACGGCGTCTCGGCATCGTCAAAATCCGGGCGATAGTAAAACGCGGCGCCGTCGTACTCCTGCATCCATCCTTCTTGCATGCCTAACTCTTCAAGCGCCGCGACCGCGCGCAACCATTCTGTTTCTCTAATCCGCCGCGAAAGCAAAGCGTAACGTTGGTTCGTGCCCGCGACATTCGTCGGATAGTACTGGGCCATCAGCGAGACGGCGACGCGCGAACTCAGTTCGTCGTGAATCCAACGCAGCGATTCATGCACGCCACCAACATCGTTCGGCAGCACCAGCAAACGGACCACCAAACCTCGTCTCAGCAAACCGCTTTCGTCGTAAACCAGATCGTCACCGGTCTGACGGTACATTTCCGCCAGCGCAGCGCGCGAACACTCGCGATAGCTCGGCACTTTGGAATACAAATACCCGACGTCGTCCTCGGCGTATTTCAAATCGGGGAGATAAACATCGACGATGCCGTCGAGGAGCTTTAACACTTCGACTGAATCGTACGCGTTGGTGTTGTAAACGATCGGCAGGTGCAGACCCTGCTCGGCCGCCATCAGGATTGCGCGGGCCATCTGGGGCGCAAAATGGGTGGGCGAAACAAAGTTGATGTTGTGACAGCCGCGCGCTTGCAGCTCGAGGATCATCTCGGCCAGGCGCTCGTGCGTCACTTCGTTTTTGATTTGCTCTTTGTGCGTCTGCGAGATTTGATAGTTCTGGCAATAGACACAGCGCAGATTGCAGTTGCCGAAGAAGATGTTACCCGCGCCGCGCGTTCCTACCAGCGGCGGTTCTTCCCCGAAGTGCGGCGTATAAGAAGAGACAATCGGCAGCCGGCCTGAGTAGCAAGCCGCAATCTCGTCCTTCAATCTGTTGTTGAGACAGTCCCGCGGACAGACCGTGCAACGCTCCAGCAGAGCTTCCAGGGCTTCAACGCGCCGTCGCAGCTCGCCGGTGCGCAGTAACGAAAGATATAAAGGCCCAGTCCTGCTTAACTGATCGTTAGGCGACGCCTTATTGGGTGGAATTAATCTCATGGGGACCTCACTCACTTTATCGCACGCGATAGCCCTCCATCATTGCTCAACTTAAATCTATTGAGAGTTGTGACAGTTTGTAAAGTATCCCAATACCACTCTCGCCGTTGGCTATTGAATTCATACTCAAGCCAAAGGAGAAAAAATATGTCCAAGAAGTATTTGTCGCTTGTGCTTATCGGAGCACTGTCTCACATGATGCTGCTCATGACACCAACGTCTGTCAATGGCCAGGCAGAGAAAGACACGCGGCTGACAGCAAAAGCCAAAGCAGATGTAGCCGCGTTCGGTATCGGCCCGGATGCAAAGGTTTCGGTCAAGCTGCGGGAGGGCAAGAAACTGAAGGGGTATATCAGTCAAGTTGGAGAAGATAACTTTGTTATCACAGATTCCAAGACAGGCTCGACCACCTCTATTGCTTATGCCGATGTCGCTGAAGTTCAACGCAAGAAGGGACCCTCAACGGTTAAGGTAATAGGGGCGACGCTTGGTGTGCTGTTCTTAATTTCAGTTATAGCTAACTACGTTGTATATAGGTGAAGATTGGAAGTTCTTGCAGGGAATGATTTCCTGGTCTAGCACTCTGTCGCGGCGGCAGAGAATCGTAAGGTGAGTTCGAACGAGTTGACGAAACTCTGATGGCATTATTCCAGGACCGGGTTGTCGATTCTGCCAAAACTAAAATCGTAGCAACGATCTCTTAAAGAACTTCAGCAAAAAGATCTTCGACGTAACATTTTATAGCCGGAGACCAGCGACGGCGCAAACACTCCGCGGCAGGCGCATTTTGCGCGCGGGTCACGGGCGGGACGCCCGTGCCACTGTGATATGCTCCGCTGACAGTGCGTCTGTGGCTTTCAAAAAGCAGCGAAGTGCCCTTGCGCGAGCAACTCGTAGCTCAGATTATGCTCGGGATTGTCAGTGGTGATCTGAAGGCCGGACAAAAGTTACCGAGTACGCGCGAATTGGGACGCCGTTTCGGGGTTCATGCGAACACGGTCAGCGCCGCGTATCGTGACCTGCACCGGCGCGGCTGGGTCAGGTTCCGCAAGGGCGCCGGGGTCTATGTACGTGAACCAGGCCCGGATCGATTGGACGGTGAGATCGAACTCGACGGTCTGGTGTCCGGATTCCTGAAGGCCGCGAATGCACGCGGCTTCTCGCTCGATGAGATTCAATCACGGGTCAAGTACTGGCTTGAGTTGCAGCCGCCGGATCATGTGCTGGTAATCGAGCCAGACTGCGAATTGCGACGCATCCTGGTCGCCGAAATCGAAGAAGCAACCGGCGTCCGAGTTCGCGGCCTGAGCATCGAAGACTGCAATCGTCAGGCGCTGATCGGGGCGACGCCGGTGGCCATGTACAATCGGGCCGAGGCTGTGCAGAAACGATTGCCGCCAGGTGTCGATTGCTTTCTGTTGCACTCGACTTCTGTTCCACAATCACTGGTGGGGGAAAAGTCCCCGCCGGCGGATGCTCTGATCGTCGTGGCCTCGCACTGGCCCGATTTCCTGAAATGGTCGCGGGCAATCCTGATTGCCGCAGGTGTCTGTGCGGACGCGCTTGATTTTCGCGACGCCAGGGTACGTGGCTGGAAAAGGGGGCTCGATGCATGTGCTTTTGCGATCACCGATAGTTTGACCGCAAGGCTGCTTCCCGGATCTGTCGAAGTTCGACTGGTTCGCTTGATCAGAGCTGCTTCACTGGACGCGCTCGTCAGGGCTGTCCAGCCTTATGACAGTCAACGATGCGACACAGCGCCTACGGTAAGGGTCTGACTGTCGATTACCTCTCGCTTCAGTTACTAACGAACGAGATGGATTGGTACTGTGAAAAGTGACTTAGCCAGAACGTAGAACTGAGATAATGGCTTCTAATAAAAGCAAAGATTCACTGATCGCCTGGCTGCCGGATCTCCTGTTTACCAGCGGGCGGTTTGAAAACGGGCTGGCGCTCGTCTGTGATTCGTCGGGCGTCATCGTCAAGCTCGCGCGAGTCGATGACTTGAAAGACGAGAAGAGAGTTCCCCTGTCGCACCGGGCGATGCTGCCGGGAATGGTCAACGCGCACTCGCATGCTTTTCAAAGAGTGTTGAGAGGAAGAACTGAGTACAGAACGAGCAATCAGCAGGATAGTTTCTGGACCTGGCGCGAGATGATGTACTTGGCCGCGACCCGGCTGACGCCGGAAGACATTTACGACGCCTCGCGCATGGCCTTTCTGGAAATGGCCCTGAGCGGCATCACTTCTGTCGGCGAGTTTCATTATCTTCATCACGCGCCCGACGGTAAGCCTTACGGCGATCCAAATCTGTTAGCAAAAGAAGTCGTACGCGCGGCGAACGATGTGGGATTGCGGATCGCGTTGTTAAGGGTCGCCTACGCGCGATCGGGTTTTCAGGTTGAGCAGAACCCGAAGCAGGTGCGATTCATTGAAAGCGATGCGACGATCTATTTGGAGAACCTCGAGCGACTAATTGGCGACGTTAGGCGGGGCACTAGCCCGACCGTCAGGGAGGGCTCATTGTTACCCGGAAGCGGAGCCCTCCCTCACGGTCGGGCTAGTGCCCCGCCAGACACCGCCTGGGTGGGTGTGGCGCCGCACAGCGTGCGCGCTGTGCCGCTCGACTATTTGCGCGAGGTGGTCGCCTATGCCAACGAACGCAGACTGAAAGTACATATGCACGTGGCCGAACAACCGGCAGAAGTCTCAGCCTGCGTCGAAGAATATGGCCGCACGCCGATTGCCCTGCTGGTCACCGAAGGTTTGTTGAGTAAACGCTTCACCGCAGTGCATGCGATCCACGTGACGCCGAAAGCAATTCCGTCTTTTGCGCAGACGGGTGCGATGGTTTGCGCCTGTCCGACTACTGAGCGCAACCTCGGCGACGGTGTGGTTCCCGCCGACGAATATTTCAAACACGACGTGCCAATCTGTCTCGGCACCGACAGTCACGCGCAGATCGACTTGCTGGAGGACGCGCGCGAGCTTGAGTATCACATGCGTTTGCAGAAACTGGAGCGGGCTGTGCTCGACTCTGAGTCTCAAGTTTCAAGTTCAAAGTTTCAAGTTGAAAGCCGGCTGGCCGCGCGACTCTTCGATTGCGCCAGCACCAACAGCGCGCGCAGCATTGGCTCGCCGGGCGGCACTCTTGAACCGGGAAAGGCCGCCGACTTTTTCACCGTAGCTCTCAACGACCCTTCGATCGCCGGGGCCTCGACTGACGATCTACTTACCAGCATCGTCTTTTCCCTGTCGCGCGCGGCCGTGCGAGAAGTCGTGGTTTCTGGAAAGCCGATTGTTTCCGAAGGGCAGCATCTGATCCAGGAAGAGGTTGTAGAGAGATTCAATGAGTTACAGAAGAAGCTTTGGAGTTGAAGAGGCGTGGTTCGGAGTTCCGCCTTTAGGCGGATCTTAATTTCTCATAAGGCCGCCTAAAGGCGGGACTCCGAACAAAACCGGATCATGACCGTCGAAAAAACCCTCAGAGATCTCGTCGCCATCGACTCAGTTTCCTCGCGCTCTAATGCCGGGCTCGTTTCCTATCTCGCCGCGCGCTGCGAAGCTGCGGGGTTTACGATCAAACGCCTTCCCTACATTGACGATGCTGGTGTCGAGAAAATCAACCTGGTGGCACAGACCTCGGTCCACGATCCAAAAACCACCGTCGAACTCGCGCTCGTCGGGCACACCGACACGGTTCCTTACGATCCGGATTGGACTGAAGCGCTCAAATTGACAGAGAGAGACGGCAAGCTTTTCGGCCGTGGCGCTTGCGACACGAAAGCATTTATCTCGGCCGCCCTCACCGCAATTGAAAATATTGATGTTGCCAAGCTAAACAAACCTTTGGCGCTGGTCTTCACGGCGGATGAAGAGATCGGATGTCTCGGCGCCAAGCGACTGGCCGAAGGCCGGCCGTTCGCGGCTCGCTATGCAATCGTAGGCGAACCCACTTCTCTGCAACCGATGCGCGCCGGAAAAGGCTACTGCCTCGCCGAAATCAACGTGCGGGGACGCGAAGCGCACAGCGCCTATCCCCGGATTGGAGCGTCGGCAATCTTTCGCGCGGCGCGATTGATCGAACACATCGAACGGATAGCGGAAGATTTGAAGAGGGATCAGAGCGCGGCTTTCGATCCGCCCTACACCACCGTGAATGTCGGATTGATCGAAGGCGGCACGGCAAAGAACATCATCGCGGGAGAGTGTCGTTTCATCCTCGAATGGCGAACCATCCCCGGGCAAGCGCCCGACTACGTCCACACCCTCGTCAAACAAGCGGTCGAAGAATTGCAAAAGCAGGACGCGGACTTCATTTGCGAGATCGAGGCTTCCCGCGCGGATGATAGTTTTGAGACGCCCGCCGATTCTCAGTTAGTTCAGTTCCTGGAAGAATCGTCCGGCCGGCTATCGGGGACGGTCGCATTCGGCACCGAAGCGCCGAGTATGATTGAGCTCGGCGCCCAGGCAGTCGTGTTTGGTCCCGGCGACATCCGCGAGGCGCATCGCACCGGCGAGTTCGTCCCCGTCGATCAACTCAACAACTCTGTCCATATTCTCAAGCAGGCCATCGAGCGCTTCTGCATGTGATCGCTGACATCCAAAAAACGACGCCGGCGTTGCTTTGACTCGCAAGCAACCCGCAGCCGCGCGCAAACCTCGAATCATAGCTGGACGAATCTTTCCGCTCTTCGCAGTCAATGAACGTTATCGCGTTCCATGAATTGGGCGCGCGGCATCTGCTGGCGTATCATGTTTCTCTAAAGGGCGGAGTAGTCCGCCTGAATCAACGCGGGACAAGTCCCGCCTCGAAACCAGAGGTTACCTTGAAATACGTTTGTTCATTAATTCCTCGACGATTTGCGCGGGTTGCTTTGTGTTCAGCTCTGGTTATGGTCGGCGGCTTGTTTTCTTCTTCTACCCAGGCGCAAACCGGCAACACGCCGTTTCCGCAACCGACCGAACTACAGCATGGGCCGCCCCTCTCCAGTCAGGAATTCGTGCGCACACTCTATCAATTACCGAAGCATCCGGAAGAACGCGACAAGCTGATCGATGACATCAGAAAGCGCGGCATCGCTTTCCCGTTGACCGATGGTTTGCGATCACTGGTCGCAACCAAGAGTGGCAACGACGCCGATCTGCGGCACACTCTGGAAGAAGCCAACCGGCGGCGCACGAATCCAATAGTCGCGTCGCTACCACCCAGCGCTGAAGGGATTGAACTGCTCGAGCGAACTCGCAAAGCCACGCTGGGAGCGGCCGAAAGAATGCCGGATTTTCTGGTCAAGCAAAACATCACGCGTTACGTCGCGTACGGAAACACCAGGAACTGGCAACCCGACGATCGGATGACGGTGGCGGTCAGCTATCGACAGAACGCAGGTGAGCAATACAAGCTGCTTTCGGTTAACGGCATGGCGCCCAGTGAAGAGGCGCGCGAAAGCTCGACCTATGGCGACAAGCTGGGTGGGACGACGTCGAGCGGCGAGTACGTTTCGATTCTTTCCGAACTTTTCAAACCGGAAACGCAGGCCGAGTTTCAGATGGTCGATACCGACACGCTGCGTGGCCGGCGCACTATCATCTATGAATACGCGGTCAAGCGAGAACTCTCGCACCAGATGATCAAGTGGGCGGGGAGCCGGACGGTCGTGGTCGGGTTCCGCGGCCGCATTTGGATCGACCGCGAAACGAATCGCGTGCTCAAGTTGGAAGACATCTCGACGGAAATTCCCAACGACTTTCCCGTCACCGCAGCCAGCAGCACCATCGATTATGATTGGGTGAACATCAACGAAACGCAGCACCTGCTCCCCTTACGCGCCGTAGTCGAACTGTCCGCGCGGGTTGGGTCGCAGACAATTCAGAGCCGCAACGAAATTCTCTTCCGCGGCTATCGCAAGTTCGGCGCGGAAGTGAAGATTATCGACATCGACGAAAAGGACTTTCCTTCAGAGACGCCCGAGGAGCGCGAGCCACCCAGGCCGGAAACTCCGCCGGTGCTTAAGCCGCAGCCGCCAAAGAAACCGAACTCATGAAGTTGAATCTCGGGGCAGTAGCCCGACCGTTAGGGAGGGCTCGGCAACGCCGCATAGAGCCCTTCCTAACGGTCGGGCTACTGCCCCGCTTTGCGATCTTCCTCACCATCGGGCTGGTGCTCACAACCGCGATCGCCGCTCCCGCCCAAACCAGGCCCGGCAAAGACTACCTGGTCTACGTCGTCTCTGAATCAGCCGACAAGATCGCCTTGATTCGCTTCGGACCAAGCGGCGCGCGCGTCGATCATGACGTGCAAACGGGCGACATGCCGGTAGACATAGACGGGCCGCATGGAATCGTCGTCTCGCCCGATCGGCAGTTCTATTACGTCTCAATTGCCCATGGCCGGCCATTTGGTTTGGTTTGGAAGTACTCAACCAAAGATGACAGCGTTCTGGGCAAAGCAACGCTGGGCTATTTTCCGGCGACAGTTGATATTACGCCCGACGGTAATTTTCTTTTCATCGTGAATTTCAATCTGCACGGCGACATGGTGCCGTCGTCTGTGTCCGTCGTTTCTACGCCAACCATGACGGACGTGGCGCGGATTCAAACCTGCACGATGCCGCATGGCTCGCGTCTGAATCCGCAGGGTACGAAGCAATACTCGGCGTGCATGATGGACGACATGCTGGTCGAGATCGACACGCGCACCCTGAAAGTCGCGCGCCATTTCATCGTGACCAAAGGTAAAGAGATGGGCGCGATGGGCGCTCCCAAATTGCACCCGTCCGATTCGATGCCGGGGATGAACATGCCTGGCATGAAGGATACCGGGGGTCATGGAATGGAGGCGCCAAAGCCCGGCGACAACTCCTGCTCGCCAACCTGGGCGCAACCTTCCGCCGACGGTTCATCGATCTATGTCGCGTGCAACAAGTCGAGCGAGATCGTAGAAGTTAATGCCAATAGCTGGAAGTTGGTGCGGCGGATTCCCGCGCGCGCCGGTGTCTACAATCTCGCGGTGACACACGATGGCACGCGTCTGCTGGCGACAAACAAACGCGATCAGTCAGTGTCGATCTATGATCTGAAGAGCGGTAAAGAACTCGCGCGACTGCCGACGAAACGAAAGGTGCTGCACGGCGTGGTCGTCTCTCCCGACGACGCTTACGCGTTTGTGACCGTGGAAGGCGTCGGATCGGAACCCGGCACCGTCGAGATCATCGATCTCAAAGCCCTGAAGACCGTCGCGACCGTTGATGTGGGACAAGAAGCCGCGGGCGTAGATTTTTTCAAGACTGAACCGCCAAGGTAGCAGACTATTATGCCGGTTATTTCAACATTCTTTGGAATGATGATTCGAATGTTCTTTGGCGATCATCCTCCGCCGCACTTTCACGCCGAGTACCAGGGAGAAAAAGCTACGTTCGCTTTCAATGGCGAACTCCTGGCTGGGAATATTTCTTCGCCGAGAGACTCGCAGGCTGATTCGAGAATGGGCTTTGCTTCATCGATTTGAGCTTATGGTAAACTGGAAGAACATTAAACAGGGTCGCGCTTTGAACAGAATTCAACCCTTGAATTGAAAGCGGCGCATGAATTACTTACCGGAAGTTGTCAAAGCAAAACACGTACGCGGGTTCATTATCGCTACGCGCTTTAATAATGGCGCCGAGAAGCACGTCGATATATCTCAGTGGTTCAAAGGTCCTGTCTTTAAGGCGCTTAAGGATCCAAAGTTTTTTGCGAAATTCTTCATCGAAGGTGGAACCCTCGCCTGGCCGAATGGCGTCGATATCGCTCCGGAGTCGCTTTACGCGGCAGCAGACATTCGAGTCGATAACCAGAGGAAGAATAGGCGCAGAGCAAGACAACCGGTTCGACCGACTGCTAAGTGATTCCTTTGAATGTTAATCCACAACTGAAGAGTTGAGCAGATCACTCTCGGACTTCTCCATCGTATACGGTCGCTGGACGTTCACGAACCAGCTAATCAGGAGAATCGGTGAATTGATCGCCCAGCAAAAATCCGCGGCCGAGATCAAACGCGACATCGATGAGGGTTTCGTCCAGGGTCGATTCCACAGTCCTGGAAAAGCCGGTATCGCTTACATGCTGGCGGGCGACGTAAAGTTCGATCCGAAGACTGGCCAACTCGCGTCCACGGTCTTTCCACCGCACTACATGATCTATGCACCCGGAGTGTCCGATGCCGATATTGGCATGTCGAAGGAAGCAACCACTCCCGGCCTGCCGTTTGTGTATTCAGGATATTCGGGAGGGTCAAAGACTGCTTACATTATCGTCATGGCTACGGAACCTGCCGCGCATACGAAGCACTGAGTTCAGGCGGAAGGAGCCTTCGCTAACGGTCGGGCTTCTGACACGGGCGCTTTTGGTAAACGTGATTTGAATCCGGATAGAGATCCACGAGACGCTCGACTAATCTCGGGAAAGGTTCTGGCCTACGAGCAGTTTCAAGCCTCGACCACCATCAAGCGCTTCTCACAGTCCGCGGCGTAACTTAGACAGGCGAGAATATCCTCTTTTGTGAGGTATGGAAAATCTGCGAGAATCTCTTCCTGCGTCATGCCAGAAGCGAGGTATTCCAACACATCGTAAACGGTAATGCGCATTCCGCGAATGCAAGGCTTGCCGCCGCGCTTTCCGGGCTCGATGGTGATGATGTCCTGATAACTCATGGCGGGGACTATCGCGCAAGTTTCGCTTACAGATGATGCGGGATGCGCAAATCTTAATCCTTTGACGATGCTTGGGCTACGCCGCTTGCGCGAGCCGTTCCATGTTGGCAATGTAATCAGACAATTTGTCGTACGTGATGTATTTAAATTGCTTGATCACCGGCGGAAGTTCGTGCTTCTCCAATCCCACAACTAAGGGCGTAATTCTTTTTCGCAACGAAGATGCCGCTCCTATTTCGAACATCATCCACAGATTATCTACTGAATGGCTGCTCAAAATCAGAACAATCTCGTCTGCCTCCCTTAAGAGATTCATAAATGTTTTTTCGAACTCAGAGCCCGCTGAGAGTGTCAATTCAGAGTAAGTGCTGTGGACACCGGCCTTCTTAAGTCGGCGTGCCAAATCCCGGGCCAAGTCTCTGTCTTTTTGCGATGCACTAATGAAGACGTTGTAACTCATAGTTGAACCTATCACTTCTTACTGCGTAACTCTCGATCAATTCGCTTCCTTAATTGTCCAAGGAATTGTTCGAGGCTGTTAAGTTCCACGGCCTTTAGGTCTTTCGCAGGCGGCCATATATCGCCGGGATCAACGTTATTCAGGGCCGGAGTCACGTGTTTGTGTTGTCCACGTACCGCTCCGACTTCAAACATTACCCAATATGGCTGCCGCAGAGTCGTCGGCGATATTAGTACGATCGCCTCATGGCAATCATCAATGCCGCGAATAATTTCTTCGACAACGACGCCGCCACCTGTCATGTCTTTTTCATAGGTGTAAGCTTCCGCGCCGAGGGCCTCTACTTTCTTCGTTATAACGTGCGCTATCCACGAATCAGTTGATGAATAGCTAATGAAGACAACGTATCGCGAAGGCTTGCGCTTCTGAGAGGACCTCGGCATTTGGCTCGTACACTAGCACCGTAAGCCTCGGCTGCATATCCAACAATAATTGCATGAGCGGGTTGAAGTGCTGAGGCTTCTCACTGTCCCGGCGCGGTTGTCGATCCCTTATCGATCTTCGGTCCCAGCTTTACCACCCACAGGCCTGAGTTGATGTCGTTGAAATAGATCAGGCCTTTGTGTGGTTGCGCGCCCCAGGTAAACGGCAGGTTCGGGCGATACGATTCCGGGTCACCGGTCCACAACCGTCCAATCTCCCGACCCTGACGATAGAGATCGCCGCGCAGCTCGCCGGAAACATCGACCACGCGTGCGCCGCCGCTGTAGTAACCCATGTACATATTGCCGTCTTCGACCCACATGTTGTGCGCGCCGCCTTCGGGCACGGGGTACTCGGCGACTTTACGCGGATGATTGATGTCGCTGATATCGATCACGTGACAGATGCCGCGCACAGGGATGCGATTGTGCGACAAGATATTAAAGAACGATGGCAGGACTTCGTCGCCGATGAAAACATAATTGCGATCGCGAAAGACCGAGTGCGTACCCGCAAGCCAGCCATTCCCGTAGAGTTCATTGTGATTAAAACGAAATTGGCTGACTAGCTTTGGCTGCTCGGGACTGCCCCCTTTTAGTCCCGCCCCGACATCCAGGATCACCAGGCCGTCATGCCAGTACGCGAGATAAGCCAACCCGTCTTTGACGTAGAGATCGTGCAAGTAGCGTCCGCCAACCGTTTCACCTTCTTTAGTGCGAATCGTCGTGACCCCCGCGTTCTCCGTTTGCCAGCGCGCAACTTCTTTTGGGTTCTTTACGTCGGCGAAATCGATCACGCGCATTGAACCGGTTGCGTCGTCAGTCAAGTAAACGTAATGGCTGTCGACAAAGGCGCTGTGCACGCCGCCGGTAACTGTCGTTGAGTATTCCGAGATTAGTTTTGGATGCGCCGGGTCGGATGCGTCATAGAAGGCAATTCCATTCTTTCGGTTTGACGCGCCTTCACGGGAGATGACCAGAATCTTCCCGTCCGCGGTGGTGCTGATGTCGTTCACCAGTCGCGCGTCGACTTTGACCGTGTCGGTGAGTTTCGGATGCGCCGGATCGGAAATGTCATAGACCAGAAAACGATCGTAGATGGTCGAGTAGTAAGCGTAATTGCCGATGATCCATTCTTCGGCGCCCTGGAATTCTTTGAACGGCGCGCGGCCAACTACTTCCAATTCGCGTTCGGAATTGCGCGGTGTGACTACTATTGAGGCGGTCGCGGCGACATTGCCGCTACTGGCATTGATGATGTAGGTGCCCGGCTGTTCGGCGACAAATGCGCCGTCGGGGTAGACGGTAGCGCCGGCGCCGGTCACGGACCAGCGGGCCGTGAATCCGGTCGAGGGAGTTCCCTTTGCCGTTAAGTGCACCACGTCGCCCGTACGCGCAGTGGTCGAAGCCGGCTCAATCGCCAAACTACGAAGATTGCTCTTCACCACCGTGATCGTCGTCATCCCGCTGGCGGCTCCTGTCGCGGCCCTGACCGTGGCTTTCCCCGGGGCGATTCCAGTCACGACGCCACCCGCGTCAACGATAGCCACAGCCGGTTTGTCAGATGTCCACCTAAGCGGAACGCCAGTGCGCGGATCGCCGCTCGAGATGCGTGTGGTCGCTTCCAGTTGCACCGTGCCACTCACGACCAGCGGAGTCGTGATCGATTTGATCTCAACTGTCTTGATCGTGGCCGGCTTGACCATGAAGGTAGTAAAGCCCGTCTTGTTGTTGGCAAAAACTGCGCCCGCCGTTACTTCGCCGGGGCCAAACAAACTCACGGTGCCGCTATCGTCAGCAGCGGCGATATCGAACGGGCCGGCAAAATAGCTCGCAGGTTGTTCGTTCACGACGTTTCCCGCTGCATCTTTGGCCACCACAGTCAGCTTCACTTTCTGGCCGACTTCGGCTTCGCTCACCGCAGCTTTGACTTCGACGGTGTTCACCGCGGAAGTTGGGTTTGGTTGTTGGGCGAATGCGATCGTGGTAAGCAGGAGAACAGGAAAAACCGCGAGTCGTTTGGTTATTAACATTCAGACCTCCGGGCGACAAAAGAATCCTGACTTCGCGCCATGTTATTCGCTACGCTGCGTAAAACGCAAAGGCCGCAAAGACTCTGTCCTTAACGGCGCTCGGCTTCCTTATCTTTGCGCACTTCGCGGCGCGGTTATTAATGGCCGGATTCACCGCGACAGCCGCAAAAACATGCGCGCACACCCTGGGCGCTGTATTGAATGGATGAAAACGCGCTAATATGCTCACCCGATTTTGAGGAGGAGAAATGAGATTGTTACGAACACTCGTTTTGGCGGCGGCGTCGCTGTTACTTCTGGTCTGCGCTTTCGCGCAGGACACAGCCGTCAAACATTTTGCGAAAGATGGCCTGTCATTCGACTACCCGGCTAACTGGCAATTGAGCGACCAGAGCACGGGACAGATGCAATACATCCAGGTGGCACGTGACGGCTATGCAGAGATTCGCGTCCGCGTCCCGCGCGAGTGGCTGAAGACCCCGGAAAAGGAAGCAGCCGCAAAGAAGCTCATCCAGGACCAATACGTCGATAACTTTGCGACCCAGGTTGAGCAGGCGGGATTGCATCCCAAACGTTCAACCGGAATTACTCAGATTTCCGGGGCCGACGCCGAAGGCGCGAAGGTGCGCGCGGTGATGGACGGACAACCTGGCGGCATGGATTCTTATTATCGTGTGGTCTCGGATAGATTGGTCCAGTTATCGATCATCGGCTCAGAGAAAGAGATCGCAAAGTCGGCTCCGGTCTGGGACATGATCCGCAACAGCCTGGCGGTCGAGCCTCCGCCGCAACCGAAATCAACACCGCAACCATCACCGGCGAAGAAGCCGTAGCGGCGCCGCGGCCACGATCTCTGATACGATCTGAGTAATCTGAAAACGAAATCATTTGGAGCAGAAAAAGTGATCATTGGACTTCCGAAGGAAATCAAAGACAACGAATACCGGGTGGGCCTCACGCCCGCGGGTGTGCGCGCGTTCACGGACGCCGGCCATCGCGTGCTGGTCGAACATGACGCGGGCGAAGGATCGGGATTTGAAGATTCTCTGTACCATCGCGCCGGCGCAGCCATGATCGAATCGGCTGACGACGTCTGGGCTGAGGCCGAGATGATCGTCAAAGTTAAGGAGCCTATCGCGCCGGAGTATCCACTTATGCGCGAAGGACAGTTGCTGTTTACTTATCTTCATCTGGCTCCGGACAACGAATTGACCGAACAGTTACTGGCGCGAAAAGTTACCGGCGTTGCCTATGAAACCATAACCGACCGGCGCGGTACGCTGCCGCTGTTGACACCCATGTCGGAAGTCGCCGGCCGCATGGCCATCCAGGTGGGCGCTCATTATTTGGAAAAGATGAGTGGCGGACGCGGCATCCTTCTCGGTGGAGTGCCGGGTGTGCCGGCAGCGCGCGTAGTGATCATCGGCGGCGGCGTAGTTGGAACGAACGCCGCGAAGATCGCCGTGGGCATGGGCGCTCATGTAACGATCATCGATAACAACCTCGATCGGCTGCGCGAGCTTGACGACATTTTTCTGTCGAAGATTGCCACGCTGGCGTCAAGTGCTTACATGATTCACGACGCGGTCTCTCAGGCGGATCTAATAATCGGAGCGGTTCTTGTTCCTGGCGCCGCCGCACCCAGACTAGTTACGCGCAGCATGCTCACAGACGTAACCGACGGTGCGGTCATAGTTGACGTAGCTGTCGATCAGGGTGGTTGTGTCGAGACTACGCATCCGACGACGCACTCCGATCCAACCTACTATGTCGAAGGTGTGCTGCATTACTGTGTCGCCAACATGCCCGGCGCCGTGCCGCGCACTTCAACCTTCGCACTGACTAACTCGACTTTGCCTTACGCGCTGAAACTGGCGAACAATGGTTTTAGGGCTGCCGTAAAGAGCGATCCAGGTCTAGCCGCGGGAGTGAACACCTACGCCGGCAAGTTGACTTACCAGGCGGTGGCTCTGTCCCAGGGACGCGAACATACGCCGCTGGATCAATTGCTGGGAACGTAAGAGGTAGAGGCCCTTTTCGTTTTCCATTTGTCATCTATCAAATCTATCAATGGTCATTCGTCATTTCAGTCAGAGTTGCGCGCGCGCAGAACTTACATGGACCTGACAAATAAGAAATGAGAAATGGAAGATCGGAACCTACAATCTCGGCAAATAGCCTTTTCGTGCTAAACACCCAGACGCAAAAGGCCCGCCAAACAGCTCTTCAATTCTTCCGCCTTCACCGGCTTATAAAGAAAAGCGTCGATCAGGTTCTCTGCGGTATTGGCTGCCTCTTTGTTCTCCTGCCCGGTCAACAAAACGATCGGTAGATGTGACAGCTTCTGATTGCTGCGCAGAAAACGAGCCAGTTCCTGACCGCTGAGATTCGGCATTACTGCGTCGGTGACCACCACATCAAACTGAGTAGAGAGCGCGAGCTTCATGGCCTCGAGCCCGTCTGCGGCGGTCACGACGCGGTAACCGGAGCGCTGGAGTGTAACTTCGAGATAACGCCGGACAGAACGATCGTCTTCCACCAAAAGGACGCACGGCGGCGGCGGGCTCTGCGCGATATCCACCGCGTCATTCTGCTTCGGAGTTGCGGATGGTGACTGGTGTTCCTGGTTCATTGATTTGCCCGCGTTGGCCGGATTCGAGTGGCATGAGAGGCGAATCTGAGCGAGCTGTACGCACCGAAAACTGCATTCCACACCGGCCAGACGAGAGTAAGCTGAGCATCATTTCTTGTCAACGGAGCCCCGTCCATCAACAAAGAACATCTCGGTTTGCTATACTTTCGTTTTCGCTTTGACCCCGGATTCACCTCCGGGGAGGTTTCGGTTAGCCTGGAAAGTCCTAAATGTACGAATTCGCGGTTACGCCAGCAGTAACACAAATTCGCCGCCGCGGCGTCGAGATCGCCGCCGTCACGTCCGGAAGCCTGGGGGCCGAGCTGGAACTCAAGGCGGGCGATCGCATCATGCGCGTCAACGGTCGCGTGGTTCGGGACTATCTCGATTTTCGCTTTCAAGCTGCGGGCGAAACGGATTTGATCATCGACATTCGCAAGCGCACGGGTGAAGACTGGGAGCTGAACATCGAGCGCGACGAGGCGGAAGAGTTTGGTCTCAGCTTCGAACAGATCGTGCCGCGACAATGCGCGAACGAATGCCTGTTCTGTTTCTGCAAGGGCAATCCTGAGACCGCGCGGCCATCGCTGTTTGTGCGCGACGAGGACGTGCGGCTTTCATTTCTCTACGGCAATTACACGACGCTTACCTCGATCACCGAAGACGAGATGCGTCGTGTGATCGAACAGCGTCTGTCGCCGCAGTATGTTTCCGTCCACGCCACGGATCTGGATGTCCGGGCTTACCTGCTCGGCGTTGACAAGCAGCGAGCCGACATCACCGCGAAGATGCAGCAGATGCTCGACGCCGGAATTGAGATTCACGCCCAGGTCGTACTTTGCCCGAAGATCAATGATGGTGAAATTCTGCGGCGCACAATTTACGATCTCGCCGAGTTGCACCCCGGCGTGAGTAGCGTGGCCATCGTGCCGCTGGGGCTGACGCGTTATCTGAACGATCCGCGCTTAACGCCAGTGACGTCGGAGTTCTGCCGGCGGGCGATCGGTGAAGTCTCAGTGATCCAGGATGATTTGCGCGCGCGTCTGGGTACCACCTTCGCATTTCTTGGCGATGAGATTTATCTGCGCGCCGGCCGGGCTGTTCCTTCGCGGAGGCACTACGGTGACTATCCGCAGATTGAAGACGGCATCGGCATGGCGCGCAGCTTTGCCAGCGAGTTTGCTGCGCTGATGCGCCGGCTTGAGCGCAAGCCTTTGCGGAACCCTCAAAGACTTTTCGGCACGATCATGACCGGAACGATTTTCGCTCCCGTGCTCCGCAAGCACGTGGAGAGAATGAACCGGCGCTTCAAGACGCACTTGCAAGTTGTCGCCGTCGAGAATGAATACTTTGGCGGCGACGTATCCGTTGCCGGGCTCTTAACCGGTGGCGATTTCGCCGCGGCCAGCGATCAGGTGTTGGGCAGCTTCGCGATCATTCCGCGGGTAGCACTGAAGAGCGACGAGCCGGTAATGCTCGATGGAATGCGACTCGATGAATTACAGGCACAGTTTGACGTGCCGCTTTACGCATACGACTTCGCATCATTCGCGGCGGCGCTCGACTCAGAATTAGTTCGCGCACGTCGGGATGTGTTAGGCGAGGCGGCTTAAGAATAACTGCTTGGTCGGACTGTTTGGGAACAACAACTGCGCGCTTAGTCGGGCGATAGTCCGACTCTAACGATACTGCACTTCAAAAAATGAGCGAGCCAAAGCAGACAGAAGGCGGCGCCTTAAGCTCTGCGGCAAAACGAATTCTTGACGTCGGTTGTGGCTGGAACAAAACGCCGGGCGCGATCGGGATGGATGCAAATCCGGCGACCCACGCCGATGTAATCCACAATCTGGGCGTGCTTCCTTATCCTTTCGCCGATAATGAGTTCGACGAAGTGGTCTGCCGCCATGTAGCCGAGCACGTGCCCGATGTTATGGCATTCGTCACGGAACTTTATCGGATTACCAAACCCGGCGGTCGCATCAAAATTACCACTCCGCACTATTCCAATCCGGACTGGCCGACCGACCCTACTCACCGCAATCACTTCAATTGCTACTCGTTCAATTGTTTCATCGAAGAACGTCAGCTTTTTCCTTTCTACACTGCGGTAAAGCTGAAGCCGGTTCGGGTCTACGTATCCCTGGCCAACCTGTGGCGTGCCTTTGGTATGGAGCTAATCGTGAATCTGGATCAGCACTGGCCGGGCCTCAGATTTACGCGTAAGTTCTGGGAGTTTTACCTGAGCTACGTCTTTCGTGGCAAGGAACTGCAATTCGAGTTTGAAGTCGCGAAGGACCATTAATATCCAGATCTGGAAAACTTGAGCGATGCCGGAGTTAAGATCGACAATCGAACGCAGAGTCATGAAATCGAATTACCCGAGGTTGCCTTTGAATGAAAGCTGAAAGGAACTCAAGATTAAGCAACTCAGAAACGCATGAGTGTTTGCCTTGGCGCCCTATGATTAAAACTCTGACCAGAGCCATTTTCTGCCTTTACCTGTGCACTGCACAGGCAATCGTGCAGACTGGCCAGAGTGCCAAGCCACCGGAGCAATCGGACGATGTCATAAAGATCGACATCGACTTGGTTCAAATTGATGCACTTGAGTGTTACGAGTGTGGATCAGGGGCAGCTTGGGCTTTCAGGTCCATTCAGGCATTCGGAGAACTATCCAAATTTTCCAATGAGGTATTTCCAGGCAAAACGCATAATCCGAATAATAAGTCAGAAAGTCGATCACTTCAGAAGGTAAGAGTCTGCGGCATACTTCTTGCCAACCTGTGCTTAACTTGAACCAGCAATACTGTTTGTTAAGTCCTTTCTGAGTTGAAACGCGTCGAGCATAACCCGATATCTGGAGGAGGAAAAATGAGAAAGTTTTTGTTAGTAACTCTTACGCTGCTATTTTCGATGACCGTAGCTTTCGGCCAGGCTACATCAGGTGTCACCGGAACTGTTACAGATACAACCGGAGCCGTGGTGCCTGGAGTCAAAGTTACTCTTCTAGACACAAAGATCTCGAGAGAACAAACAACAGTTACAAATGATCGGGGTAGCTATGCATTTAACAATCTTCAGCCCGGATCTGGATACAGATTGACTTTTGAGGGCCAGGGCTTCCAAACGTATGTGCTCAATGGAGTAGACCTTGGAATCAGCACAACGGCAACCCAGAATGTTGAATTGACCCCTGGTCAAATTACCGAATCTGTACAGATTATTTCGACAACAGGTGACGCTACGCTGAATACGACGGATTCAAGTATTGGAAACATTATTGGCAGCCGTGAGTTGCATGAGCTTCCGATTCAAATCCGCGGAACTCCAGCTGCTCTTATAGGTCTACAGCCCGGTGCCGTCGGTAACAATGTTTTTGCCGGTGGCGGTAATCGTACCGGGTCTGTCACGGGTGCTCGTGTGGATCAGGGCAATATTACGGTGGATGGTATTGATGCTAATGACCAGGCAACAGGTCAGGCTTTCAATACTGTTGGCAACGCTCCTATCGATTCTATCCAAGAGTTTCGAGCTGTCACATCTGGACCAAACGCGTCTTCGGGGCGCAGCAGCGGAGGACAGATTGAACTGACAACAAATAGCGGCACTAACGTATTCCATGGTTCGTTGCGTGAGTATTATCGTACGGAAAAAACAGCCGCAAATTCCTTCTTTAACAATAGAAATAAGGTTGTGAGACCAGCATTGCGTCGCCACCAATATGGTGGGAGTATTGGGGGCCCGTTGCCATTCCTGAAATTTGGAGAGGGTGGGCGGTGGTTCGACTCCGGAAAAGATAAATTATTCTTTTTCTTCGATTATGAGGCCCGCAGAGATAGGTCGCAGAACGCCACCTCAAGAACGGTTCCTCTGGCGCATTTCCGTAACGGCCAGATCGGGTATATTAACAACACGATCAATCCGGCTACGGCACTTGCATGTCCGTCGACAAGCCGTTTAGACACTACGCCAACGTGCATATCCTTTCAAACGCCGGCTCAGACAGCAGCGTTTGATCCTCAGCATATTGGGAATAACGCAGCTTTATTGGCGTTTATCAATTCACGCTATCCGTTGCCGAACGATCTTTCAGGCGGCGACGGGCGAAACACTGGTCTGATCCGGTGGAATGCTCCAAATCTTCGCGATGACAAGATCTATACGATTCGAATTGATGCCAACCCGTCGGATCGTCAGCGACTGTTTTTCCGTCTTACCAAAACGCTCCGCGATTCAACCAACTCTATAGAATTTCTGCCGGGTGACGGTGATTCGGTACTTCTTAAGGATAGAAGCTATGGATTTGCTATTGGGCACACATGGGTGATCTCACCGCGCGTTACCAATGTCGCCACAGTTGGACTCACTAAGTCCGCGCTTTTCTTTACACCTCCTTCGATAGCCTCTTTCCCAAATAGCTACAGCGGCGGGCCCATAGGTTCCCCGTTTCCGAGCTTGAGCTATCAGGATCGAAATGTTTATGTTCCTACCATCCGTGATGATATGACGTACACGAGGTCGTCTCATACTTTTCAATTTGGTGTGTCGATCAAGCCGATCAAGCAGGACGCAACTCTCATTAATGACTTCAATTTTACCGCGTTAGGGATTGGTGGTCTGACGACGGCACTAAATTCGACGCTTCGCCCCGCGAATGTTCGCGCGGGATCGGTCGCGGTGTATGACTCTGCCTTTGCATATCTTCTGGGGAGAATATCATCCGTCCAAACTAATTTTAATTATACGCCGGCAGGCACGGCTCTTGCGCCGGGAACGGGTAAGTTTCGAAGCTATACGTATAACGAATTTGAGGGCTACGCCCAGGACAACTGGAAAGTACGTAACGACCTCTCATTGAATCTGGGTGTGCGTTACCACGTTTATCCGGCTCCATATGACCGCAATGGGTTTCAGGCCGATAACACACTTGATTATAGGGCGTATATGGCCACGCGAGTGGCGAATGCCGCGGCGGGTACTGCCAGTGATTCCTCCGAACCTTTCCTTGTTTACGATTTGAGCGGAAAGGCGAATAACAAAGCCGACTACTATAAGACCACTTGGAATAATTTCGCTCCAAGGATTGGGTTTGCTTATAACCCTTCGTTTAGCAGCGGGGTATTGAGCAAAATGTTTGGCGAAAGAAAGTCCGTTATCCACGGAAATTTTTCAAAGGTTTACGATCGTGTTGGCGGAGCTATTACCTTTATTCAGAATCAAGTTGACTACTTGTTTGCGAATAGCGCATCGAGGACTTTTGGTAATATCAATGCGGCTACGGCGTTGCTAAACGATCCTCGTTTTACCGGCCTGGCGACGTTACCGATCATCGTTACACCGCCGGTAATTACTAAGCCATTTACACCATTTGTAACGGCCGGAGCAGGCAATGGTCTTGCAAATGCCGAATTTAATTACGCCATTGACCATAATTTCAAGATACCCGAAGCGTACATGTTTAATTTCGGTTACCAGCGGGAACTTCCCGGAAATATGGTACTTGATGTTTCTTACGTGGGTCGACTCGGAAGAAATCTGTTTGTTCAGTCAGATATCTCACAGGCTCTTGACTTTAAGGACAATGCATCGGGTCAATTTATGTTCGCCGCACTGAATGCAATTCAGCCGACAGTTGCCGCGAATGTCGCTGCACAAGTTCCTGTTACTACCGGCTTGGCCACACAACCCTGGTTCGAAAACCAGATCGGCGCGGCCGCTTTGGCGAATTATGGTGCGGGATGTGGGGCTTTTGGTTTAGGATCCAACTGTACTCAGTTGGTCGCAAATTTCTTGACGACCTTCGTTCGAATTGGAGATACGTCGGATCTGGTGCAAGCGTTAAATGCCAACGGGCTGCTATTCAATAACGTTGGTATGAGCAGCCAGTTTTCGACCAATGCGTTTATAACGAATCAGGGGAATTCCGATTACCACGCAGCACTCGTTAGTTTACAAAAACGATTTTCGAGTGGATTTCAATTTGACGTGAACTACACATTTTCAAAGTCGCTCGATAACAATTCGAGCCAAGTCAATACGGTTACCGGCGGCTTGATCTGTGATGTCATAAATCCAGGCACTTGCCGTGGACCGTCCGACTTTGACATCAGGCATCTCTTCAACGCCAACTACATTTGGGAACTTCCATTTGGACGCGGCAGGGCGATCGGAGGCAATTCCAATAAATGGGTGGATGCATTCCTTGGTGGATGGACGCTCTCTGGAATTGCGAGTGCGAGGTCCGGACTTGCGATACGTTCAACAACGGGTTCATTTCCGCTCGGATTTAACCTGGACAGTTCTGCCATTGTTACCGGAAGTGCTTCCGCATTTGCATCGAACATTCATGATGAAGGAACCGGTATTCAGTATTTTGCTGATCCGGTAGCCGCAAACAATGCGTTGCGTTTTCCCCGTCATGGCGAACTCGGTAGCAGAAATACATTTCGCAGTCCTATGTTCTGGGGATTAGACATGGGCTTGTCCAAAAAGATTAAGGCTCCATGGTCCGAACGCCAATCGTTCCAATTACGCGTTGACGCATTTAACGTGACGAACACAAATGCGTTTAGTACACCTAATCTCACAAAGGATTCTGCCAATTTTGGACGTATTACGTCGTCATTAAACAGTCCTCGTGAGCTTCAGTTCGCGGTTAGGTTTGACTTTTAGGGTAACCTTTATTGGTAGCTATTTCCCATTTTTTGTTGGCCTCAGGCCTCTCGGAATTTCCGGGGGGCCTTTTTTATGAAGTGCAGTGCCAGAGACGACTCTCAGCCGCAGATCGATGATTAAGGGCATCAAACTGGAAGCGCTCAGTTACCTTTTTTATCTCGGTGATGTAAACTGACATTCCTCGACGAGGGCGACAGGCTTCGACAGACACTTGTGGTTAAGTTTTCAATTAAGCAGGCTCTTACTAAAGGCATAATAGCCGTATGGGGGATTATTGGGACGATGAAAAAAGCACTTTTACTTCTTGCTTTCATTCTAATTTCGAATATTGTTGTCAGCGCGCAGCAAGAAAAAAACTCGGATAAGGATCAAAAGAAACCGGCGAAGATCAGCGTAGAAGAACTTGTGGCAAAGCACATCGCTTCGATAGGTTCGGCTGACGTTATTGCCGGGATCAAATCGCGCGTAATGGTAGGTGAAGGAAAGCTTGAATCGAAATTGGGTTCGGCATTCATCTTAAACGGTACGGGGCAGATAGCTTCACAAGGAGACAAGGTTTTGTTTGCGATGATTTTTAACTCGCCACAGTATCCGTACGAAAAAGCGGCCTTCGATGGAAATGATCAGTCGCTGGGCTTGCCCAACGGAAAGAGAACTTTTTTGGGCGATTTCCTTAAATCTCAAAATTCAATATTGAAAGATGGATTATTTACCGGAGCATTGTCGACCGCCTGGCCGTTGCTCGACCTCAAATCTGGAAACTCCGTAAAACTCGAATACGCCGGAACGTCCAAGATTGATGACCGTCAGTGTTACAAAATCAAATACTCATCGGGGCGTAGCGGAAACCTTAAAACGACGCTTTACTTCGATGCCGAAACGTACAGGCATATACGGACCACTTATGAATATACGATTGAACCCAGGATTGGAACAAGTTCGACCGATGTGAGGTCGTCCTCCAGAATTGAACGATATTCTCTCAGAGAAGATTTTTCGGATTTTAAGATGGCGGGCAAGCTGATTCTTCCATTCACGTACACCATAAACATAACGAACGAACTGCAAATTGTTTCGCAACCGGGCACAAATTCGAGGGAATGGACCTTTACGGTTTTGCAGGTTTATTATGACGAACCGTTGGAGGCCACTGTATTCAAGGTTTCGTAAGGATTTGAAGATAATGACCAGGATATCGATCCCGGCAAAAACCAACGCAGCTCTTCATATGCGTACGACCTTTATTCGATTATGCGTTCTGCTTCTGTGGGCTTCTTGCCTGGCGACGATATATACGGAATGGGTAGTGGCTCAAGGAAGGGGTTATATGATCTGGGGAGACGTCAACGTAGATGTTAGTAAAGCAGACCTGCCTGGTCCCTTGAGCCTCAATCTGCTCCTTTACAATCGAGCCGACAGGCTCGTTGCCAGGCAAACGGTGACAACCCATGGCCGCTATCGTTTCACTAATTTAACCGCCGGGGAATACGACTTAGCGATTGAAGTAGAAACCGGTGAAGTAACTCGCATCCACTTTAACGTCCATGGTTCGCCCGGATCAGACTTTCGGCAAGATCTTCGATTTGAGTGGAAGCCCAGCCCCTCTCATGCAAAATCGACACCGGGCACAGTCTCAGCGGCTGATGCATACAGTCGTTCGTCAGTCAACCAGGCGCTTTTCCAAAAGGCCGAAGGGGCCACGAACAAGAAGAAGTACGATCAGGCCGTGTCGTTTCTCAAGCAGATTGTCGAGAGTGACAAACTTGATTTTCAGGTTTGGACACTGTTAGGAGCTCTATACCTGGCGCAAGAGAAATCGGCTGACGCGGAGAAGTCTTATTTGACCGCCATTGAGGTAAGGCCAAACTTCGCGCTCGCCTTGCTTAATCTGGGAAAACTGCGTGTGTCGCAAAAGAGATTTGAAGACGCCATTGAACCGCTCACTCACGCTGTTGAATCTCGGCTCGGTTCCGGGGATGCAAATCTTCTTCTCGGCGAAGCTTATATCCAGCTCAAGAAGGGATCCAAGGCGATACCATACCTGAACGAAGCTGCGAAACTGGGCCGACCCGATGCCCATCTTAGGCTTGGCTGGTTATACAATGCTGCGGGCCTCAAAGATAGAGCAGTGGCGGAATACAAAGAGTTCTTGAAGAAGAAACCGGACTATCCTGATCGGAAAAAGCTCGAAGAATACATCAATCTCAACAGGAAGAACTAATCAGAGGTCTCTTTGGTTGTGTCCTTAAATCTGAAATTGCTCGCTATTCCCACTTCTGATGCCGGCAGGGGGGATTCACCCGTTAATCAGGAGGGCGTATCCAAACAGAACCGTCGCATATTCAACTCGCTGAATTTTCACCTGATCGTCAGATCGTCGATGACGAATGCAACTACCCGCTTGACATCTTTCGGCAAAAGTCCCGGGCCGGTTTGCTCGACGTAGTTGGGAAGAGATGACGGCCGAGTTCCCTCAGAGCGGCGTCCCGTATCTACGCCCACGAACTCCATGAATTTTATGTCTTGCTTCTTTCCGTTGTCATAAAGGTCAAAGTCCTCGAGCTTGAGATCGGGAATAATTTGATCGCTCTTGTCGGTTACTACAACATCAGTACTTCTGGCGACGCTCCATGAATTTGAATAAAAATTCAGAAAACTGAACCGCCGGCCTTCCCGACCCCATCAAGGCACCTCAACAACTCGGAAATTTGCTGGTTCGACCTTGACGCCTCGGCGGCGCGAGGTTTGCATACGGCAAAAGTTCTACGGCCCTGTAACGCTGAGTGCCCGCCATTATTTTGTCTTTCCGGGGGCAAGAATAAAGAAGGTCTTCAATAAGAATCGTTTGGAAATCCGTTCTCTTTCATTCGCAATCTCGGTCGTCCCAAGCGGCGGCCTGTCGTTCAGGGGAAACCTTGACACCTACAACCCAACGAGGAGCCAACTATGAGTAAATTCAGTCGTTACTTAATCGCCATGGCTGTTTTCGTGTTTTGCGCCGCCTCCGTTTCTATCGGCCAGACGACCACGCGCATCAGCGGCACGGTCAAAGATACTGCTGACGCAGTTGTACCCGGTGTGAAGATCACTCTGATCGATACGAACACCAAAGAAGAAAAAACCGTCAACACTAATGACGACGGAGCGTTTGTGATTGTCGACGTCCGGCCGGGAAGCTATATGCTTACGGCTGAACGCGCGAATTTCAAAAAGACGCAAGTCCAGAGCGTTGTAGTAAACGTGGACAAACCCGTGGTTCTGAGCCTGACGCTGGAAGCGGGCGGCGTTGCCGAGACCGTTTCCGTGACGGCGTCTGATGCCCAGAGCTTAATCCGCTCGGAAGACGCGAAGCTCTCCACGACGGTTGATGTGAGACAGGTCCAGGACCTGCCGCTCAACGGGCGCAACCCGATCAACCTGGCTGGCGGTATGGCCGGCGTCAATTCGAACACCAACATTCGAGGGTCCGTTATTAACGGCTTGCGCGGATCGTTCTCGAATATCACCTGGGACGGGATCGAAATCAACGACAATCTGGTTCGCACCGATTCCCTCTTTGGCGTGAATACACCCAGCGTGGCCGGTGTGGCGGAGTTTAGTTTGACTACTCAGAATGCCGGCCCTGATGAAGGAGTGGGTATTGCGCAAGTCAAGCTCACCACCCCGCGCGGTGGAAACAAATATCATGGCTCGCTCTATGATTTCTACCGCAACGACAAGTTTGACGCCAACACTTTCTTCAATAACAACACGGTTAATGCAACCACCGGCTTGAGCCTGCCGAAACCGATTTTGCTCCAGCATCAGTATGGCGGCAATATCGGCGGCCCGTTTGCTTTCCCTCGATTTGGCGATAGTGCCGAGAATTTGACCCAGAAGAACAAGTTGTTCTTCTACTTCTTCTACGAGAAGACAAACAGTACTGCGGACTTCAGTCCGAATCGTACCGTATTGTCAGCCGGAGCGCGCACCGGGAACTTCACCTACCTGGCAACGTGCGGGGGTACTAATCCTGTTACGCCCGCTTGCCCGGCAGGCATTACGAACGGACAGGCTTTGACGGTGAATCTGCTAACTAAAACCGGTCTAACCGTTGACCCGCGCATGCAGCAAATAATCAACCTGACTCCGGCGTCGAATAACAGTAACACCGGTGACGGCCGCAACACAGCCGGGTTCCGTTTCAATACACCGAACGGCAGCACCGGCAGGAATATCGGGTTCCGCATCGACTATGACGTCAGCCCAAAGCACAGGATAGAAGCCATCTATTCCCACTTCCTGTCCGTCCTGCCGAACGACGTTCAGTTGAACGACATCGGAGAGCAATTCCCGGGTTTACCTGGCGGCGGGCAGCAATCCGCCCGGCCGCGAGTTTCGCTGGCGTGGCACTGGAGCCCGTCTTCGAACATCTCAAATGAAGCCCGGGCCGGCTTCTCTTCGAGTACGCCACTGTTCTTTAACCGGGAACACTTCGACCTCGGCTACCGGTTGGGGCTGCCCCTGATCTCCAACCCCATCCAGAATTTCCTGCAACAGGGTCGTGCCCCGCGCAACTATGACGTCATGGACAACATGACATGGGTCAAGGGCAATCACGTGCTGAAGTTCGGAGCCCAGGCCCGTTTCATCAGGATCCTTACCTTCAACGATGGCGGCACCGTTCCGATTTACAACCTCGGTTTCAATTCGACCACCAACCCGTCGCCTGCGGCTATCGCCGCCAATACGACGAACTTCCCGGGTGGCATCTCGTCTACTGAGCAAACCACTGCTTCGAACTTGTTGGCACTGCTTACGGGTAACATAGCCAACGGTAGTCAGACATTCAACATCGCCAACCAGACCTCCGGCTTCAGCCGCGGAGTTGGCTCGATTCGTCACCTTGATTACAACACCCTCGGGGTTTACGCGGGCGATACCTGGCGCTTCCGCGAGAATTTGTCCATCAACATCGGCATGCGCTGGGAGTACATCGGTCCGGTCTATGAAAGGGACGGCCTGGGGATAATGCCGAAAGACACTTCGCTCGCCGCGCTTAATAATCCGCTGGCGGAGCTCGTCTTTGCCGGCAAGGGCACCGGGCGAGACTTCCTCGGAAAAGACATGAACAACTTTGCGCCGAACTTCAGCTTCGCCTGGGATCCGTTCAAGTCAGGCAAGACCTCGATTCGTGGGGGCTTTGCTGTTTCCTACGCTATCGACAACAACGCGACGGTGCTAAGCAATTCCTCCGTCGGCGGGAATGCGGGTCTGCAATCGGGTGTCAGCAAGGACCTTTCCGGCACAGTGAGTGGAGGCGGGATCGTTTCTATACCTACTCCTGTCTTCAAAATGCCACGCACGATAGAGGATAATCTCACTCTTAGCCAGGCGCCTACTCTCTTTACCACGGAGTACAACCTGAATACTCCTTATGCCGCCCAGTGGAACTTCGGCGTCGAGCGTGAGATTTTCAAGGATACTGCTCTCTCAGTGGGCTACGTAGGTAATCGCGGGGTGCAGTTGACTCGGGGAATTGACACCAACCAGGTGATCATTTTCCAGAACGGCTTCTTCGCTGACTTCCTAAGAGCTCAGTCAAACCTGGCCGCGTTTGGAAATCCAGCTTGCACCGCGGCGGACCAATTGGTGAGGGCTTGTCAGTTGCTGACGATCTTTCCGAAAATCGGTTCGAACGGCGGTAACCTGGGAAATTCCACCATCCGAACCTTGCTCAGCGAGGGCCGGGTAGGAGAGTTGGCTTCCAACTACCTCAGCGCCCGTTGCACCTATTTCATTCAGAATCCGGTGCAGGGGTGCCTGGCGAATTTCGGCATTGCTTCGAATGGCAGAACTGCGGCAAACGGACTTGGCACTGAGTTCTTTCTGCCGGCAAACAAGAACGCCTTTGTTACCGACTATGTCGGTAGCAGCGGCTGGTCAAGTTACCATGGCTTGCAGGCTGAAATCCGCAAGCGCCTGACGCATGGCTGGTACTACCAGATTAACTACACCTGGAGCAAGGCCTTTACCAACTCCGAACAGGCACAGGCGGAATTCTCGCCTTACCTTGATAACACCATCGGCGACCCCCTGGAAAAGAAGCGCAACAACCAGGATATCCAGCACATAATCAAGGCCAATGCCGTGTACGAGCTTCCGTTCGGACCTGGCAAGTCGTACTTGAATGGCGGCGGATTTGCCGGCAAGTTTTTTGGTGGCTGGCAGATTAGCGGTATTGCTCAGTGGAGGACCGGGAGACCGATCTCGTTTATTTCAGGACGTGGAACGCTCAATCGCAACGCTCGCTCTGGGAACAACACTGCCAATACCACGCTAACCATACCTGAACTTCAGGCCGCGACCGGATTATTCTACAACCCCAACAACGGACTTCCACTCCTGTTTGATCCTAAGTTTATCAACCTGGCCAACGGGCGCGCCAGCACTACCTACTTCACCCAACCGCCGGCAGGTACGTTCGGCCGTTTGAGCCTGACGCCTGTTGACGGTCCGGGTTACTGGAACGTGGACACCGCGCTTATCAAGAGGACCAAGTTCAGCGAGAGCCTTAACCTCGAATTGCGGCTTGAAGCCTTCAACGTCTTCAACCACACGAACTTCTCGGTGGGCAACAGCCAGGACATTAACAGCACGAATTTCGGGAAGATCACTGCCGCGTTTGATCCCCGAATTCTGCAACTGTCGGCCAAGTTCAACTTCTAGCACGACATCATGGGAGCTTTCAGCCGAGAGCTCCCAACGGAATGTTCATCCCGGGCGTTGTCTGCAAAGACGGCGCCCGGCTTTTTTTCGGTTTACCTGACATACAATTATCCGGATAATGAGTCCTCCTTTCGGAATGCGCCGCACTTTGGAACGATTCTTTGATCAAACGGAGAGAACGCCATGAATAATCCTGTCTTCAGCCGGACCACAAAGCTCTTCTGCTTTTTCGTACTGACGGGACTCGGTATGTGCGCGCTTCAGGCTAAGCCCGATAACAAGCTCGCGCCCGCCGAAGTGGTTGCCAAGCATCTCGAATCAATTGGCCCAGCCGAAGCGAGAGCCGAACTTCAAAGCGTCATCGCGAGAGGCACTTCGCTCGTTACCCTTCGCCTGGGCGGGCAAGGACAAGCCGCGGGCCAGGCAGTAGTTGCCTCGCAGGGCCACATGAATCTCATCAACATGGTGTTCGAGGCGGGTGACTACCCCATCGAGCGAATTGCCTTCGATGGTAAGAACATTCATACGAGCCAGATAAGACCCGCCGTACCCACGCGTCTGGCCCAATTTATTCTCAGTGCAGACGAGATATTCAGAGAGGGATTAATCGGCGGCACTCTTTCGGTCGCCTGGCCTCTGCTCAATGTCGCCGACAGAAACCCCAAGCTCGAATATGCGGGACTGAAGAAGATCGGCGACAAACAATTCCACGTGCTCAAGTACATGCCCCGCAAGGGTTCCGATTTGAAAATTACGATCTTCTTCGACGCCGAGACGTTCAGGCACGTCCGAACAGAGTATGAAAGAACATATAGCACGAGCATGCCGAAACGCATGGCGCCGCGGGTGGGCGCCACCCCGCAGAACCAGATGCTTTCAGACAGTCGCTTGAAAATAGTGGAAGAATTCTCAGACTTCAGACTCGAAGGAAAACTGAACCTGCCGCACGGTTACAAACTGGAGCTTTCTTTCCAAACAGAGACCAGACCTTTCCTGGCTGATTGGCAGTTGACGCTCGATCGTTTTGAATTCAACAAAACTATCGCCGCCGATCAGTTTGGTCCACAGAAGTGAAGGGCCCGTTGAGTGTCAGCACTTGATAGCAAGCCAAGTCTCACCGTTTTTGCCTGGAGTTAATTCCCATTGTGGCTCGTTCAGGCAAATCAAGGTTTTCGCCATTCGCTGGGGAACAATGCTCGCGCTTTCTCTGGTGGGATGTTCGATCCGACAATAGCGAAAGCCCGAGCTAACCCGGGATCGCGTTTTGCCGTAAGGTCCGCCTGGGTGGGTAAGATTAATTCATCAGGTGAGACGCCTACGCCTTCCAGACTCTTGCCGTCCGTCATGACGATGTCGGCATCTCGAGTCCCCTGGTGGTTCAGTCCGTGCAAAGCTTGATTCAGCTTCACAAAACGAGGATCATTCCCAACGAATGAATCCACTCCAGAGCGAACTCGCTCTCGCCCCGCTGGGGGCGGGTGACCTGATTGATCGCGCGGTGCGGCTGTATCGCCGCCATTTCCTTACGCTGATTCGCATCGCATCGCCTCCAGTGCTGATCTCGGCGCTGGGCTCGACCATTACCACCATCGCTTTTCGCGAACTGACTGCTACGTCCAGTGACGTTCGGGTGCTGCTGTATGTGCTCATGTTGCTGGGTGGCATCCTGATCATCTTTTGTGGCTCGCTCTTTAGCATCATCGTGATGGGCGGCGCGACGCGCAATCTGGTGGCCCACTTGCTTTGGAACGAACCAGTCACCGCGCGCACAACTTACCGCGCGGTGAAATCGCGATTCTGGGGTCTGCTGGGCGCGAGCTTGATGGTAGCGGTGTGGCTTGCTTTCGCGGCACTCCTGGGTTTCATGGCGTTCTACATGGTTATGATCGTGGTTTGGATCGGGGCCTTCGCGTTTTCGTCGCTGTTGTCAGGCTGGGTGGCCGGGATAGTTGGCGGATTGGGTACGGTCGCGGCCATTGTCGTCGGATTGATCCTGTTTTTTTTCCTGGCCGGACGAATGGCTTACGTACCGCAGGCGATGCTGGTAGAAGGCAAAGCCGTGTTCGCGGCGATTGGCCGCAGTTTTTCTCTGGCCGGCGGGAATGTACGCCGGTTGATGGCGATGACGCTCTTCACATTTTTTGGCACCTACTCAGCCTTGATGCTTTTAATGATTCCGTTGGTATGGTACGGCTATTTGAACGGCGTAGACCTCTCACTAATCGGCGGCAGCGCCTGGCCAACCTGGTATTCGATCGCTTACCAAGTGATACTGCAATGCAGCCACATTATGCTTGCTCCTATCTGGATGTTGGGGTTTTGCCTGCTTTACGTTGACGAACGGGTCCGGCATGAAGGTTATGACATCGAGATCATGGCCGCGCGCCAGCTTCCCGAAATGCCGAAGTTGCCGGGAGTCGTATCGCCTTTTGCTCCGGCGCTGGTTACGGGCCGAGCACCGAAGTTTGTGCCGCCTCCTCCCGGGACAATGCCCAGCGGATCCGTACTGGGTTTGAGCTAGCCGATTGGCATGTACATGATTACTAAACCCGTAAGCAAGGCGCTCACCTTTTGTTTCGTGCTCGTTGTTTCACTTGTCTGCTTTACGCGCATAAGCGCCGCCACGTTTGCCGAATACCGGCATAGGGTTTCCGCAGCCGTCGCGGTGATCGCGCAGTTACAGGCCACATACGATGACCAAGACGCATCGCTGCGGGAGCAATCAGTCAGGGCAAACGTTGACCGACTTGTTGAACTGCTGCCGGCAAAGGAAACGGTATTGCTCTCCGGCCAAAGCGTTACGGTCGACAATTCCTGGCTGGAAGAAGCCCTTCGGGATTACGAGAAGGCAACCAAGACTGAGGCAGAGCGCGTGGAAACACTCGCGCGCATTGAAGAGCGTTTGCGGGCGATCGATGAGCGGCTGAACGAGATGCAGCGCGCCCAGCCGGCGAGCACAAACGATAAGGACAGCAACAAAGCGAGACTCGCGGAAATCCTGCGCCGGCCGGACTATAACCAGCCCACCGCCGCCGCTGAAGGCAGTGCGCTGGCGCGTTGGTTCAGGCGCTTCATCAACTGGCTTCTCAGTCTATTTCCCAAAACAAAACCCTTCGCGCCAAGCAACTCTCCGTTCATCTCAGGACTCGCGCAAATTCTAGTCGTAGCTGTCGCCCTCGGTGGAATCGTGTTTCTCGTCTGGAAACTTGCGCCGCGCTACTTGAGCAACCGCCGCAGCCGGAAGAAACAAAAACGGGAAGCTCGAATTGTCCTGGGCGAACGTCTCGAGCCGGATCAAACCGCTGCCGATTTACTGGCCCAGGCGGAATCGCTGGCCCGCAGCGGCGACCTGCGTGGGGCCATTCGCAAAGCTTACATTGCGCTCTTGTGCGAGCTGGGCGATCGCAAGATCGTGAGCCTGGCGCAGCACAAGACCAATCGAGATTATCTGAATTCAGTTCGCGAGAGAGTGCATCTGTACAGCTCGATGCGGCAGCTTACCAATAGTTTTGAGCTTCACTGGTATGGCTTTCAGCCGCCCGCAGAGAATGACTGGAACGAGTTTCGCATCGGTTATCAGAAAGCCCTGCGGCGGGAGCGGGCCAACGAGTGAAATTTTGTTTTAGTGATCGGGGTTCGGGACTGAACTAAACTCCCTCTCCCTTTGGGAGAGGGCCGGGGAGAGGGCGTAAGTGTCGAGGCCCGTGTAGCTGCGCCCCTCTTCCCCAACTCTTCTCCCAGAGGGAGAAGGGAGCAAGACATGCGTCAACGTCTGGTAATCATTGTTACGCTGATTCTCGTGGTGGGTGTGCTGGTGGCTCTCAATGCCGCGACTTATGTAAAAGTTGAAGAGACTGTGGAGTCCGAAAGCTCACCCGACCGCTCGACATTTAATTCCGGCGCCACCGGGACGCGCGCGCTCTATGATTTTCTGCACGAGTCGGGTTACCAGGTGGCACGCTGGCGCGATTCGACTGAATCGCTGTTGAGTTTCAGCGGACCCAAGCCGGCGACGATTGTCGTCGTAGGACGGACGATCATTCCTTTTTCGAAAGCTGAAAGTAAGGAACTCCTGCACTGGGTCGCCGGCGGTGGCCGCCTGCTCATTATCGACCGGAGTCCTGATGTGAATCTGCTGCCGTCATCGGGTGGCTGGAGCATCGGCGCCCACATGACGAGTTTCCCTCGGTCCGATCTCGACCCGGCGAATTTCGAACAGATGACTGCGGGCGTACAGCAAGTGCCGCCTTCCCAACCAACGTTGCTGGCCCGGGATGTCGAGGCAATTCTGCCCTCGCGCTTTGCCGGGGCTATTAACGTCACGCCCATCAAGCAGGTTAAGAAGAAGAGCAACGCCCACGACCCTCAGCCCGAAGATCAAACAGCCGAGTCATCAGACGATAGTGAAGCGTCAGAGGAACCAACGCCGGAGACGGTAGGCGATGGGCCTCCATCAATCAAAGCCGAAGGGTCGAAAGTCTCACCGGCGCCGGTGGTGAATTTTTCGCGCGAGCGTGGCGCTTTACTGGTTGAGTATCCGCACGGCAGCGGGCGCATCATGTTACTGTCCGATCCCTTCATAGTCGCTAACAACGGGATCAATCGGGCCGACAATCTGCAATTAGCGATTAATCTCGTCACCGGCAACGGTGGGATGATAGCGTTCGACGAGTTTCATCAGGGGCGCGGAGCTACGCGCAATGCTTTGATTCAATATTTTGAAGGCACGCCGGTCCTGGCGATTTGTGGGCAGGTTGCCTTACTGGGATTGATGGTAATTTGGTCGCGCGGCCGACGCTTCGCGCGGCCGTTGCCGCTGCCACAGGTTGATCGCAGGTCCAGTTTGGAGTTCGTCGCGTCGATGGCCGAGCTGCAACAACGCGCTCGCGCTCACGATCTGGCGCTGGAAAACATTTACGGTCGCGTGCGCCGGGTGCTGGTGCGTCATGCCGGCCTCAGTAACAATAGCCCGCGATCCGAAATCGCGGCGCGCGTGGCGGCCCGATCGGGCCTGAACCGGCAAGAGCTTGAAACGTTGATGCGTAATTGTGAAGATACCATTAACGGAGCGCCCACGAGCGCAAAAGAATCGCTGCGAATGGCCAGACGCTTGCGCCAGATTGAATCTGCGCTCGGCCTGGGAATGCGTGCGCGCGATGTAAGACAAGATAAAGCTGAGCTTTGAGCTTAGATCTTCAATCACGAAAGTAACATCGGAGTCTCTGCCACATGCCTGAATACCTCTCTTCGACAATCGTAACCATCACGAACGAGCTGCGCAAAGTGATCGTGGGCCAGGACGAGCCCATCGAACAAATTCTGGTCGCGCTGTTGGCCGAAGGCCACGCCCTGATCGAAGGCGTTCCCGGAACCGCGAAAACGCTGATCGTGAAAACGCTGGCGCGGATTGTCAATGCCGGCTTTGGCCGCATCCAGTTCACACCTGATCTTATGCCTTCGGACATCACCGGCACCAACGTCTTCAATATGGGCTCTTCGAGCTTCAACCTGCGCCGTGGTCCCGTCTTCACTGACCTGCTGCTTGCCGATGAAATCAATCGCACGCCGCCCAAGACCCAGGCCGCGCTGCTCGAGGCCATGGAAGAACGACAGGTAACCATCGATGGTGAGCTGCATCCACTCTCGCCGATGTTCACGGTCCTGGCGACTGAGAACCCCATCGAGTACGAAGGAACATACCCTTTGCCCGAAGCGCAGCTCGATCGTTTTTTGCTGAAGATCCTGCTTCCCTACCCTTCAGCCGATGAAGAGCATCAGGTCGTCGCGCGTTGGGACGCCGGCTTCAATGCGCGCCGGTTGGATCAAGTCGACATTCAACCGCTGCCTGAGGCTGACGCCATCCCGCGTTGTCGCGCCGAGGTTCGCGCCATGCGAGTTGAACCGGGCGTGCAGCGTTACATCGTGGACGTCGTGCGCCGCACCCGCGATCATGCGGCCGTTCATTATGGCGCCAGCCCCCGCGCCGCGGTCGCGTTGTTGTTGTGCACGAAAGCGCTTTCGGCGATTCGCGGTCGCGACTTTTCTACCCCTGATGACGTGCGCGACATTGCCCGGCCGGTGCTGCGACATCGTCTGACGCTGAGAGCGGAAGCTGAACTAGACGGCGCGACGCCGGATTCGGTGATTGCGGATATTCTGCAGACGGCGGAAGTACCGAGATAAGGAAATGCCGTCCCTGCGTTCGACTAGATTCGCATGCGAGCATTGAACGCCTTCGGAGGTAACGATCGTGCGAGACACTTACAGAGCGATACTCAAAGGAGACCGGTTGGAATGGATTGATGCGGCTCCGGTTCACCTCAATCAAGAACAACCTGTGGAGGTAACCATTCTTGACGAGCCGGATCAGACTGCAAATCGAGGCAAACGGATGGCTGAGGCGCTAGAGAAACTAGCCGCGAGCAACGCCTTTTCCGAAATATCCGACCCGTCAGAGTGGCAGCGTGAGATTCGTAAGGATCGCTCGCTTCCTGGTCGCGAAGACTCCTAACTAAATGCGCTTCGTTTTCACCAAACTCTTCTACGCGCTGCTCGTCGTGGGCTTTGTTCCGCTCTCGCTGTCGTGGGGCCGGCCCATGCTGCGCTGGGTGGCGCTTACCTACGACCTCGTGCTCATAGCCCTCGCGATCTTCGATGCCACGAATAGCAAGTTGCCGTCAAGAATCCGGATTGAGCGGCACTTTGGTGGCCGCTTTGCCGTCGGAGACGAAACAGAGGTGTGCATCGAGATCGCCAACCACACGCCGCGCGACATCTCACTGATTATCAAAGACGAATATCCACCGCAGATGAAACTGTCCGGGGTGCGCGAAGCGGGGGTCGATGTCGAAGCACAAACCACGGCGACGATGTTTTACGGTTTGACTCCGCCAAAGCGAGGCCGCTTCGAGTTCGGACAGGTTGCGGTGCGTTATCTTTCGCGCTGGCGGCTGGTATGGAGTCAAACGCGCGTGGGCACGCCGGTAACCGTCAAGGTCTATCCCAACATGCGGCGCGCGCGCGAAGTTGAGTTGAGGGCGTTGGGCGCGCGCTCGTTTGTCGCGGCGCGGCGCAAATCGCAATGGCGCGGTGAAGGACGTGATTTTGAATCGCTGCGTGATTATGTGCGCGGCGACGAGATGCGCCATATCTCCTGGACCGCCACCGCGCGCCGCGGCAAGCTGGTAACGCGGCAGTATCAGATGGAGCGCGACCAGACGATTCTGATCGCCCTGGATGCCGGCCGTCTGATGACCGCGCGTATCGAGAACGAAACGAAATTGGATTCGGCGGTGCATGCGGCGCTGGCCCTGATGTCGGCGGCGGCGCGTGCCGGCGACAATGCAGGCCTTCTGGTCTTTGGCCGCCGGATTCAGGCTTACCTGCCACCCAAGCGCGGCGCGGAGCATCTCGATGCGGCGCTGGAAGCCCTGTACGCGGTTGAGCCGGAAATGATCGAGCCGAGTTATTCCCGGGCTTTCGAATTTGTGGCCGCGAATAGCCGGCGACGTTCTCTCGTCGTGGTCCTCACCGACCTGGTTGATGAAGAGGGTTCGCGCGAGTTGCTGTCTTCCTTGAAGCTGCTGCGTCCACGCCATCTGCCGCTGGTAGTCACGATTGCTGATCGAGATCTGAAAGCTGTGGTGCGCGAGAGTCCTGAGAACGAACGCGAGATGTTCACGCAATCCGTCGCCGAAGAAATCATGCACCTGCGCGAGGCGGCTTTGCGTCTGGTGGAATCGCAGGGAGGGTTAGCGTTGGACGTGACCGCCGCGGCGCTCGCGCCGAAGCTGCTGGAAACGTATTTGAGAGTTAAGGAGCGGGGGATGCTTTAGAAAGTTTCGAGTTTTGGGTTCCGAGTTTGCGGCGGTTGAGGCAAATGTCAGATCGAAACTCGAGACTCCGAACCCGAAACTGATTCGGGCTCTCGCCCCGCGAGGAGTAGATACGAATACAAAGCGATTCCGGTAATCACACCGATTCCGATTTTGATAACCGGGCTGATCGGCTGAGGTGAAATAAATCCTTCGATAATTCCCGCCACGACCATTAGCGGCACACAGCCGACGATCAAGCGGACTGCTTCCTTACCCCGTGATTTCAGCGCATCGCCGCGCGAGAGGTCGCCGGGCATCAACAGCGCGGTGCCGATCAAAAGTCCGGCGCCGCCGGCGATAAAGATACATGACAACTCGATCACCCCGTGGCCTACCACAAAACTCAGGAGATCGTTTCCAAAGCCAGCCCGGTAAGTGAGCGCGATAATGGCGCCAAACATCGCGCCGTTGTAGGCCAGGATGTACAGAGTGCCGACGCCGAACATCGCTCCCAGGGCAAAGGCGTAGAAGGTGACGCGAATGTTATTGGTGAAGATTTGAGTGGTTCCGATCTGGTTGGCGTCGTTCAGGCGTTCCCACCAGTGCTTTCGATTGTTAATTACCGCCTCGCGGAAGAACGGACTGATTCCCGCGAACTCAGAAAAATCCGGATCGTGGCGGGTGCCAAAAAAAGCAATCCCGCTGAACAAAAGAAAGACGCCAAACGCCGTCGCTGTATAGCGCCAGGTGCGTCGAAACGACTGCGGAAAGTCGCGGACAAAGAAGTTGCGGATCCGGGCGCCGCCCTGGGCGTCGGCCCTGTAAATACGGCCATGCGCGCGAATTACCAGGCTGTTCAGGTAGTTAACCAGGCGCGGGTCGCGCGATTCGGCGCGGGCAATTGCCAGGTCCGAAGCGGTCCGTCGATAGATGCGGCCCAGCTCGCGCACCTCTTCCCGATGCAGACGCCGCAGCGTCAGGCGATCGAGGAGATCCAGCAACTCCTCGAGCCTTTGCCAGACGGTCTTGCGCTCTTTGATGAAGCGATCTATGGGCATTGTCGATTTCCCATTGCCGATTTCCGATTTTTGATTTTCGATTTAGAATTCTGTTGCCACGTGATCTCGGATACTATCTCTGCGAATGGACCGAGCTAACCAATCGGCAATGGGCAATCGAAAATCGGCAATGCTGGTTGAGTGTGTACCAAACTTCAGCGAAGGCCGCAAGGGTGAAACTGTCGAAAGGATTGCGCAGGCGATCGAGTCGATCAAAGGCGCTACGGTTTTGAACCGGCACCTTGACCCCGATCACAACCGTTCCGTCATCACCTTTGTTGCTGAACCTCAGTATGTCGTCGATGCCGCCCTGCGCGCGGTGGCCGCGGCTGCCCGGCTGATCGATCTACGCGAGCACTCCGGAGAGCATCCGCGCATCGGCGCCACAGACGTCTTACCCTTCATACCCGTGAGCGGCGTGACGATGGATGAATGCATCGCGCTCGCCCATCAGGCAGGTCAACGCATCTGGCGGGAACTTTCCATTCCGGTATATTTCTATGAGCGCGCGGCAATGCGGCCTGATCGATCCAGATTGGAAAACGTGCGCGGCAAAGGTTTCGAGCATTTACGTGCCGAGATCAAAACCGACCCCGATCGAGCGCCGGACGTGGGCGCGCCAAAGCTGCACGAAAGTGCCGGAGCAATCGCTGTCGGCGCCCGTCCATTTCTGATCGCCTTCAATGTCAACTTGCGTACGAACGATATCGCAATCGCGCGACGCATTGCGCGCGCCGTGCGCGAACGCGATGGCGGTCTGCCTTTCGTGAAGGCGCTCGGCTTTGAATTGCAATCTCGCGGACTGGTCCAGGTTTCCATGAATCTAATCGACTACGAACAGACGACCATCGCGCAAGCCTTTACCGCCGTACAGGACGAAGCGACTCGTCTGGGAGTAAAAATCTCCGGGGCCGAGATTGTCGGGCTGTTGCCGCGCGCCGCACTCGACCGGAGCGCGGCGTATTTTCCGCTGCTGGAGAACTTTCGCGAGACCCTTGTCCTTGAGAATCTACTCGAGTTCGCGGAAAAGAGCCGGAAATGAACTTCTCTTAAGTACGTCGGACATGATCCACAGATACCGGCGGACTGGCTGGGGTTCGAGACCCAAAACTAGCACTGGACAGGTAGCCCGCCTTTGTTTATTATGTCTGCCCCGCTCACGAGCGGTTCCCAACCAGGATTGGCCACCGCGGCCAGTTTTCCAGTTAGCCAACGGATCGCGTGTTAAGCGTCGGCACCCGCTGGGCGTCAGGGACGACTTCTCGCCGATTCATTCACGGAGGTTAGTTATGCTCAGAATGGGAAAGAATCCAACCGAAGATAAGAGCCAGACCCAAACCGACTCCGACAGCTACTCAACACGGAGTTATTCACCCTACCAAAGCGGCGAGACGCAGGCGCGGCCGGCAACCGAGAGCGCGGCAACCCCCAAGGCTTTGACCGAAAGCGAAACGCTCGCTCGGGAGATCAAAGATGGCACGCTTAGCGGTTTTGTTGGCAGTGGCACGGTGATGACCGGAGAGACTTCTTTCAAATCGATGCTCCGCGTTGACGGCCGCTTCTCGGGCCGTATCACCTCGGGCACCGGTACGTTAATCGTGGGCGCGGGCGGCCAGGTCGACGCGAACGTCGAAGTTTCCGTCGCCACAATTCATGGAGTTGTGAACGGCGACATCATCGCCGGCCAGCGCATCGAGTTGGGGCGGGCGGCAAAGTTGAATGGCAACATTCAGACGCCTTCGCTGGTCATCGAACAAGGCGCGGTCTTTGAAGGAAGCTGCAAGATGGTCCAGGCGAAAACTGCTTCCGACAAGCCTAAGGTCGAACGCAAGGACAACGTGCTGGACGCGTCCAAGCTGGAAGCGGTGAAGGTTGATGCTCCCGGCCGGATGCCTGAAGACGGATCGAACAGCAAACCCGCCGGCGTAACTGCAGCGGCCCGCTAAACTCGTGAGCGCGAACAGTGATTCGCGGCGACTAGTCAACTTTTTACAAGGGCGGACTTTCTTGTCCGCCCTTTTTGTTTTTGGAATCCGACCCGCCCATTAGCCGCGACAATTCCCTTTCCACGCGGTACAATTCACGCACACTCAACGACTCAAGATCATGCAAAGTGGGGACTTCCGAAAGACGCTCTGCGCCGGGTTGCTGGTTATCGTTTCTATGACGATGGCCGTCGGTCAGAGAGTGTCTCGCGCGGGCGGCCCCGCGGTCATTCCTACCAACATTCTGCTCCGCATCCTGCGGGCTGAAGATGAGCGACGTCGGGATGACGGTGTGACCGAGCTGTTGGGTTCCAGGGATCCAATCGTCCGGAAGCGGGCCGCGCTCGCCCTGGGACGAATCGGCGACGGGCGCGACGTTGAGGCCCTGGTTGGACTCCTGAAAGCGGACGCCGACAACGACGTCCGTCAGGTGGCGGCCTTTGCCATCGGCGAGATCGAATCACCGGCCGGCGTCGATGCCCTAATCGCCGTGCTGAGCAATAATCGCGAGCCCGCCGAGGTTCGAGCGCGGGCCGTCGAAGCGCTGGGAAAGATTGGTGCAGCTTTGTTGAGCAGCGCCGCGGCTTCAGGTACCCAGAACGCTCTCCCGAAGACCGAAGACAAGACGCTCGTAAAGATTAGACTGGCAATTCTCGACGCTTTGAAGTTCGAAGCCGGCCGGCGTGCAATGCCGGACCGCCTTCCGATCCTGCTTGGATTGACCGCTGCTTTGCGGGCCAGGCCCGAAGGCGCCGGGCCGGTCATCATTGGATTTCTGGGCTACTCCGATCCCCGTATCGTTGCCGACGCCCTGAACACCATGGCGCGTCTGCGTTTGAAAGACGGAAGCGATCAAGTCCGGCAGTTGCTCGGTAATGGCGATCCAATTGTGCGCGCTAACGCCGCCCGAGTGATTGGCGGGGCGGAAGACAAAGGCGCTTTTGATGCTTTGCTTCAGCGCGCTCTGGATGATTACGACTCGCGCGTGCGCGTCAGCGCGATTCGGTCCTTGGGGAGCGTGAAGGATGCCCGGGCTGTAGAGGCGCTAGTAGATCGTGGAGGAATTCTCCTGTCGTCATATCAAGCATCGAAGACAAGAAGACTTGAGCATCCTAGCGAGAAAAACGAGTTGTTGGAGATCGCCGCTGCATTGGGAAGGTTGGCGCAAGGCACCAACAACAAGAACGCAACCACATGGTTTCGCAAACTACGCAAGGCGGTTGGCGCATCCGCTCCGGAAGTCGAAATAGCCTTCGCTCGGACTAATCCTGGACTATATCTAGTCGATGCATCGATGAGCTTTATCTTGGTTGTCCAGCCTCACGCGCCCGGACCCAATGAGGTGGCAGCTACCACTTGGCGCCAGCAAGCTAGTATCGCTCAAGGGCTGGCCGAATTGGCGAATAGCACGGATAAAGGACTCCCGCTGATAGCGACTGGCCAAATAAGAGGCTTATTGGTATGTCGTTTCCGAGCTGTTCCCTCAAACAAAAGGAAATTTGTCCCTCCGTGTTTTCGACTAGAGTCGGCCGCTATCAGCGATTACATGCGCGCCTACGCGGCGTTCAAGCCAGAAGATCTGGCTGAGGTTCTTCGGCAGCAATTCAAAGAGAGTGACGCGATCATTCGCGCGACGGCTGCTGATCTCCTGGCTGATCAACCTCCAAGTGAATCAAACGCTCGCGCACTAATTGAAGCATTACCGGTTGCATTGCGAGATACGGATCTCAACGACGCGGCACTCTCGATTCTCGATGCGCTGGCAAAGCAAAAGAGCCCAGCGGCTAACGACGCGATCAAGACCGCACTGGGCTCATCAGACATTCTGATTCGCCGACGGGCTGTATCGCTCCTTAAAGCAAACAGCATTGGGGATTTTTCGAACCGCATCGGCACGGTGAAGACGCGCAACACTGATGCCGATTATCGTCGGGCGATGGCGCGCATCGGCAGGAAAGTTACTGCGACCGTGGTAACCAGCAAAGGATCGTTTGTCATCGAATTCCTGCCTGAAGAATCGCCTTTGACGGTCGATAATTTTGTGCAACTGGCGCGCAAAGGTTACTTTAATGGCCAGACGGTCCCGCGGGTCGTGCCTAACTTTGTGATTCAGACCGGCGATCCCCGTGGCGATCAGAATGGCGGGCCGGGTTACCAGATCCGCTGCGAGGTTAACGAAGCTCCCTACGAACGCGGCGCGGTCGGGATGGCGCTTTCCGGCAAAGACACGGGGGGCTCGCAGTGGTTTGTGACGCATTCGCCGCAACCGCATCTCGATGGCGGCTATACCGTGTTCGGCCGGGTAGTTCGCGGAATGGATGTCGTCGATAATATCGCGCGGGGAGACACTATTCTCAGGGTGGTTGTGGATGAACGGTAAATATCACCACAGAGGACACAGAGAGAACAAAGAAATGTCGTCGCGGCGTCCTCGGCGCGTTCTCTGCCTGCTAATCGGCTCGGCAATATTCTTGTCTACATCTGTCGCACACCCTCAGACACGTCAACCACTCCCGCTGGAAAAGCGAATTCGCTATCGGGTTCATCTGGTGCTCGACTTTGAAAATCGCAGCTATACCGGCACCGAACGGGTGCGCTGGTTCAATCGCAGCGACCACCCGACGTCGACTCTGTACTTCCATTTGTATCCGAATGTTCGCGTGCCGGGTTACGCGCAACCAACAGACAAGCCGCAAGCAGCAGACGAACCGCGTCTGGAAATCTCTGAAGTACGGACGGTCACTAATGGTGCGCCTTTGCAGTTTGCGCTCGACGATCAGGAAACGACTCTGCGAATCAATCTACAGGACCCCGTCCCGCCGAATGCGGCAGTTGAAATCGATCTCAAGTTCAAGGGCAGCGTGCCCGAAATCGATCCTGAAGAGACCGGTCTGGTGGCGCACGTCTTCCAGCAGGTGAGCGCGGCCATTCGCAGCACACGTGAGGTGCGCCGGGCCCGCGACACAAACTTTCGCTGCCGCGGAATGATGATGCTGGGTTCGTCGTATCCCGTGCTCGCGGCGCGTGATGGCGATGACTGGTTTCGCAAAGTCGAGTCGAGCATTGGCGATACCCTGACGACTGACGTGGCTGATTATGAAGTCACTGTTGACGCGCCGCAAAACGTTTCGGTTTTCACGCCGGTTACGGCCCAGTCCGCAGAAAACAAGGAAAAGGCCCGCTTGAGTTTCGTCGCTGAGAACCTGCGCGACTTTGCCATTATCGCGGGCGATAATTTGCGCTCTGAAGAGAAAATGGTAGACGGCGTAACTATTCGTTCGATCTTCCGCCCTGACCACGAAGCCGCCGCACACCGCGTACTGAACATAGCGGCTGACGCGTTGCGCGTTTTTGTCGCGCGCTTTGGTCCCTTGCCGATGAAGACCGTCAGCATCGTCGACGCTCCGCTGGTGGCCACACTTGGCAGTATTGAGTTTGCCGGCCTGAACGTTATCGCCAGCGCCTTCTATCTGGACTTTGATTCGCCCACGATGCGCAACATGCCTGACGTGATTCGCGAGCAACGCGCCTCAGTCGAGGACAGTTTGGAATGGACCGTGGCGCACGTCGTTGCTCATCAGTGGTGGGGCGCGACGGTCGGAAACGATGCGGCGCGAGAGCCGGTGCTCGACGAAGCTCTGGCTAATTGGTCCGCGCTGCTTTATTACCGCGAGAGCCACGGCGAAGAACAGTTCACCGCGGCCCTGGACGAACAGGTCCGCGGCGTGTACACGCTCTATCGCACGTTTGGCGGCGAAGACATGGAAGCCAGTCGAGCCGCGCGCGACTATCGCAATTCCTTTCAATACGCTGCCATCGTGGGTAGCAAAGGCGCCCTGATGTTCGAAGCGTTGCGCAAACTACTCGGCGACGAAAGATTTTTCGTGGCGCTGCGGGATTACTATTCGGCGAACTCTCTTGAAGTTGCGGACATGGATGACCTGCGGGGGGCCTTCATCGCGGGAGCGCCCGTCGAACAAAGACGCGCTGTTAGTCGTACTTTCGATCGCTGGCTTTCGAGCAAGCGCGGCGATGAAGATATTGGACCGCCGGATCCCAAGCTGGCCGCCGAGTTGGGCTTGCCCGCGAAGGTAAATGCCAAAAGCGATCGAAATATTTTCACCGCCTTTGCCAAAATCGGTAAGTTCTTCTGGCAGCAGATGACCCGGATACGATAAGCATTGTCGATTTTCGATTGCCAATTGCCGATTGAACCTGCAGGTAAACGAGTATGGTAAGCGCTAATCTCAACTCTAATAACGCGACAGTTTACCGTGACCAAATCGGCAATCGGAAATTGGCAATCGCCAATGAACGGGTGCTGCGGCCGACGTCTGTTCAGATCGAACGCGAGTTGGAAGTCCTGAGTCAGTTGATGGACAACCAGTTTCGCATACCGGTTCTGGGTTGGCGTTTTGGACTGAATGCGATCATCGATCTGGTCCCCTGGTTTGGCGACGTGGCTACGACCATTGTTGCGCTCTACGTACTGGTTTCCGCGGTGCGTTATCGCGTGCCCAAGATCACACTGCTGCGCATGGGAACGAACATCGCGATTTATTTTGTCGGCAACATGGTTCCTCTGGTGGGTGACCTGTTTGCCGCCTGGTGGAAACCCAACATCCGCAACATAGATCTGATGCGGCGACGCGCCACGGTTTCGGCGGCCGAGGCCAAACGCGGACGAACCAGCGACTGGCTCTTCGTCGGGCTGATCGTGGGCGGGCTGCTGGCTTTGCTTTTTACCTCCGTCGCCTTAACCGCTTTCTTTTTCTGGTATGTCACAACTCACATGCGCCTTATGATGTGAGGTGCGGTGGCAACTTACTCCCGTGGAAACAGCAATCGCCGTCCAGAACCCGAAGAAGATTTACCCGCAGTTGCTGTTCACCTGGCGGGGTCTGCGAAAGTTCGAAAAGCTCGCACTTGATTGATGGAGGGGCGGAACTTTGAGTTTTCGAGGGTTTTGGCACGGTTTCTCAGCACTTCCAGCACCGTCTTTCAAGCACTTTCCTTGCGTACATTAGCGGCCTTTTGTTATAGTCGCGGCAGTCATCATCCGGAAAAATTGGAAAGACACTGGCGATCCCTTTGGGGGATTTGCCTCTACAGAAAGGATTTTTTATGGGAAACGATCGTGACTATGGCGACAATATTTCGACGCGACTAACGTATTTTCTGGTGGGCGCCGGCATCGGCGCGGTGCTGGCTTTGTTGTTCGCTCCGAAATCGGGCGAAGAGCTGCGCAACGACATTGCAGATGCGACACGCAAAGGTATCGATAAGTCGAAAGAAGCCGCACAGCAGTTAGGCGTGAAGGCGACGGAATATTACGACACCGGGCGCGCCAAGGCGGGCGAGTATTACGGAACTGCGCGCGAGACCGCGGAAGAATATTACGAAGCAACCCGCGAGAAGGCTACTGAACTTTACGATACGGCCACGTCCAAGGCCGGCGAAGTCGTGGCCAAAACTCGTGATGCGGCGACGCGTCAGGCTGGTTCCATTTCGGCCGCGGTTGACGCAGGCAAGAAGGCTTACGTCGAAGAAAAGCGCAAGACCGAACTTTCCGGCCGCACCGAAGCTGCGCCGACTTACAAGCCTGAAAAGGCGATGTAACGAAACAGCGCTTAGGGCTTAGAGCTTGGTCATTCCTCTTTGGTTTGACTAAGCACTAAGAACTAAAGTCTAAGCTCTCGATCACGATGAACGTACACGATCCACTGTTCTGGCTGGTAGTCATCACGGCGATCATAGCCGTGTCTTTTCTCATGATCGCCTCGGCGATGATCGCAATGGCTGTTTTCGTCAACCGCGCCGTCAAGTCGGTGAACCGTCTGGAAGAGAGACTTGAACCGTTGATGACCCGGGCTACCGCGCTCAGCGAACAGGGTACCGCCATCGCAGTCCAGGGCCGGCAAATCGCCGAGCAGTTCAACGTAATGTCCGGCCACCTGTCGACGGCAACGATGCACCTCGCAGAGTCCACGGCGCTAATCAAGGAAGAAGTGCGCGGCATCATGGCGCTGGCGGATGAAACCACTGAGATGGCGCATGAGAAAGTGCATCTGGTCAGCCGCGCGATTGACACCACCCATGAACGCGTGATGGACACCACTGAGTTCATTCAGAGAAAAGTAATAGAGCCGGCGCGTGAGTTGGCGGCAATTCTGGCCGGCCTGCGACGCGGCCTGGAAGTCCTGGTGGCCCCGGCGCCGAGCCCAATTGACCGCAGTTACGGAGACGACGAGATGTTTATCGGCTGAACCGCAAACATCAAAGGCTTAACAGGCCCGAACCATCGTCTCAAGCGAGCAGGTGGTTCGGGCTTTGGTTTGGAGTACCGCCTTTAGGCGGGCTTTGATTCCAACTATGATTCCGCCTAAAGGCGGTACTCGAAACACTTCAGACGATCGCTTTTGATAAGCGAACGCCCATGCTGTTACTATTTCGTTTTTGACACCTAACGCTTATGTCTACCGAAGCACCGGCACTCGAACTGAAAAAGACCATCAACCTGCCTAAGACGAAGTTCGGGCAGAAAGCGAACTTGCCGCAAACCGAACCGGCCCGCCTGAAAAAGTGGACCGAGATGGGTCTTTACGAGCAGATTCGCCGAGCGCGCGCAGGTGCAACAAAGTTCATCCTGCACGACGGTCCGCCGTACGCGAATGCAGACATTCACCTGGGCACCGCGCTCAACAAGATTCTGAAAGACTTCATCGTCAAATCACGCACGATGATGGGCTTTGACGCGCCCTATGTGCCCGGGTATGACTGTCACGGTCTGCCGATCGAGTTGCACGTGGAGCGCAAACTTGGCGCGAAGAAAGCCACCATGCCGCCGCTGAGTATTCGTCGTGTCTGCCGCGAATTTGCCGCGGATGCTTTGAAGCGCCAGACTCGAGATTTTCAGCGCCTCGGAATCATGGGCGAGTGGGACAATCCGTACAGCACGATGTCGGACCATTACGAGGCCGAGACGGCCCGTCTGTTCGCCCGTTTTGTCGAGCGTGGTTTTGTTTACAAAGGCGCGCGTCCCGTCTACTGGTGCATACACGATCAGACCGCGCTGGCCGAAGCCGAAGTCGAGTACAACCAGCACACCAGCCCTTCGGTTTACGTCAAGTTTCCGCTCTCCAGCGATCCGGCACAGATCGATCCGGCCCTGGCCGGGCGAAAAGTGTTTGCGCTGATCTGGACGACGACGCCCTGGACGCTCCCCGCGAATCTCGGGATTGCGGTGCACCCGGATTTCGATTACGTCGCGGTTGAGAGCGGCGATGAAGTTTACCTTGTCGCGGCTGAACTGATGGATGTGGTTGCTGCGAGGTGCAACCTGACTGAACCGAAAGTGCTGGCGCGTTTTCCGGGGGCGAAACTAGATCGACTGGAATGCCGGCATCCATGGATCGATCGTTCGTCGCTCTTGATGCTGGGCGAGCACGTCACACTCGGCGGTGAGGCCGATGCCGAAACGGAACTCGATGTCAGCGAGGCCCGCGAAAAGACCGCGACCAGCAAAGCCGGCACGGGGCTGGTGCACACGGCTCCGGGTCACGGCCACGATGACTTTGTCATCGGGAAAAGATACGGACTTGAAATCTATTGCCCGGTAGACAACTCCGGGCGGTTCACCGTAGAGGTTGAGCATTTCGCCGGCCTCAGTGTCTTCGAAGCCAACTCCAAAATCGTCGAGTTCATGCGCGACCGGGGCGTGCTGTTGTTTACTGAAAGCTACGACCATCGTTATCCGCACTGCTGGCGCTGCAAGAACCCGGTCATCTTTCGCGCCACGCCACAGTGGTTCATCGCGATGGACCGCGCGGGTTCAGGCGCAGCCGTCGAAAAAGACGACGATGGCCGCGATCTCTCCAACTTCACCAGCAACTTCACCGATGGAGAGACTCTGGACAGCGGCACTTTGCGCGCGATGGCGCTGCGCGAGGTTGATGACCGGGTGAAATGGATTCCCGCCTGGGGCCGTGAGCGCATGCGCAACATGATCAAGGGCCGGCCCGATTGGTGTGTTTCTCGCCAGCGAGTCTGGGGCGTGCCGATTCCCGCGTTTTATTGCCGGCAATGCAGCCATGTCGTCGCTGATCCCGAGGTTATCCGGCATGTTGCCGACATCTTCGAGAAAGAGACAGCCGACGCCTGGTACAAGCGAGAAGCTGCTGAGTTGCTGCCCGCAGGCTTCAAGTGCGGCAAGTGTGGAGCCGGCGATTTTACGAAAGAGAGCGACATCCTCGATGTTTGGTTCGACAGTGGTTCGTCTTCGATCGCAGTGCTCGAGAATCGTGAGAACCTGCGCTGGCCGGCGGACGTCTACATCGAAGGCGGCGATCAGTTCCGAGGTTGGTTTAGTTCATCGCTGATGGTCGGACTCGCCGTTCACGATCGCGCGCCCTACGAAACCGTTCTCTGTCACGGCTGGACATTGGACGCCGTGGGCAAAGCCATGCACAAGTCGGCCGGCAATGCCGTTTCGCCTGATGAAGTGATCCCTAAGCTGGGCGCCGAAGTGCTGCGACTCTGGTGCGCGTCGTCGGACTATTTTGAAGACATGCGTTGCTCTGAAGAGATTCTGCAGCGCGTCACCGACGGTTATCGCAAGCTGCGCAATACGGCGCGCTACGCCCTGGGTAATCTCGATGGTTTTGACCCGGCGCGCGACAGTGTTCCGGACGCGGAAATGCTGGAGATCGATCGCTGGGCCCTGGCGGAACTGGATTCGGTAATCGCGAAAGTGCGCGCGGCTTACGAAGCTTATGAATTTCACACTGTCTATCACACGCTTTACGATTTCTGCACGGTGACCCTTTCAGCGCGGTACTTCGACATTCTCAAAGACCGCTTGTACACCTTTGCACCGCGCAATCCGGCCCGTCGTTCGGCGCAGTCCGCGCTTCACATTATCGTAGACGCACTCGCGCGTATGCTCGCGACAATCCTGGTGTTCACTGCCGATGAGATTTGGGAAAGCCTGCCGGCAGATGACGCGCGTCCCGCGTCAGTGCATCTTGCTGAGTTGCCGCCCACCGGCGGCAAACGTGATTTAGAATTGGCGGCGCGCTGGGATCAATTATTCGGCGTCCGCGAAGAAGTGATGCGAGCGCTCGAAGACGCGCGTGTAGCCAAGCTGATCGGCGGCGCCCTCGAAGCGGCCGTGGATATTACCGCGTCGGGACAGACTTACGAACTGCTCGCCGGTTATGGCGACGACCTGCGCTATGTCTTTATCGTTTCGCAGGTAGCGCTGACGCAGGCGGAGACCGGTGAGGTGAGTATCAAGGTGCGCCGTGCCGACGGGCAGAAATGCGATCGCTGCTGGAACTACTCGACCCGCGTCGGCGAGTCTGCCAGATATCCGTCCGTGTGCGAGCGTTGTGTTGAAGCATTGGACGAGATTGAGGCTGGTTAGCCTTGCCTTAAGGGGCTATAAACATTTCGCCGCTACGCGGCTGTTTCTAATATGAGCAACAGCAACGCACAATCATCGAGGAAAACTCGGGCGGCTTGGCGTCTGGGCTACCTCGTCGCCTCGCTCGGCGTCTATCTAATGGATCAGGCGAGTAAGGCCTGGGCGGTAAGGCATCTGCGATCCAGAGATCAGACGGTTTTCCAGGGCGTGCTCGATTTCTCCTATGCTGAGAATCCGGGAATCGCATTTGGACAGTTGCAGGAAGGCGGCGCCTTCGGTCGCTGGTTTTTTGTCGTGTTGGCGGCAGCCGCAGCTATCGCGGTACTGTTCTATTTCCTGCGCACGCCGCGCACCGACGATCGCGTCCTGGGCGCATGCGCGTTGTTTCTGGCCGGCATTCTGGGAAACCTGACCGATCGAGTGCGCCTGGGATTCGTGGTCGATTTTATCTTGTTACACGCGGGACAGTATCACTGGCCAACTTTCAATGTGGCGGACGCTAGTATTTGCATCGGGGCGCTGTTGCTGGCGTACGATTTGATTTTCGCGCACCGAAAAGCAAAAGACCCCGCGAGCCCCCGGCCACTCACCACTGACCACTAGCCACTGAATTCATGTATCCCATTCTTTTTCACATTAAGAACTTCCCCATTAACACCTACGGAGTGTTTCTGGCGCTGGCCTTTCTGGGCGCAATCTTTGTCACGGTTAAGCTCGCCGGCCGCGATGGATTGCCGCGCGAGCGGATCTACGATCTCTGTTTGTGGCTGCTGGTTTCTTCACTGATCGGCTCGAAGTTGTTGATGTTTTTTACTGAGCCCGAGTATCGCGATCATCCTTTGCAGCTACTCTCGCTCGATTTTCTGCGCTCTGGCGGGGTCTTCTACGGAGGATTGCTGGGAGCCATCATCACGGGTTACCTCCTGATGCGTCGATGGCACCTGCCGTGGTGGAAAACTGCGGACGTTTGCGCGCCGGGTATCGCGCTGGGTAACGTGATGGGTCGCCAGGGTTGCTTCTCAGCCGGATGCTGCTGGGGCAAACCGACTAGTCTGGCTTGGGGTATGCATTTTACGGAACAGGGTCACGCTGTCACGAATGTGCCGACCATCGTTAGCCAGCTTGATGATCCAGTACAGCGGACTTACTGGTCTGAAAAACTCGGCGGCGATTTCGCGCCGCTTCATCTGCACCCGACGCAACTCTACGAATCCCTTGCCATGCTGATAGTATTCGTTTTCCTGCTCTGGTTGCACAAGCGAAAGAAGTTCAGTGGTCAGGTGATCCTGGCTTACGCGATGATTTACGCCACCGTGCGGTTCCTAATCGAGTTCGTGCGCGACGATCCGCGCGGGGACATACTCGGACTAACCACCATGACCGGGCTCTCAACTTCTCAGATGATCGGCATCTTAGTCGGGATCGGTGCTTTGATTACATTCGTGATTCGTTGGCGGCGCAGCAGAGTTGCTCCAGAAACGAAAGCCAACATTGCTCCCAGCGCTGCTCGCCTCTAGGTGTTACCCAATTCGTGACCGAGCCTTTGGCCAAAATTACCGCACTCGCAATCCTGACTATCTACGTTGTCAGTTGCGCATTCTGGAGAAGACCGCGAACTGACGCAGGAAAACTTGGGCTAAAGCTTTGCCTGGTGAATGTAGCGTCATGGGCAATTGTCTTGCCGCTAGGCACGACAGGTCATCCGCCTCCCGCAGTGATCATCGGCGGTTTGCTGTGGCTGCTGAATCTCCCGCTGCTAATCGCGACTATTACGGCCCTCTTGGTGGCCTTGAAGAGCCGTCAGGAAAACCCTATTTATCTGACCGTCACAATTACGTATGTGTTGCTGAATGTCGTCGTGCTGTGGATCGTTCCGGTGATTGCTTTGTTCTCGCTAATCTAATTGATGGCTGGTAAATCAAGATACGCCTTGCTAAGATTGCGGGCTTTCGTTTTAAGCGAGAGTTAACACAGACATCCAATGAAACTTCGCGTCCTTTATCACGGTCACTGCTTTGACGGCGTCGCCTCGGCGGCGACGTTCACTCGCTTCTATCACGAGCGAATCAAACCAGGCGCGGACATTCACTATGCCGGGCTGCTCCACCGTCCCGGGAACCTCCTCTTCGACCGGGAGATGTTTGATGGTGACGAGAATGCCATCGTCGATTTTAAATACTCGCCGTCTGAGAAACTGACCTGGTGGTTCGATCATCACCAGTCGGCTTTCCTCACCGCGGAAGATGAGGCCCACTTTTACGCTGACAAATCGGGTAAGAAGTTTCTCGACCCAAACCGTAAGTCCTGCACTGAATTCATTGCCGATGTGGCGCGCACAAGGTTTGGTTTCAATGACGAGCCGCTGCGCGATTTGATTCACTGGGCGCATATCATTGACGGTGCGCTGTACGAATCAGCCGCGCAGTGTGTCGAGTTGAAAGAGCCCACCCTCCAGCTAATGCAGGTCATCGAGGCTGATCCAGACGAGGCTTTCATCGAACAGATTATTCGTGATTTGACGCGACTGTCACTGGATGAAGTAGCCACCAGCGCGGAGGTGAGAGCGCGCTTTCAGCCAATTCTGAAGCTGCACCGGGAAACCCTGGAAACGATTCGCCGCAAAGCTATCTGTGAAAATGGCGTAGTCCAATTCGACCTGGTGGATGAAGGCTACGAAGGCTTTAACAAATTCATTCCTTATTATTTATTTCCCGAAGCCACCTACACGGTCGCGCTCACCCGCGGGCCGCAGCGGACAAAGATTTCCGTGGGCTCGAATCCCTGGGCGCCGCGTCCACGCACGCACAACATTGCCACCATATGCGAACGCTATGGCGGCGGCGGCCACGCAGTTGTTGGGGCAATCTCTTTCGCTCCCGATGAAGTTGAGAGAGGCAGGGCGGTGCTGCGTGAGATTGTCGAGGAACTGCAAAGCGGCTGATAATGGCGGAAGGCATTGTCTATCACGCCTGTCACGCAGCGAGAGGAGGTCACTAAATCGACCTCGTGAAAACCTCAATCTTAACGTACGTCCTGTTAGGCGCGGCGACCATTGGATCGGCAAGCTACGGAGCACGGGATTCTAGAACTCGCGCATTGGGCCTGAGGACGCTTCCTCAAGCGCAACAGGTGTGGTCGGACAGTGTCTACAACATATTTGAGATATTGGAAAAGGGTATGAACGAAAGCGCGATAAGAGAACGTCTCGACGGCTTTGCAATAGCCCTTAAAACTAATCCTTCTTTTCGGGCGCATATCATCGGTTATGCCGGCCGAAGATCCTGTCGGGGAGAGGCACGGACCCGCGCTCAGATGGCGAAAGAGTACCTGACTCAGAAAAAGGGTGTCGAGCCCAAACGTATTAAAATTGTCGATGGAGGCTATCGTGAAGAATGGGCGGTTGAGTTGTGGCACGGAGCTAAAGGTGCCACGATTCCAGGTCCCATGTTAACTATTGACCCAAAAGAGGCAAAGATCACTAAGAACTGCCACTTGAGCAGAAGTTCTTCGCACTAACTCAAAGCAAGTGAGTTTGATGTCTACAGAGTAGGCACAAGAGCCGCAGTTAGTGAGACACAAGAACGTATGCACCCCAGGAGACTCTGAGCATAATGTCGTCCACCACCACCAACATCGAATCCGTCCAACGCGAAGATCGCGTCTTTCATCCACCGCAGGAGTTTGCTGCCAAAGCACACATCAAATCGATGGCCGAGATGGAAGCGCTGCGCGCCGAAGCGAGCGCCGACGCGGAAGGTTTCTGGGGAAGGATGGCTGCCAGCGAGCTGCACTGGTTCAAGAAGTGGGACACGGTCCTGAAGTGGGAGCCGCCGCATGCCGAGTGGTTCGTTGGCGGCAAGACTAATATTTCTTACAACTGCCTCGATCGGCATCTGGGAACCTGGCGGCGAAACAAAGCGGCCCTGATTTGGGAAGGCGAGCCCGGTGACACACGCACACTCACCTATCAACAACTCCACACTGAGGTCTGTCGCTTCGCCAATGTTTTAAAGCGAATCGGCGTTGTAAAAGGCGATCGCGTGGCGCTTTACATGCCGCTGATTCCCGAGCTGGCCATCTCGATGCTCGCGTGCGCGCGCATCGGCGCCACGCATTCGGTAGTGTTCGGTGGGTTCTCAGCCACGGCGCTGGTCGATCGCATCAACGATGCGCAGTGCAAGGTCGTGGTTACGGCGGACGGGGGCTGGCGCCGCGGCAACGAAGTGACATTGAAACCGGCCGTCGACGAGGCACTGAAAGAGACTCCGTCTGTGAAATCATGCATTGTCGTAAAACGCACGGGTAGCCGTGTCCACATGGAGTCGGGGCGCGATCACTGGTGGCATGAATTGATTCAGACGGTGGATGCGACGTGCGCCGCCGAAGAACTCGACAGCGAACATCCGCTTTTCATTCTTTACACCTCGGGCACGACCGGAAAGCCGAAGGGTATTCTGCACACGACCGGCGGTTACCTTCTGCAAACCCATCTGACAACGAAATGGATTTTTGATATCAAGGACGAAGACATCTTCTGGTGCACGGCGGACATCGGCTGGGTCACCGGACACAGCTACGTCGTTTACGGTCCGATGTCGAATGGCGCAACCGCGTTGATGTACGAAGGTGCGCCCAACTGGCCGGAGCCGGACCGGTTCTGGGACATTATCGAACGTCACCAGGTGAACATTCTTTACACCGCCCCGACAGCTATTCGCGCCTTCATCAAGTGGGGTGAACAGTGGCCGCTGAAACATGACCTTTCCAGCTTGCGCTTGCTTGGCACTGTAGGCGAACCGATCAATCCCGAAGCGTGGATGTGGTATCACCGCATCATCGGTAAAGAGCGCTGCCCAATCGTCGACACATGGTGGCAGACTGAAACTGGCGCCATCATGATCACGCCGCTGCCGGGAGCGACGCCGACTACGCCCGGCTCAGCCACCAAACCGTTTCCCGGAATTGAAGCCGACGTGATGACGAGGGACGGAACACCCGTGGGAGCAAACGAAGGTGGTTATCTGGTCATTACGCGACCGTGGCCGGCGATGCTGCGCACAATTTACGGTGACGACGAACGCTATCGACAGCAATACTGGTCGCAGATCGATGGTATTTATTTCGCCGGCGATGGCGCGCGCAAAGATCAGGACGGTTATTTCTGGATTATGGGCCGCATCGACGACGTAATTAATGTCGCCGGGCACCGGCTGGGCACGGCTGAAATTGAAAGCGCGCTGGTTTCGCACGAAGCCGTAGCGGAAGCCGCGATCGTGGCGAAGCCGGATGATTTGAAAGGCTCGGCCATTGTGGCTTTCGTTACCCTCGAAGGCGGACGCGTACCGACTGATGAACTGAAAGAAAAGTTGCGCCAACACGTCACCAAAGAGATCGGCGCTTTGGCGAAGCCCGACGACATTCGCTTTGCCGACGCTTTGCCAAAAACACGTTCGGGCAAGATCATGCGGCGCCTTCTGCGCGAGATTGCGACCAGCGGTTCAGTGGCCGGCGACGTCACGACCCTGGAAGATTTCTCAGTCCTGGAAAAGCTGAGAACTGAAGAGGAATAGGGCGTCTCATGAAACCTTCCGACTGGCCACAGTTGAACACGGATCAGCACGGATAAGAGACAGAAGGGAGAAACCGAATTTGCTTCTATTCCTGATCGGTGTGTATCCGTCTTCATCTGTGGCCGACATTCCTCGGTAAATCGCCCGTTTCCCTGTATCATACGCAGCGGTCGCCTCTAACCATGTTCAGACGAAAGAGGGAGTTAACAGTCAATGCCCCAGAGCCCGACTATTGAAAATCGATCCGGCCCCCGCTACGTCCATGCGTTTCCAATCCGCGCTGAGTGGGACACGAGCGAAGGTGTGCACGTCGTGGCCGAGGGCGAGACTGACAATGTTGGTCCTGAGGGCACGCTGATTCACCTGCATCGCGACTTGCCGCCGGTCGGTGGCCGCGTGAATCTGCTGGTGCTCGGCGACGATGGTGAGAAGCTGCGCGTGATCGCTGAAGTGTTGCGCATTGAACGCAACCCCAGCCACCCGCAGGCGGCGTTGCAAGTACTCGGCGCGACAGATGAATGGCGCGGCCTCGTCTGGGAAGAAGCTGCGATAAAGATGGCCGAGTCCGACGATGACTATGACGAGGACGATTTCTAAGTCGAAAGGATCATTTTCCAATTGTCATTTGGCATTGTTCATTATTGTTCATTTGTCATTTGAGGGGAAGTTGAGCTTCCTCTCGCGGTAGGCGGAGTCAAGCGCCTTCTTGCTTAATTTTTGATGACCTCATCAACGCAAATGACCAATGAAAACTATCAAATGGAAAATGGTTTTAGAAGTTTCAACGGCTGATTAGAATATGACGCCAGACAGTCAACACCCAACAGGAAGAGAAACGGCGGTAGTGGCCTGGGTCCAGACCCGGGTGATCCTGCGCATCATCGCCATCGTGCTCGCGGCAGCCGCGTTTCTCTGGATAGTCTACAAACTCACCACCGTACTCCTCCTGGTCGTCCTTGCGGTTTTCTTTGCTTATCTGGTCGCGCCGCTGGTCGATTTGGTACAGCGACCAATCAGTATCGGCGGCAAAGAACGGACGATACCGCGCGGGGTGGCGATTGGAATCGTCTATGTGGTGCTGTTTGTCGGCATTGGTCTGGCGATCTATTTTTTGGCGCCTCAACTCGCCGACCAGTTTCCCCAGTTCAGACAGCAAGCGACGGCTTACTACAAAACGATCACGAGTGCGTCGGATCGTCTTAACGGATACTTCATGCAGCATCGCATGCCCGAAGGCATAGTCAACGCTCTCAAGGACACCGTTCTCGGTCTGATCACGAGAGCGGGCGAAATTGCCACCGCGGCATTTGAGCGAACGCTTGGTCTGATAATTTTCCTGCCCTGGCTGGTGCTGATCCCGATTCTGAGTTTCTTTTTTTTGAAAGACGCCGACAACTTTCGCCGCTCAGTACTGGCGATGCTGCCGCGCGGCCGTCTGCGCTGGCGCGGCGACGAGTTCTTTCAGGACATTAACAGTACGCTGGCGGCCTACATTCGCGCCCAGTTGACGGCCTGTATTCTGATTGGCATTGTTTGCAGCATCGGTTTTGCGATCTTCGGCCTGCCCAGCCCGCTCGTCCTGGGCTTGATGGCCGGGATCCTCGAGTTCGTGCCTTTGGTGGGTCCGCTGGCCGTCGCCATCCTGGCCGCCGCCCTCGCACTGCTGCATTCAGGTTACGGATTGGCGTTCGTAATGCTGCTCTTCCTCGGCGTGCTGCGAATAGTCCAGGACTATGTGATTTATCCGCGCTTGATCGGCCAGGGAATCCACTTGCATCCGCTCGCGGTGATTCTGGCGATCCTCGCCGGCGCCGAGATCGCCGGGGTCGCGGGCATCTTCCTGGCCATCCCGGTGATTGCAGTTCTTACTGTCAGCTATCGTCACTGGCTCGAGCATCGAGGGAGCGAAACCATCGCCGAGGTCTTGCAGGAGGCCGTCGTCGATCCAGTGATCGAGGACCTTGAAGAAGCCGACCATCCCACCGCGAAAACCACCGCTGACGAAATGGCGCGGGCGCGTCCGGATTTGCTCACCGGAGAGTTGAGACTGCCTAGGGAAGATTGAGTTCGTTACCTTCAACCATGGCCCGTCTTCAGTTCGATGTGATTCTCTTCTCCATCAATTCAATAAATCTTTGGAAGTGATGTGCCGCATCGTGCGGGCCGGGCGCGGCTTCGGGATGGTATTGGACTGAGAAGATGGGCAGCGTCGTGTGCCGCATGCCTTCGACACATTGGTCGTTGAGATTGACGTGCGTCACTTCCATTTCGGGCGGCAGGCTGTCGGCTTGTACTGCAAAGCCGTGATTGTGTGAAGTGATCTCCACGTGGCCGCCGCGAAAATCTTTCACCGGTTGGTTGCCGCCGCGATGACCAAAGACGAGTTTGAAAGTCTGGCCGCCAAACGCGCGGCCCAGCAGTTGGTGGCCAAAGCAAATGCCAAACGTCGGCACACCTGATTGCGCCACCTGCCTTACTTCTTCGACTTCTTTGGTCATGGACGCGGGATCACCGGGGCCGTTTGAGAGAAAGACCCCGTTTGGTTTCAACGCCAGTACTTCCGACGCCGGCGTCGAGGCGGGCACGACCGTCACCCGGCATCCTGCCCGGGCCAAACTGCGCAAGCTGTTTGTCTTCACGCCAAAGTCATAACAGACGACATGAAAACGTTCCTGACCAACTGGGGCAAATTGATAAGCCTCTTTGGTGGTGACCACACTTGCCAGCTCACGATTCTCCATCGGCGGCGAGTTGCGCGCTTTCTCAATCACGTCCTCAGCCGATGAATCAACCGTTGAGAGGCACGCGCGCATCGCACCTTTGTCGCGAATGTGGCGAACCAGAGCACGCGTGTCGATGTGATCGATGGCAACGATGTTCCAACGTTTCAGATAATCGTCTAGCGTACTTTCAGCGCGCCAGTTTGAAGCCATGCGGCTGAATTCGCGCACGACAAACCCTTCGACCCAGGGCTTGGCTGATTCAGGATCTTCGCTGTTAACGCCATAGTTACCAATCAATGGATAGGTCATGCACACGATCTGACCAGCGTAGGAAGGATCGGTGAGCACTTCCTGATAGCCGGTCATTGACGTGTTAAAGACCATCTCGCCCGTGCTCTCGCCCTGGGCGCCCCACGACCGCCCGCGCCAAACGCGACCGTCTTCGAGAGCAAGGATTGCTGACTTGAAATTGACCATGCTGTTTACTAACGGGAGTTTGCCGCAAAAAGGCTCAAAAAGCACAAACGGTTGCGATTCGTCTAGTCGCGATCAGTTCCTATTACTCTATTGAGCCTTTTGTGCGTTCTGGTGGTTAACCCCCGAGATTGATCTTAAACCCGCCGCCGCCGCCGCCAGACTGTGTCGGAAAGAACGGCTTGAGCAGCCCGGCCAACGCGGCGAGGTTGCGCGTCTGAATCAGAAGTTCGCCCGGGCCGGTGAATTCGGCGACGATGCCTTCGCCGCTGACCATGCTGCGAAAGAAACCCGCGGCAGCTTTCCTTAGGGTGTATTGCGTCGTTCCTTCCCAAGCGACCAGGTGGCCGGTGTCGACGACGTAACGCTCGCCGGGTTGCAGCGTCTTCCGGTGAATTGCGCCGAAGGAAGAAACCAGAAGGAGGCCTTGCCCCTGGACATTTAAGACAAACAATCCTTCGCCGGCAAAGAAAGATTTCGCTCCGCCCCACTTTGTGTCCACGGTCAGGCTGGCATCGCCGGCGAGATAGGAACTCGACTGCACAAAGAACGATTGATTGTTTAGTTCAATGGCCGCGATGTCGCCGGGCGCGCCGGGCGCCATCGTGACTTCGCCGGGACCACCGTGCGCGGTGAAGGTCGAGACAAATGCCGACTCGCCTCCGGCGGCGCGTTTCAGCGCGCCGAACAATCCGCCTTTCATCTGCGACTGCAACTCGACGTTGGCCGACATCGAAACCATCGCGCCCGCTTCGGCCATGATTGATTGCTCGGCTTGCAGCGTCAGGACCGCGAGCGAGAACGCCGGTTGGTGCAGAATCTCGTAACTGTAGCCACGCCCGCTGCCTTGCCCATCGGTATCGAGGTTTATCCCATGAGGCGAGGGTGAAGGCGCCGCGGCTGATTCCATACGCGTGCCGCAGCGCCCGCAAAACGTTCCGCCCGGAGCGATCTGATTACCACAAGAAGGACAGTTCATTAGTTTCTCCTTTGTTCAGTACGCCTGTGTTCCAGAGTTGTTGTTTCTATTTTCCATTTGTCATTTGCCGGATTTGTCTCGCGTTGCTTCGTGTGATTTCGTGGATCGTTTGCTAGGCTGAGTAATGAAGGACGATCCACGAAATCACACGAACGGACACGAACAATAATGACCAAATGGAAAATGAGAAATGGAAAATGGAAAAGCCTTGATCAATCAGAGCTCTCTTGCCCTTTTCTGCCTACTGTCGGCTAACCGCCTCACGCCTCTTGCCTTTCAAGAACTGCTGGGCCTCGTTCAGCCAGCGCTTTTCCGTCCGGTACTTGTAGGCGGGCGCGGTTTTGACGGCTTCAATGCAGGCCTGCATTGAGCTGGCGGCCTCCTGGTTGTCGCCGAGGCCGGCATGCGCCCGGCCGATGAGATACAAACCTTCAGGGTCGTTAGGCCGCCGATCCAGGAACTTCTGCAGAACGTCACGCGCGTCGCTGTACTGTCCCGCGGCGATATAGGTCGACCCAATCTCGCGCCAGATCTCCAGCTGCGCATGAGATTGATCGCGTTGCACGACTTGCTCGAAATGGCCGATAGCCTCCGGCAGACGGTTCTGCGCCCGGGCGATGCGGCCCAGTTGATAGTGCGCATCCAACTCTTCCGGATCGATGTCGATTGCCCGCTGAAAACGCTCGCGCGCCTGATCCAGTTCGCCACGCTGTTGATGAATCAAACCAAGATTGTAATGCGCCGAGGAATCGCGCGGATTGATCGTGGCCGCTTCCAGGTTCTGCTTGAATGCAGCGCGCGCGCGCTGGTTGCCCACGATGCCGGTGAAATAGCCGCGCAGCAGAAAGAAGAGCATGAGCAGGATAAAAGGCGATCCGATGACCCTGGTAAACAGCCACAGCCAAATCGGCGAGAGCACCAACGCAGTCCCGTAGCCCAGAACGACAACTACCAGCGCACGCAGAACTGAGAGACGAAAGACTTTCCGAACTGCCTCGAGTGCGCCAATCGTGAAGATCGATATCTTTACCGTACGGAAAAGACTCCCGGCGATAAAAGCGGGATCGCGCAATTCCCTATCAAGCTCTTGTTGCACCTCGAGCGGTAGCTTGAAAAGCGACTTGATCTGTTCCGCGGATTGCATCGAGCTGGCAACATAAGCCGCCTGCACACCGCTAAAGTGAAAGAAGATCGAAATCAGGACGGCGATCAGGTTGGCGGCAATCAGAGCGTAGAAGATAACCGATGCCAGAGACGCATACTCCTGCTGGAGCACGAGGCCGAAGCTACCCCGCCTTTTGAACACGTTAGACATCAAGGCGAACAGCGGAACAAACACGAGCGCATAGGGCAGCATTGAGGTGGCGGCCTGAAACAGGTTAGCCGCAACTACCGCCGGGTGCGTGATGAACGATCTGCTTCCGGCGAGCCACTGAATCGCGAATACATAAATCACCTGCGACGAGTAAGCACAAACGATTGCCGGCAGGAGCGTCCCACGATCGCGCACTTCGCGCATCCCGCGCAAAGGCGCGTAAAAGATCATTCCCACGAGTCGCAGCCAATCAGTCATGCTTTCATAGGTAGCACAGACTTCACCGATCGTCAGGATCGGGCACGTTTGTGCCGTCTCGCCGGTAATTCGCTCCCGGCGGAACGGCGCTGTTATGCGTGTCTCTGGTCATCACCGTAGCCGTGCCCAGCGGCCAGTAGCGGAACAACGCCTTGCCGTACACATACTTCTTCGGCACCAGTCCCCAAATGCGCGAATCGCTCGAGTTGTCACGATTGTCACCCATCACAAGATAGTAACCAGGCTTCACGTAGGTGGGCGGCTTGCTGGAGTGCGACATGTTCAAATGCGGATCGAGATAGGTCTCGTCCAAATCGCGGCCGTTGACGCTCACGTGGCCATCGCGCACCTCGACCGTATCACCAGGCAAGCCAATGACCCGCTTGATATAGCTCTTCGAAGGGTCTTCGGGAAACCAGAACACCACGATGTCGCCGCGGTAAACTTTGGGCGCCCAACCGTAGTCGTCGTAATAGATCAACTTGTTGACAAAGATGCGCTCGCCGTCGTGCAGGTACGGAAGCATGGAAGTGCCTTCGACCTTGACGGGCTGGACGATGAAAACCATCGCCAGCGCCAGGACCATCAGCGCAAAGATAAGATCGCGCACCAGCAGCCGCGATTCCTGCCAAAGGTGCTTGCGCGCCGCGTCCCTGGGCCGCTGGACCTGGATATCGTTGTCATCATCCGGATGGACGGTGCCGAAAGGGGGCGGCTGGCTATATTGCTTACCAAACATGCTATTCGTAGGACGGCCAAGACATAACCGGCGGTCGATAAGACCGCTTAAGCACCATTGTCGTTGTCCGTCATGAAATTCTAATCGAGGTTATCCGTCGTCTGCTTGCATTGTCAAACCAATCCGATGATGCTGGGCACGGTTTCGCTTGCGGTAAAAGCTTGACAGCTATTGGCGCGGCTCTCTATCATCCCCACGCGTCGGCAGAGAGGCTTTCAAACTGAACAGATCGAGGACCCATCGCTAAAACCGGAGGCTCAAATTCGTGATTAAGCTCGACATTATCAACCGCCTTGCAGATCAAACCGGCATCCCGAAATTGAAAGCTGAACAAGCTGTGGAAGCGCTGTTCCATTCGATGAAGGATGCATTGTCCCGCGGCGACCGTATCGAACTGCGCGGCTTTGGCGTTTTTATCGTCAAACCCCGCAAGCGCGGCGTCGGTCGCAACCCTCGCACCGGCGAAGAAGTCGCGATTCCCTCGGGCAAGACTATTCGGTTCAAGCCCGGCAAGGAACTGCAAGCGCACGACGGCGGCGAAGAAACAGCATCCAATTAAGATCGGTCTGTGCTTTTGAAGATTCCGCGAGCCGGAAGTTAGCTTTGACTGAGACCATGTTCTCTTGCTAACTTCCGGCTTCTCGTTTCCCGAAGTGAACCGTATGTCACAAGCCGCCGACGATACGTCGCAGGCCTTAAAACCTGAACCACTATTGAGCAATCACGACGCCGGCCCCCCAGTCCGGACGTTCGCCCGACCCACAGCCCGCCAGTGGCTCGTGCACGGTGCTTTGTTCGTCGCCACTGGATTCACCACGACCATTTCAGGAATTGTGTGGGTCGGCGGTCGGGAGGTGGAAGCAGCCAGCGGTCCTGCGGCCCAGAGCGGCGGCGTGGCCGGCTTTGTTCTACTGATTCCCTGGTACTACATCAGGGGCATCTGTGGGCTCGCCTGGCTGGCGCTCACCCATCCGGCGATACTGCGGCCCGGAATCGAGTTTTCAGCGTCCCTGCTGGCCATCCTGACCGCGCATGAATTCGGCCACTACCTCTTTTGTCGCTACTACGGCGTCGATGCCACTTTGCCGTTTTTCATCCCCCAGCCGCCCGGGTTGTTGCCCGGCACGTTCGGCGCATTCATTAAGATGAAGTCGCCCGTCCCCTCGCGCCGGGCCCTGTTCGACATTGGGATCGCAGGACCCCTGGCAGGGTTCGTGATCATCATTCCGATTGCTTTCGCGGGAGTGCTGACACTTCATCATGTGCCTTTGATTGCCGGTGAAACGAGCGGCGGTGGCGGGGGAATCATCTTCAACGATCCCTTGCTTTTTCGTTTGCTGGCGCGTGCGTTCAAGATCGATCTGGACAACTCAGTCGCGAATTCCTTTTACCTTGCGGCCTGGGTTGGCTTGCTGGTCACAGCCCTGAATCTAATGCCGGTGGGCCAGCTCGACGGCGGGCATGGTACGTTCGCGGCCTTCGGAAAGATTGCGCATCACTGGATCGGACGTGTCGCTTTTGTTTCGATGGTGGCGCTTTCAGTCTTAGGATACTTGTGGCACAGCAGTCCCAGCGGGTTTTTGTACGTAGTGCTGCTGGCGGTGATGCTGCGCGTGCGTCATCCACAGCCCGAACGGATGGAACCGCTGGGCACGGCGCGCGTCGTCATCGGCATCATCACGCTGATTGTCTTTGCGCTGTGCTTTGTGCCGTTTCCGATTACGATTGATTAGGGGTGGCATAGACTTCAGTCTGTGATGCTTCGAGTCGCGCAATGAGGTCAGTACCACCTGCGTCAGCGGGTGGATCCATCACTCAACTCGTGCACTCAATGTTTGGCCCACCCGCTGACGCAGGTGGTACTGACCTTATCTTCCTGAACGTGAAAACTATGAAGAGAATCCTGACTATCGCAGCAATATTGGTTTCCACCGCCCTGATAAGTATCGCCGGGCCTCTCTCCGTTGCGGCGAGTCCTCAGGCTGAAGACCCCATCGCGTCCATCCGCCGGCATTACGCCGAGATCAATCGCAGCGCTGCGAAATACAAGAAGGTGAAGAAAGATCTGTCGGGCTTTTCGGCTGAAGGCGGCCGGATGGTCGCTTACTTCTACGGCCGAGGAATATTCAAGATCGCCGCTACCTTCTATGGCGAAACCGGCAGAGCGTCGGAAGAGTACTACTACTGGGACAACAAACTGATCTTCGTTCTGCGCACGGACTCTCGATACAGCAAACCGCTGTCAGGAAAAGTCGTCCGCACCACGGTCGATCGATTCTATTTCAGCGACGACAAACTGATCAGATGGATCGATGAGAACGGAAAGCAGGTCGCGTCCGATTCTAGCGAGTATTCGGAGAAGCAGAAAGAGTATCTCGACAGCTCAAAGCAATTCAGCGAGGGCGCGCGGTCGAAGAACTCGACGATTGAGAGTAATCAGTAGAGATTATTATGGAAGACAAAAGCAAGACCATCGACCTGTTGCCCGATTCATTTGAGACTGAGGAACAAGCTGGAGCGTTCTGGGATAGTCACAGCACGATGGATTATCAGGAGTACCTGGAGCCAAGCAACGACACGATCGAAATCAGCGAGCGCGTTTTTCGAGATGCAGGTAAAACGTGCTGCTTGACTCAGCGTGGTAACGTCCGTTAGTTTCACTCAAAGGTGACTAGTTAACTATGCGGCGGCGATTACTAGCTTTCGCGCTAATTTGCGTCGGCATCTATTTCGGCCTTGCTGTCCTGAGCGTGATGATCGCTCATGTTTTGCTCATCTTGCAGCCGCAATCAGGCTCAGCCGAGCGTATAATTGCTCCAATCGCGAGAGGCTTGGAGTTTGTTGACGTGCACTGGAAATCAATTCTGATACTGGTTTCGCCATTAGCATGGCCGGCCGCGCGTGATCTCGTGCCTCGTCTCCGGAAGGCATGGGGATTTGAGTTCGATCCAGTTCCGCTTGAGACAGTTGGAGTCCGTGAAAAGCCGCCTATGGACGATCAGGAGCAGGTATGATGACACAACCGTCAGTGCGTAATTTCCAAATTACGCCAAGCCAATATGAACTCTTTAGATTCACCGTGACCCACGCAGCCACGTTGCACATTCGAATGATCGCGACGGCTCCTGTGAATCTAGTACTACTCGATAGCGACGATCGCGCTGACTACGAGAGAGGTCAAAACAAAACGCATTCGTTTGCGGCTTCATGGCCTCGGAAAAGTGATCTGGAAACCGACATCAAAGTTAACCCTGGAACTTGGTATCTTGCTGTTGAGGGAAGTACAGAACGGAGCAGCGGACGAATCGAGGTCTTCCAGTAAATGCTGTCTGATGGCATACCGCGCGCCTGATTTCGATGCCTTTGCGCTAATCACGCCGCCGGCAACAGCCCCTTAATCTCCCTTACCACGCGATTCACTTCTTCCTGATCCGCGAGCGCGATCATGAAGAACTTGTAACCCTGATGAAAACAGATGACGCCGTTGGCAAACAGCCAGACACCGTCGAGGAACGGATTGCCACCCAGCAGCCAGCTTATCGGCGCGCCGGTGACGGCGCCCGGAGAAACGATCTGCGCGAACATCACCGCGCCCGCCGCGCAACTGAACGCGCCCAGCAACGGGGCGCCGACGTACTTCGCCATCTTGCGTTGAAATTCAACTCGCTCGCGTTCGGCTTCGTCTAATTCACCGGCGGCGATGCGCGCTTCCTGCTTTTTCAGGTACTCGTCGAATTTCTCGCTCGCTTTTTTCAATCCCAGCACGGGCAGCGCGGAATGTGTCAGCCAGTGCGGATGCGAACCCAGCAGTACGGCGTCGAGACCGGGAAACGAGGCGCCCATGCGGATGCCGAGGATTAATGAGAAAGAAACTACGGCGGCCTTGCCGGGATTCTCTTTGACCCAATCTTTCGCTTTCATCACGCCGGCGGTCGCGGCCGCAGACGCCCGCGTCGCCCGCACGCCCTTGCCGGCAAACTTCGTAGCAGTCGTTGCGTAGCCAACCGCGTCGTCGAAGACTTTTTCCGCCTTCTTGCCCGCAGGGCCCGCCGCTCCTCGAATAATCTTCCCCGCTTCTTTAGCCCGCCGTTTGGCTTCATCGGCAGCGCGCCCGGCCGTTTCGCGCAGATTAGTCTCGTCGGCGAATCGACCCGCTTCGGCGCGCAGTTGCCCGGCGCCGTCGGCAATTGTCTGGGCTCCTTTGCGCGCGGCATCACCGGCTACGCGCGCGGTGTCTTCGACCATGCCGGTCACATTGAGCTTCTCGTCCAGCTCTTTAGCCTTTCGTTTTGCCGCGCGATGCAGGTCGTCAAACTTCTCTTTATAGTCAGTCATGGCTTAATTGCTCCCCGGTCATTTTACGCCAAGTTAAGCGCCGGAGTTCGGGAATAGTTCGCAGCGCCAGTTGGTTTGGAGTTCCGCCTTCAGGCGGCCCTTATTTCCTCGCAAGTCCGCCTGAAGGCGGAACTCCGAACCACTTGCCATTCTCTCCCCGCCTTTACTTTTGACCTCTTCCTTCTTACTTTTGCACTTATGCCGAAATGTCCCACGTGTGGAAAGCCGGCTGAATGGCAAGACAATCCGTGGCGGCCGTTCTGTTCCGAGCGCTGCAAACTGATCGACTTCGGCCGCTGGGCAAACGAGGAGTATCGAGTGCCTGGACAGAACAGTGGTCCCGCCGAAGGCGATGAACTACCAACAGTTGATAAAGCGAATGGCGAAGACGGCGGGGAGTCGGTGGGTGGTGAGCTGTAAATCGTGAACCTAAGATCCCGGAGAATTGAGTCTGCACTGATAGCCCTGCTGCTCCTTTCAGCGTTCGCTCTTAGTGCCTGCATAAAGCCGCCGGGCGGTCCTGTCGGACCGGTAGGCTGGACGCTTAATAACAATCAGCGGGCGCAATTGTCTGATTACAAAGGCAAGGTGCTGCTGTTGGATTTTTACGCGACCTGGTGCGAGCCCTGCCGCGCAGAGGCGCCTCATTTGGTCCAACTTCAAAAGCAATACGCTGAGCAGGGGCTGCAAGTAATCGGCCTCAATGTCGGCGGAGAGGACGATCGCGAACAAGTGCCCGCGTATGCGAACGAGTTTGGGATCCAGTATCCGCTGGCCTCTCCCGACGACGAACTGGTGGATGGTTTGCTGGGCGACAATCAGAATATTCCACAGGCTTTTATTTACGATCGCCGCGGAAACCTGATCAAACGTTTCGTAGGTTATAGTGACAACTCAGGCGTTGAGATTGAGCGCGCCGTTAAGGCGGCCATCGCCTCGTCCGCACAATGAGGGCAACATGATTCGTGAAAAACTGATCGACAAAGGCATTGGCGATGACAAAAAGTTTCGCTGGCGCAGTCATGAGATCTCACGCATCGAAGGTTTAAGCGATGCGGTCTTCGGGTTCGCGGTCACACTGCTGGTAGTTTCGCTGGAAGTGCCCAAGACTTTCGCCGAGTTGATGGAGGCGATGCGCGGGTTTGGCGCCTTTGCGATCTGCTTTGTGCTGCTGATCGTCGTCTGGTTCAATCAATACAAGTTCTTTCGCCGCTACGGACTCAAGGATAACTATACGGTTGTGCTGAACCTGGCGCTGTTGTTCGTCGTGCTGTTTTATGTCTATCCGCTCAAGTTCGTCTTTTCGTTCCTGGTCAGTATGTTCACGGGGCAGGGCGCGCGGGTGCGGTTGCCGAACGGCACGGAAGGGACCATGGTAGAAAACGCGGATCAGGTCGCGACGCTGATGCTTATCTTCGGCATCGGCTACATTGCGGTCTTTGTGCTGTTCGTATTGCTTTACCGGCACGCTTATCGAAATCGCGAACGGCTCCAGTTGAACGAACTGGAAGTCTTTGACACCCGCACCGACATTCGCGAGAGCGCGCTGAACGTTGTTATTGCTGCAGTTTCAATCGTCATAGCTGCGGTTGGCGGAGGACGATACGCGGCGGTGTCGGGAATGACGTACGTGCTCACGCCGGTATTCATGACGGCACACGGGGTTGTCAACGGCAGGCGGCGGAAGAAACTTGCGGAACGATTTGGCTTGAGCGAAGACGCCGAGCTGGAGTCGGACCAGGGCGAATCATGATCATCCGTTACGAATTCTGGCCCACTCTTTCTTTCAGTGTGGTGATGCTGTCATGGCTGGTGTTCGTCGTGGTATTCGCATTGTTTCTGCGCAAGAAGCCGCCCTCTGCGCCTGACCGCAAGCGCGAACGCACATCAATCGTTGGTATTGCGCTGCAAGGCGTCAGTTACGCTGTCGTTTGGACCTTTCGCCGCCCGCCGTTTACACCGATAGTTTGGTCAAGCAAGATTGTTGAAGTCGCGATCGCTGTTCTGACCATGGCGCTGGCGGTCGGATCGGTTTGGTTTGTCTCAGCGGCAGTGCGGACGCTGGGTAAGCAATGGAGCATCACCGCCCGCGTGCTGGAAGGCCATAAACTAGTCACAGAGGGGCCGTATAGTGTCGTGCGGAATCCGATTTACACGGGAATGTTCGGTATGCTGCTGGCTACCGGCATCGCGATTAGCAGTTGGATCGGGCTGCTGACAGCCATCGTCGTCTTCGTGATCGGCACGGCGATTCGGGTGCGGAGCGAGGAAAAACTCTTGCGCGGGGCGTTTGGCCAGGAATTCGAAGCCTATGCGCGCCGAGTTCCGGCGGTCGTGCCTTTACTTTTTTGAGAGACCCATTTTGAGAAGAGCAAAGATACTAGCCACCATTGGTCCGGCATCCCGCGACTCAAAAACAATGGAAGCGATGCTGGCCGCGGGCCTTGACGGCGTACGCATCAACATGTCGCACGGAACGCAGGAAGAAAAAGCGCAGGATATCTCTCTGGCCCGTGCGGCCGCGGAAAAGATGAACCGCCCACTGGCCGTGCTGGTTGATCTCTCCGGCCCGAAGATTCGCACCCGCACTCTCAAAAACCATCAACCGGTAAAGTTAGAGGCCCACCAGCAATTCATCATCACCACTCGGGATGTCGAAGGCGACAGCACTCAGGTGGCCACGAACTATCCGGGCATGCCCCGAGATGTGCATCCGGGCGCGCGCATCCTGCTGGACGATGGTGCGATCGAACTGCGCGTGGAAAGCACGACCGACACCAACGTCGTCACGCGGGTCATTAATGGCGGCATTCTGGGCGAGCGCAAGGGCATCAATCTGCCCGGCATCACTCTGCCGATTCCTTCCATGACCGAAAAGGACCGCGACGACCTAAGATGGGCAGCAAAGCAGGGGGTCGACTATTTTGCGCTGTCGTTTGTTCGCAGTGGCGCTGATTGCACCGAGGCGAAGGAACTGATTAAGGCTGCGGGCAGCGCGGCGCCGCTGGTCGCCAAGATCGAAAAGGCTGAAGCCATCGATCACCTGGATGAAATTATCGCTGCCGCCGACGGCGTGATGGTCGCGCGCGGAGATTTGGGCGTGGAGACCAGCGTCGAACTGGTTCCGGTTTATCAAAAGACGATCATTGAGCAGGCGAATGATGCCGGCAAGTTGGTCATCACGGCCACCCAGATGCTGCAATCGATGGTTTCCAGTCCGCGTCCCACCCGGGCCGAGGCGACTGACGTCGCCAATGCCGTCTGGGACGGATCGGACAGCCTGATGTTGTCGGGCGAAACGGCTACGGGACAATATCCCGTGGCGGCGGTCGCCACCATGGCGCGCATCATCGAAACAGCGGAAACGCGCAACGAAAACCGGTCCATCATCAGTAAGCTCGTGGGCAAGCAAACCGGGCGGGTTAGTCGCGCCCTGTGTGAAGCGGCCGCGTTTGCCGCCGACGAAATGAATACGCGCATCATCGCCGTCTTCACCGAATCAGGCTTGATGGCGCGTCGCCTGTCTTCGTTGCGGCCGGAACAACGCATCATCGCGCTCACGTCTTCGCGCGACGTGATGAATGTGCTGGCACTGATCTGGGGTACCGAGCCGGTAATCGTGTCCCGCTCAAAAAGCACCGAGGAAGTATTGAAGATAGGCGAGCGGACCTTGCTCCAGGCTGGCCTGGTGGAGATAGGAGAGACGATCGTGGTCATGGCCGGCCGGCTGTCAGGATTGGGCCTGTCGAGTTCAGTTACGCTTTACACGGTGGCGGGGGATATTCACGAGACGGTGGCTTAGCGTGCTTTCCTTCCAGAGACTTAACGAGTGTAGTAACCCTGCCGCGTTCGCACCGTTAACTTACTGAATTGCTTCGGGGCGTTCGGGCTCGGAGTGACTTTGAGTTTAAGCCGATGCCACCTATTCGGCGGATCGGCGCCGGTAGCCACAAATCCAATTCGATACTGATGGCGGAGTTGAATGGCAATCGACTCTATCGCCTGTCTCAGTTCCTTCTGGACGCGTGAAGGAAAGGTTTCACCGCCGCTGATTTCTGCGAGTTCCATCATAATTCCACTGCCTTCGAGGCCAAGGGAGGAACCTATGTCACCTGGCACTATCACTCCGATTCCGTAAATCGTGACATCAGAGTTCTTTAATAGCTCGCGCAATTGCTTGAAGGTATGACGAGATATATTGTCGACTCCATCTGATATCAAGATAAGAACGCGCTTCGAATAATGCGAAGTCTGAAGTTTTTCGACTCCGGCAAAGCACGCATCGTAAAATGACGTATCATTGCCTTGCCGTGCGATGTCAGTCTTTTGAGTAAGTAGCGCCTGGCCGCTCGTCCAATCGGTAAGAAACCGCGGAGTCTTATCAAAGGCCATCAGGAAATATTCATTACTGGCATTGCTTAGCTCAAGGAAGCGTGAGACTGCTTCCCCGATAGGGCCGGGCCTGGCAATCTCTCTGTTTTCAAAAAGCTGCATAGACCCAGAGGTGTCGATGAGAATGCCGATGCTTAACGGCGTATCTGCGTTCTCGAAGAATTCAATCGGGCGTCTTTCCTTTTCAACTGTAAGTTCAAAAGAGTCGCGAGGCACTCCCATCACGTAATTACCCGCGCCATTTCTTATCGTGACGGTTAGGACTCTCAGGTCTGTGGCGGATGTCGGCGGGGACGGCTGTTGGGCGCTTACGAAATTGGTTAAGGCAAGGAGAAGAAAAAGAACCAAGCCAGAAGTGCGAGATGATGAGCGCATCACTCTCAAGACCTCAAATTGCAAAAGCGAAATTGGCTCACTCGGCCCGCAGAACCTCACCCACACGCTCTTTCTCTTTCTGCTTCTGTTCACGCCGGATCTGGACAGGCGTCATTTGCGGGTCGCGCCAGTTGTCGAGGATGCCGACCTGATGGACGCATTGAATCGTGCAGGTGGGTGCGCACCACTTCTCGGTTTTGTACTCGCGGGCGAAATCTTCCATCGTGTAATCTTCGAGCGGCGTGCCGGGATAGCCGCGCTGCTGCGAGCACCAGTGCACCAGGCCGTCTTCGCAGATGTAGAGGTAGCGCGAGCCTGAACGACAGCGCCATTCGTAAGGCTTGCCTTCGGCGATGCTGTCCTGAAACCAATTCAAGCGCGCATGGTCTTTGTTGCCGAGTTTCTTCACCGCATGAAAGATCTGTTTTTCGTTCTCAGTGAGCGGCTTCAGCGTGCCATCGTTGTCATGAATAACGCCAACTGTAGTTGAGAAGCCCATCTCAACGGCCCGCTTCGCAACGGTAAGCGCATCTTCCGGTTGCTTGATGCCACCGCCGATTACCGAGTTGATGTTGATGTGAAAGTCGGCATGCTCTGCCAGGTAACGCAGTTTCTTATCCAGCACGCGCAGGCTTTTGCGAGAGACTTCGTCGGGCTCGACATTATCGATGCTGATTTGCAGAGCATCGAGACCTGCCTCGTTCAGACGCTTGATGCGATCGGGAGTGAAGTAATAGCCGTTCGAAATCAGCCCGGCTATCATCCCATGCTTGCGAATATGCCGAACGATCTCATCGAGTTGCGGATGCATCATCGGCTCGCCGCCGGAAATGGTTACGATCGAGGTGCCCAGCTCGGCGAGCTTGTCGAGTCGCCGCTGCATGACCTCGAGCGGCACCGGTTTTGAAACTTGATCGTATTCGTTGCAATAGCCGCAGGCGAGATTACAGCGCCGCATGGGGATGATGTGCGCCAGCACGACATGGTTAGTCGAAGCCAGGGCCCGCGTAATGAAAGCGGCCTGGCGAATTTTCCATTTTAGAAACGTGCTCTTTCGCATTCGAATTCAACGCCGGTGTTAGGGTGCAAGCAGGATAATGCGACGTTGCCGAGAAGGCAAGAACCGGTGCTTCGGTTGGCGACTCTTAAAACATCGAAGGGCTTCGGTTTCCCGAAGCCCTTCATCATTTGAAATCAAGCGTCGGGTTTTTTGCCCTTTAGCCCTTTACGCGTTTCACGTTCGAGTCCAACTTGAGCTTGAACTGATCCAGCGGAATCGGCTGGTTCTTTTCGACGTTGCTCAGACGCACAGTGGTCGAGTCGTCGTTCTTTTCGACCATCTTGGTTTGCACGGGCATGCCTTCTTTGTCGATCCAGACTTCGATGTACTTGTAACTGGCCGCGGTCTTCGGAGTCACCTTAAAGTGCTGCGTCCAAACTTCACCCCAGAGCGTTTCTTCGCGCATATCCTCGAACTCGCCAAACTTGGTGCGAAGCTGGGTCGCCGACATGTTCATCAGCGCCAGCACGTCGCCATCCTTTTCGCTCTTAATCGATCCGGTCTTTCCTTCCAACACCTGCTTTAGACGAGGACGGTATAAACTGTAATTCCCATTCGCTACGGCCAGAATCTCATGCTGCGGACTCGTCCACTCCAGGCGGACAAAGGCGCTGGTGCTTCCCGCCGCCCCCGGAATGTAAAGCACGATGCCCTGATACTTGTCCTCAATGTGAAGCTGCGAGTTGTATTTCACCATGCTGATATTGGCGCGGAGTGTTTTCAAGCTCCGCTTTTGTTTTTCCATTCGATTGAGAATGGAACTAACCAGGCCGGCGCTTTGCGCATTAGCCGTGGAGGCCGGCTGGATGCACAGGGCGGTCAACAGCAAACCAACAACTAAACTGAGGGATAATAGTTTCTTCATAATAGCTCCCGTCTAAAACTTAAGGCCCCTGCGGGCCCTTATGAAACCTTGAGTGCGCTTTTCTCGGAGGTCGCGCCTCATGGCGAATGATGCCCCGAAATTATAAAACATGGTCAGCGAATGTCAACCTCATAACCAATTAACTTCCCTGCCTCGTCATTTAGCTTGCGCACCACCGTGACCTGTGCCCCGGGTCGACCGGCCTTTTCCCTCGCACGCCGCTCAATCTCGGTCTTATCTAGTTGAGCGCCAACGACATCAGTGTTCACAACGGTCGTGGCCGGCCCCATATGAGTGCTCTGATAGGCGCGGTTGTCGAACCAACTTTTTGGCGTCAGAAATATGAAAACCAGGATCAACACACATAGCACATCCCATTGCCACGAGGTTCGCGGATATGTCCAGAAGACGATCTTCTTCAGCGTATTCCTTACCAGTCCCATCGTTTCAACTCGCCACCCGCGTGATTATCGACGCCCGCCAGACATTTGTCGAGGCAAATGTGGTTCCAAGCTTTCGTAGTTTGGAGTCCCGCCTTCAGGCGGAAGACCTTACTTAAAGCGGACCGCCTGAACGCGGGACTCCAAACCGGCCGATCAAACAATATGGCCATCGCGCATTTGGATGATGCGTTGGCACGCCGCGGCTGCTTCAGGATTGTGAGTAATCATGATGATGGTTTGATTGAAGCGGTCATTCAACTCCCGGAACATTTTCAGGACTAAGGCCGAATTCTCGGTATCGAGATTCCCGGTCGGCTCATCAGCCAAAACGATTGCCGGACGGTTGACGACCGCGCGTGCCAGAGCTACGCGTTGCTGCTCGCCGCCGGAAAGCTCCAGCGGCTTGTGATGCATCTTGTCCTCTAACTTGAGCATTCGCAGGATTTCGCGACGCCGATCAGGATCGTCAGCGCCGTTTGCATGAATGCGTTCGGCGAGCCGCAGGTTGCCTTCGGCAGTCAACGTTGGGAACAGATTGAAGCGCTGAAACACGAAACCAATCTTGCGACGGCGGATGTCGGTCCGTTTCGCATCTGAAGCCGCGGTCAAATCCTCGCCATCTACGATGATGCGTCCTTTTGTGGGCGTCAAAAGACCACCCAACAGGTGCAGCATAGTCGATTTGCCGCAACCGGACGGACCCATCACCGCAAGAAACTCGCCTTCCTGGACGGTGAGCGTTATCCCACGAAGGGCCGGCACATCAACTTTGCCGACGCGATAAATCTTCTCGAGATTCTCAGCTTTTAGGATGATTGCCATTTGCAGTTGTCATACAGCGCAGGATTAATCGGACAATTGAAGTCAAGGCTCGCCGGCTCTATTCGTAAGCCAGGGCAGTCACCGGATCAAGGTTTGCCGCGCGAGCGGCCGGATAAAATGCGCCCAGGGCGCCGCCGGCCAATCCGATAACGGCCGCTGTCAGCGCCCACCATCCGCCGAACTCAAAAATCAGACTCGTTGCCTTATGAATGAAGAAGCCCGCCAGGGCTGCCAGCGCAAAACCGACCACGATGCCCATGACGCTAATTGCCAGAGCTTCTCTCTCGATTTCGCTGATGATGTAACGGCGCGACGCACCCATTGCCTTGAGAATGCCTATCTCGCGCGTGCGCTCCGTGATGGTGGTGTGCATCGCCAGCATGACGACAAGCGCGCTCACCACCGCTGCCAGGGCCACGAGCACACGCATGAAAATTGCCAGACCGGGGATCGAATTCTCCACGCTCGGGAAAAACTCGGCGGTGAGCTGGACCTTGTTTCCCGGGATCTTTTCGTTGATTCGATTCGCGACCGCAATTTGCTCCGCCGGGTTCCTGACCTTTACCAGAATGTAGCTGCACTTCCCGGGAGCTTCGAGGGCGCTCTGCATGGCCTCGAGCGAGAGCTTGGAGCGGGCGCCAGACTCGGGAGAATAGATCCCGACGACCCGGAATTCTTTGTCACCGAAAAGCTTCACGGAGCTTCCTACCGGATGGTTGCGCCTGGCTTTTGTTTCGTCAATCACAATCTCATCAAGAGCCTGCGGCCCGCGTCCCTGGATCAGCCGAATATTGCTCATCTTCGTGAAGCCGTCCCAGTCGACGCCTTCCACCTGATCCACGCCCCAGACTCCACTCGGAAAAAAATGGCGGATGACCGGGACCGCCGTCTCGACGCCGTCGATCTGCTTGAGCAAGTCAACATACTGGGTGGGCAGGTTAGCCGTAGTCGATGTCGCCTGAACCGAGCCTGGCCGGGTGAAAATAATTTCCGCGCGGACGTTCGACGAGCGTCGCTGCAAATCATCAGACATCCCGCGCGCCAACCCGGTAAACAGCATTACCAGGGCCACGCCGAGCGCGACGCCAAGCACACTTATCGCCGAACGTAGCGGGCGCTGGCGAATGTTGGAAATGACCAGACTGTCCACCTGAGCGGGGGCCTCTTTCTCGAACTGGGAATATTAATACAAGCGGTGAGGAAAGCCTAACCGGAAGAGTTTCGAAGGTGTGCGTGGAAAGAGTGTCGCCAGGCGCTTAGTTCCTTGGCGGAACCGGCTTTTTCCCGGCGTCTAAGTCGACTTCCGTGAGACCCCATTTGTTCGTCAGCACAAAGGCTTCGGGAGGAAAGTCGCGATCGATGCTAACTGATTCGGGCGCCTGGTAAGTAATGCTGATTTTGTAATGGTCCTGGGGCCGCGTTAACGAGACTTGCACCGGCAACTGTGCGTTGCCTTCGGTCCCAAATCTCCTGACATCGCCATAAGTAACATCGGTAACCAGGGCGCCTTTTTCGTCAAAGGTCTGCAGCCTCGCCAAGCGGACACCATTGACTCGATCGAACCAGAAGCGTCTGAGCAAACGCGCCGTGCCATTGCCGGCCGGTTGTAACTCTTCAAGCAAGTAATAACCGCGAACGACCCGCTTGCTACTTTCGGGCCTGGCAGGATCCTTTTCCGATTGAAAGAATTCGCTCTGCGCATACATTATGCCGGGCGCGTGGGAATCGATCGGACGAAGCAGTAGCGCGTCAGTCAGGTGTTGCGGCCGCAAATTCGAAAGTGCTTTGACCGCCTGGGCCTCATTGTTCGGTTTCCCTTTCCTGTTGGGGTCCTCGCCGTTCCCGTCCAGCTTGGCGTAAGTCGCGGCGTTAGTGCCGCTCACAAAACGCCGGTACTTCTCGTCGCCCTTGAGGATCGCGATCCGGAAATGTTCGCCATCGGAAGTCATCTGCGCCACGTCCGAAGGAATCACCGGCGTTTGAACAACTAAATAGACCTTGCCCGGACGCTGCAAAGTGATCGCACCATCGGCAGCGCGATACTTTTCGGCAATGCCGGAAGTAGCAAAGGACGTGTCCTCAAACTGGATGTCGACTTTGCCGTAAATCGAACGCACGCCGGCCTGACTGTTAACCAGAGAGATGAGCTGCGATGTGTTTGCTTCTGACAGGGGCGTGAGAAGTTTCTCAACCTCGACAGGTCTATGGACGATGTTACAGGCCGTTGCCAGGGACAGAATGATTGAAAGCGCCAGCGTAATTGCCAGGCGTATGTTGGCGGTCGGAAAACCGGCGTGTTTATTCTGCATCAACGATCAAAATAAGGCCGGCGCTGAGGCGGTCGCCGGCACGTTCATAAGTAACTTTCTTAAGCTGCCTCACGCTAACAAAGCACCTTCGGGGTTGTCAACGCGACGGACTTGACCCTTACCGGCACGGTGGGTGTTTGCACCCGCAACCTATTTCAAAAACCCCGACTTTTCAGCTTCCGCGCAATATTCGCTGCAGTATTTGCTTCCTTCTTCCGGCGGGCAGTCGCACACCCCATGAGCACACTTACCAGTTGGTTCAGCCATTTGAGTAGATCTCCTCAGCCGCCCTTCCAAGAACTTAGCGACGATTCAAATTGTTGGGGGGATGTCGTAACCTATGCTAAGCCGCATTGCGGGCAAGATCAAGATGAGATCTTGCGCACTTGCTCGCGAACGGTTACAGCTACTTATTTGAGTAAGCCGGAAAGCCAGTGCACGATGTTGAGCGCCAACTGTCGATTATCTATGCCGGGACGATTCATGCCGAACTTCATGCCGGCGGATCCAGTCATTTGCGCGGAAAGCATCGCGGCTTCGCCGAGGACAACTACCCGACCCTTGCCAAAGCCGAAGACAATTCCCTGAGCCCGACCCGCTGCTGAAATTCCGGCCTGCTGCGGACGTGGTACCCGCACCGCCGTGGCGCCCGGCGGAAGATTCATGCCGCCGGGCAGTGGCGTTTGTGATTGTCCACCTTGCCGAGCTTTTTCGATGGCCGCCTGAATGTCAGCTTGTGACGGCGGCGGTACATCCATCGCTGTGTCCGCGAGCTTAAGAAAAGCGACGCTTCCCGACGGCCCTTTAAGTGACTGTCCGGTAAAGGTCATCACGCTATTGATACGTTCGCTCACATCACGGCCTCTCGTAATCGCATGGTCAATCAAGAGACCGTTGGCGCGCGTGTAGACGAGGAAACTATTACTGCCAGTCTCTTTATCATGGTTAGCGCTGTCATTGGTATAGGAACTCCTCATGTCCACGTCAAAACGTTGCGCGAGAATCTGGTTTGCGGCGCCCATCGGGGCGTGATCGGCAATCAACAGCAGCGCGCCGCCGCCTTTTACCCAGTCGCGCACGGCGTCGCATTCCGCGTCACTGAACGCTGGATTGCTCGCCTCAGGCGCACCCATCCGTTCCGCGCCGAGCGCGTTTGAAATCACGAGGATGTCAAAGCCTCTCAGCGTTTCCGCCGAGAACTTCTGCTTGTTCGGGGTGATCTGGTAACCGTCATTGGCAATCAAGTCTGCGAAGGGCTTGTAGCGGCCGCTCGTGGTGTGAAAGTTATTGTGAGCTTCATCAAAGAGGACCTTCGGGTCATTCTTAGTGTAAGCGGGTTTAGTTACTTTTGCGTCGAAATTGGGATCGGCCATTTGGCCGCCACCTTGAGCTTGTTGTACCACCGGCATCTGGCCGCCGCGGGTCAGCGTGAAGGTTCCTCCGACTCTAGTGTCCCCGCGGAACGTCTCAGTCGATCCGACCAGTTTGTCGCCGTCAAACTTGCCGGTGAGCTCTAGCAGCGCGCCATTGATCACCGTACCAAACGATATTTCATTCCCGACGATCTTTAGATCTTCTACGGAGGGCGCGGCATCTCCACCGGGGAGCCGCATCTTCATCGTAGCTTTCCAGTTCGCGCCATCGCGCGCCATCGTGATCTCCAGGCCCACGGTGCCGGCTTCCCTGACCAGGGGACCGGCCCAAGTGCCGGTGAAGTCGGGTGCCTGGGCGAACGCCAGTGAAGTGACAACCAGCGCCAGAAAAAGCCATAGACCAATAGCGAGACTTCTGTTCATGATTTTCTGAGAACCTCCAGCAGATCCATCAGCAAGTTGTGGTCGTTTTGAAGTTGAACAAGTTTCCAACGCCCAGGCCACGGCGTTGTTCCGCTTTCTTTGAAGGAGAGACCTGTTTGACTGTTAACGGTGCAGCTTACTTAGTCGTTCAGATGCGAGCAGCAGTGTTTCATCCTTCTTGCAGAAGCAAAACCGCACCTGTTGCGCTCCCGACGCCGGATCATTGTAGAAACTCGAGCCGGGCACGCAGGCGACGCCAATTTCGCGGATCAAGTGACGGGTAAACTCAATGTCGTCTTTGAAGCCAAAAGCGCTGATGTCCGTCATGATGTAGTAAGCACCGTCGGGAGAGACAGTTCCAAAACCTGCGCGTTCAAGTTCCGGTAAAATTAAATCGCGGCGAGCACGATAGTTGCTCTGCAATTGGTCGTAATAGGACGGCGGAAGCGATAGCGCATAGGCGCCTGCGGCCTGTAAAGGCGCCGCGGCCCCCACGGTCAAAAAGTCGTGAACCTTGCGGACCGCGCCGGTAATTTCCGGCGATGCTATGCAGTAACCGACGCGCCATCCCGTGACCGAATAAGTCTTGGACATCGAGTTGACGATCACCGTCCGTTCGCGCATGCCCTCGATCTGCGCCATTGAGATGTGCGCAATTTCGGCGCCTTCGCGCGGATAAAGAATGTGTTCGTAGATTTCATCGGTGAAGCAAAGCGCGTCAAACTCGCAACACAGACCAGCGATGAATTCCATCTCATCGCGCGTGAAAACCTTTCCAGTCGGGTTGTTGGGATTGCAGATGATGATCGCTCTTGTCTTATCACTAAAGGCGCTGCGCAGTTCCGCCGCGTCAAAACTCCAGTCAGGCGCCCGCAGGGGAACATAACGCGGCCGCGCATCGGAAAGAATGGCGTCGGGAGCATAGTTTTCATAGAACGGTTCAAACAGGATCACTTCTTCGCCCGGATCCACTGTCGCCATCATCGCCGCGATCATGCCTTCGGTTGAGCCGCAGGTGACCGTGATTTCAGTTTCCGGGTCGATATCCAGACCCAGATACCATTTCGTTTTGCGGGCGATCGCTTCGCGAAAATCCTTCGCGCCCCAGGTAATCGCGTATTGATTGATGTCATCGGCGATGGCCTGCATGGCCACGCGCTTGATGTCCTCTGGCGCCGCAAAATCGGGAAAGCCCTGCGAGAGATTGACCGCGCCGTACTTCATGGCCTCGCGCGTCATTTCGCGAATGACTGATTCCGTGAACAGGCTCGCCTTGCGAGAGACTCGGCGCGAAATTGAAGGTGCGGGTGTCGTCATGGAGTTAACCACAGATTCACACAGATAAACACAGATCAGAAACCAAGAATGTTCATCAGGCAACGGATTATTTCATTTGTTCTTATCTGTGTCTATCCGTGTTCATCTGTGGTTTCGTTCGGCGGTTGTTCTCGCAACTGCTCAAGTATCGAGCGCACGGCCGGGGCCAGCGAACCGCTGGGAGCCAGTCGCAGATAGTTCTCGTACGCGGCGACAGCTTCCTTATTATCTCCTGTCTTCTCGTAAGCGGCGCCGAGCATTTGATAAATGATTGGTTCGGTATCAGAAAGCTGATTAATCGCAATCTGAAATTCGCGCGCGGCCAACTCGTATAGGCCTTTGTCTTCATAGACCCGGCCGATGCCCACATGCGCTTCGGGCTGAAACCCATGGCTTTCGCGAATAGCACGATTGAACGATCCAATAGCTTCGTCGGTTTGCCCGGCGTCGCGATGAACGCGTCCTTCGACTGCCGACGCTTCCGCGTAGACCGCACGAGAGCGGCGCGCTGCTTCGATTTCAGCCAACGCGCCGTTTGTATCATTGAGCTCCAACAACACGCGGGCCAGCCCGACGTGCGCCGCCGGAAAAGCAGCCCGAAGCGTTAGCGTCCGGCGATAGAGATCAGCGGCCTGCTGACGCGCCTCTTCGTCGCGGGCCGTTTCGCGGGCGGTTTCGGCTTGTTGAAAAGAAAGCTCAGCCTGATCGGTCGTGCGCGTCAGCCGGAGCTTGATTTCGCCACGTTGGGCGGCGGTCAAGGCCATCGTGAGTTCTTTGAAACCCGCAGTGCGTGCGCGCAACGTGTGTGCACCCGGCGAGACCTTCAGCGCTGCAAGCCTGCGCGAAGCGTCCGTAGTGCCACGTCGAATTTCATCAATCCAAACGGTTGTGTTCGGTTCACTGAGAATGGTCAGCGTGCGCGCGCCCCGGGCAACGGAACCTGGTCTTGGCCGCTGACGTGCAGCGACAACATCGCCCCAGGCTATCAGCAGCAGAGCGGCGAGCAGCCGCAGGCCGGCGTGACCGATCTTCGATTTCATTTGCAGTACGTTTACCCCAAGGCCAGGTAACCTGCAAGCAATTCCTGGTTAACTCAATCTTGTAAAATTGTTGCGTCGCGACGCTCTCAGGGTGTAATCTTCGGGCGAAACAAGGGCAAACATGCGCATTTGCAGATGGGTTTTGTCGAACGTCTGTCCACCCGCCCCTTTGTGCTGACAATTTTCGGAGGACTCTATGCTTATCGAATCAACGTCTCATATCGGTTTTGGACTGGCCATGCTCGACGGTGTAATTAAGACACCCACAGTGGACGAGCTGGTACACGTCGGAATGCGCTGGCTCCACTTCGTTGCCGGAATAACGTGGATTGGGTTGCTGTACTTTTTCAACCTCGTGAATGTTCCGTTGCAGAAGAAGATGGATGCGGACACAAAGAAGAAAGTAAACCCGGATCTCTTGCTGCCGGCGCTCTTCTATTTCCGGTGGGGGGCCGTGCTAACCGTGCTCGCGGGTCTTGGTTACTATGCGATGTACATTCTCAAGACAGACGTCACTAACGCGAATACAGCAGGTGGCCATGTGAATCTTTGGATCGTGCTGCTCGCCTGGCTTACGTATCCGATCGTGCTGTTCTTTGTCGAGTTCCTGATCATCAAGAAGATTCCCGTGGTAATCAAAGACGGGCGCGTTTTCGCCATCGTAATGATCATTCTCGTCGCGGTGGTTACTTTTGGATTGACCAGGTTCTTCCCGGCGATGCTTACCGTCGATGGGCAGATGCTCGCCAGCAACCGAACAATGTCGATTGGTGTCGGTGGCGCCTATGGCATCTTCATGATGCTAAACGTGTGGGGCATCATCTGGCCCGCCAATAAGCGAATTCTGGGTGCGCTGCAAGGTGGGCCACCGGCGGCGCCGGAACTCGCGCGGCAGGCCTTCATGGCCTCACGCGCCAACGCCTGGCTGTCTCTGCCCATGCTGCTGTTTATGGGAACGTCCTTCCATGACTGGCTGATCTTTAGCGGCAAGTAGGACCAAGTGGGGCTTTTGTTCCGGCTGCCTAAGACTCCCGGCACAGCTTCGGTTTGTGGCTGACAAACACAGACTGAAGTCTGTGTCACTTTCTGCTAACGCAACACTATTGGTTCATCCTCTCCATCCCTTTGCCATACTTTCGGCCCATCCTTCGACTAACGTGGCATATGTCTGTCGAGAATCGGAAGCAGCACAAAGGGGCATAAGCAATAATCCAGGGAGGTGACAATGAGTTCAAACAGCGCTTACAAAGCGAGGCAGTTCAGCTTAGACAACCTGCAAGGCATTTCGGACAAAACGATCGAGATGCATTTCCAACTTTACGAGGGCTACGTCAAAGAGACGAACAAGCTGAACGAAAGAATCGCCGAGTTCGTCAAAGACGCAAAGGTCGATCAGGATGAGTTTGCCGAGTATTCAGAACTCAACCGGCGGCTCGGTTTCGAATACAACGGCATGGTTCTGCACGAATATTACTTTGACAATCTTAAGACGGGCGGTGGAACCGGCGATCCCGATCGCACGTCGGCGTTTCGCAAAGCAGCCGGGCAGAGCTTTGGGAGCTACGATATCTGGAAAGCCGAGTTTGTCGGGATCGGCAAGATGCGCGGAGTCGGTTGGGCCATCTGCTACGAAAACCCCGCCAACGGTCGGCTTTCAAATCACTGGATCACGCTGCATGAAACCGGCAACGTCGCCGGGTTCCATCCGGTGCTGGTCATGGACGTGTGGGAACACGCGTACATCCTCGATTACAAACCAGCCGACCGGCCGAAATACATCGAGGCATTCTTTTCCAATATCGATTGGAGCGCGGTCGACAAACGTCTGCGCACGCAGAAGGCGAAAACTCGGACGGCGTAGGGACTGTAGTGTCCGACAGACTTCAGTTTCTCAATCCCCTTGGTATCTCCCTTCTCCCTTTGGGAGAAGGGCCGGGGATGAGGGGCGTAGCTGGGCGGCTCTACAACTTAAGCCCTCTCCCCAACCCTCTCCCAAAGGGAGAGGGAGTCAGAGCAACGAATCTTACCGCGCCCCAAAATCTCGGGCAGGACTTGTTCCCTGCCCGCTTTTTGTGGTAAGCGATGAGGTGAAAATCAGCAATCCTACGCTACGTTGAGAGGAAACTATGAAATTCCCGAAATACTCTGCGCCTTTCATCTTCGCCGGCTTTGGTCTTCTTTTGATTCTGGCAGGTTGCGAGCAATCAACGGACAACGCGAACACCACCGCAACTACCAGCGCCACACCACCGGGCGTACAAAACCTGACTGTCGTGCCGCGCCCGCAAAAGATCTTTGACCTGATGAAGTCGCGCGGTGAACAAGACGAGGCCAAACCGACCGTGCGAATCCTCGCGCCCGCAATGAATGCGGTTATTAACGGTTCCAAAGTTGACGTCAAGTTGGAGCTGAGCGGCGATCTGAAAGGCTACATGCCGCACAAGGATCCGGCCACCGGCAAAGGCAATCACATTCACGTCATACTCGACAACCAGCCTTACGAGGCTTATTACGAAATCAACCAGCCGTTCGAACTTCGCAACTTGACGGAAGGCAAACACACCCTGCGCGTCTTCCCATCGCGCCCATGGCATGAAAGTTACAAAACCGAAGGAGCTTTTCAGATGATCGAGTTTACGGTTAAAGGCGGCGGCGATGCGTCGCAGCCGACAACCACAAACGACGGCCAGAAGATGGCGGACGCTGCGAAGAGCCCGGCGGGCAGATCCGAACCAACCAAAGCTGCGAACGCTAATGCGAGCGCCAGCGCGACACCCCCGCGCGAAGGCAAAGACTTCGCGTCGAGTAAAGCCGGCGATGTCGATCCGGCAAAGCCTCTGCTGACTTACAGCCGGCCGAAGGGCGAGTATAAGGCCGAGGACGCCGATCCGATCATGATCGATTTCTGGCTTTCCAACGCCAAGCTACAAAGCGATGGAGGCCAGTATCGCGTGCGCTATGCAGTCGACGGCGGCGAAGCGAGATTCATCGATACCTGGAAACCGATCTGGCTGAGCGGATGGATTAGCGGCAAGCACACCGTCAAACTTGAACTGGTCGACAAAAGCGGCAACCTCGTGGACAACGGCGGCTACAATTCGACCGCGCGCGAGATAAACGTGATTCGCTGAAGGTTGAGCGAAGTCCGGGCACGACCGCCGTGCCCGGACTCGTCCCTTATTCTCTTATTGCTTGTTGCTGTTTGTTGGAGTACTCGCAGGCTTCGCGGCTGGTTTACGCTTCGGAGTTTTCAGCTCCACCAGGATCACTTCAAAGGGTTGGTCGCCGGTGTTCTCCGGAAGATGCCGACCGGCCGGCGTCCAGCGCGTCTCGCCCGCTTTAGCGGCCGTGTCCTGGGTCTTGCCGTCCGGGAACGTGAACTTCCCGTTTGTGTCCGTGACAAAGATAGCGAAGGCATTTGGGTGCCAGTGCATGACCGACTTCTCGTGCGGGCCATACTTGATTCGCAGCACTCGGACCTTCGCATTCTCGAACTCCACCTTGTAGTGTTTGGAATCGACTTTGACTGGATCCTGAGCCAGCACCGAGGGAACGGCCAGCGCCAGAACAAAGAGTGTCAGAAACAATACTCGACGCATACGAAATCTCCTCCTGCACTTCGTCTGAATTGAAAGGGCAGGGCACTTTTAGTCCAAGTAAGCCTCGCTGTCAATGGTTTTGCATGGCCTGATTTCAGTTGACGCGAAGCGAAGCCAGTTTGGTGAGTTGGGCTGCCGAGGCTGAACCAATAACGGAAAGCCGTAGGCTTTCCGCACATCAGGCGGCAAAGCCGCCGATGACTTGAAATATCCACGATGGCCGAAACAACAGCATCACAGGAATACTCCTCCGTCCGCGATGGTGGCGCCGGGGTGATCGATCTTTCCTCGCGAGGACGTCTGCTCGTCAGTGGATCGGAAGCCGTGATGTTCCTTAACGGCCTGATCACGAATGACATGAAAACGCTGGCCGTGAATTCGTGGATGCCGGCTGTTTTTCCGAACGTGCTGGGCCGTCTGCTGGCCGCAGTGCGAATCATTCATCGCGAGGATGGATTCCTCATCGACACCGAAAACGCCACGTTTGAGATAGTCACGAAATTGCTCGAACGCTTCACTCTCGCCGGTGACTTTCGCCTGACGGATCAGACGAGCCAGACGGCGATGCTTTCAGTTCAAGGCCAAAAGGCCGCAGAGGCTGTGCGGCAGGCGTGCGGTGAAACGGCCGCGAATCTCGAGCGCCAAAAGATGTCCACTGTACAACTTGAGAATGACGGCAACCTGAGCATCATCCGCGCCACGCACACGGCCGAAGACGGTTTCGATCTTTTTATTGACAGAAACGGTGCCCAGGCTCTGCACGCGTCCTTGACCAAAGCAGGCGCACAGCCAATCGGCCCTGACGCGGTGGAGATCTTACGCATCGAAGCCGGCATTCCCCGTTATGGCATCGACATGGACGAAACGAACGTGGTGACGGAAACCAATCTCGACGATTCGGTAAGCTTCACCAAAGGCTGCTACATCGGTCAGGAGATCATCGCGCGTATCAAGTATCGCGGCCATGTCGCCAAGAAGCTGACCGGGCTTATCTTTGAAACTGATGTTGCTCCGGAAAGCAGCGCGAAGATTCTTTCCATCGATGACAAAGAGATTGGCCGCGTGACTTCGGTCACATTTTCGCCGCGCCTGAATCGCACCGTCGCGCTCGCGTATGTGAAGTATGATTACCTGACGCCGGGAACGAACCTGAAAGTAGTCTCTGCGGAAAAGGAATCTCCGGCGGTAGTTGCCGAGCTTCCTTTCATTCGGGGGAGCTGGTATACGGAGTAGCGCTCCGTTAGGAGCGCGATGTCTATAGCAACGGCGGTCAATCCAGGAACGCAGCTCCGTAGGAGCGTAATGTTGAATCTGCTTCCAAAGAATGTTTCGCTCCTACGGAGCTAATGAAATAATTTCGACGCGATGGGCTATGAATATTTCGTCCCTAACGGGACTAAGGAATTTCCTGACAAGCTCAACGGCGAATCGTAATGTCTGACGAGCAAATCAACGACGCGGAATCGGGAGCACCCGAACTTGCTCAGGCCGAACTGGCCCATTCGATCATCGAGTCACTGCTTGAACACACTCGGGTGGTAAGCGACCTGATCGCGGTGATGGCCCAGGCCCTCGACCAGGACACGACCAAGGCTCTGACCCTGACCGCGCAGTGGCAGGCTTATCTGGAAAGCCGCCGCAAGATGGAGCAAACGCGCGAAGATGTCGAGAAGTTTGTCGCGATGATGAAGAAGCCTGTTGAAGATCAGAACGGCTAACTGCCTGTTCTTACCCGATGAATCGGGACCGGGCTTGAACGCCCTCTCCCCTTGGGAGAGGGTCGGGGAGAGGGCCTGAGTATTTGAGCCCCGCTACCCCCTCTTTCCCAGCCCTTCTCCCAAAGGGAGAAAGGAGGGATCAAGAACTTGCCACGAAGCGCCGTTCTACACCCATCTCTCGCAAAGCCCCAAAACCCAGCCACGAGTACTCAGAAGTGCAGCTCAAACTTGCCCCGGACGGACGTGCCCAGACTGTTGAAGAATTCGCCGACACGCAGGCTGCCAGTATTGTTTTGAATATCGCGTGGGTTGAAGTGGTTCGTGACGTTGAAAATGGCGACGCCGGCTCGAGCGCGCTTATCAAGGAACGGGACCTTAAAGCCCTTGAGGATCTGCGCATCAAGCGAGAAGAAAGTCGGAAAACGTCCAGCCTGATTCCGCGCGCCGATAAAGTCCAGCCGATCATCGACGAGTGAGAACGGGAAGCCGGAGCGAATCTCGAGTGATGGCGAAACCGTAATTTCGTATGGCGCCTTTATTTCTCCGTAGGCGAGGAAACGATGAGGCGCGTCGAACGGAAGCTGACCGTACTGGTTCGGCCGGATGACCAAAGCCGGAAAATCGCCGAGGAAATTGTCCGCCGTATTCAAATCACCGCGCGCCCGTGACCAGACATAAGCGATGTTCCAGTTGTGAAAACGCTGGCTGTCGTAGGCGACCAGCGCTTGCAGTTCGCGATATTGAGACCGCCCCGTACTGCTGAGAACCAGGGTTCCGCTTTCCGACCTGCCCAGGCGCGGGACGATGATCGGCTCGTTCACCGTCGAGCGTTGTAGATATCCCACGCGGGCGGTCAAGTGCCTGGTTAACCCACGATCAATTTGGACGCTCCAGCGCGTACTCCGGGCATCGCGCAGCAGGCCCCTGGTCGCATTCATGAAATGGCGAGGTCCGTCAATAACTGTCACGCCATCGGACGCGAACGTTTTGACCACGCGCTCGGGAAAACGCGTCGGGGCCAGGACTCCGGGCAGAGTTCTGTCGATCGGCTGGTCATCATCGTCAAGGTTTTGAAAATCGAAGTATCGGGACGAAAGCAGACTCCGAGCATAGAAGACGCCGATTCCGGCGCGAACAATTGTGCGGTCGTCCTTGAACGGAAGATACATGACCGCCAGGCGAGGCGAGAAGTTACTGGTTGAGGCGATGGTGTCACGATCCAGACGCAAACCCGCGTCAATGGTCAGGCTTCTGTTAATTACCCAACGATCTTGTGCAAAGGCGCCAAACTCCATCAGCGATCGATCGATGGAAGTCGGTCCAGTAAAGTCTATACGCTGGCTGAGAGTTTGATCTGCGCGACGGATCAGGATGGGTCGGAAGAGAAACACGCCGGACATGGTGGTCCGGTCGAATCCAACGCCCAGCTTTATCGCATGCTGACCGCGAAAGGACAAAGCATGCGCGAAATAGTTCTCCTGAACCTGCAGGCGACTCGAGGAGCGACGCGTCTCAGCAAAATAGTTACCCGTGTTGCCATCCGGCAGAATCGTGAGCGGTTGCTGTCCCTGGCCAAATGCGTTGAAGTGAAAGGTCTTGTAGCTCACTAGTGATGCCAGGAACGATTCATCGTGGAAGATGGACTGTTCCGAGAGAGAGAAGAGTTCGCCGCGCTGTTTTGTGTTTGCCGTCGTTGCCTGGGGGTTGAAAGTGTTCAGTCCGACGTAACGCAGCTTTTCCGGAAACAGCGCTGCAACAAACTTGAGCGCGTTGCGATTGTTGATGCTGAGGTCAAGCTGGCTGAACGACTCAAACGCTTCGAGAGTTGACTCGTCTCCTGGTGCCGACAGGCTGGGAACTCTGGCGCGCGAGAAGCGGTATTCAAAAGATTGCAGGAAGCTCAGGCGTTTAGGAATAAGTGGACCGCTGAAGGTCACGCGCGGCCTGAAGGAATCGATCTTTCCACCGATGATATTGCGAAACGTCGGAAAGAATCGTGTGGCGCCGAACTTGAACTTATCGCCGCCGGTTTTGGTTTCGAGATTGGTCGCGCCGCCGGTCGACCGGCCGAACTCGGCGGAATAAGGGTTGTCTTCGATGTGGACGGCGGCGGCGGCTTCAATTGGTATGTTGAAGGCCGGTTTGCCGTTGACCGGGTCAGTAACGTCGGCGCCGTTTACCGTGTAACCGCTCTCGCCGGCGCGAGTCCCTTTCACATGAACCGCGCCATCCATCCCGCGGATCACGCCGGGAGTTAGCGGCAATGCGCTTTCATAATTCTCCGCGCGCAACGGAAGGTCCTCCAGTCTTTGCGCGCGAACCGTGTTAGACGTCGTCGTTTCGGCAGTGCCGAGCAAACCTTCTTCCTGCCGCACGGTGACCGATGCGGTGACCGTGGCGGTTAAGACGATCTCGACAACGAGCGCAGCTCCTGTCGTGAGACGGATGTCCTGCTTCACAACTGGAAGTCCATCAGCTTCGGCGGTGAGCGTGTAGTTAGCGGCCGGCAGATCCAGAAAGGCGAAGTTGCCGGATTCGTCGGTGACGATTTTGACGGCCGCGCCTTGAATGTCTCGGTTCACGAGCGACAGACGGGCAGCCGGAAGTAGGAACGGGCGCGTGGACGGATCTGCTGCTGTCGCGCTGACGGTGCCTTTAATGCTGCCAGTCAATCCCTGCGACGTTGCCGACAACGCGAATGTCTGGAGGAGCAGCGTGAGCACGCACAATCGGGCGAAAGCGCTTCGCGGCTTGAGGTAGAAAATGCTTGCTCTGGCCACTTGACCTCCCTGGAAGAACTGAACTCTTCAGGAAAACGCGGTGTTGAGATCGGGGAGACCTCGAATAGACACAATTCGGCGATTTGGGGGAAGCTGGGTTGGCCGTTTTACCCAACAACGATAGGGGGTTTCTTAACGGGGGTCCCTGCGATTGCGAAAACGAGGGAACGCTTTGGTCGGAATCGTCAAGGTTGCTGATTGAAGCGTGAAGCTTATACCACCTTCAACGCGCTGGCAAGCTCCGTGCGTCTTTCTAGTGATGCAGTTTGAGTGTGGCACGCGCATCTTGCGCGTGATTCAACGGGCGGGACTCCCTAGCCAATCTGCCAAACTGCACCACTCGCAACACTAGTCGACCTTGGGTTTTTCTGGAACTGGGGGTGGTGTCGCTTCACCCCTTGGAGTTGACTCAATTTGGGCCACGACCGGGGGCTTAATTTCGCCACCGGAAGTCGCAACGTCGACTGAGTCTGTGGCCGACTTTATCGCTTCGACCGTTGTTGGAGGGACACGCCTCTTGAATACAACGCTGAACCCCTGCCCGGCCAACATCGGCCACTTGTAGCTCCATACATTTGTCTGAGCAACGTGCACGAATTCACGCGGAGCGAACCAGGTAGTTGTATTTGCCTCTATGTCGTCGGGAAGATCTTCTATCGTGACGTGGATGGTATTTGATTCAGCCGTAGCCTTTTCAGCAGCCGCCATAATTTCCGGCATCACCAGCGTGTACATACCAGGCAAGAAGATCTTCTCGTGTCTGATCGTGACGATGTGGACTGATTGACCTTCCGGCGGATCGACATCAACGCTAAATAATCCTTTCTCACTATTGTACTTCTCGATCAGTGTAGATTCCTCGTAGATTTGGGATGTATCTCCCTCGGTTACTTCTATCCTTTTGAAGCACGGTACCTCTAAATCCGGATCCCACATGTGAATATCCAATGCATGGCGCACCCGGATGCTGCCGGTCCTTGTCGTATTCCTATAAAGATCGTACTCGTACCTCACCTCAAGAACGGCCATAGTATCTGGCAGAGTTTTTGTCTGGCCCTTTACCTCCACTTCTCGTAGCATCCTTATCTTAATGAGGACATTACGTCGAGCCACATTCCTGAAGACAATCTGGTTCTTGACCTCCTGCCAGACCTCCTTCGTAACAAAAGATGCCATGGTAGCGTTGATGTAATCGCGCATCTCTTCAAGCTTAGCGCTTCTTCTCGTACCCGCTTCGTAAATGATTGTGACAACGGGAGCGATGATGAGAGCAATCCCAATGTCTCTGGCAAGCTCCGCAGGCTCATGCCGTTCCCAGCCAAAGGGGGAGGGCACTTTTGAAGCGAGTATCAGCCCTCCGCCAATTACAAGCACAAAGATAGATCCCACCCAAAGGCTACCAGGCGCCTCTAAGAGACCATTCCACAGGGTCTTTATTGCCGCTATGAATCGATTCTCGGTACGTGCGTCAGGCATATTGGTCCCCCTCTCGAAATACCACGTGAGCGAGGTTAGGTTACGCCGAGAACTTGCGAAACCAGGGTTAGGCAAATCGGCGACGTAACCTGCTTATCAACAGCTCAGGGGTGATGCCGAGAAGTGCAAGGATTCCAACAAACAACAGGTGTACTTAAGCAACTTCCCTTCGCAGCCCCTGGGAACGAGCTTGAAGAAATCGAGGTACGGCTCGATATCGATTGGCAAAACATATCACGGAAACTGGTTTAATAGAACCTCTGAGTTGCACTGGTTTCTTTCTGTCCATCAACCGACCACCATGATCACCTTGCGCTCGCGCCCGCCGTCAAACTCGCACAGAAAGATTCCCTGCCAACGACCAAGCAACAACTCGCCGTCTTTGAATGGAATGGTAACGCTGGGCCCAACCAGGCTGGCCTTGATGTGCGCGTCGGAGTTTTCTTCACCGTGACGAAAGCCCATGCCGTGTTGCGGGATTAAGGTGCGGAGCGCGTGCAGCATGTCGCGCGGCACGTCCGGGTCGGCATTCTCGTTCACAGTCAGGCCGGCCGTGGTGTGCTGCACATAGAGGACGACGACACCCTCACGGGCTCCTGTCTCTTTCAACTGCCGCTGGACTTCGTCAGTAAATTCGACCAGTTCTTCGCGTTGATGCGATCGGACTTTAAGAACGTACATGGGATGTCCGACAAACTTCAGTTTGTCGTTGGAGCTAACACAGATTCCTTGAGTAAGTTACGACAAACTGAAGTTTGTCGGACTTTGAGCGCTCATTCTTCTTCTTCATTGCCACTCAACCGCTTGACCTTAATAGTTGAGTTTGCCGGCTGGCTCGAGGGCGATGCCTTCGACGCGGGATAGATGGCCCGCGCGCCGACCTCAGCGCGGAACTGACCGTTCTCGTCATAGAGACGTTTGTACTGCAGCGTATTGCGCACGACGCCCTGGATGTAGAGGCGGGTCTCGCGGAAAGGTACGGCTTCCGCCCACTCATCAAGCTCCAAAGGCAGACTCGCGCGCCACTGCACTACGCGACTTGGACCGGCATTGTAGGCAGCAGCGACGTATTCGATGCGGCCGTACTTGTCTATCTGATCGCGCAGGTAGGCGGTGCCGAGCTGAATGTTCAAGCGAGGTTCGAAAAGCGATTCAACCGTGACGCTGCGATCGACACCATACTTCCTTGCGGTGAGCGCGCCCGTCGGCACGAGGAGCTGCATCAGGCCATAGGCCCTTGCCGACGAAACCGCGCGCGGATTGAACACCGACTCCTGCCGAATCAAGCCGGCCACCTGATAGGGATCGAGCGAACGCGCGCGCGCCGATTGCGAGATACTGTCCCAGTAAGCGAGCGGATAGAAAACGTCCCACTCGTCCCGTCGCATTTCTTCGGGCTTCATCTGGGAATAGTCGGGATAACTGCGCTTCAAAATATTCAGCGCCTGCACGTTGTCATTCCTGGCGCGATAGATGCGCGCGATTGCCAGATTGACGCGCGGGCTGGCCGGCGCCGCAGACGAGGCAACGCCCAGCTCTTCCAGGGCCCAATCATCCGTTCCAATGATCGAAAGCTGATCTGCCTTAGCAAGTCCCGCATCTTCCTTTGCTCCGGCAGTTTCTTCGGCGACGGTCACGGTTCGCAGACTTGCGACGGCGCGTCCGACCAAAGAATCCGCGGGAAAATCTCTTCGCGGTACGTTGCCGTTGCGATTCATCGTGTCGAGCCGCTGCTGCGCCAGATATCCATACCAGTTCGCATCATAACGGGCCTGCAACCCTTGATAGATGGCGCGGGCCTCAGCCAGCTTGCCGGCGCGTTCACTGTCACGCGCGGCCCAGTATGCCGACTTACCGCGAAAGTCTGTGTTGCGATCGGCATAACTCGCCAAATGCTCAGTCAATAGACGCGATGATTCAGCGAAGTTCTTATTGTCGTGTGCCTGCCAGGCGAGATAAAACTGGGCCGGTGTCACTTCGGCGGCGCCGGGATAGAAGTTGACCGCGGCGCGATAAAAGTAGGACGCGTCAACGGTGTTCTTCGCTTCCTCCGCAAGCTGGCCCGCTTGCACAAACGCTCTGGTGGCCCAAGGGCTGTTGGGAAGAGTCCGGCGTAGATCGTCAGCCGTGCTGCGTGCCTGTGCCCACTGTTTGGCGCGGCCATAAGCGAGCGCGAGATTGAACATAGCTTCGGCGCGCCCTTCGCCAGAGGTCGCATTCAAAGCGGCGGTCGCCTCGGGGAATCGGCGAGCGCCGGCGGCGGCGATAACGCGACGGGTCTGCAGGGCAGCGTTCGTGCTATTCGGGAAGCGAGTAAATGTATCCGTGTAAGCGTCGAAGGCTTCACTGAAGCGCTTGGCCGCGAAAAGTTTTTCGGCGCGCGCGGATGCTTCCTCGGCGTTAGCCGGAGCTGTTGAGGAACTCAGCCGCGCGATCGCTGAGGCGGCTTCCGAAGCTTCCGCGGATTCTGGCGCAAAGACCGGCGCAAAGAAATAGATTCGCCGATAGGCCGCCAGAGCCCGCGTCGTGTCTCCGGTCTGTTCGCATGCTTTAGCGGTCAGCAGTAACGCCGGGGCATCATCTTTTGCGGCCAACTCTTTCAAAGCTGCCGGAACGGCCGCTGCTTGCCCGTCCTGCATGAGTAGCCGTGCGTAACGCTCCAGTGCATTTCGCACGCCCAAAGAATTCGGATAATCGCGCGCTAACCGTTGGTTTGCAGCCCGTGCTTCAGCACGGCGGTTGGCTTGTTCGAGTGCGCCGGCCCGCAGGAATAAAGCGTAATCACCAATCATCGTGTAATCCCGAATCGTGCTGGAATCCAGCAGCGCCGCGGCACCGTCAAAGTCTTTCGCCTTTATCCTGATTCCAGCGCGCACTATGCGTGCCAAGGCGCCGGCCGTAGTTTTGGGAAAGTCCGATTCGATTCGCGCTACCGCATCTTCCGAAGGCAGCACGCCCCCGCGCGTCATGGCGCGCAGCGTCTCGCGCGCCTGCAACTCCTGTGGTGTCTGTTGCAGCGTGCGACATCCGGCGATTAGGAAGAGCGGAGCGACTGCGCCTACTGCCGCGATGAGTCCGGCAACGATGAATGCGAAGCGATGTTTGCGAAGAGTTATCATTGGCCGTGCCTTACTTTTGATGCGCTTTAGCCGGGGGACTGATTATATTAACACGGAGGGCCGGCCCGGTGGCCCACCTCCGAGAAGTTCTGTCGGAATCAAGTTATACTCGCGCAAAGCAAGTCGATTAAGTAGTACAAGAGTCCGCAACGGATGCCCAAGACCACACACACGATAACAACTTTGCTCTTCGACTGGGACGGAACGCTGGCGGACTCTGCGCAGCTTGGCCTGGCCGCGTTTCAAAAGACGTTCGCGGAATTGGGAGTCGCGTTTGCGCCGGATATCTATGAGGCAACATACTCGCCTAACTGGTACTTGACGTATGAAGCCCTTGGGCTGCCGAAGGACAAATGGCAATTAGCCGATGACTTGTGGAGGCGCCACTACGGTGAAGAGGCGGCCCAACTGGTCAACGGCGCCGCAGAGACGCTGCTGGGTCTCCATCGCAAAGGCTATCGACTTGGAGTTGTCACCAGCGGCCACGAGAATCGCGTAGGTCGCGAGATCGATCAATCGGCATTGGCGGAGGTCTTTGAGGTCGTAATCTGCAACGAACACACGATCAATCGAAAGCCGCATCCCGAAGGTCTGGAGATAGCGTTGCGGCGATTGAACAACCGGCCGGAAGAGGCCGCTTACATAGGGGACGCGCCCGAAGACATTGAGATGGGCAAACGGGCCAGCGTGTTGACTGTTGGCGTGCGGAGTTCCTACCCGAGCAGCGCGCGACTGATTGATTCAGAGCCGAACATCTACCTCGAATCAATCGCCGGGCTCTCAAATCATTTCCCGGGTCGGTCCTAACCGAGCCGCGAATAATCGAACACGCCGGTTTGCATGGTCATCTTCCATTCGTCGCCGACTTTCGAATACACCTTGCAGACCCGGCCCTTCCAGTGATTCTCCTGGCCCGCGTTATCTACCCACAGAGTATCGATGTCCACCACCGCGAAGGCGCCGTCCTGCTCGTTTGAAATCTCGATCTTCTTAATCTCTCTTTGGTTATGCACGAGACGGTGAGTGTCGAACAATTCCTGCCACCCGCTCTTCCAGCGTTCGTAGTCATACCGGCCCCACACAATCACCCAGTCCATCGGATCGTGTGATTGTGGCGTCCGGGGCCAGGGCCAGACCATGTCCGGGTGGAAGACAGTCAACAGCAGATCGACATCCTGTGTGTCCCAGGCCCGGGTTTCGCGATTGACGATCTCTTCGATGTGTTGTCTGACGCTTCGGTTCATTTGGCTCTCGTACGAAACCTCAGTCTGTCGAGGTCTCTTGCGCATTTGTTTAGAGTCGGGCTAACGCCCGGCCGAGCGGGCGGTAGCCAGCTTCTAAACCACTAAGAAGACAAACTGAAGTTTGTCGCACAACGGAAAAAGGCGCAAAGGATGTGATTCCTCTGCGCCTTTAGTTGTTGACCACCAATTGGGCACCAAAAGTCCGCGCCCCTAGAACGTAAGCTTCACCGCCAACTGCAACTGCCGCGGATCGCCCACGCCCTGACGCAGGAAACCGTCGAAGTTAAAGAGGCCCGGCGTACTCAGCGGGTTGATGTTGTTCTTATTGTTAAAGGTATTGAACAGCTCGACGATCGGAATCAGCGCGAAGCGCTCGCCCAGCTTGAACGGACGCTGGATGCGCCAATCGAACGAAAAGTATGCGTTGTCCTTGCGCAGAGTGTTGCGGTTGGTTGCCGTGCGCGTTGCCGGTGTGATCGGCTGTGCAGAGCGGGCCTGAACGCGGAAGTTGCCTTCCAGACCCCAGCCCATCTGCACAAACGAAAAGAAGTTGAACTTGTGCCGAATATCTCGATCCGCCAGGGCATAGTCAAAACTGAGATTGAGGGGATTGAATGAGCGATCCGTAAAAGGATCGCGCTCGTTCGAATCGTCGTCCTGATCCTTTGACAGGACATAGTTCAACTCGAACTGATACCGTTTGCTCATCCGCTTCCGCGCTCCTACCGTGAAACCGTTGTAGAGCGACTTGCCCACCGCGCTGGTTACAAACACATCACCCAACGTGGGGAACAACCCGGCCCGGTTGTAGTTGATAAACCGGGTAAGATGCACGGCCTTCGAGTGAGTAAAGTCGAAGTACAAGGATAGATCGCGCGCGAGTTCCTGTTCGAACTGCGCGTTCATTGTATAGATGCGTGGGTTCGCGTAATTCTTGTCAAAGACGCGCACGGAAGCGCCGAAGGGAATTCCTCCCAACGGTGGCACGTTTTGTATTCCCGGCCAGATGGGCGGTCTGGCGGCGGCGCCGAAACAGGTAAAGGCAAAAGTGGAGTTGCAGAAGATGCCGAACTGCTGCACTCCGTTGTCGGTGATCGAGCCCACCTGCGTCAACATGTTCTGCCGGCCATAGAAAATGCCATAGCTGGCTCGCAGCACGGACGTACCTTTTTTTGAGACGTCCCAGGCAAACCCCAGCCGCGGTTGGAACTCTTTCTTCGGGCTGTGCAACGTGCCGTCAGAAGGAAAGAGCGGATTGGTCAGCAACGGTCCGTAGGCTGTCTGAGCGGGCGGGGTAATCGGCTTGGGAAAGATTTGGGCGTCCCAACGCAGACCGATATTCAGAGTGAAGTTCGGCTTCACTTGCCACTTGTCCTGGATGAACAGGGACAAGTCTTCATTCTTAATGGTTGATGCGCCGGGCGCCGGCTGGCCCGCGATCCCGGTCGGAATTCCGTTCTGCAAATACAAAAGCAATGGACCGCCAAGGCCGCTATTTGGAGGACCGAAAATGCTGCTTCCCGCGGGACATGTCTCATTAAACCCAGCGCCCTGGGTTATCCAGCCGGTGAACGCCCCGTTGGTGTTGTTAAAGCATTCGCCCACCGTAGAGCCAAAACCTCCAGCCGCATCGGGTGACGCGTAACGCAGAAAGCCGCTAACGCCGTCGAAGATATACCGGCCGGTGAAGAACCCACGGAAGACCTGATCGTTGAGCGTGTGCAACCACTGGCCGCCGAACTTGACGGTGTGGTTACCCGTCACCACCGTAAAATTGTCCTTCAAGTCGGTGCGCCAGAGCAGTTCGTCAATGGTTGGGTTGAGGAAGAACGGGCTACCAAATCGAAAGCTGGTCGCGAAACCCATCGCCGTGTCAGCCGGCACATTCGACGCAATAGCGTTTCGAGGGCGCAGCTCGCGCGTGTACGAGAAGTGGGCCTCGTTCAGCCTGGTAGGCGAAAGAGAGCTGAAAAGATTGACGTTGAAGTTGTTGATCTTCGACGGGCCTTCAATGCCGTTCGCCGAGTTTCCGTAGGTCGCCACGTCAAACGTTTGATTGGTGTTCTTCGAATAGTCGAAGTTGTACGAGAGCGCGAGCTTGTTCGAAGACGTAAGGTCCACGTCCACCTTTGCCAGAAACGCCTGATTATTGATGTTGTGTTGGACGGGCAGTCCCTCCTCCTGAGTTCTAGTCGTCCTGATGAAGTTGATCAGAGCAAGTCTTTGACAATCCGGGCTGCCGTTGATCAGCGCTTCGTTCGCCCCAATGGTGGGCGCGGCGACGGAGCACGGCGTGCCGATTGCTTCACTAAGATTCGCCCGGCTGAGTTTTTCACGAATGCCTTCGAGGGCAAAAAAGAAAAATGCTTTATCCTTCTTGATTGGTCCACCAACCGTTCCGCCAAACTGCTTCCGATTGAAATCTTTGAGCGCCTTACCGTCAGACGAGTTTGCTGTTAGCGCTTCGAGCCGCTGGAAATAAAAGAGGCTGCCGTGGACGTCGTTGGTTCCCGATTTCGAGATCACATTGATAATGCCGCCGGCGGAGCGGCCAAACTCGGCAGTTGCCCCGGTGGCGATCACCTGAAATTCCTTCACGGCGTCGAGCGGGATGTCGATCGCCGCGCGCTGGCCGCCAAGCTGCTCGCCAAAGAAACCGTTGTTATAGTCGCCGCCATCGAGGCTGACGTTATTGAAGACGCCGCGCTGACCGGCGAAAGTGATCTCGTCTCCGTCAGGGCCCTGGACGACGCTAACTCCCGGCGTAAGGGTCAGCAAATCTTCGAACTTGCGTCCCAGAATCGGAGTGGTGCTTACCGTCGATTCGTTCAGCGTGGTGCCGGACTCTGTCTTTACTGTATCCACTGTCGGCGCGGTAACAGTTACCCGCTCTTCCACTCCTGAAACCTTTATCGACAGCGGCAGATTGAGCGCCTGCCCGACCGTGAGCGGCGTCTTCTCTACCACCGTAGTCGCGAATCCTTGTTTGGAAATCGTGACTGAATAATTCCCGGATGGGAGGGCCAAAGCAACAAAACGTCCGCCTTCATCAGTGGTCAACGTCTTTGAGAAATTGGTGTCGAGGTTTTTGATCTCGACGTTCGCGCCCGGCACGATCGCGCCATTGACGTCCGTAACGGTTCCTTGAATCGTTCCGGTAGTGATTTGAGTTTGCGAACTAGCCACCGGAGCGATTGCCAGGACGACGAGCAAACTAATGCCAAATCCTTTGAGCCATTGAGCAAAGGACGGGAACGCTGGTTTTTGCATGGTTTCTCCCTGTCGTTAGTGGTTTCACGTCAACTGGTCATACTTGACTTGACCGCACATTAGATTGGACAAACGAGATACAGATTCTTCCCCGAACCGGTCGCATCTTAGTTAAAGGTTTGCACGCTGTCAATGAACTTATTCCTGAGTGATCGCTTATGTCTAACGTAAAGATCTCTTATGAGACTTCCCAACTCCGATGGCGCGCTAGATCAGATAATCTTCCGGTTTTCTGAGCACCTCTTCCAGGCGCGTCACGAATCGGCCCACATGCAATCCATCCATTAGCGCATGATGTACCTCTACGGAAATCGGCAAAAGAGTTCGGCCGTTTTCCCGGACGAACTTGCCGAAGGCGATCCGCGGCACTGAATCCTCGCTGCTCCAATTCCGCGCGTGCGCAAAACTGGTAAATGAGATCCATGGCAGCGCCGTGAAGTAAATCGTGTTGTCGTTAGTGGTCGGCTGGAAGGGATCGTTCCCCGTCTGGGCCTGCTTTATGGCGCGGCCGGCCTCAAGGGCGAACTTCTCGAAATTTTCCTGGTAGTTGAAATAAGCGAAAGTAAAACTTTCATTCGGGAGCAGCACGGTGGTTCCACCATGAACGACGTCGTGGACAATCACCTTGCCCTCTCTCAGGCGATAACGGAATGGTTCGATCTCGTTGGCTACGCGGAGGGCAAAGTAATGATAGGCCAACGACGCGCTGAGGTCAGCGCGGGGGCGAACGAGCGCCAGGAGATTGGTAACGTCGACCTGCGTACAAACATTGAAGTATGGGTTGTCATAGCCACGAAAGAACTCAAACAGATCACGACGGGCCCAATTTGCTAAATCAAGGTACTTTGCCATGGGCGAATTCTAACTCAATAGCAGGCGTCCCCGGGAGCTATTGATCAATTTGAGATTTATGGCGCGACTTATGGCTGGGTAGGGGAGATTAACCCCTAACCGGCGGGTTTTGGCGCCGGCTGAATCGCCTCCAGGTGGAGATCGATCGTGACGTCGTGGCCCACGTCGAACCCTCCGCCCGCGAGCGCGTGGCCCCAGATGATGCCGTAATCCCGGCGGTCGATCTTCGTCTGCGCGGCGATGCCGATGCGAGTGTTGCCGCGGCCGTCTTTGATCCCGCCAGTGATCGTAAACGGCAGCGCAACCTGCTTCGTCACGCCCTTGAGGGTTAAGTCGCCGTGGAGGATGTAGCCGCCTTTACCCTTACGCTCGATTCGGGTGCTCTTGAAAGACATCTCGGGATATTTCGCTACTTCGAAGAAATCTGCTGTGCGCAGATGTTTGTCGCGTGCTTCTACGCCCGTGTCGATGCTCTCGACTTTGGCGTTGAACTCAAGTGACGATTTGGTCACGTCCGGATCATAGTGGATGGTTCCCGTGAAGTTCTTAAAGCGGCCGCTTACCAGCGTGAGTTCGTTGTGCCGGATCGAGAACCCGATGACGCTGTGCGCCACATCCATCTTGTATTCGCCCGCGGGGATGGGTAGATAGCCGACTTTAGTTGGTTTAGCAGTGCTATTGCCCTGGGCGTCAGCGGTCGGGACGCTCGAGATGCGGCTAACGCAGGGCAACACAGCAAACCCGGCCAGCGCGCCGATTAGAACGATTTTTCTCAGTCGTGTCATCTGTCTCTCCTTCATATCTCGAAAAGTGGTAGCGGAGACGAGACTCGAAGTCATGGACCGACGGAACTTGTGATCCCTGCTTTTTGTAACTCCTCAATGAGTCGCGTCGCGTACCACGCGTGTCCACCTCCATTCGGGTGCACGGATCCCGAAGAGATGATGCAGCTTTTTATCGATCCCAGGTCAAGCAGGTCACACTTGTTGTCCATGCCCTGGGTCCTTTTGGCGTCGCTAAAAGTTCTTACCCAACGCCGCTCGCCCGCGCAGTAGCCGTGCGCGGCGAACCCTTCTGCTATGCCGCCCACATAAACCCAACCGTGAGCATCTGCCGCCGCCTTCACTTGATCATTAAGACCCTTTACGACTACTTGGGAGGCCCATTGAGCTTCTTCCCGGCGAAGAAAGCGCAACACATCAAAGGCCGGGGCATGATGACAGAATTGACGGTTTTCGTCGCGGGCGAGATCGGGATATTCGGTGATGAAAACCTTCGCGGCCTGAAGCCCGTTTAGTTTCTCGCTCAACGCCTGGTAACGCGCCGGGAGCGAATCGAGACCGGCCTTCAACATTGCCAGTGCCTCATCATTCGCCGAACAGTTGTGATGCATGATGCACTTGGCCACCAGGTTGGCGAAACCGATGTCATTCCCCCCAATAGAGATGAACAAAGCATCGATCGGGCGTCCGTTGACAACTTCTTTGACTTTGTCGACCTGTGGCGGCAGGGATCTTCCGCCCTTCAGGTAAACGCCGGTCAGGCCAGCCTCGACAGTCGCTCCCGAGCAGGCCAACGAAACGAAAGTCACTGAAGTATGAGGGTCTGCCTGTTCGATACTGAGGGCGGCCTGGGCCGCACCGGCAAACGCAGAACGGCTGCAAACATTGTCCACCCATTTCGCCCTTGTACTTCCCTGCTTTGGAATATCAGGATTGCCCTGGCCTGACGCGAAAGAGTCGCCTATCGAAACGAGCAGAATATCTCTAACGGTCACGTCCGTTTCCGCTTCGGTGGCTTGTCCACCAGGAGCTGTCACGGTGAGTTTCACTCGATAAGTTTTCTGCACCGTGAACGGATGCGAAAGAGTGCAGGCTGTGGAGTTGGGATTCGGAACCACTGCACCTTCAATCTCCCATTGGAAGGTGCTGTTTGGTACAGCAGCCGGAGTACAGGCGTCAAACTCTACTGGCCACGTCGTTGGATTAACATAGGCCGAATCGTAGGTTTGCGTAGCTTCATTCCAGTGATAATCAACCATTCCGGCACTGTTCTTTGGACCGAAGCGCCTTGGCATACTCCATTTGAAGCTGGCGGGCAAGTTGGGCGGCGAACCTGAGTTGGTCGCGTGCGCGAGCAAGGGATTCATCGAGGACTGACTGCCTGAAGCGAATAAGGTTAACCAGACGACGAGCAAAACAGATCCGCCAAGAATGAGCAATTCAGTTTTCCTAAGCATCAAATTCTCCTTGCCGGCCAGGGTCGGCGTGGTAGAGAAGTCGTTCATCAATACATGAGGTCCGGGCGGAAAACATTTCACCGATCGCTTGTCGACAATAGCGGCCAAGTTTCAGACTGCGAGATTGATGTCACTTGAAGAGTTTCTTTGCCGCGACTCGAAGTAATTCCTTGCCGCAAGTCTCTAAGAAATTCCGCAGTTTCGGGATCTCCGAAATTCCACGCAGCTAGTGTACTGACTCTAAAGTTCGCTGACAAAATCGGTGTATGTCACCGGGGCACTAGCCCGACCGTCAGGGAGGGCTCATGCCTTGGCGGCGTGAAAAAGCCGAGCCCTCCCTGACGGTCGGGCTAGTGCCCTGTGATTGATCAATTAAGCGAACTTCTGAGACAGCACACTAGAACCGGGTCTTTCCCCTGCATATACTGCGCCCAACTCGGCTCAACCACCACGTCAGGCGCGACTGAATCGACATCGAGGTCAAGGAGAATCTGCCGATCCGGATATTCCCGCTTGGAGTAGGCGTGAAAGGCGTTCGCGTAATGCACCGTCAGCTTCGAATTGGGTAGTGTGAGGTTTCCTCCCTCAGACCAGGTGTCCAACCCATCACCAACTGGCTCGCCGACGATGGTGGCTCGCGCCCACTGCTTTAACTGCACCACATGAGTGATCCCGGCAGAAAACGTAGCGCGACTTGTGATTACAAACACTGGGATGTCACCCAATTTCTCTGCCACCGTCTTCATCAGCGGCGTCCCCACTGTCAGATCGCCGCCAGTATTGAATCGCAAATCAAAGATGAGCGCGGCGGGCTTTTGTTGCTCGACCTCGCGCACAAGACTGTCGGTGAACTCTTTCATCGTCACGCCATCTCGATCTTCCTGCGAGCGGTTGTACTGGAGGTAGACGGCGCGGTACTCAGGGATGTACTCGTGCCAATAATTCTTTCGTGTATTCCGCAAATACAAGGGAACGTTGTCAGGCCGAAGCACCGGCACGAAGCTCGCGTTGGCATTGCGAGACTCGGGAGCCAGGTCCCACCATGCCTCAATCGGCGCGGTCTCTCTATGCAGAGGCAGGGGGGCAAGCCGCACGACGCGCAACTCGTTGCCGCACTTGATTGTCAGCGCAACCTGGTCAGGACTTCGAATCACGCCGGAACCGAACAACACGTCGGGACTCGTCAGGAAGTATGCGCTCATGTACCGCTGCCATGATTCGTTACCTGCTTTGATGCCCCGGACGCGCGCGGTTGCGGCGGCGACATCCATAGGGCCGATCTTGAGGACACGGCAGCCAAGAAGATTCGTCTGCTCGTTCGTGGCGCGCACGATATGCAACCGATCTTTGAACCACCATACCCTGATAGGCAGGCGCCGCACCTCAGTGCGGTTCCTAACCAGGTACAAACGAGTGTGCGCATTTCCACTGAGAGCAACAGCACGCGCCAACTCAACTATGATCTGCTGGTCGGTCTTAGTGCGAAGTGATTGCTGCAAGCTCTTAATTCGGTCGCGAAAAGCTGCACGTGCCTCGGCAGAGAAGCTGCGATCATACTGTAGAAAGCGTGTGAGCATGACATCGAGATCCTGCTGCCACGCCTCAACCCGGTCTCGGGGAGTCGGCAATACCGGCAGACGCTCGAGCCAGAATGGAAGCACTTCTTCGCCAATGCGAACAGTACCGCGGATTTCCGACTCACGAAGCGCTCCTTCGAAATGAAAGGCTTGGTCACCAACGGTAATTTGAAAGCGGACCTGTCCGGCTTTGTTCGACAGGTTCTCAATGATCCAAGAGGATGACCCCGTAGCGTCCAGTTTCACTGTGCCTGTCCCAAAGTCAGATGCAACCACGATTGGTCGGGTGGTGGCCTCGATGACGCCTTCCCAAGCGCCGTTCGGAATGGCTGCCTTAGGCGCCTGCGCGTCAGCGGTGGTGACCATGGCGCCCGCAACGCTAAGGATGACGCAGCAGGTAAATAGAATTGACGTTTTCATCACTCTTCTATTCCCGGGCACCTAAAGAAAGCAGGTACGCTATCACTTCGCTGTGTCCGCTCTTGCGTGCCATGCTCAACGGTGTTCGCCACTCGCCGCTTGGTTGCTGCCCGACACGCTCAACCCAGATACGAGCATTGACGTTGGCACCACGGGTGACAAGGAGCTTTACGACGTCCAGATGTCCCTGATCGCTCGCCTGAATCAAGGCGTTTTCGTCGTCGGAAACTATCTGGTCGATGTTTGCGCCTCGGTCCAGGAGCAGCACGACTATCACCGCGTGTCCGGCACGCGCCGCCATGATGAGAGGATTCCCGTCGCCTGGGACCGGCATGTTCGGATCAGCTCCGCGATCCAACAGCAGTTCCACGGCTGCTCGATGGCCGTTACGCGCGGCGGCGATGAGGGGACTGCCGTCGCCATCCAGCGCACAATTCACATTCGCACCTGCGTTAAGTAGTCTGTTGATATCGGAGGTGTTGCCTCTTTCCGCGGCATCGAACAGGGCGCGGTCGAATGGCGTCGAACCGCTCTTTCCAGTGTCGTCAGTGCGCATGCGGGATTCTTGTTTTGCGGCGGTCAGGGTCGTGGATCGCGCAACCGCGCGCAACGGCGCGATGGCAATCAGGACGAAACCAGCGACGACCACCGCGCTCGCAGCCGCCAACAAACCAGCCCGGCCACGCCGCTGGTTGCTATCGAGAAGAGCGGAAACCCGTCTCGACAAGTCGCTGCGATTCGCCATGCCGAGTATCGGCTGCGCGCGAACGCTCGAAAGCTGCCGTGAAAGTAACACTAACTGCTCCGCGTACTCGGTATGCTCCGCACTCTGGACCACGGCGTCGTCGCACGCTCGCTCGGCTTCGAGGCACAGCCGCCGCCAAGCCACCCAGACCAACGGGTGGAACCAATAGCACGCGCATACAACACGAGCCGCGAATTGAGTGGCCCAGTCGCCGCGTCGCGCGTGCTCGATCTCGTGAACGAGTGCGCGACGCAGGTCTGCTTCGGCCCACTCGCCTGCATCAGAGGGCAGCACGATCACAGGGTGCCACACACCGCAAGTCAGAGGTGCTCGTATGTCCTCGTGCAGCACGACCTCTACGGGTCGGCGCAGGCCGCATTCGGTGGCCAGCGTTTGCGTGAGATCACGCAACTGCGTCGACGGTAAGCCGTTACGAAGGACACGGCGAACCCGCCAGAGATCCACTGCAAGCGAGATGAGCAGGAGCACTGCTCCGGCAATCCATACCGAGAGTATGACTGTTGGCCATGACGGCGCTGACCAATGATCACTATTCATAGTCCGACGCCAAGCGCTGTTGCTCACGGACCTCACTAGAGTGTTAGATGGGCGTATCGTGCTTGAGGCGTCGACGGAGTCACTGACCTGAGCGACGGGAATCTCAATCGTTAGGCTAGGGGCAGTCACGACCACGAGCGGCAGTGCGAGCAGCGTGGCAAACGTCATAACTAACAGAAGATGACGCAGGGACGCCCGCGCGTGTCCTGTCAGCCGCGCCGCAGCCAATCCCATCGTGACCATGAATGTAGCCTTTCCCAGAATTGACAGTTCGACCCAACGGCTAAGAGTCAGGGCTATCTCAGCAATAGTCGATCTCATAAGCTCCTCCTGTTCTTGCGCACCTGTTCGATCTCGGCGCGCAGTGCGTCGAGCTCATCGTTGGTCCAGGTCTCTTGTTTCAGCAATGCCGTCACGGTCTGCCCGGGTGAGCCACCAAAGAAAACTCGCACGAGCTGCTGCAGCGCCTTGCGTTGCGCCGCGGGACGCGAGGTTATAGGCGAATAAACGTATCGCAGTCCCTCTTCACGATGACGTACGTGACCTTTAGCCTCGAGCTTCACAAGCATCGCCCTGACGGCCGAGTAGCTGGGCGGATCCGACAGTCGTTTGCGGACATCCTCGACGGACGCCCGGTCTCCCAGCGCGTGAAGGGCATGCATGATCTCACGCTCGCGGCGGGTGAGCTTCTCATTGGGCGGTGAAGCCATCGTTAATTTTGCTCCTATCGAAGTGCTACGCACGCAGCATACTGCTACGGACGTAGCATGTCAAGCTTGATTCTGCGCCCCGCGTAATACGACGTACCTCATCTCCTAATCACCTTTGGGACCTTGGAGCATTAACACGATTGAAGGAGTAGAGGTAGGAAAGACGAAACAACAAGAGCTGACTGCTAGACGATGGATGACTGCCGCCACTTGATCCATGGTCCTATTACCTTTTCGAGGTGGAAGCAATAACCTGCCGGAGGCTATTGGAAGCAATAAGTTGCCAGGGCGGCAAAGTATTGCTTCAAGTTACACACGTCTTCGTGGCCGCTTGGGGAAATCTGGTAGCGCATACGGGACTCGAACCCGTGATCTCTGCCTTGAGAGGGCAGCGTGTTAACCAACTACACCAATGCGCCGCGAACGAAGTTGGGATTATAGCGGCCAGGAGTTTGGCCCCGCAAGCTGGATTGTATTCGGATAGGTTCGGAGAACCGACTTCAGTCGGGTTTTCCTTACAGAAGAACCCAACTAGGGTTGGCGCTCTAAACACGGACTAATTTCCCCCGAAACGTGAGCGCCGTCACATCTTGTTATTCGCGTTGCGTGATATACTCCGCGTTCGCAATTTGCTCTTCATCTTTGATCGGTAGTACACACTCAGAAAACAAATGAACATCGCGGTGCTGCGTGAGACTGGGTCGGGCGAGGCGAGGGTCGCCCTCATGCCTGATTCGGTGCAGAAGCTGGTCGCACAGAAGGTGACGGTTTCCATCGAGAGCGGCGCCGGTCTGGGCGCGGCGCGCACCGACGATGATTATCGCGAAGCCGGCGCGTCCGTCGTCAACGATCGGAATTCACTACTGGCCTCAGCCGATGTCCTGGTCACGGTCAATCGCCCTTCACCCGAAGATTTCAATCAACTGAAAAAGGGATCGGTCGTGCTTGGTTTTCTGCGTCCTCTCGATGAGCCAACAGAATTAGCGCCCGCCTTACAAAATGCCCTCACAACTTTTGCGATGGAACTGGTTCCGCGCATCACGCGCGCGCAGTCGATGGACGCGCTTTCATCGATGGCCACCGTCGCAGGTTACAAAGCAGTTCTGTTGGGGGCCGATCGAATCCCGCGGATGTTTCCACTACTCATGACCGCAGCCGGCACAGTACCGCCGGCGCGCGTTCTCGTCCTGGGCGCCGGTGTGGCTGGTCTGCAAGCGATCGCCACCGCGCGAAGATTGGGAGCAGTTGTGGAAGCTTACGACGTGCGCGCCGCAGCCGGCGAGCAAGTAAGATCTCTTGGGGCAAAGTTTTTGGACGTCGACCTCGGCGGACTGCAAACAGAAGACAAAGGCGGATACGCGGTTGAGTTGAGCGAAGAAGCGCTGGCCCGTGGTCGTGCGTTGATTGCCGAGCACGCCAAGACTTCGGACGTGATCATCACAACGGCGCAGGTGCCGGGCAGACGCGCGCCCGTCTTAATGGACGAACCCGCTGTCGATGGTATGAAACGGGGTTCTGTGATTATCGACCTGGCCGGCTCAACGGGTGGCAATGTCACGCTCAGCAAGCCGGACGAAACTGTCGAGCGCAACGGCGTGCTGATCATGGCGCCCACCAATCTGCCCGCGACCGTGCCGGTACACGCCAGCCAACTCTATTCGCGCAACCTCTCGGCCTTCCTTAATTTGCTGATCAAAGACGGCGAGCTGCACCTCGACATGAGCGACAACATAGTCGGACCGTCGTGCGTTACGCATGAAGGCAAGTGGGTGAATGAACGCGTGGCTGCGGCGGTGGGAGCAGTGGTAAAGTAAGTACCAGCCGAACGTGGATTTGGAGATCAAGCCAATGAAAGACGAAGAACTGCTCGCGAGAATAACTATCGATCCCAAGGTAATGGTGGGCAAGCCCGTTATCAAAGGCACGCGACTGACTGTTGACTATATTCTCAACCTCCTGGCGCATGGGGCCACGACGGCGGAGATCACTCTGGAGTACGATGGTCTAACGGAAGAGGACATCAAGGCATGCTTTCTTTTTGCGACCAAAGCCCTTGAAGACGCGTCGTTCGTTCCGCTCGAGATGGAGCATGCGTAGATGAAGTTTCTGGTTGATGAGTGCACCGGCCCTGCGGTGGCGCGTTGGCTGGAACAGCAAGGTCACGACGTATTCTCGGTTTATGATCAGGCACGCGGAATTGACGATGATAGGGTTATAGAGATTGCTCAGGGCGAGGAACGCATTCTTATCACTAATGATCGAGGCTTTGGAGAAAAGGTGTTCCGCGAACGACGCCCGCATCACGGCGTCGTTTTTCTTCGCTTAGCTAACGAACGGGCGGCCAACAAGATTAGAGTGCTTGATCAATTGATCAGTCTCCACGGTGATGCAATCGCGGATCATTTCGTCGTGGTAACGGACACTCGGATTCGTTTTGGTAAGGCATGAACGTGACGCATCAGGGCAAGTGGGTGAATGAGCGCGTGGCCACCGCAGTTGAGGCGCACGCATCTTCTGAGTAATTAGGAGTTCCCAAATGGATTCTGCAAATCTAATCGCCGCGCTCTACGTCTTTGTGCTGGCCGCGTTTCTTGGCTACCAGGTCATTTCGCGCGTGCCGCCGCTTTTGCATACGCCTTTGATGTCGGCGACGAATGCTATTTCGGGCATCTCGCTGGTCGGTTCGGTAGTGATCGCGGGTGGAACCGGCCCGCACCACAGTAAGGTCGCGATGGTGCTCGGGTTCATTGCGGTCGTGTGCTCTACCACGAACGTAGTCGGTGGATTTGTGATCACTGATCGGATGCTGCGCATGTTCAAGCGCAAGGAAGCGCCGAAGAAGAATTGAGGTCAGTACCGCCTGCGTTAGCGGGCGGGTCGAAGAAGAAATTAGCGATTACAGATTCAAGATTCAAGATTCAAAAAAATTCAAAAACTAAGATTCCAGACTCCAGAATGAACCTGCAAACCTATTTCATCGAATTCAGTTACCTGCTTGCCTCGATCCTTTTTATTCTCGGGCTCAAGGGCCTGAGCCACCCCGAAACCGCCAAGCGCGGCATGCACCTCGCAGAGTTCGGCATGATGATGGCCATCATCGGCACTCTCATGCACTTCGAGATCGTCAGCTACACCTGGATCATCATCGGACTTTTGGTCGGCTCGACCCTGGGCCTGGCGATGGGCGTCTGGGTGCCTATGACTGCGATGCCGCAACGGACCGCCCTTTCACATGCATTCGGCGCGTTTGCGGCGGCGCTGGTCGGGATTGCCGAATATTACAGCTACACGCACGGCTTTAAGCCGCTGGCAGAACTGGGCCACATAAAGATGAGCGCGCTGGGCTTTGAGATCATGCTCGGTTCTTTGACGACGACCGGCAGCCTGATCGCCTTTGGCAAGTTGCAGGGAATCGTACCCGGCAAGCCTTTGGTTTACCGTGGCCAGAACATCTTCAACATGACGCTGCTGGCGACGACGATCGGCTTGTTCATCTATCTGATCTTTGTGCCGACCGCGGTGATTCCTTTCTATGTCATGCTGACCCTCGCGTTTATCTTCGGCATCCTGCTGGTATTGCCGATTGGCTCTGCCGACATGCCGGTCGTCATGTCTCTGCTGAATTCCTACGCGGGACTGGCATCGGCGGCGACGGGTTTTGTGCTTAAGAACAACGTGCTGATCATCGCGGGCACGTTGGACGGCTTTTCCGGATTCATCCTTTCGATCCTGATGTGCCGGGCGATGAATCGTTCGATCACGAACGTTTTGTTCGGCGCGTTCGGCAGCGCGGCGACTGTGGCCGGGGTCGAAGGCCAGCAGGGCGAGATGCGCGAAGTCAGTCTTGACGACATCGCGGTTCAATTGGCTTACGCAAGCAAAGTTGTGTTTGTACCCGGCTATGGTCTGGCCACAGCCCAGGCGCAACACGCTTGCCGTGAGCTTGCCAGCGTCCTCGAGCAACGCGGCGTGACGGTGAAATATGGAATTCATCCGGTCGCAGGTCGCATGCCGGGACATATGAACGTGCTCCTGGCCGAGGCCAACGTTCCTTACTCGCAGTTGTACGAATTGGAGCAGATCAATCCTGAATTTCCGACCACCGACGTGGCCGTCGTCATCGGCGCGAACGATGTCGTAAACCCTGACGCTCGCGATAATCCGAACAGCCCGATTGCCGGCATGCCGATTCTGGAAGTAGATCACGCCAAGTCGGTGGTCGTCCTCAAGCGCGGACAGGGCAAGGGTTTCTCCGGGCTCGAGAATCCGCTATTCTTCAAACCTGTTACCGGGATGCTCTACGGCGATGCGAAAGATACGCTGACGAAACTTGTGGGCGCCGTGCAACACGCGTAACGATTCACCACTCCACAGGAGTGGGATGTTTATGGCACCGACAGCCTATTCGGAAAACCAGCTCCGTTAGGAGCGGAATGTTTCGACCAGCGCGGACGTTGCGCTCCTAACGGAGCTTGATACATAAGAACCCGCGACTCTATAGACATTTCGTCCCTCCGGGACTTCAAACTTTGAAGATCTTCCAGAGAATCATGATGCGCAAACTAAAACTCTATTCAACTATTCTGGCGCTGGCTTTGTCTCTCGCGTTACCGACTACATTCGCCCAGCGCAAAGACGCCAAACCGAAAGCCACCCCGGCGGCAAAGCTGGCCGCCGCTCGCGGCGTAGACACAATTTCGGCCGCACAGTTAAGAAACTATCTGTCGTTCATCGCCTCGGACGAAATGGAAGGCCGCGACACGCCTTCGCGCGGTTTGGACACGACCGCGAAGTTCATCGCGATGAATCTGGAGCGCTGGGGCTTCAAACCGGCGGGCGATGACGGCACTTTCTTTCAACGCATCACCTTGCGGCGCGATATCCTCGATGGCGCACATTCAACTGCCGAGATCAATGGACAAAAGTTCAACTTTGGCGAGGACTTCCTGCCCACTGCCGTCGGCGCGACCGTCACCGGCCCGCTGGTCTATGTCGGCCACGGTTGGGTGGTGAAGGCGAAGAACATCGACGCGTACAAGGGCCTCGACGTGAAAGATAAGATCGTCGTGGTCTTTGGCGAGGGCCTGCCGCAAGGTGTTACCCGCGCCGATCTGACTGGGAAGATGGGCGAGGACTGGATCAGTCCGGCGCTTTACGCGCAGCAACACGGCGCCAAAGGCGTCCTCGCGATTGCGGACTATGGAATGCTTCTGCGCTGGGACCAGACCCGTCAGCGGATGGCCGGCCCCGCGCCCAGACCGCAGGTCGAAAGGTTCAACACCCAGGGCACTCTGGCAGTGCCGGTAATCTGGCTGGCTCCGAGGATGGCGACGGCTTTGTTGCAAGGAGAGAAATACTCTGCGGCGGCTTTGATGGCTTACGGATCCGCCGTCGGACCACTGCCGGTCTCGCCGGCAACCGGTCCGCCTACCACGGTGACCCTGCCCTTTGAGTTGAGTGCCACAAAGAAAGTTACTTTCACGATCGCTGCCAGAAGTGAAAAGCCCATGACGCAGAACGTCGTGGCAGTTTGGGAAGGCGGCGACCCGGTTTTGAAGAGTGAATACGTCGCCCTCGGTGCGCACTACGATCATGTCGGCATTTGCGCGCCGAACGCGGGCGATCCAATCTGCAACGGCGCCGATGATGACGGCTCGGGGACGACGGCGCTACTTGGAATGGCGGAAGCGATCTCGCATGCGAAGGAGCGGCCGAAGCGTTCCATTCTGTTCGTTTGGCACTGCGGCGAAGAGAAAGGGTTGTGGGGCTCGCGCTACTTCACCGAGTATCCGACGATCCCGCTCGATCGTATCGTCACGCAACTCAACATCGACATGATCGGCCGCAGCAAGAAAGAGGGCGACACGAATACGCGCAACGCGAACCTCTCCGGGCCGAATCAGATTTACGTGATTGGCTCAACCATGATGAGCACGGAGCTGGGCAAGCTAAGTGAGACTGTTAACAAATCGTTTCTGAACCTGCAATACGATCTTCGCTACGACGACCCAGCGGATCCGAATCGCTTCTTTTTCCGCAGCGATCATTACCGCTACGCTCTCAAAGGCATCCCCATCATCTTCTATTTTGACGGAGTTCACGAAGACTATCACCGGCCAGGCGACGAGCCGCAAAAGATCGATTACGAGAAGATGGAAAAGGTTACGCGCACCGTCTACATGACGCTGTGGGAGGTCGCTAATCTGCCCGTTCGTCCGAAGGTTGATAAGCAGTTGCCGGCGCAGTTGCAGCAGCGAAACAATTAGGCGGTCGGCTCACCAATCAACAATGAAATCTTGTTGCTTGGGATTAGATCCGATCCTCACCCTAAATGAGCGGGTCGGCTTTCCAGGCGGCGTGATCGAGACTATCTTGAGTCCGGGGTTCAGATAGGTCATTTTATAGTAGCCGTTAGCGTCGGTTGTTACACTGAAGTTTCCAATACTCACGACAGTTCCCTTTGCGGGGGAATTATCCCTATACCTCACATAACCATACAATTCGCTGTTACTTTGCGCCGCTGCTGCAACGAGAAACACAAGAACCAGAGTGATGGATAGGATAGTCTTCATAACCTACTCCTTTCAGAGGGGCCGCCAGTTATCTCAGATTAGCTCTACCCTCATCTTCTTTTATCCGAACCGTGCTTGAGCGCTCGCCGAATTGAAAGCGAGCGAGCTGGGTTTTGGTTTTGGAGTCTTGCGATCTTGAAACCTGAAGCGAAGCGGCTCGAAGAAGAAACGGCAGAGCCTGCTGCAACCTGTATCCAGTACCATCTTGCTCGGCGGCAAAACCGGTATAGACGTTAACGTCTTCACTAGTCCACAGCGCCACATCGTAGGTACTATTTTGCGGAACTTCCAATGCGAACGAGCCTTCAGAATTCTGAACCGGACCGAGCTGCTTAGCCAGAACTCCGACCCAGAACCTGTCGTTCATCGGTTTGCCCGCAGCGTCCCTCACCAAGCCGCGCAGTTGCACGGTTTTTAGTGGAGCCGGCGGTAGCGGTGTGGGCTGGACGATCGGATTGGTTCTTTCTTTAGCATAAGGCAACGGTTTGACGACTGCGTATCCATACAGGCACGCTGCGCCTAGAACGAAGCCGGCAACAGCTCCAAAACCGAATTGCTGCATGCATTTTCCTGCGAAAGCCAGAGGCCAAAAATTGGTCTCGATGAGGAACGTCGAAAATGGTTTTCGTTTTGCTCCGTGGTCGTCTTTTGCCGCGACCTGAGTATAGTCCCTTTCCCGAAAGGGAAAACGGCGTTTTGGGGGACGGTTTTGCATCTGGGTATCTCCTAAACGAAGGCTGGGACGAGAGGAATGCTGCGCTGGTCGCAGGCTCTGTGGGCCAGCCTGTTACTTTCCTAGCAATCATTCATGCGAGGTTGACGAAGCATATTCCCCAACCGGTTTGAAGTCAATGGTAATTTATCCAGGGCGGGTCCCGCCGGCCTGGTGGAGACAAAAGGACATACTCTTGCTGAGGAATAAGGGCGGTTAACAGGTTTTCGTCGGTTACTAACGCCTTCAAACTTGCGCCGCCAGCCGCGCGGCAATCGCCTGCTTAGGGACCGCGCCGATGATTTGATCGACCACCTGACCGTGCTTGAAGATGAGCATCGTCGGGATGCTGCGGATCTGAAATTTAGCTGAGACAAGCGGGTTCTCGTCCACGTTGAGCTTGGCGATCCTGTACCTTCCTTCGGATTCTGCCGCCAGTTGATCGAGGATGGGGGCGATCATCCGGCACGGACCACACCAGGGCGCCCAGGCGTCCACCAGCACCACGACCGAAGACGAAGCGGCAACCACGTCGTTGGCAAAGGTCGCGTCGGTCACCACCTGCGGCTTGGCGTTAGATGTGCCGGGCGCGGCGGCCGCGACTTCGGGCAGTTTCTCTCCGCACTTGCCGCACACGGGCTGACTCACGCTGGCCGCATTCTCGTCCACACGGTTTTTGGCGCCGCACTTCGGACAGGTTTGAATTGCCATGGTTTGTCTCTCTTCGATCTTGGATCGCGAGTAGTTCTAAATGAGCCCTCCCTGACGGTCGGGCTACTGCCCCGCTGACTCCGCCGCTTGCGCTACGTCCCCAGGTGTTTTCTGAAATGCTCCAACACTCTTCGCCACGAATCGGCCGCAGCTTCCGGGTGGTAAACAGCAGGACGCGTGTCGTTAAAGAAAGCGTGATCGGCGTCATAGCTGACGACTTCGACCGGCAAGTTGTACCTGGCCGCGATTTCTTTCAGCGTGTTTACCTTCTCAAGATTAATCCACGCGTCGCGCTTCCCGGCAATGAATAGCGTCGGCGCGCTTAGTTTTGCCAAAACGCCTTCTTCAGGAATGTCGCCATAGAACGGAGCGGCGGCTTTGAGTTCGGGAATCTCGCAGGCGGCGCGCAGAGCGAAGGTTCCGCCCATGCAATAACCAGTAATCGCGAACCGTCTGATCTGGTAAGTCTCTGCGGCTGCATCGATCGCTTTGCGAATTGTTTCGACGCCGTCCTCGATCGCCAGTGCCTGCATCAGGGCCGCAGCTTCTTCGGTGTCGGTCGCGACGCGCCCGCGATAGAGATCGGGCGCGACGCACAGGTAGCCTTCCTTCGCGTAGCGGCCGGCGAGGTCGCGAATGTGATCGTTGATGCCCCACCATTCATGAATCAAAATTACCGCGGCGTCGACTTCCGCGTCAGGCCGGGCAACATATGCCGTTGTTCCACCGTTGGATGTCGAGAGATTCAAAGATTCAAGGTTCATAGACTTCTCCATTCAAACGTCAGTAAGACGCAAGTTACCAGTTTGCGCTACGAACTGAAATACGACGGCTCGTTACCACTTCTCCACTTGATGTTACAGCCTATGCTTGCTCTTTGATCGGGATTGACCGGCTGATCGCTTAGCACCGCATCCATCGCCGCGCGCAGGTCCTTTCCGGTTACGGGCTTGCCGCTATCGGGACGGCTGTCATCCAGCTGGCCCCGATAAACCAGTTTCCGGGATTTATCGAACAAGAAAAAATCCGGGGTGCAGGCTGCCGAGTACGCCTTGGCTGTCCCCTGGCTTTCGTCGTACAGGTATGGAAACCGAAAGCCCAATTGCTCGGCCATCTCTTTCAGGCTCTCGGGCGCATCGTCGGAGGACTCTGCCGGGTCATTGGCGCTAATAGCCACGATGCCGATGTTTTTGCCGGCATAGTCATTTCCGATCCGCGCGAGTTCACGCTCGACGTGCTTGGACGAACGGGCAATGCCGACAAATGAACATCACCAGCAGCGCTTTCTTGTCGGTAAAGTCGTGCAATGAAACGGTCTTACCTGAGACCGCGTCGGGCAAATTGAAATCCGGCGCGGGTGTTCCCAACTCGAGCATCGTGGATAAAGTCTTCGCCACAAGATCAACTCCCCGTCAATCAAAATGTTCATTCGATTCGATAGTAAACCAAACGTAGGCCAAACGGTTAGTTTAGAGTACCAACTCTAGTTGGGTTCTCTCTTAACCTCTTAACCAACAAGAAGCCGACTGAAGTTGGTTCTAAACGCCTGTTATCCCCACCAGGAGGCTACGGCTGAGGGGTATTCGGTTAGTGGATAAATTGAGTAAGATACCCGAGTGCTTGCTCTCGTTCTTACCTCCTGGCTGATTTCGCAGATGGCGATCGTGCCCACTCATACGGGCGTCCCCTCTTCAATCTCGGCGGATCGATCAATCTCATACAGCCAAACTTCTGACATACCCAAAGGCCAAATCGTCGACAAGGTGGTCTGTCTTCACGATGCGACGCAAAGTTACGCTTTGTATCTTCCTTCAAACTACACGCCGGCCCGAAAGTGGCCGATTCTCTATGCCTTCGATCCGCGGGCGCGGGGAAAGGTTCCGCTCGAGCGATTCAAGGATGCCGCGGAACAATACAACTGGATCGTCGTCGGCTCGAACAACTCACGTAACGGTCCGCTTCAGCTGTCGATTGACGCGTGGAATGCAATCGTGAAGGACACCCACGATCGATTTGCGATCGACGATGAACGCGTCTATGCCACCGGCTTTTCGGGCGCCGCCCGCGCGGCGATTTTCCTGGCAACGCGCTGTCGTGATTGCATCTCAGGAGTGATTGCCTGTGGCGCCGGTTATCCTGCCGGAATCACTCCGTCGCCGGCGCTGCACTTTGCCGTCTTCGGCGTCGCTGGTGTCGAAGATTTTAATTTCCCGGAAGTGAAGGAACTCGACGACGCGCTGGCAAAGGCCGGCATGACGCATCGGATTGAAATCTTCGATGGACGGCACGAGTGGGCGCCTTCCTCGGTGGCCACTCGTGCCGTGGAGTGGCTGGAGCTGGTGGCAATGAAAGCCGGCAAGCGCGCCCACGATGACCGCCTGATTGCGGCCATCCGCCAGAAGACACTTGAGCAAGCAAGGGCATTGGAAGAGGCGAAGAAAACTTACGATGCTTATCAGGTTTACGCCGGAGCAGATGACACCTTCAAAGGTCTGTTGGACACAGGAGACATCGAAAAGAAAGTAAGCCAACTGCGAGATCTTCCCGAAGTAAGAGATGCGATTCGAAACGAGCAGCGGCAGGGTAAGAGGCAGCGAGAGATTGAAGCGCGATTAAGTGACCTCATCGCCAAGCGGGAACGGAGCCGCGCGCAAGAGAGTACCGGCGCGCAGGAAAGTGGCGGTCGAGAGAGCACGAGCGACGAGCAGTTTGATTCCGAAACTCGGTTACGTGCGCTTCTGGGAGACTTGCGCAAGCAGTCAAAAGGCGTTGAAGACTCTGGCGAGCGAAGAACCGCCCGTCGCGTACTGGAAGGTGTATTTGTCAGTCTTTACGAGCAGGGACTGGATTTCGTGCAAGCGCGAAAGCTTTATGCCAGGGCGGTGCAGACCTTCACGCTGGCGACCGAAGTTTACCCGGACCGCGCCGGCGCGTTCTTCTATCTCGCCTGGGCGTATGCGGCCGATGGACACAAGAAGAAGTCACTGCAGGCTTTGAAGACGGCGGTCGACAAAGGCTTTTCAGATCTCGCGGCGATCACCGGCAACAAGGCATTCGATGGAATCCGGGATGATGTGCAATACCGGCAAATCATCCAGACCCTGCAAAGCAAACACTAATTACCCGGGCACGCTAAAGGCTTGGGAAGCGAACTGCGCCCTGTGATATAACTCAGCCCGCTCTTGGCTAATTAACCACCGAACATCCAAAGAGGAAGACAATGAAAGTACTTTCTATCCTGCTCAGCATTTTGCTCTTCAACTTCGTGCCGGCAGGCGCCAAAGTTCAGCCGGCCGATCTGATCTTTACCAATGCCAACGTCTACACCGCGAACGGGAAGCAGCCGAATGCGGAAGCCGTAGCGGTAAAGGGCGATCGGATTGTTTTCGTCGGCTCGAACGCCGAGGTGAAGAAGTATCAGGGCGCGAATACCCGAGTCATGGACCTGCACGGTGCGACAGTGGTGCCGGGGTTGACCGACGCGCATCACCACCTGTCGGGAGTCGGCTTTCGCGAGATGACGCTGAACCTCGAAGGCATTACCAACCTCGAAGATTTTCTCGCCAAGGTAAAGGCCCGCGTCGACCAGGCAAAGCCGGGTGAATGGGTCACCGGACGTGGCTGGATTGAAACTTTCTGGACGCCGCCCGTGTTTCCGACACGTTGGGACCTCGACAAGGTCTCGCCGAACAACCCGGTGATTCTGGGGCGAGCAGACGGTCACGGTATGGTGGCCAACAGCGCCGCTCTGAAGATCGCGGGGATTACCAGGGACACGCCGAGTCCGTTTGGCGGTGAGATATCGAAAGACAAACAGAACGGTGAGCCGAATGGCATGTTGCTGGATGCGGCGCAGGGACTCGTGCGCCGCCACGTTCCGCCCGCCTCGGCAGCGGATGCGGAACGCGCGGTCGTATTGGGAGTGCAGCGAGACATCGGACTGGGCTGGACGCAGGTCCAGGATCCCGGTGGAAGTTACGACGACATCGATATCTACCGGAAGCTTTACAGCGAAGGAAAGATCAAGCTGCGCATTTACAAAGTGCTTTCCGCGCCAGGAAAGCAGGCTGAACGGCTCTTAAAAGAAGGACTAATCATCGGCGCCTACGGCAATCGCCTCACCGTGCGCTCGCTAAAGTGTTATGCCGATGGCTCACTTGGTTCACGCAGCGCGGCACTGCTCGGGCCCTATGCGGACGCTCCCGACACTTCCGGCTTTTTGACCGTAAAGGAAGAGGTTCTGTTGCCGATGCTGGAAGAGGCTTTGCGAAAGGGCATTCAGGTTGAGACACACGCCATCGGTGACCGCGGTAATCGCTTCATCCTTGATGAGTACGAGAAAGCTTTAAAGGCCGTGCCGGTAAACCAGCGAAGGATCGCCAACCCTCGCTGGCGCGTTGAGCACTCGCAGATCGTGAGTCCGCTCGACATTCCCCGCTTCAAGAAACTGGGCATCATCCCATCGATGCAGCCGTCGCACGCCATCGGTGATTTGCATTTCGCGCCCGCGCGTCTGGGCATCAAGAGATTGGCAGGCGCCTATGCGTGGAACAGTTTCATCAAGTCAGGCGTAGTTGTTCCGGGAGGGTCGGACGCGCCGGTCGAACGCGGCGAACCAATGATCGAGTTCTACGCGGCCGTCGCCCGCAAGGACATGAAGGGATTTTCCGGCGCAGGTTGGCACCCCGAAGAAGCCGTATCACGAGATCAGGCTTTACGGATGTTCACGATCTGGGCGGCGTACGCGGCGTTTGAAGAGAACGTGCGCGGCAGCATTGAAGTAGGAAAACTGGCTGACCTGACAGTGCTCTCCGCGGACATCATGAAGATTCCAGAGATGGATATTTTGAAGACGCATTGCGTGATGACGGTGATAGGGGGAGAGGTTGTTTACGAAGCAAAGTAGGTGAGCACGTGTCAACATTTAGACCCATGTCGCAGAACGTCGTGATTGAAGACGACCGCAAGATTACTCTTCCGAATAAAGTAGTCGATCATTACGGCCTACAAGCAAACATGCCGCTTCGGGTCATTGAAGCTCGCGCCGGCATTCTTCTCATACCGCTTACTGATGGGTCGATGACAGAGTCCTTGTGCGCCGAGATTGAAGAATGGCAGGCTCTCGGCAGTGAGAGTTTCTTGAGGTAACTGACAAACAGCCTGCGCAGCAGGCGGTAGAATACAAATTGGAGATATAGAAATTAATCATGAAACCCTCCCATGAGGCTATTTCAAGTTTGCTTCTAATCGTTGGTTTAGCGGTCTGTTCTAGCTGGGCTTTTTCGCAGGAGCCAACTCCCCCGCCCAACGCCGCTGTACCTACTGTTAAGTTAAGTCCGATTGTCACTGATCGCTCTAACCATTCGGTCGACGATCTTAATAAAGACGAGGTTCAGTTACTCGAGGACAAGGTCCCTCAAACTCTCTCGTTGTTCTCTAAGGACGACAGACCAGTTGAGTACGTCGTGGCGATTGATAGGTCTGGTTCATTCAAGAATGTCCTGAACCCCGCTTTGGAGGCAGTCAGATTAATCATCAACAGCAAGAAGGACAAAGACGAGATTCAGGTGATTAGTTTTGTAAGTAGCGACAAGATTGAAACCGTTCACGAGTTCGCAGCTGACAAGTCGCAGCTAATCGACAGTCTAAAACTGCTCAAGATCGAAGGTGGCCAGAGTGCGGTCAATGACGCCATCTACATCGCGGTGAAGGCTGCCGCCAATTACAAAGCCGGCGATTCGATTAGGCGCGCGGTGATCTTAGTTTCTGATGGTGAAGAGCGAAACAGCTATTACAACAGTGATGCGCTTGTCGAACTCCTGCGGGCAACCAATGTTCAGGTCTTCATTATCGGCATAGTTAATCAACTCGACAACGAAAGCGGGTTCATTCGAAAGAGTCCACGACAAGCTGCGGAAGAGCTGCTGAACCGAGTAGCCAGTGAAAGTGGTGGACGCGTCTTCCTGATTGAAAAGAGCAGGGATCTTTTGCAGGCGGCCACCGAGATTATTCATGATTTGCGCTCCCAATACATCATCGGTTATCAGCCAGCAGCTAAGGACAGCAAGAAGAACTTTCGTAAGGTTGAAGTGAGAATCACGCCATCGGCTGGACGCGAAAAGCTTACGGCCATCACGAGGCCGGGCTACCTGGTTCATCCTCCGAATTCAGACGGCAAAGGAAAGAAACAATCCAAATAGTCTCGCTGCGCTGGATGTGCGGGTCCGGATGCCCGCGAACTCGGCAAGGAGAACCACCATAGATCCAATCACTTTCAAAATTCTGATCAGTCTGGCGATCATTATCATCGCGACGTTGCACGGTTACGGCGCGGCGTGGCTGGCGATCTGGATGTTGTTCCATCCTTACCAGCCGGTGAAGGTTTTGGGCATTACGATCTGGCCGCAGGGAATGATTCCGCGGCATCGGGCCAGATTGGCGCAGTCGATCGGCAACGCCGTGGGCAACGAACTGGTTTCGCAGGAAACCGTCTTTCACGCTCTCTTTGAAACGGGTTTCTTCAATCGCAAAGTTGAAGGCTTTGTTATCTCTTACACCGAAGAGTTGCTTTCCACTGTTTACCCCTCTCTGCTCGAGGCGCTGCCGACCGGCGCGCGGGCTCCGGTGCTCGACACGATCGCCGCGCTGCAATTCCGCCTCGCCGAACACATCGCGTCAGTCCTCAAGAGCCAGGAAACCGCGGCAGCCATCGAACGCTTTGTCGATCGTCAGGTTGATAAGTTGCTGGAGAGACAGTTGGGCGAAACGGTCAGCACAGAAACATTCGATCTGATTATGCGATTCGCCGAAGACCGCTTTAACGGCCTGGTCAGCGAGGAAGGTTTCGAGTTAAAGGTGCGCGCCTTTGTCAGCGAACGCATCGACGACCTGGCGCATACAAATGCTTCCCTGGCGGAAATGTTCACGCTGGAAACCGTGACTCTGATTAAAGAACGAGTCGACGGGCAGGTTGGGCCTATCGCCCAGCACCTGGCCGACATCGCGGCCAGCCCGAGCACGCGTCAACAGATCGGGGCGCTCATCAAGCGCGAAGTCGACGAATACTATGACCAATTGTCGTTCCTGAAAAAGATCTTCATTTCGCGCGAACGCATTTACCGCGAAGTCGACGATCTGGTCCACAACACTCTGCCGCGAAAGATTGACGAGTATTTGCGCGGAGCCGATTTTGTGCAGGAAGCCACGGGTTTTCTCAATTCTACGATCGACAATCTGATGCAGCGTCCGCTGAACGAGCTTATCGGACAGCTACCGCCCGAGAAGTTCGAGGCGATCAAGCACGAGGCCGCCGTGCGTCTGGTAACCCTGGTGCGAAGTCAGGAACTGGGCGTTGCTGTTTCAGCTTACCTGGGGGATGCGATTGATCGCCTGCGCCCACAAACGCTGCGCGAACTGATCGAGACTTTGAATCCCGAATCCGCGCCTCGCTTAAAGGCTTTTCTGACAAAACGTCTGCTGACCGTCCTCGCCCGCGACGACACAGCGCAGACCATCAACGCGATCCTGAATTCGCAAATCGAAAAGTTTTTGATTGCTCCGATCGGCCGGCTTGGCGATCACATGCCCGCGGGCGCTATTGAAAAGGCGAGCGCGGCGCTGACTGAAAAGATAACCGCCGCAGCGCGTGAGCGACTGCCTGCTTTGATAGCTGAGTTTGATGTCGGAGGCCTGGTCCGCCAGAAAGTTTCCGACTATCCGATCGAAAAACTGGAGGCGCTGGTTTTGTCCGTGGCGCAACATCACTTGAAAACGATCGAGCTGTTTGGCGCGGTGATTGGGTTGTGGATCGGCGTGGGCCAGGCGATCTATTTTTGGTTCACGTACGTGCCGAAGCATTGAACTGCGCGAGCGCAGCTTAGCAACATTCCGCACTTTGACGGCATGATATATTCCGCTATGCTATGATTCAATTTCGTCGGATTGTTTCGCCGGTTAAGGTCATTGAAAACATCGCTATTTCTCACGGCATAAGAGAACTCAGGCGGCTACGCCGCATTCACGGAGGAAGATTGGACTGAGGGCTTTAATAGATGACTTTCGTCATTTGTCTGGACAACGAAGGTTACGAGGCGTCGTTGGAGTTGCGCAAGATTTATCAAGTGCTTCCGCCGGAAACCAACGATCCCAAAGATTACTTGCGTGTCATCGACGAATCCGGTGAAGACTATCTCTACAACAAGAACGGTTTTGAGCTAATTGAACTTCCCCAACGAACGGAGCGCAAGGTGTTGGCCACTTTGAGATGACAACTCGCATTTTTTGGATTGCCAAAAGCTGCGAGCCGAATAAACTCGCTCTCAACCGCCTGAAAATTTTCTTGTTGACAATCCGCTCAATAGATAATAAACAATGCATTCTTTGAAAGGAGTCATCAGCGAATGACCTACGTTGTTGTGGAAATGTGCGTTGACTGCAAGTACACCGACTGTGCGGCAGTTTGTCCGGTAGAAGCTTTTCACGAACTGCCGGATCGTCTTTATATCAACGCCGAAACCTGCATCGATTGCGATGCCTGTGTGCCCGAGTGTCCGGTCGAAGCGATCTTCGCCGACACCAGCGTGCCTGAGCAGTATGCGCATTGGACACAGATCAATATCGATGAAGCGCCGAACTATCCCGTGATCAGCCAAAAGATCCCCGCGCTGCACGGACCAACCTGCACCGGCCCGGCCGAGTAACTCGCGACGCCTCTGTTCAGTCGAGCCCCGCTTGCGGAAACGGAGCGGAGCCCGATTGGACGAATTGCGGTTTCAAATTTCCGGGTTGATTTTGAGAGGTCTAAAAGAACGCCGCGTCCAAGCTCGCCTTCAGAAGTCTTCCGCACCGAAATCTTCAAACTCGCGTAAGGCCCGATATGCTTCTTCCGAAGCATACTCGGTGGCCTGACGCTGCAATGCCTGGCGCGCGACCATGACGTCAACCGGGTCGCGCAGCAGTGCCACCAAAAGTTGCGCGGGCATCTGCGCCAGCGCTTCCTGCGCCAGCGCGCGCACGACCACATAGCCTGAGCGCGCCAGCTCGCAGATTTCACTGGGCGCGAGACGCTCGGCCATTGTTCCGGCCAGGGCATCGACGCGCGCGTAATCGTTGCGCCGGTGCGCGCGTTCAATAAGCTGGGCAAAGACTTCGGCTGATTGGGTCTGTTGGGTCAGCACGCTGGCGCACGCATCTGCGAGGCGCCGGGCTTCGCGCGACTGTTTGTCATCGCCAGCCGGCAATCCGGATTCGGTCGTGTGCTCATCGAGCGCTGCCAGAAGCTGGCTTAACTCGTGATCCGCGCGCGGATCGTACGGAGTCGAACGCGGCACCTGCATGACGGAACCAGCGGCCGAGGATTTCCAGGCCCGCTCAACCAGGTTGCGGGTGGTCGTGCGCAGGTGGTTCCAAACGCTTGCGACTCGCGGACCAAGTTCCTCAATCATCATCCCAATCGTTCCTTCGTTTTCGGCGCAGCCGTCCGACAGATTCCAAAATCACCCTTGCCCCGCGATTGTACTACATGCGCTACTACAAATCGGCCAATACTGCTAAGCTTACTTTTTTCGCGCAGGCGTTGCGCAACCTGTAACCTGGCTCAATCAAGAGGATCCAATAATGCCGATTAGCGAACAATTGCTCGAGATTTTGGTTTGTCCGGCGTGCCGCGCCAGGGTGGAATTGGAGCCTGACGGCAGCGGTTTGAAGTGTGTCGAGTGCAAGCGCATCTATCCGATTCGCGACGATATTCCGGTAATGCTGATCGACGAAGCCAAGATCGAAAATGAACAGCCTGCGGGAAATAATTGAGTCATCGCCGAGTGTTCGTCATCTCGCTTTCCGGCACAAATCAGCAGGCGACGAACCCCAGCCACTGGCGCCGGCGCGCTGGGACTGGTCGCAGGTGCGGCGGGTGCTGGTGGTGCGCTTGCGCTCGATCGGCGACACGGTCTTGACGACGCCGGCGCTGCTCGCACTGCGCCGCTTTTTACCGGACAGGCAAATAGACATTCTGCTGGAGGATTGGGTCGCGCCCGTGCTCGAGGGATCGGACCTTGTCGATCGCGTGATTGCGATTGCCCGCGACAGCACAACTGCCCGAGCCCGGATTGCCCGCGAGCTGCGCGCCTCGCGCTACGACGTGGTCTACAACCTTCACGGCGGCACGACGGCCACGCTCCTGACGCGGGCCACCGGCGCCAAACATCGCGTCGGTTTCGAGCACTATCGATACGCACGTTTGCATACTCATGTCGCGCCCTCGTCTTTGGAAATTTGGCAGCGGCCCAGCTTGCATTCAGTCGAGCAACAGCTTGCCTTGATCGGTTGGACTGGAGTGCCGGTGACTGATCGACCCCCGACGAGGCTGGCAGTTACCGAAGCCTCGCTCGTTTCAATTTCCGAGAAGCTTCGCACCGCGGGTTTCGAAGACTTCTCTGAAGGCAAACCGTTCGCGGTGATTCACCCGACGGCGGCTTTCGATACCAAACAGTGGGCCACGGAAAACTTCGCCCGCGTTGCGGAAGAATTAACCGGGAGAGGCCTGACGCCGGTGGCCATCGTCTCGCCTAAAGAAGCGCAAGTTATTGAATTGCTGACAAAGCATTCGTCTGCACCGATCGTTGGCTTGAGCGATCTTTCTTTGCCCGAAGTGACGGCGCTTGCTTCGAGCGCGCGTTTGTTTGTCGGCAACGATAGCGGCATCGCGCACATCGCCGCCGCCGCCGGTGCGCCGTGTATCGTCATCTTCGGGTCTTCGAATACAGCGCACTGGCGGCCATGGACTACTCAACCCCATGAAGTAGTGCGCGAAGAAATGCCCTGCCAGCCGTGTCATGGTTACTTTTGTGCCGAGTTTGAAAAGCCCGAATGCATCCTGCGGGTGCCGGTCGAAAGGGTCGTGGGGGCGATTGATCGAATACTGAAACAATGATCGGGGCAGTAGCCCGACCCGGGGTCCCCGACGGCGCAGCGCCGTTGGGGTGGGACGGTAAGGGAGGGCTTAGATGGTTTTTTATGACTACCATTTCCAACCAGCGAGCGGCGGATTTGCTGCGCACGATCGGCACGCGCAATATCGTCGTGCTCGGCGATGTAATGCTTGACGAGTTCATTTGGGGCGACGTGACCAGAGTCTCACCCGAAGCTCCGGTCCCCGTGGTCGACATCCGGCGCGAATCGACGCACCTGGGCGGCGCTGCAAATGTGCTCGCGAATCTTCTCGCTCTGGGGGCGAAGGCTTCCGTAATCGGTGTCATCGGGGATGACTTTGCAGGCGAAAGAATCCGAAGTTCCGTGCGCGACAAAAGCGCCTTGCAGACGGACGGCGAACTGGTTCTGGACGCCTCGCGTCCAACTACGATCAAGACGCGCATTATCGCCCAGAATCAGATGGTGGTGCGGGCCGATCGCGAACTCCGCACTCCCGTTAACGGCGAAACAGAGAATAGGATCATCAGCGCCGTGAAGGCCGCGCTCGAGACGGCGCAGGCCCTGATCATTTCAGACTATGAGAAAGGTGTGGTCACCCCTCGCATCCTGGCCGAAGTTTTGCCGATTGCTTACGGGCGCATGCCCGTTCTGATCGATCCAAAGCTGCGAAACTTTGACGCGTATCGTCCGGCAACCCTGGTTACGCCGAATCATCATGAAGCGCTGCGCATAGCGGGCCTCGAAGAAGATTCTGATGACACCCTGCGCAGGGCCGCGCAAATGATTCGCAAGCGTTTGGGTTGTGACGCTGTTCTGATCACGCGCGGCGATCGCGGAATGATGCTGGTCGAGGAAGATAGCGATCCGGTCAATGTCGAAACCGCGGCGCGTGAGGTGTTCGATGTGACCGGCGCTGGCGATACAGTGATCGCTGCCTTGGGAGCAGCGCTGGCCGCCGGCGCATCAATGACTGAAGCCGCCGTGCTGGCCAATCACTCGGCCGGCATCGTCGTCGGAAAACTCGGCACGGCCACGGCGAGCGCCAAAGAAGTTCTCGACTCTATTCAATAAGTCTCCCTTCTCCCTCTGGGAGAAGGGCCGGGGAAGAGGGGCATAGCTAGGGCGGCTCGAGACTCAAGCCCTCTCCCCAACCCTCTCCCAGAGGGAGAGGGAGTCGCGAAAAAGCTGAAGCAAGGTGCTGGTGATATGGGGACAGGATTTGACGACCTGAACGGTTTTTAGAAATGGCTTTGAGAAAGAAGATTCAGCGGGCCCTTTTTGTCAGCGCTATCTTGCTGGCGATCGGCGTTGCCCTCTCAGCTCCGATCAATCACGTCGGAGCCCAACCGCAACGTGATCGGCGAGTCGCGCCGGCCCCAACCCCTGTTCCGACTCCTTCACCGGCAGCAGCACCTGCGGTATCGCGCTCGCTCGCACTGCTACGGTCCGCGCCGGCAACCCTGGCTGAGTTGCGTTCGCGCATTGAGGAAGTGGTGCTACAACCCGCGCTCGAGCCAGGCTTCTTTGCAGTCAAGATCGTTTCGCTCGACACAGGCCATGTGATTTACGAACAAAACGCGAACAAGTTTGTCCGGCCGGCCTCGAACATGAAGCTTTACACAGTCGCCGCGGCGTTCGATCGGCTGACCCCGGATTACCACTTCATGACTTCGGTTTACGCGAAGGACAAACCGGACGACGGCAAAATCAAAGGCGACTTGATCATCTACGGCCGTGGCGATCCTTCGTTTGCCGCACGCTTCAACAACGGCGATTACTTTAAAGGGATAAACGATCTCGCCGATCGCATCGTGGCGGCCGGAGTGAAACGCGTCAAAGGCGATCTGGTTGGAGACGAAAGCTATTTCAACGGCGCACCGCTGGGCAGCGGCTGGGAGTGGGAAGATTTGCAGTGGTCGTACGGTGCACAGGTCAGCGCCCTGACGGTGAACGACAATGCGATCGATTTGACGTTGAAACCGGGTGAGAAAGTTGGCGCCCCGGTGGTGATTACCATCGGCCCTCCGGCGCCTTTGATGATCATTTCGAACCGTGCCACGACGTCGGCACGGGGATCAAAGAGTGAACTCCAGCTTTATCGCGGCGTCGGGGCGAATACTCTGGAGATCACGGGAAGCCTGCCGCTCGGTGACGTCGGATTAGAGAGAAGCGTGGCGATCCCCGATCCGGCGCTGGCATTTGTTTCGATGTTGAGAGACGCGCTCACAAAGCGTCGCGTCAAAATCGATGGACGCACGCGCACCGTAGACGCGCGTTCCGGGGCGAGCATAGTTCCAAATCCGTTACTCGTCACAGCACAACCGACGAGTATTCCACCGCAGCCTCAGCCCTTCGAAATCGCCAGTATGCAGTCTCCGCCTTTCAACCTGATCGCGGCGCAAACGCTGAAACCGAGTCAGAATCTCTACACTGAACTGATCCTGCGCACGCTCGGCACCCCGCGCATCAGCTCGACGCAGACCAACGAAGAGGCTGGTCTAATCATAGTACGAAACTTGCTGAGACAGGCCGGCGTTGCCGATAGCGAACTCGCCTTAAGTGACGGCTCTGGTCTTTCGCGCAACGACATGATCACGGCGAATGCCACGGTGCAGTTACTCACTTTCATGTCAAAGCATCGCTACGCGGCCCAGTTTCGAGAGGCGCTGCCGATTGCCGGCGTTGATGGGACTTTGCGCACGAGGATGAGAGGCACGCCGGCCGAAGGCAACCTGCGCGCGAAAACCGGCTCGCTCAGTTCCGTCGCTTCATTGTCAGGCTATGTAACGACCGCCGCCGGCGAGCGTCTGGCGTTTTCGATGATGCTGAACAATTATCCCGACGCCTCGCTGGTTCGTCGAGATTCGATAGACGCTATTGCGGTTTTGCTGGCATCGTTTGCAGGCAGATCGCAGTAACCTGCTTCGAATTGAAGGGCAGCGATGTTGGTTTGACCGACCTATTGAGCACGGTTATAGTCTTCGTTATGAGCGCACAAAATGTTAAAGAGGAAGCTCGAAGGCTCGTAGACAGCTTGCCGGAAGACGTAACCTGGGAAGACCTGATGTACCAAGTCTACGTCAGGACGACCATTGAAGCAGGCCTGGCTGACAGTGAGGCCGGCCGCGTAACCGACGTTGAAAAAGTTCGAGAAGAATTCGGATTGCCTGCATGAAGGTTCTTTGGATAGATACTGCCTTAAGTAAACTCCGCTCGATTCACGACTACATTGGTGCGTAGACGATGGCACCGCGCTTCACCAAATTTCACGGGTACGGCAACGACTACCTGGTCTTCGAGGCCGGGCAACTGACCGGCGTCGGCGATCTGGGTGACTTTGCCCGGCGCATTTGTAACCGGCATTACGGCGCGGGTGCCGATGGCATCGCCGTCGCGGTTGCATCTGAAGAAAGCAGTTCGGACTTTCAAGTGCGTATCTTCAATCCGGACGGCAGCGAAGCCGGCATGTCGGGCAACGGCACCCGCTGCGCTGCTGCGTACTTGTTCTTTCATAAGCTGTGGCCGAACGAATTGTTGCGGCTGCAAACACGCAATGGCATTAAGCGCTATCACTTGCTCGACGTTTCGAGCAACGGATCGTTTCTCTTTCGCTCTGAACTGGGACAGCCAAAGTTTGCCAGCTCATCGATTCCGATGCTGACCGACGAACCGCTTGAACGCGTGGTTGACCATCCGCTGGCCGTCGGTGAGGAAACCCTTCGCGTGACCGCGCTCGAGATGGGCAATCCAAATTGCTGCATCTTCGTAGACGACTTCGACTCGATTGACTGGCGGCGTCTTGGTCCTTTGATCGAGAACCATCCGCTGTTCCCGGAGCGTACCAACGTTATCTTTGTCCGCGTAGTCGATCGGACAAACATCGAAGAGCGGATATGGGAACGCGGCGTTGGCGAGACCGAAAGCTCAGGCACTTGCTCCTGCGCGGCAGTGGTCGCTTCCGTCATTAACGGCCATACTGATCGAAGCGTGAGCGTGCACGCCCCAGGCGGGTTGCTTCCCATTGAATGGCGCGCCGACGGCGAGGTTGTGCTGACCGGGCGCGCCGACGTAATTTACAGCGGTGAATGGTTGCCGGAATAATCGTTTAAGCGTCTTCGGTTTCACAAATGAGAGCCCCCCAAGAAGTCTGTCGGAAAAGGAACTCTGCGCGTCGTCTGCGACGCTGGCTCCGCGGTGAGTCTTCTTTGCGCGGAAATTCACCGCAGAGACGCAGAGTACGCCGAGATTGCGCAGAGAAGAAAACCATTCCCCCGGCTCTTACTTCGATTTTCGGGGTTGTACTCCTTTCAGTCTCTTTCCTTGCAGGCTGCCGGGAAAAGCCCATCGTTGCTCAACCGCCAATAATCGAAAAGCCGAAACCCCCAACCGCTGTCCCGATGTGGCTTGGCAATGCAGAGCGAAACTTCTACGGCACGGGTCCATGGAAAGACGGCGAACTGAAGGTCATCTGGGAATTCGAAACCGAATCGATCAGCGGCCGGCTGCACAAGGATTCGTGGGGCGGAACATCCTGGCCGGGCCAGCCGTCGATTCGCGACGACCGCGTTTACTTTCCCTCCGCCGATGGTTACGTCTATTGCCTCAACAAAGACGACGGCAGCGAGATTTGGAAGTTTCGGGGCACAGACAGTATGAAGGCCACGCCGGCGATTTTCGGCGACAAGGTCTTCGCCAATGGCATCGATCATCACGTCTATTGTCTGAACGCGCAGGACGGTTCGGTCATTTGGGATTATCAGACGGGCTTCGAAGTCGATGGCTCCATCATTGTCGCCGATGATCGCGTCTACTTCGGAGGAGAGGATCGTAACTTCTATTGTCTGAACCTGGCGGACGGCACACTCGTCTACAAAGTCCTCGTGGGTTCAGTTGAAGCCAGCATTACCATCAAGGATGGCCGGGTCTATCTCGGCACTGAACAGGGCGACCTCTACTGCATCGATCCGGCCGATGGCAAGACGATTTGGAAAACAAAAATTGGCGCCGATTCAGATTCAACCCCGGCGGTCGCGAATGGTTTCGTCTACACCGCCGCGGAAGATGGGGTGGTGCGCTGCTACAAACAGGACACTGGCGAACTGGTGTGGAACTTCGCAACCGACGGGGCCCATCTGGGCAGAGCGGGCGAACACATCGGTATCTGGGCCAGTCCGATCCTGGTTAACCGAAAAGTATACATCGGGGCGAGCAACCATTATTTGTACTGCCTGACCGCGGACAAAGGCGAGGTAGTCTGGAAGTACAAAGCGCGCGGGCCAATATGGGGAACTTCGCCGGTCGTCGACGGACGCGTCGTTTTTGGCGACAAGGCCGGATGGATGCACCTGCTGTCGGCTGAAGATGGGAAACTGATTTCCGAACTTAAGATCGGCGACAACATCAATTCGACGCCGGCGGTGCTGGATGGGCGCATCTACATTGGCGCGTTCAACGGAAACCTGTATTGTTTGGGGATTGAGGAAGCCGCTGCTAGTCCACAGCCTTCGTCTGCCGAATTGCAGCTCGCGCCGAAACCTTGAGGTCGATCATCGAAACAATTACAACTGACTACTAACAACTGACCACTGACCAGCAATGATTCTTCTAGTCGACAACACCATCGAGGGCAAGGGCTCGAGCCCGCGCGAAATTCGCTCGGCGCTGCAACAGATCGAACCGGATTTGAGAGTAGTTACCGAGCCGTTTCAAAACATTACTCCGGAATTCGTTAAGACGCTCAGTCCTTCACACATCATTCTCAGCGGCCAGAGCCATCCCTGGGATCGCTACTCCACAGAATCGCTGGCGGGAATCTTCTATGTAATTCGCACTGCGCCGCAGCCGATTCTCGGCGTATGCGGCGGACAGCAGCAGATGGCCCTTGCGTTCGGCGCGCCGGTGGGATTGATTGAGCGCATCGCGTCCGGCGAGGGCTATGAGGGAGCGTTCAGAGAGCGCGGCTTTTGCAAGGTCGATCTGAATTCACTAACTGGTAACGGAATTTTTGGCGGCTTGCCGGAAACGATCACGGTGTGGGAGTCGCACTGTGATGAAGTCAAATCACTGCCCGCGGATTTCAACTGCACCGCCACCAACAATGTCTCACAAATTCAAGCGATGCAGCATGGGTCGCTCCCGCTCTTTGGCGTCCAGTTCCACCCTGAACTTTTCGATCAGGAACACCCACACGGTCGGATCATCCTGGAGAACTTTCTTAAGCTGTAGGTTTTGGTCCGACAAACTTCAGTTTGTCGTTGGCGGCCGAAAGAGGTTGATGGGTAGGGTATCGACAAACTGAAGTTTGTCGGACATTCACGCCCGCACCGGATGATCTTTCGCGTAAGAGTAGGCGCACCACGCGGAAATGAGGTGAACGACCCAACCGAGCATGCCTGCCGAGCCAATCCATGAGACCCCGGTGACGATCAGCCAGATAATTCCGACCAGGACTCGCCCGTTATAGATTTGCCCTACGCCGGGAATGAGTAAGCTGAGAATTCCAGCCAGAAATGGATCGCGCATGATCTGAGAACCTCCGCGCGAACTTATACGAGCCGGCCAGCGGATTTGTTCGGGGTAGGTTCTTGAAACGCAGAGGAACGCAAAGAGCGGCTTTCCTCCACGAACCTTTGCGCAATCCTCCGCGCCCTCTGCGTTTAGATTTTGCTGTTGATTGCCGCGGGTCGGGCGTTAGCCCGAAGTCTAAACGTTAGACCCAACCCATACCGGACGGCGGCTTTCGAAAACGGTAATCTCAGCCTCATGTTTCAAGGTCAGGCCAATATCATCGAGTCCTTCCAGCAGACAATCCCGTTGAAAGTCGTCAATCTCGAACGTCACCGCAAAGCCCTCGCCATCGCTGACGGTCTTATCGATGAGATCGACTGTAGCCTGGTAGCCTTCGATCCCGCGCGCACGACGCATCAACTCCGCAACCTGAACATCGCTGAGCACAATCGGCAGCAGGCCGTTCTTCAAACAATTATTCGCGAAGATGTCGGCAAACGATGGCGCAACGATGGCGCGAAAGCCATAGTCGGCCAGAGACCAGGGCGCATGTTCGCGTGAAGAGCCGCAGCCAAAGTTCTTTCCGGCAATCAGGATTGAGGCGCCGCGATAGCGCGATTCATTCAATGGAAAGGAAATGTCGGGCTGGCCATCAGGTAGGAAGCGCCAGTCGTAAAAAAGGAATTCGCCAAAGCCGGTGCGCTCAATCCGCTTCAAAAACTGCTTGGGAATGATCTGGTCGGTGTCGACGTTTGGTCGATCGAGCGGGACTACGAGGCCGGTGTGATTTCGAAATGGTTGCATGGTATCTGAGTTTCGAGTTTCGAGTTAGGTCGGAAAAACTCGAAACTCGAAACTCCAAACTCGAAACTTATCGGTACTCCCACTCACGCACATCAACAAAGTGCCCCGCGATCGCTGCCGCCGCGGCCATTGCCGGGCTGACTAGATGCGTGCGACCGCCGCGCCCCTGCCGGCCTTCAAAGTTGCGATTGCTGGTTGAGGCGCAGCGCTCGCCGGGCTGCAAAATGTCTGCGTTCATCCCCAGACACATTGAGCATCCCGCTTCGCGCCATTCAAATCCGGCCGCGAGAAAGATCTGATCGAGGCCTTCCGCCTCAGCCGCGCGTTTGACGTTTTGCGAGCCGGGCACCACCATCGCGCGCACGGACTTGTGAACGTCGTGTCCCCTAACGACCCGCGCGGCGGCGCGTAAGTCTTCAACCCGCGAGTTCGTGCACGACCCGATAAAGACGCGATCAATCGCGACCTCGGCAATCTTCGTGCGTGGCTTCAGGTCCATGTATTCAAGCGCGCGCTCAGTCGCGCGGCGCTCCGCTTCGCCTTTGGTTTCCGACGGATCGGGAACGCTGCCGGTTACCGGCACGACCATGCCGGGACTTGTGCCCCAAGTAACGCACGGGGCAATCGCCGCCGCCTCGATAGGGACGATGCGAGCAAATTCGGCATTTGAATCTGAAGGTAATGTTCGCCAGTAAGAAACAGCTTCCTCCCACCGCGCCCCGCGCGGTGAGAAGCGCCGGCCCTGGAGATACGCGAACGTCTTTTCATCGGGCGCAACCATTCCGGCGCGCGCACCCGCTTCGATGCTCATGTTGCAGAGCGTCATGCGGCCTTCCATCGAGAGCGCGCGCACCGCTTCCCCGGCATACTCGATCACATGGCCCGACGCCCCGTCAGTGCCAATCTGTCCGATAATTCCGAGCGCGAGGTCTTTGGCGGTCACGCCTGCCGACAACGCTCCTTCTGCGCGCACCAGCATTGTCCGCGGCTTGTTCTGTGGCAGGCACTGGACCGCCAGGACGTGCTCGACTTCGCTGGTCCCGATGCCGAACGCCAGCGCGCCAAAGGCGCCATGCGTGCTCGTATGACTGTCCCCGCAAACGATCGTCATGCCCGGTTGCGTCAGCCCCAACTCTGGCCCGATGACATGCACGATGCCTTGCTCACTTGAATTGATATCAAACAGCGTGATGTCGAACTCCGCACAGTTCTGCCGCAACGTCTCGATCTGCTTTGCGGCAATCGGATCGGCAATCGGCAGACTGCGATCAGTAGTCGGGACGTTGTGATCGATGGTGGCTATGGTCAGCTCGGGCCGGCGTACTCCGCGGCCGGCCACCCGCAAACCTTCAAAAGCCTGCGGCGAAGTGACCTCATGGACGAGATGAAGATCGATGTAAAGGAGGGCCGGTTCGTTCGGTGCAGCGCGCACCACATGCGCATCCCAAACTTTTTCGAAAAGAGTCATAAGTAAAGCTCAGTGGTCAGTTGTCGAGATGGTGCTTAGTGCTAAGGTCTAAGCTCAAAGCTCAAAGCTCTAAGTTCCAAGTTCTAAACGAACAACTGACCACTGACTAAACCGCATGATAAGCATGACGCATATCGGCTATTCCGACCACAGCTTCGGCTACAAGTTGCCCCATCTCGGCCGTGCCGATCAAGTGGCCGCTGCTTCCGTGCGCGATATCCATCGTGCGATAGCCGGCGTCCAGGACGGCGCCAATCGCTGCTTCGATGTCCGCGGCTTCATCTTCCAGCCGGGCCGTATGACGCAGGAGCATCGCCGCTGAGGCAATCGCGCCCAAAGGATTCGCGATGCCTTGTCCGGCGATGTCCGGGGCGGAGCCATGCACCGGTTCGTACAGATCGACAGCGCCACCAACCGTGCCCGACGCCAGCATGCCCAACGATCCGGAAATCACCGAGGCTTCATCCGAGAGAATGTCACCGAATAAATTCTCAGTCAGTATCACATCAAACCTTTTTGGGTTGGTAATGATGTGCATCGCGGCCGCATCCACGTAGAGATGATCGAGATCGACCAACGGATATTCCGCAGCCACGCGCGAAACTGTCTGACGCCACAACTGCGACGTCTCAAGGACATTGGCCTTGTCCACCGAGGTTAGCTTGCGGCTACGTCTCATGGCGGCCGCGAAAGCAACCCGCGCGACTCGCTCAATCTCGTTCACAGAGTAGCGCATCGTATTGAAAGCGCTTGAGCTTCCGTTTTGTGAGATGATTCCGCGCGGCTCGCCAAAATAGAGGCCGCCGAGCAACTCGCGCACAAACAAGATATCGGCGCCCTCGATAACTTCACTTTTCAACGGAGACGCGCCGGCCAGTGCGCGAAACGAAGTAATCGGCCGCAGATTCGCAAACCCGCCCAGCGTTCGCCGGAGCAATAGAAGACCGGCTTCAGGTCGTTTGTCAGGAGTAAGGTGATCGAAATCGGGCGAGCCGACCGCGCCCAGCAGCACCGCATCGGCAGCCACGCAGGCTGCCAGTGTCGACTGCGGCAGCGGCGAGCCGGAGAGCTTAATAGCAGCGCCGCCGGCCGGGTGACCCTCGAAATGAAAGTTGTGGCCGTGAATGTTTGCGACCTCGCGCAAAACACGCACGGCCTGTTCGGTAACTTCCGGGCCAACTCCATCACCCGGAAGGACAACGATTTTTAGCTGCATGATCCCCCTTGAGAAGTTTGGAGTACCGCCTTCAGGCGGCATTCCTTTTTACTAAGGGCCTTCCGCCTAAAGGCGGTACTCTGAACTAACTAAGCGGCGACCGAACGGGCCCACTCGTTCTCATCAATAGCGAGCCCAGCTTCCGATGACAAAGCGACGTCGGCTACGATCAGAGAAATTAGATCCTGATCGTAGATTCGCTTCTTGCGATCGGCCAATTCAGTGAAGCGGCGATAAACTGCGTCCAACTCGACGGCATCAAGCGAGTAACCGAGTTCCTGGTAACGGAGTGTCAGCGCGTGCCGGCCGGAGTGCTTGCCTAAAACCAACTCGTTAGTCGGCACGCCCACCGACTCAGGCGTCATGATCTCGTAACACAGCGGATTGCTGATCACTCCGTGCTGATGTATGCCGGCTTCGTGCGCGAAAGCGTTGCGCCCGACGATCGCCTTGTTGGGCTGCACGCCAAAGCCAATGATCTGCGAGAGCAACTGGCTGGTCGAATAGATCTGACTGGTGTCGATACCAGTTTCGAAAGGCAGCCGGTCCGCGCGCACGCGCATCGCCATGGCGATCTCTTCCAGCGAAGCATTGCCCGCCCGCTCACCGATCCCGTTCACGGTACATTCGATTTGCCTCGCCCCGGCATCGATGGCGGACAGGCTGTTGGCCACCGCCAGCCCGAGATCGTTGTGACAGTGCACACTGATCGTAATGTCTTCTCGATCCCCGACGACGCGCTCACGCACCGCGCGCACGAGTTGCGAAAATTCAGTGGGCAGAGTGTAACCGACAGTATCCGGAACATTGAGAATCGTCGCGCCTTCGGCAACCGCAGTCGCGAACACCTCGCAGAGATAGTCCACGTCGCTGCGCGTCGCATCTTCGGCCGAGAACTCGACCTCTGGTGCGAAGCTTCGGGCCAGGCGCACTGCTTGCCGTGTCATCTCAACGACTTCAGCGCGCGTCTTTTTCAGTTTGTAATCGAGATGGATATCAGATGTTGCCACAAAAGTGTGTATCCGCGGCCGCGCTGCGTCGCGTAATGCCTCGGCGGCCCGGAGCACGTCCTGCTCCGCAGTGCGGCAGAGCGCGGCGACGGTCACTTCGCGACATTCGGCGGCGACGGCCTTGACCGCCTCGAAATCACCGTCCGAAGCGATGGGGAACCCGGCCTCGATAATATCCACGCCCAGCGACTGTAGTTTTCGCGCCAGGCTTACCTTCTCTTCAAGGTCCATCGAACAGCCCGGCGATTGCTCGCCGTCGCGCAACGTCGTATCGAAGATTCTTACCCGCTCGGATGTCATCACACTTCGCCCTCCGTTACCAGGTCTTAAACCCGGAATCCTAAGCGGCGGACCCCTGAAAGTCAAAGTTATAATTTCTATGGCAAGATAAGGAGTTGTGATACCATAACCGCGAGCGCAAGTCTGAATAACATCGAGGAGTGGGCAGTGATGGACATCAATCAGTTGGAAGTCTTTCTGGCCGTGGCGCAGGAGAAGAGTTTTTCGCGCGCGGCTGAGAGCCTGCACCGGACACAGCCGGCCGTGAGCCAGGCGATTCGGCGTTTGGAGGCCGAACTGGGCGAGTCGCTATTCGATCGCTCTTCGAAGGACGGCACGCTGACCGCGGCGGGGCGGGTCCTGTTCGACTTTGCTCAGCAAATGATGAATCTGCGCCATCACGCCCACTCCGCCATTCGCGAGTTGCGCGACCTCCATCGCGGGAAACTGTCACTCGGCGCCAACGAATACACGGTGATGTGCCTGCTGCCGTTGATTCCGATCTTTCGCGCGCGCCATCCACACATCAAGATTGAAGTGAAGCGCAGCCTGGCCAGCCGGATTGCCGGCGAGATCCTGGGTCGCGACGTAGAGATCGGCGTTGTCTCTTTCAAACCCAGCGATCAGGCAATCAAGTCCGTTCCGGTCGCGATGGATGATTTGGCTTTAATCGTGGCTCCCGAACATCCGCTGGCGACGAAGAAGATTGTTTCCGTGCGCGAGTTGGGGGCCGAGTCTTTCATTGCGCACAACGTGCCGTCGCCCTATCGCGAAAAAGTAGTCAAGACGTTCGAGAAGCAGCGCACGCCGCTGAACATCTCAATGGAGATGCCTACGCTGGAAGCAATCAAGCGTCTCGTCGAAAACCGAATGGGGGTGGCGTTGATACCGCGTCTGGCCGCGCAGACTGAGATTTCGCGGAAGCAACTGGTCGGGCTAACTGTGCGCGAGATGCGTCTTGAGAGGCGGCTCCACCTGATCTACCGCAAGGGTGCGACGCTTTCGCACGCGGCCAAGGCCTTCTTGAGAGTCGCGCGGGGAGTTGGAGACAATGCAGAGGGTGCTACTGGATCTTGACATCAACAATCTCGCCGCGAAAAGCGCCCAGGACTTGTTGGACGGTTGGGTTCTGAGCTGCTGTCTGGCGAGTTTGTTTCTTTGACCGACGTGCTTCCTCTTCCGGAGAAACCGGTTCGTTGCTGTCGCCGGTGTCGTCTTTGATCGAAAAACGTATTTCCCGACCGCACACTTCGTAACACGCCTCACGCACGGCTTTCGCGTTGTCCGGTTTTGCGAAGGTCTCCCTAAGATGTCGGGCGTCGGGCGTGAATATCAGCAACTCGTCGCCTGCCAGTTCAGCACGGCTGGCGCCATCAAGCGAGGCGATCAGCAAGCGACGCTTTTTCCTTTCAAGCGCAAACTTGATTTGATCGATCAGCGAACCTGAGCCGGCGCCGGATGCAGCCCTAGCTGTGACTAAGCCCGGTTCAATTGTCGTTTCTTCGGACGCCGCAGTGCTGGCGCTCTTGCTGGAGCCGGCGGCAGCTGCAGAGCGAGCACCGGCTTTATTCGGGCTGCTATCAGGAGTGGACTGGGGAGTCTTTCTCTCGGCGGGCGGCTTACCGGTGCGCAAGGCAGCTTCGAGCTCGGCTATGCGACCGACGAGATCGCTCAGAGACGCGAGCCGGCGCATCTCCATCAATTTCACCAGGCCCACTTCGACCTGGTAACGCGGGTTGGCCGCATCCTTCAAACTCGCCTCGGTTTCCGCCAGCGAGTGGAAGAAGCGCACCAGATCAGATTCAGAGAAGAGCGCGGCCTGCTGTTGCAGCGCGGGCGCCTGCGCCGAAGACGAATCAAGCAATTTCGGATCGCCTGCGACCTTAACTACCAGCAGGTCGCGCAAGTGACCGAGCACGTCGCGACAAAAATTGCGCAGGTTGTGGCCACGCATAACCAGGTCATCAACGATAGCCAGCGCCTCTGCCGGTTCATTCTCAGCAATCCCTTTTATCACCCGTGCCAGCACGTCCGCGCCGGCAATTCCCAGGGCCTTCTCAACATCTTCGGTTTTGATCGTGTCGCCGGCAAAACTAATGACCTGATCGAAAGATGACTGGGCATCGCGCATCGAGCCTTCGCCGGCCCGAGCGATTTCGCGTATGGCTTCGTCAGAGATCGAGATCTTCTCAGCGTCGGCAATCAGACGCAGTCGCTCGGCGATCTTCGCGGTAGCAATCGTGCGAAATTCAAAAAGCTGGCAGCGCGAGGTGATGGTTTCCGGGACCTTGTGCTCTTCGGTGGTGGCCATGATAAAGACCACGCCCGGTGGAGGCTCCTCGACGGTCTTCAGGAGCGCATTGAAGGCCGCGCCTGAGAGCATGTGCACTTCGTCGATGATGAAGACTTTGTATCGGTCACGCGCTGGTCTGACGCCAATGTTCGTAATAATGACATCGCGAACATTGTCGATACCGGTATTCGAGGCCGCGTCGATTTCGAGTACATCCATCGATCGGCCTTCCGCGATCTCGCGACACGAAGGGCAAGCTGTTTCGTCGGTGGTGGCGCAGGGCGTGGCGGTCGGCCCGTCTACTTTATGGCAGTTGAGTGCCTTGGCGACCAGACGCGCGGTCGTAGTCTTCCCTACCCCGCGCGCGCCTGAGAAAAGATAAGCGTGATGAAGGCGGCCGTGCTCGATCGCATTACGCAACGTACGCGTCAGGACTTCCTGCCCGGTTACATCTTCAAATTTTTGCGGGCGCCACTTGCGCGCGATTACCTGATAGGCCATGTCGTCATTTTAGATTCCCGATTTGAACTGCCCCCGACAGGCAACTCAGTGAATCAAAAATCAAAAATCGCCAATGTTAGGATTGGTCAGACCCCGGACTTACCCGCAACACATGCTGTCTTTGCTACCGTTGCTCCGTTCCCGGCCTGGCGGGGTTCACAAGACGAGCATTGTGCGGAGCCCGGGATCTGATGAGCCATTAGAGCATTGCCGATTGCAGATTGCCAATTGCCCGTTTGGTGCCTTCCACTAAACCGCCGTCTTGCGATGGGCGAACATCCGCAACAAACCGTTGATGCCCAGATGCAGCAGGACATACGCGATGATCGCGATCAGCAGCGGCATCATTAGGGTATGACCTCCATCCGTGCGCGGACTGGCGACAATTCCTCTAAACGGTTCGTAGAACGGGTCGGTCACGGCGACGATGAAACGAACAAAGCCGGCGCCGCTTCTCGCCGCGAGCAACGCCAACAAAAACCGCAGCCCCAGCAGCGCATAGAGAACAAAAAAGAGGTAATCAATGACCTGTGAGACTCTGGCCACGCCGCGCGCCCGCCCAACCTCGCGTTCGCTCTGGACCACCTCGGTGACCGCTTTGGCGCGGAATTCACCGGCGACTTGATCGATTCGCTCGGCTTCCGGCGCAGCTTGTTGCGCTGCGCTCTCAGCGATCTCAGCTTGAACCTCGCCTTCGACCTGCGATTTGACAGAGCCGTGCTGTCCTGCCCGTCTCGCTTCTTCGATTGCCAATTTGTCGTCGTCCACAATCCCCTCCTTTTGAAGAAACCGCTAGGTACCATTCATGACTGCTCGCATGCGCCGGATGTTTGCCCCCGGGAATTTTCCTGTCGCTTTTACCGCGCCGAGCATCCGGTTTGCCTCAGCGACAGTCAGGCCGGCATAGACCGCCATGAAGCGCTGATTCGGATTTGTATTCGTATAAGAGATGTCTCCTGGTTCGAAGCAACGCGAGGAAAAAACTTTATTGGCCGGGAACAGCGCCTGCGCAGCCAACCGTTCCGCCTCAGGAACGAAAACATCACAGTTGTCTTCCGCGGCCTTCAGGCTCTTCAGAATGATCGCGTAGAACAACTCCGTGTCATAGATGACGGCATTTTCCGGCAGGCGAAACGGCAGAGCATACGGCTCGAAAGTCGCAATGGTTTTGCAGGGGGCCGTTGGATTACCACAGATCGAAAGGTGCTTAGCGGGGCGGCGACGATGCTGGGCAGTCGTCTCGGTGTTAAGGAAGCCCAGGGCGATCGTAATTGCGATCAAAGCGATCACGGCCACGCGACTTACGCTTGAGTGCATTGATGTTCTGTTCGAACTGATCATGGTTGGTTGTTCATCCTGTTGGGGGTTGGATCCTTAACGCTGGTCGTTTTGGAAAACCAACCAGTCTCCCGGCACTGCCAATTTCCGATCGCTCATTGCCGATTCGTCTCCCACCACGGAGTTGGACATTCTTACCAAAGGCCAATCGGAAATCATCAATTGGCAATCGGCAATGTACTGGCGGAGAGGGTGGGATTCGAACCCACGGAACGGTTCCCCGTTCACAGCATTTCCAGTGCTGCCAATTCAACCACTCTTGCACCTCTCCTGGAAAAGCAAGGAAAAAGGTAAAAGTAAAAAGGCAAAAGTAAGAACGGCCGCGATGCCTCTTACTGTTGCACACGAACTCTGCTTTTTCTTTTTCCTTTTACCTTTTTACTTTTTCCTTCTCAAAGATGGCGGAGAGGGTGGGATTCGAACCCACGGTGGGCGTTAACCCACTCCGGTTTTCGAGACCGGTGCACTAATCCACTATGCGACCTCTCCGTGATCAAGTAAAAAGGTAAAAGAAAAAAGGCAAAATCAAGATCAACTGCGATATCCTTTTTGCTCCTGCGCTCCTTTCTTTCCTTTTTCCTTTTACCTTTTTACTTTTGCCTTAACGTCTTGCCTGGAAAAACTCCTGCATCACCTCGCGGCACTCCAACTCCAGTACTCCTTTGATTACTTCGACGCGATGGTTCAAATGGTTGGCGTCGCAGATATGGAAGTGAGATTCGACTGCGCCTGCTTTTTCATCCGAAGCGCCGTAGACCAGCAGCTTGACTCGCGCCTGAATCAACGCTCCGGCGCACATTGCGCAGGGTTCTATGGTTGAGTAAACCACCGCGCCGGCCAGCCGGTAATTGCCAACCTTCCGGGCAGCTTCGCGCAAGGCGATAATCTCTGCGTGCGCGGTTGGATCACAATCGGTGCGAGTACGATTGCCCGCAACAGCCAAAAGCTCATCACCGATCACAACGCAGCTGCCAATCGGCACTTCGGCGCGCGTCTGTGCCTCACGCGCTGCGCGGATTGACTCGCGCATCCAACGCTCGTGCTCTCTCTCTTGCGCGCTCTCCATTACCGAAAACATTTGCTTCAAACAACGAATTTCAAACTATAGGTGCCGCATATATCGCTGTCAAGCGAGCCTTTTTTCTGCTTACCGCTCGCTCAGTTTTGGGTATCAGTGTCAGTAGTAGTCACCGAAACTTCCGCGGGAAGAGTTCAATGGTGGAAGATCGCGACGCCGATCCTTCCCCTCGGTACTAGCGCGAATTACAAGCGATTCCATGTTATTATTCCGATGGTTTCGCGGGTATCCCACACCCGCCGTTTGTGACCCCGTCATGGCAATTACCACTGACTCAACCCAGCCAGGTGCTGGCCAACTTCGAACCGATAGCGGCAGTATTGATCCCAAGGCCGCGGTTCGTGTTCCGCCACGCACCTCGGGAAGCCTGGCGCGCGATAGGTTGGCGACAACATTGTCCAGCGAGCGCGCGACTGGCCGTCTGCGACCCGTCTCTTCTGCATCGCTCCATGAAAGTGTCACACCTGATCGTCAGCCGTCTCAATCACCGGATCTGATGCGTAAGATGGCGCCCGCGGAGTTCAACACCGCGCTGGCCCATTTCTATCGCGGTGAAGTGCAGCGTTCGAACACCTGGCGCACTCGGCTGGACACCACTACTTACTGGGCCGTGCTTACGGCCGGCGCGACGCTGTCATTCACCTTCAGCTCGCCGCTTAGTCCACACTTCGTAATTCCCATCAACACGATTTTGGTAGCGGTCTTTCTGGTGATGGAAGCGCGCCGCTATCGTTACTATGAAATCTGGGCCAGTCGTGTGCGCGTAATTGAGACGGGTTACTTCGCCCAGATGCTGGCGCCCGACAGCGTGCCACGCGATCAGGAATGGGCTTCGCACCTGGCGGCTGATTTATTAACCCCTGCTTTCACCATCAGCGTGTGGGAAGCGATCGGCAGGCGTCTACGGCGAAACTATCTCTGGATATTCGCGCTGCTGGCGCTGAGCTGGAACCTCAAGGTGTATTTGCATCCCGTGCCGGCCGACACCCTCGAACTGTTCATCCAGCGGGCCACAGTAGGATTGGTCCCGGGTTGGATCTTCTTCATTATCGGATTCGTTTTCAATGCCACAGTTTTTGTCTTCGCTGTGGGTACGATCAGGTTGCGCGAAGCTACGGGCGAAGTGTTGCCGCGTCACCAGTTTTCTCTCCATCCGCTTCAGCGCATGACGAGCTGGACGCGGGCAGCGTCATCCGTGCCGCGGGCGACCGTGCGACGCGCCAAACGCGCTCGGCAGCGTCTGCGTGGCGGCGGGACCACCGGCGAATTCAGGAAAATCGACATCAGCCAGACACCGGATCGCCGGATCCATGTTTCGGAAACACCCGATCGCCGGATACATGTTTCGGAAACACCCGATCGCGTTATCAAGTAAGAAGGCAAGAAATGCAAGACACTGGTTTCGCGCCCTAACTTTTTCCTTTTTACTTTTCCTTTTAACTTATCATCATGCTCGAACTTGACGGCCAGAAACTCTCGCTAGCGCAAGTTGTCGCAGTCGCCAACCGCAAGGAACAAGTCGCCCTTTCCTCTGCTTCACGCGCTCGCGTCGAGCAATCGCGGAGAATCGTTGAAGAGATCGTCGCCGACGGCCGTACCGTCTACGGCGTCAACACCGGCTTTGGGAAACTCTCAGATGTCCGCATCGAAAGATCACAGCTTCGCGAGCTGCAGCTAAACCTTGTTCGCAGTCACTCGTGCGGACTGGGTCCGCCGCTTTCCGAGGCTGAAGCGCGGGCCATCCTGCTGCTGCGCGCTAACGTTCTGGCCCTGGGTCTTAGCGGCTGCCGGCCGTTGCTAATCGAAACCCTGATCAAGATGCTCGAGCGCGGAGTCACGCCAGTGATCCCTGAAAAGGGATCGGTGGGCGCGAGCGGCGATCTCGCCCCGCTGGCCCACTTGGCGTTGACCGTAATCGGCGAAGGCGAGGCTTTCTATCGCGGCCAGAGAATGCCCGGCGCGGAGGCCATGAGTCGCGCTGAGATCGAGCCGGTCGATCTGCAAGCAAAGGAAGGCATCGCCCTGCTCAACGGCACACAGGCGATGGCCGCGGTCGGTGCGTTGAGTTTGCATCGAGCCGAACGAGTTGCGCGCCTCGCCGACGTGGCCGGCGCCATGACCCTGGAAGCCGTGCGCGGAACGCCGGTGGCCTTTGACGAGCGCATTCATTCGGCCCGCCCGCACCCCGGACAGATCGAAGTCGCGGCACACCTGCGCGAGCTTTTGCGCGACAGTCAGATTCGGAAGTCGCACCTCGATAACGATCCGCGCGTGCAGGACGCTTACAGCCTGCGCTGCATGCCCCAGGTGCATGGAGCAATCCGCGGTGCGCTCAGCCACGCGCGCGAGATTGTCGAGATTGAAACGGGTAGCGCGACAGACAATCCACTTGTGTTTGCGGAAACCGGAGACGTGTTTTCCGGCGGCAACTTTCACGGCGCGCCGCTGGCGCTCTCTTTCGACTATGCGGCGATCGCGATGACCGATCTGATGAGTATTACCGAGCGTCGCATCGATCGTCTGGTGAATCCCGATTCGAACGAAGACCTGCCGGCATTTCTTTCTGCAAAACCCGGTGTGGGATCGGGTTTCATGATGATGCAGATTGTGGCCGCGGCCCTTTTGAATGAAGCGAAAGTCCTGGCCCACCCCGCCAGTATCGACAACGTTCCTACCGACGGCGGCAAGGAAGATCACGTTTCAATGGGTATGACGGCGGCCACCAAGCTGCGTTCAATTGTCGACAGCGCGGAGTTAATTACCGCGATCGAATTGATTACGGCGGCGGAAGGTTTGGAATACCGCGCGCCTCTGCAACCCGGCCGCGGTGTGAAACGGGCTTACGAGATCGTTCGCCGGCACGTCCCTCGCCTGACCGCCGACCGCGCGATGTCAGGAGAGATTCAGATGATGGCCGAGGCGATCCGCAGTGGGGAGTTTGATACAATCGCTCGGTGATTAGATCGTTCAAGTCCAAAGAAGCCGAGAGAATCTTCCATCGTGAACGGTCCCGGAGACTTCCCTCAGATATTCAACAAGTGGCATTACGCAAACTGCGAATGCTCAATCGCGCGGTCAACCTGCAAGATTTACGCGTGCCGCCGGCCAACCGACTAGAGAAACTGTCTGGCGGCCGCGCTGGTCAGTACAGTATTCGCATTAACGATCAATGGCGCATTTGCTTTGAATGGAAGGAAGGCAATGCTGACAATGTAGAGATTGTGGATTATCATTAGCGACAGAATCATGGCTAAGAAGCAACTCAAACCTGTTCATCCCGGTGAAGTGCTACTGGAAGAATTCCTGAAGCCGATGGGTCTAAGTCAGAATCGCCTGGCGCTGGATCTTGGCGTTCCGTCGCGGCGAATCAATGAAATTGCATCAGGTAGGCGGAGTGTGACAGCGGATACTGCCTTACGGCTTGGTCGCTATTTTCATATGTCGCCGCAGTTTTGGTTGGGTCTGCAAATGGACTACGACCTCGATGTTACGGCGGATGTGCTTGCTAATCGCTTAAACCGAGAGGTGAAGCCTCACGCTTTAGCGGCATAAGCTCTCAACCGAACAGCCTGCCGTTATCACGCCATCACTCGTGCTCAGGGATAGGTTGAATAGAACTCACTCGTCCAATCGGCCGAGGTAGCGCGGTTGATTCCGCCACTCTCTTCTTCAGGCGAATTGTAAGTTTCAGACGCGGTGCTTTCTGGTCCACCCAGTAGTCGACATCTCTGTCGGCGTCGATCGTTTCGAATTGCCCGCTCTGATTGATTCTCATCAGGCTGTCGTCGAGCAGATCCTGGCTGAAGACTTCGCCGTTCCGCACCGTCATCTCGCGTAGCAAAACGTCACTCGGTACATTTTCGTTTCCTACGAATTGAATCGATGCGATCGTAAAAGCGTTTCCTTCATCGATGGTCACCGCAAGGTCCGCCACCCCTTCGCGCGCTCCGTCTTTGCGATGGAACTTCGGCTGAACCTCGGCTGTGTACTGAATGTATCCCAGATTGCCATAGGCCTTTTTCACGCGTTCATAGAGCCACAAGCCAATGCGGTCGCCATCGGCTATGTCTCCGCTTTTCAGTTCGAACATTTCGCGAATCTGAGTTGGCGACAGGGTTCTTGAGCCGGCAATTTCCACCTCGCCGAGACGGAACAGCGCTCCTTCGTTAACCGAGACAATCGTCCTGGAACCATTTTCGGTTTGCTCCTGCCGAGGTTTACCCAACTGAGCTTGAAGATGACCCCTGGCGGACAGGAATTTCCTGACTCTATGAAGGCAATAGTCGAGTACTTCGTCTTCATTCTCTGACTTAGAGTATCCGGCCAGACACTTGTTCGCTACTTCGAGCAACTCTTGTTTTGAGAAAATCTTGTTGCCTTCAAAATCCAGGACTGACTTTGGCGCGGTTGCTTCCTGAGCGTGAGTCGCGCCGACGCAGGCGCAACAAACTAGTCCGAAGACTAATGCGCGCATCAAGTTTGAAGGAGGGAAGCGGAAACCTGTAAACATAAGGACCACCTTTCGGTTGAGGTTGACTAGACGGGGAGCCTAACAAACCTTTGGTCTTACGGGACTGCACGCAAAGTACGCCCTTCCGACAATGATTGTCAACGAATTCTATCGCTGCTGAAACTCCGGCGAACCGATCAGGAGCGTCACTAACTCCACAACGTAAGGTCTCGTTGCTGCCGGTAAAGTCGTCTTAGCATCAAATCCAACCGCCACGTTCGCGGCCGGATTCGAGGCCGGCGCCGCCTGACTCACGGTAGTTTCCGACCGCAAAGTTTTTTCCAACACTGATCGAGTCCCAACCGAAACATCACCGGAAACTGTCAATTGAATAAACCTGGCGGCGACAGTGTCTTTCTTTGCTTCATCGACACCTGATAAGAGTTTGGCTACATCAATCTTTGTTCCTTTGATTCGATTCGCGGCGAGTGCGCTGGCAAAATTAAGTCGTGCGACCATGGCGCCGCTGGTGAGCCACTGGCCGGTCCTATCGGCGTAACCATCCGGCGTGATGCGCCCAAAAAGCGGCTGGCCCATTCGCCCGATCGCATCGAGCACCGGTCGATCCGCGTCAGTCTCAGCATTCAGGGCGCGCATCGCCGCGGCAACATACTCAAATGGCGAGCGCATCTTCGCGCGGTACGTGGTGGTGGAAAAAAACTCAGGCGACGTGATGATCGCGCGCAACGTCTCGCGAATCGACCCGTCCGTTTTTAGAAAGACGGCGGCGGCCCGATCGATAACCGTCTGTGGCGGGTCGTCACTGATGAAACGCCGCGCCAGCTTGGTCGCGATGAAGCGGGCCGTTGCCGGATGCGTCGCCAGAATGTCCAGCACACGTTCGCCGTCAGCGATACCACCACCGGCGAGAATCTTGTGGCCCAGAACGATTTTTTCGCCGTCGTCGTGCAGGCCGGGCCGGTAGAGAAACAGCCCCTGCTCATTTGGTTTTTGAATCGTCCACCCGGTAAAGCAGCGCGCGACCTCCTGGACGTCCTGCTGGGTGTAGCCGCCATCGACGCCCAACGTGTGCAGCTCCATCAACTCGCGCGCGTAATTCTCGTTAAGGCCGCCGTCGGCTCCCGCGGGTTTGTCCTTAGTCGCCGGATAAGGGCGTCGCACACTCGATCGCCAGTTATCAAGATAGAACAGCATCGCCGGCGAGTGCGCGGTTGCCCCCAGCAAGTCTCGGAACCGTCCCAGGGCAAACGGGCGAATGGTATCGCGATCGTAACTCGTCAGCAGATAGCGATCGTCATCCTTATTCGCGTAGATGTTGAAATGGTTCTCCCAAAAGTCCACCACCAGTTCGTATAACTGCCGTTCGCTATAGACTGCTCGCAACAACTTCGCGCGCTGCAATTCAGTCACGACCATCTGTGGGTTCTTCGGTGGCGGCGTGGGTTTGGGAGCGGCTGGCAGCGCAGGCATCCTGCCTGCGTCAGTTATTTCAGTCGCCTTAGTCTGCATCCTGGCCGCGTCATCCTTCTTTGCGTCCATCTGCATTTCGTTCGGCATCGCGGCCATCCCGGGGTTTGCCGATATTTCAGGCGTCTTGCTGATGGAATTCTGCGCGACTAGTTTCTGCGCGGGAGACGTACCATTGTCGGGACTCCTGGCCGGGACAGGCGACGGGGACACACCAGGTTTCGGTGGCGTGTACTGTTCGATGATCACCGGTGTAGCCATTCCGAGTGTCGGCAATCTCTTGAGTCTTGCGATCACCGGCCCGGCATCAAACGAATCCGGATCGAGCTGTTGGGCTATGAACGCTTCGACCCCCATAGCCTTCACCCGCTCGAAATCGCCCGGGCGCGCGCCAAAGGTTAGACGAGACAGGACGTGCGCGATGCGCTGGTCCGCAGTCATCGTTTTCTTCGAGGCGCGTTGGTTCGGTTGTGTCCGTCCCTGACCATGAGTCGCGAGAATGAAGACTGGCTGGCACAAAAGTACCAGTGCCAGCAGGGCCGCAATCAAGGAGAATTTTCCCCCGGGGAACCTTGTGTGAACGGACACTATTGCAGTCTTCATGACACCCTCCCGTCAATGATGAATGCATTCTAGAACTCTTGCCTGCTTCGCACAACGAACCCCACGTAATGCTGTGTTATTCTCATCCGCAATAGCGATCATGAGCTCACTCAGAAACATTCGCGCCCCACGAGGCGCCAAGCTCAATTGCAAGGGCTGGCATCAGGAAGCCGCGCTCCGCTGCCTGATGAACAATCTCGATCCGGACGTGGCTGAACGGCCCGATGATCTGGTTGTCTATGGAGGCGCGGGCAAAGCCGCCCGCAACTGGGAATCGTTCGATGCAATTGTGCGTTCACTCCTTGAGCTGGAAAGCGATGAGACCTTACTGGTGCAGTCAGGAAAGCCAGTCGGGATCTTTCGCACGCATGAATACGCGCCGCGGGTTTTGATTGCGAACTCGAACCTGGTGGGCGCCTGGGCCAACTGGGATTATTTTAATGAACTCGAGCGCAAAGGTCTGATGATGTACGGCCAGATGACGGCCGGGAGTTGGATCTATATCGGAAGCCAGGGCATCCTGCAGGGAACGTTTGAAACCTTCGCGTCTATGGCAGATAAGAACTTTGGCGGTGATCTCCGCGGCAAGCTTTTGCTCTCTGGCGGATTGGGTGGAATGGGTGGCGCCCAGCCATTGGCGGCAACGCTGAACGGCGGGGTCTTTCTCGGCATTGAAGTTGATCCTGCGCGCATCGAGCGTCGGGTGCTTACCGGCTATTGCGATCGCATGGCGCTGACTCTGGATGAAGCGCTGGTTATCTGTGAAGACGCGCGCGAACAAAAGCGTCCCGTCTCTGTCGGCCTGGTTGGGAACTGCGCCGAACTGCTTCCCGAGATCGTGCGTCGGGGAGTGAAAGTTGACGCGGTCACGGATCAGACCAGCGCCCACGACCCACTGAACGGGTACGTTCCTGCCGGACTGACTCTGAAGGAAGCCGCCGAATTACGCCGGGACGATCCGCACGCGTACACCGAGCGCGCGATGGAATCGATGGCTCGCCATGTCGAAGCAATGCTAGTCTTGCAACGCAATGGCGCGGTTACGTTTGATTATGGGAACAACATTCGCAAGATGGCGTTCGACGCCGGAGTGAAAGACGCGTTCGAGATTCCCGGTTTCGTGCCCGAATATATTCGCCCGCTCTTCTGCGAAGGCAAGGGACCGTTCCGCTGGGTGGCGTTGTCAGGCGAAGCTGAAGACATTCGCAAGACTGACGACCTGGCGCTCGAACTCTTTCCTGAAGACCAAACTTTGAATCGCTGGCTGCGGCTGGCCCGCGACCGCGTGCAATTCCAGGGCTTGCCGGCGCGCATCTGCTGGCTCGGGTATGGCGAACGCGCCGAAATGGGCGAGGCGATTAATGAATTGGTGAGACGAGGGGACCTGAAAGCGCCGATTGCGATCGGTCGTGATCATCTGGACACCGGATCGGTCGCTTCGCCTTATCGCGAAACGGAAGGAATGAAAGACGGTTCGGATGCCGTGGCCGATTGGCCGATCCTAAACGCCTTGCTGAACACCGCGAGCGGCGCCAGTTGGGTTTCATTTCATCATGGCGGCGGAGTCGGCATTGGCTATTCGCTTCACGCCGGCCAGGTTTCTGTTGCCGACGGCACCGACGAAGCGTCGAAGCGCCTGAATCGCGTACTGACAAACGACCCTGGAACCGGAATCGCACGGCATGTTGACGCGGGTTATGAAGAAGCTATTGAAGCTGCGCGAGAGAAGGGTGTGAAGATTCCGATGCTGCCTGGCGCGGAATGAATGAGCGTCCGGCGAGAGGTGTATAGAGTACCAACTTCAGTTGGGCTTTTCTCCAACGACTTAAGAACCCGACTAAAGTTGGTACTCCGAAACGCCATTTACCCCACTACCGATCTTTCCTACGTAGCGACAGCATCTTCTATACGGTGTTAGAATTGTCCCGCTATGGCCGTAACATTGGAACTAATGCCAGAAGTCGAAGAACGAATGCGCGCGGAAGCCAAAGAGCGAGGCTTGTCGGTTGAGGATTACATTCAGCGGAGGTTGGAGGGTAAACCCACTGAGCCGGACCCTAATGAGCTACCGTTCGAAGAGTGGTTGCGAATGTTCAATGAATGGGTGAGCAGCCACGATGACATCAAGGCCCCTCCTCTTTCCGATGAAGCGATCAGTCGCGAGAGTATTTACCGCGAGCGCGAAGATGCACAGATATGAACATCCGCCACGTAACCCATCTCAACACCGCCAACTTCAAGTGTTGCGACCAAATCATCGTCATTAATCCGTCATCCTTCAAATGATTGGGCGTTGAATGGCGAAAGACTTTCAGCACATCAGATTCAAGATCGACGATCGGGTCGCGCGGATCACCTTCGCTCGGCCGCCGCTCAACGTCTTCAACATTGCGATGATGAATGAGATCGTTGACGCGCTGAAAGAATGCGCGCAACAAAGCGATCTGGCGGTAATTGTTTTCGATGCGGCGCCGGACTCCAGGGCCTTCAGCGCGGGCGTAGCGGTGGAAGAGCACGTGCCGGAAACAGTCTTTCAAATGCTCGATAGTTTCCATTCAGTATTTCGGATGCTCGCACAGATATCCAGGCCTGTGATCGCGGTTGTCGATGGTCCGGCGCTCGGCGGAGGTTGCGAGTTGGTGGCCGCGTGCGACATTGTGATTGCCAGCGAGCGGGCGCGTTTTGGTCAGCCGGAGATCAAGCTCGGAGTTTTTCCGCCGGTAGCCACCATCCTCTTGCCGCGAATCATCGGCGAGAAACGCGCGCGCGAACTAATCCTCCTTGGCGATATGATCGACGCCACAGAGGCTTTGCGGCTGGGCCTGGTGAACTATGTTGTACCGGCCACAGACCTCGAGCAGAAGTTGCTGAGCGTGCTGGCAAAGCTGCGAGATCTTTCGGCATCGTCGCTGGCGATGACTCGCGCGGCGCTCGATCTGGGAGAGCGAAGCAGCTTTCAAACAGTTCTGGCCGACGTCGAAAACCTTTACTTGAACGAGTTGATGAAAACCCAGGATGCGCATGAAGGCGTGCGCTCTTTCATGGAAAAGCGAAAGCCGGAGTGGCGGCATAAGTAAAGGATGAAGGCGGAAGGATGAAGACCAGGATAATGAAAGGAGGCGGTAAGGATCGATCGACGCGGTTTGACTCAATGCCGTCCCGCGCTCTTCATTTCATCCTTCATCCTTCATCTTTCATCCTTTTCATAGCGGCTCTCGCTTTTGTTGTCTACTCTTCGACGGCTTTATCCAGCGCTCAGACCCGCCCACGGCGCAGCGATGCCCACTCTATTTCGGCGCGGGAGGTGTTTACACCCGCGGATCGCCGCACGGTTGAACGCGCGGTCGGTGCAACTTGCGCTGAGCGAATTCGCGATCCGTTGGGCAGCACGCCAATTGACGAGATGCAGGCCCGGCCATCTTTGCCCGTGGCCCATCCCGACGCCGTGGCGGGCCTGCGACGTGCAGAGCGCGTGCTGCCGACAACCAGGAGGTTGGTAGCCGCTGCGATCGTGCAGATGGCGAAGGAATATGATGTCTACGGCACCGCGAGCGCCCGCGCCAGAATCAATGCGGCTACCGCGCGCGTCGAAGCCGTCAGGCGTGTCAGGCCGGACGTTGATGCGCGTGACAACGCGTCGGTCCTTTTGCGCGAGCCCCGCACGATCGAATTCGGGACCATCTTTCTCGCGGGGCTGCGTTCCGACGAAGCCATGATCAGCGTGCTGGCCCATGAGTTGACGCATATCGCCGGCGGCCAGGCAGATTCCCTCCGGCCTTTGTTTCGGGCGATCGCGCGCCGTGCCGCTGCCCGCACCGGCCTGCGCATTCAGGGACAGCGCGCCGAAGAACTCGCCTGCGATTTGATCGGTCTTTTGGCCGCTCGACAGTTCATCAGAGAAACCCCGAGTTGGGAACCGTTGTCACGCCGTTTGGCCCGGGCGCTCGAACACAACTGCGTGGACGACGATGAGTCAGACGAAGACCATCTGTCGCCCCGAAACACAATTCGCGCGCTGTTCGCGCTTGATGTGGGTCTGGCCGGCGAAGTCCTGCTTGCCGGTACGTCCGGGTCGTTTCTGCTGCCTCAGCGGACACCGAATAGCACGCGCGTGTTGACAGCCCAATAACGCCTTCCTAAGATCGCCCGTGAATGTCCGCAGGATTGAGCACGTCAAAGGAATCTTCGCCGCAGATTTGCACTCGGTCGTTTCACCTGCACCTGCATTCTTCTCGCCCCTTTCTTTCCAGGTCGTCCATGTTCGTCTCGTTGATCAGTATTGCGCTGCTGCTGTGGACGGTTGCGTGCCGCAGCGATAGCGACTCGCAGGGCGTTCGGCCCAGACAATTGCGCGATGTTCCGGCGCGGCGATTGGCGTTCACTTTTCAGGCGGACGTCGACCCGCCACCAGGGCTGTTGACGGAAGAAAGCAAGATCGTGCCTGCCATTCTGGAGGACTTTGACAAGCGTCATCCGGATTATGCGCT